>Ga0114908_1000050_pt1 | contig 97465 bp, 89 predicted proteins | sample MalvireepMed_s17_FD_87292 | JGI IMG/M metagenome (GOLD analysis project Ga0114908, IMG submission 87292) | Marine viral communities from the Global Malaspina Expedition - Malaspina viral metaG DeepMed_s17 | ecosystem: Environmental > Aquatic > Marine > Oceanic | place: Mediterranean Sea... | reverse complement strand
GAATGGTTCGGTACGTTTCTTGTGCATAATTTAGCTTCAGTTTGACGCTGTTTATGGGTGTTTTGCAAACCAGTTTTGTCAAACCCAAAAATTATGTATTATGCGCAATTCCAACACTTTAAAAGTTCTCATCTTCACTAGGGACATTTCCAACAACCCTGAAAAATTGACCATTTATGCCCGTATCACCGTCAATGGAAAACGTGCCGAGATAAGTTTGAAGCGTTATGTTTCGGTGAATGAATGGGATGAAAATAAGGGAAGACTCCATGGACTTACCCACAAGGCCCGTTTATTGAACAGCTATTTGGATGAGGTGTATGGAGAGATTATGGATACCCATAAACAGTTGTTGCGTGAGGACAAGATTATAACTTCACAGGCCATCAAGGCCCGTTATCTGGGACAGGATGAAGAGCACAAGACCCTTATGGAGCTTATCAAGTATCATTATGAATCACATAAAAGTAAGCTTCGCCCGGGAACCATGAAGAACTATTATGGTACAGAAAAATATCTCAAAAGGTTCTTGGAGCATACCCGTAGACTTCAAGACATCAACTTAAAGCGATTGAACTATAAGTTCATTACTGATTTTGAGAACTATTTGATAAATGGGCCTGATCTGCAAAAGGGAAAGAAGTGTACCAATAATGGGGCCATGAAACATTTGGAGCGGTTAAGGAAAATGATAAACCTTGCCGTGAGGTTGGAATGGTTGGACAAAGACCCGTTTGTAAACTATAAAAAGCATTATAAGAAGAGTGAACGCTCTTTTTTGACCGAAAGGGAACTCAGGCTCATTGAGGACACAACATTTTCAGGAAGGGGGTTTGAGCGGGTCAAGGATACCTTTCTTTTTTCATGTTATACAGGATTGGCCTATGGAGATGTAAAGGCACTGGATATTGATCATATGCGGTTCGGTATAGATGGGAACCTTTGGATCCATACGAAAAGGGAAAAAACTGATGAAGCGGTCAAGGTTCCCTTACTTCCCAAAGCAAAACAAATCTTGGATAAATATAAAAACTGTAATGAAAGATTGGTACACGGAAAGTTGCTGCCTGTATTGAGCAACCAAAAGACCAACAGTTATTTAAAGGAGATTACAAAGGCTTGTGGAATCTATAAGAATATTTCTTTCCATACTGCCAGGCACACTTTTGCCACAACGGTAACACTCTCCAATGGTGTTCCAATTGAAACCGTTTCAAAAATGCTCGGCCATACCAAATTGACCACTACCCAGATTTATGCAAGGGTACTAGAGCATAAGATAGGGGAGGACATGCAAAATCTGATAAATCATATGCAGACCAAAAAAGCAGCCGAAGGATGATAAGGGTGTATTTCTTCGGTCCCGCTTGCGGGACGTAGGAATAGCAAGAGGGTGATGCGCAAATTGCGCCATCACGGTTGTTTTTGGGTCTTCAACAAGTTGAAAACCAGTCAATTGAATATATTTTGGAATACTGTGCAGAATCAGGGGCTACAGTAGAATTTTCCAGAATCTACAGTAAACCCTTTGGGAAGCCCTGTAAACACTGGAAATTTTTGACGCAAAAATTGACGCAATTTCACTAAAAAGCAAAATCGAACCAATGGAAAAGCAAAAAACCAATGACAGAACAAAGAAGGGAACCGGTGGTTATTCCAACATCACGGTAAAGAAAGAAACGGCCACACGTTTTCGGAGTTATTCCAAAAGGTTCAACAACTCCCATAGCGAAGTGTTGGATGGAATGATACACTACTTCAAGGGGAACAACCTTGACCCTTTTGGGGAGGGAACAAAGATCATCCTTGACAGTATCAAAAAGTTGGAGCGTCAGATGATGAAAAAAATCGATAGGCTCATCGCCATTATCAAGAACATGGAGAAGACCAGTATCCGGCCCACCTATGAAATGATGCTCATTCTTTATGAGGCCTATGTAAAGGATGGGAGGAAACCTAAACGTGAACCCGTTAAGTTACAGGAAGAGCGAATGGATTTTTTGGAGCCTAGAAACACCGTTCCGAAAACAGAGCATGATCGAATTCTACAAGAATTCAAAGAATATAAAAAACACTGCAATAAAATCCTTAAAAACGTTGAAAAGGTGGAGCCGATGATGGGAAAGCCATATCTAAAGATCAATATGGGAATCGGGGATTTTGAAAGCCTTAAATACCAATTAAAATAACGCCTATGTACCTTACCATCTCAGCACAGAAAATGGGCAGTACCTACAACTCCAGTGTAGGGAACTATGTGGACTATCTGGAAAAGGAAAACAAGGACAGATTGCCCGAACAAAGGGAGGAATTCTTTGACCAAGAGAATGACAGCGTAAGACCTCAAACGGTCATCGAGGAAATAGATGCCAATACGGCCAAACTGAGGCAGAAAGACCCGAAATTCTATTCCATAGTGGTCAGTCCCAACCAAAGGGAACTGAAGGCCATTGGCAATGATCCAAATCTGCTAAGGGAATACACTAGGAAACTGATGGAGGACTATGCCAAGAGCTTCCATCGCAACCAAGAGGTCAAGGCCGAAAACTTGAAATACTATGCCAAGATAGAACATGAACGCACCTATCGGGGCTTTGACAAGCAGGTTCAGGAAAATGCCCCCTACCGAGGTGAGATAGCAAGGCTCAGGAACGAGATACGGAAAGTTGAACGTGGCGAATCCATTGGGAATGTCAATGAGCTTGAAAAAAGAATCAAAGAGCAAGAAAGATTGGCACCTCATAAACAGAACGGGCAGTTGGTGGCCGCAGGGATGCAAAAAGAGGGGCCACAGACCCATATCCATATCATAGTAAGCAGAAGGGACGTAACGAACACCTACACCCTTTCCCCGATGGCCAAGCACAAGGCATCCGAAGTGGAACTGAACGGAAAGACGGTCAAGAGGGGATTTGATCGGGACAGCTTTTATCAAGCAGCCGAGAAGACCTTTGACAGGACAACGGGCTTCAAAAGGAACTATGTGGAATCCTATGTTGGTAGAAAGGCCCATGCCAAAGAGCCGGGGAAGTTCTTTGCCAAGGTGATGGGACTGCCCACCAAGGAAAAGGACATGGCTTTTAAACTTCTTAAAAAGATGGGCGTAAAGGCTCCCAGTATACCGACCAATAAGGTGCAAATAGCAACCAAGATCATCAAGGCCCTAGGAAAAGGGATTGATAAGGCTAGGGGCACAGGTGAGGACATGGGATATTGAAATCCTAAAAGTAGGTTGCGCCCTTTCGGGTTTTTGCTTCACGCTTATCTACCGGAACACTACAAAAACCCGATAGGATCCATGCGCAAAAGTTGGGGTAAGTATTTGGGACGCTTGCAGCACTTCACTGCGTTCCGTTCGCCTTTTGGAAGGACATTTATAAAAAGATTTGATTCAAAGTATTGGACTATTTCTTGCCCAATAGTTTTTCCAAGTAAGTCACCTTATCTTTTTCAGCCTGAACAAGACGCTCATAAAGCTCAACTACTTTATCCAAGGGATTGAATGTACAATCATAATTGACGGTTGGACCTGAATGTATGACTGAGCCGTCATAGTTGTTTTGTATATTATGGAAAACAGCTTCGTCACTGTAATTTTCAATAGCTTCTGGAGAAACACCTAATGCGTTAGCAACTTCCTCTAATTTTTTTGGTTCAATGGTTTCTGCTTGTTCCAACTTGGAAACACTTTGTTGGCTGACACCTAACAATTCTGCCAAGGTTTCCTGCTTCATGCCCCTTAGTTCACGAATGCGGCCAATCTTTCTTCCAATGTGGTTGTTCTTTTTTACTGTCTCCATATCCCAAAAATAATCATTCCAGATATAAATATACGGGTAAATTACCAATGGCAGTGGTTGGTTACAACTTTGGATGGTTGGTTACACGGGAACAATGCCGTTGCTTTAGGTAAAACAAAAAATTATGGAGCAACGGACATTTAACTTGGAAGGGACGGACAACCCAGATAAAATTAGGGAAATTGTATCCAAGGTAGTCGAAAAGGTCGATACCAATCATATCTATCTTGTACGTCTTCAAACGAATCTGAACTGGCCCAGTCCAAAGTTAAGTCATAGTTTCAACTTTTGAATTTGGTGCTCTTTTCTTCTTTTGAGCATCGTTCTTCTCTTTATCAATTTACGGTTTTCCAATATCTTTTTGTCCAATCCAAAATATACGGTTGCAGGGGCCAGGTTGTCCAATGATTCGTGATATCTCCTGTTGTTGTAATAGTCCACGAACTCTTCCAATCTTTCCTTGAGCTCCCCCGGCAGATAATAGTTGTCCAGTTTGATGATGTTCTTCATCGAACGGTGGTAACGCTCTATCTTGCCCTGTGTCTGTGGGTGGTTGGGCTTTCCCCGGATATGCTCCATATCCCTTTCCTTTATGAACTCCTTCAGTTCGCCACTGATGTAACAGGGCCCGTTGTCGGACAGCAGCCTTGGCATTTTCCCCTTGGGCAACGATACCTTTTCCAATGCCCTTGCCACGGTTTTCTTCACGTCCCCGGCGTTCATGGAGGGACAGAGTTCCCAATGGATGATATACCGGCTGTAATCGTCCAGAATGGTCGATAGATAGTACCAGCCCCACCCGACGATCTTCAGGTAGGTAAAGTCCGTCTGCCACATCTGGTGTACCCTTGTGGTCTTGTCCCTGTACTCCTGTGAGGCGGCCATGGTATCAAAGGCCGGGGACGTCACCAATCCCTTGGACTTCAATATGCGGTACACGCTGCTCTCCGAGATATAGTACTCCCGCTCATCTGTCATCTTGCAGGCGAGTCCACGGCAGGATTCCTCCGGGAAGTCCAGGGCCATCTCCACCACCTCGGAGCGAACCTTGTCGGGTATCCTGTTCCAATAGGTATTGCGTGCCCTATGGTTGGGCGCAAGACCGTCAAAGCCACCTTCGAGGTACTTGGCGTACCAGTTGTAGAAGGTGCTCTTGTTGATGCCTATTTCCTTCAACGTCCTGTTAACGCCTATCTCGGATGTCTCCACGAGCCGTATGATCTCATATTTCTCCTGTTGGGTAAATCGCATGTACTTCCTCCATTTTACCCTAAGCCATTCGTACTTTTTTTGAGCACTCGGTTCTGGAGCAGAAGCTCGGCCACCGTTTCCTTGAGTTGGGAGTTCTCCCCACGCAGTTCATTTACCTCACTGGTATTGGCCTCGCGCATGGTGTCGCCCATAAGTCGTTTCTTCCCAGCTTCCAGAAAATCCTTGCTCCAACGGTAATACAGTGCCGGGGCGATTCCCTCTCGCCTGCAGATGCCGGATACCGATTCCTCGCCCTTGAGCCCTTCCAGTACGATACTGATCTTTTCCTCGGCGGAGAACTTCCGCCTTGTCTTTCTCTTGATGTCCTTTACGATTGATTCCGTGTTCTTCTTCTTTGTCATTTTAAGTGTTTTAAATGGTTAATGAATCCATCTTCAAGGCTAGCCTTGAAGATAACAAAACCATCACTTATCTTTAGACCAAGTTCAGTCCACTTTTAGTTGAAGATTTACAATCAACAGCTTCACTCCAAGTAATAGATTTTAATTCTGATTTTTTGTTATAAAAAACAAGCCAAACAGCTTGTTTAGAAAGATAATTTTTTTCTAACCACTTTCTCCAAGCTGTTTGACTTTTAGGATAAAATATTTCTATTTCATTTTTCTGCATTACTTAACTACAGTAGCTTCTAATTCAACTGTCAAAGTTGCAAATAATCCTTTAACTTCCAATAGAGTTGTTGCTTGTTGAATTCCGTGTTTCATTATGAATGGCACATACACATCCATACAAGTGGTGAAAAACTCGTTGGTGTTTGTAGTATATACATTCAACCTTACAATGTCTTTACATTCGTAACCCGATTCAGTAATCAGTTGTTCCAAATTTGCGATGGTCTGAATGAGCTGACTTCTCATATCAGCATTACTTGGAACTCCATTAGCGTCAATAGCTACTTGTCCTGAGCAATACAAAGTTCCATTCGGTTGCTTTACTTCTACGGCTTGAACCGAATTTGTGTTTTTACCCCAAGCCCAAGGGTCAAATGTTGCTTTTTGCATCTTACTTAAATTTTAAATTGTTAAGCCACAAAAGTAAAATGCACTTGCGACAGCCTTATGTCAGGGGTCAAAACGAGTTAGTAAAATTTATCAAAATATTCCTGTAAAGTCATTTTGTGTTGCTCAAACTTCTCTGTTTGCACTTGCATTTTTGTAATTCTGTCCAAACGAAAGTATCTAAATTCTTTGCGTAAACGGCACCAAGCAATTAGCAACCAATTTTCTGTTGTACTGATTAATGCAAATGGCTCCACTGTTCTGTTTGAAGTTTTGTTTTGTTCGTTTGTATAGTCAAATTTTACCAATTGAAAATTCGTAAGTGCCCGTTGTAATTCAGAAATATTGTTGCTATTTCTTTCTCTGTTTAGGTTTTGTTCAAAACGAGTTCTGTCAGCAAGTAAATTAGCTCTGTCTTTATCTGTCTGTTTTAAAACAGCTTTTATTTTGTCAATGGCTTCTGTATAATCTTTGATAAATGAAGTGTCTTTGTTTTTCAACACCAATTGCTCGGCAAGGATTAAGGCATTGGCTTGGCTTTCGGTAAACATTACTGGTGGAATTTTGTACCCTTCCATTAATGTGTAACCTTTTCCATCTTCTGTGATGATTGGAACTCCGGCTTGTTCTAATGCTCTTATGTCTCTGTAAATTGTTCTTACACTTACATTGAATTTGTCTGCAAGATTAGTCGCAGTCAAAAGTCGTTTTGTTTGCAGTTGTGTTAATATCGAAGTCAGTCGTGAAAGACGTTTTGTATCGTTGTCGTTCATTTATTTTGTCTGACTGTTAAAGTTTGCAGGGTCTCGTGGCATTACGCCGAACTGTTTGGCGCTTTGCGTAGTGGCGAAAATTGAAGCGAAAAGTTTCAATTTAGCGACACAGAAAGCAAAAGCCAATTAATTGATTAAATTTAAGCAAAAAATCAATATAATTGGCTTTTTGCGGAATAGAAAGCCGTAACTTCAAATTTTAGCACTTAACCCGCCATTACGCAAAACCGATGGTACAAGCAGTGTTTTTATCACTCCATTTTTACCAAGGAATTTCGCCTGTTTCGGGATTGGTTTCTTCGCTGATAAATTTTCCTGTTACTCCGTTTTTGTCAAGCAAAGCATATTTTACAATACGTTTTCCTGCTTCTTCAACTTCGCCACCGTTGTAACCTGTAAAATCGGTTTTTGTGTAACCAGGACAAACGGCATTTACTTTGAATGGTGTGTCCCGAAGTTCGTAAGCCAAATGTGCGGTAAGCATATTCAAAGCTGATTTTGACGAGCCATAGACCGCATATTTTGCAAAGTTGTAGCCGAACCAATTCGGGTCGCTTTGAAGTGTAATTGAACCAACACTTGTGCTTACATTCACAATTCTTGGTTCTGATGATTTGCGTAATAAATCAATAAATGCTTTTGTAACTCTTGCCACGCCAAACACATTGGTATTAAATGCTGATAAAAATTGTTCCGAATTTGCTTCTAATGCTGTGTAAGGTGGTGCACCGCCATTTATACCTGCGTTGTTAATTAAAACGTCCAAAATTTCCGTTTTCTTACCGATTTCAATTCGAGCATTTTTTACTGAATTATCATCGGTTACATCAATCTGAATGGCTTCAACGTTTGTCAAGTTTTCAGCTTTCAGTTTTTCTATGGCTTGTAAACCATTTTCTAAATTTCTACTTCCGATGTAAACGTAAAATCCTTTTTGCAATAGTTGCTTTGCTGTTTCAAAGCCTATACCCTTGTTCGCTCCTGTGATAAATACTGTCTTCATTTTTTTTGATTTAAAATTTATGGTGCAAAGATTGCCCGATAAAAAATGAAGTCATTTACCATTTGGTAAAAAGTGATTTTAGCGTATGTTTTTTCTGATTCTGCTCAATGATTGTTGCGTAACGCCTAAATACGAAGCAATATGAGAAAGTGCGACACGATTAGCAAGTGTTGGATAGTTTTCTAAAAATTCCAAATAGCGTGTGGTTGCGTCTTGTGAAATGACAGGGGTTTTTCTGGTTTTTTGATAAAGGCACTTTTGCACCATTTTATTTTTAATATTGTCCCAACCAACAATTGTATGAGATAACTCTTCCCAGTCTTGTTTTGAAAACACGATGAGTTTACAGTCTGTACTGACTTGCAAGTATTCGGAAGAAGTCGAATTTGCTTCAAAATTGGGATAATCTACCACCAAATTATTTTCGGGAATAAAACAACGTGTAATTTCTTCGCCTTTGTTGTTGTAGTAGCAACCACGAACAACACCGTCCACAACGAAACCGACTTGTCGGGGAATTTTACCCGCTTCCGAAAAATACTTGTCTTTGCCAAGTTCAATTTCGGTTACTTTACTTATAATAAATTCTATTTGTTGTTTATTTAGATTGCCGAACTGTAAAATATATTCAATCAATTTTTCCATTGTTTCAAAGTTAGTAAATGTCCTTAGCTATGATTTACCATTTGGTAAAAAGTGTTCGGATGTGTGGTCGGTTTAACATTGCCTGTAACTTGATTATATGCTGAACTTTGTTGGGCATATACGGCCAATATGGTTGGCTATGCCCAAGTTTTGTAAATTATTGTTCAGTATAGTTTCCATTTTTTCTCAGTATGCAATATAAAGATAATTAAAGGTCATCAAATGGGCTGTTGATGTTTTTGATACTATTCTCGGTTACATGGGTATAGATCATGGTGGTCTTAGGATTATTGTGCCCCAAAAGTTCCTGGATATAACGGATATCGGTTCCACTTTCCAATAAATGTGTTGCAAAACTGTGCCTTAGCGTGTGAAGAGTAACCTTTTTCCGTATGCCCGAACCCAGAACAGCTTTTTTTAAAACACTTTGTGCACTGCTGGCACTATATTTTACTGCTTTTTGACCTTCAAACAGATAATCTTTTGGCCTGAACTGTTTATAATACTCCCGAAGAATCTTTAGAAAACTGGCAGAAAGTAATGTGTATCTATCTTTTTTTCCTTTTGCTCCCTTGATGTGGATCAACATTCTTCTACTGTCAATATCATCGATTCTAAGATTGATAGCTTCACCTATTCTTAGCCCTCCAGAGTAGATAAGGGACAATAGCGTTTTATGTTTTAGGTTGTGGGTTGCATCGATGATGGACCTCACTTCTGTCTTGCTCAGAACAACTGGAAGCTTTTTCTCTTTCTTCGGTCTGCTTAGGTTTAACGCTCCAATATCGATACCCTTGAACAAAAAATACTTCTTTATGCCGTTGATACATTGGTTTTGATATGATATGGATTTTCCTTCCCGGACGATGAATTCATAATTAAAGGATTCGACCAACCTTTTTGAGGGGCTTCTAGAATTTTTCAAGATGGTGTACCGTAGAAAAAAATTGGTCACCTCAACGTAAGTGTCAACAGTGTTCGGACTCAATCTCTTTTCCTCCAACCACCTCCTGAACCTATCCAAGTCTTGTTTGTAAAGTGAATCAATGGGCGGTAAATAAAGTTTTTCCTTCTTTCTAGGTTTATCAATTTGCTTTTGCTTTAATTCGGTATAGTCCACATAACATTTTATCTTGCGCAAATGGTTAAATACAAGACTTAAGTTCTGGCCTGTGTTCCTAATATAAAATTTGCCGCTTGAATTGTCCCTCTTCAACTCCTTTAGTTGCATAAGATGGCTATCCAATGTTTCATTGGCATAGAAGCTGACGATAATAACATTATCGCCGTTTTGTTTTCCTTGAATCAGTTTTACAGTTTTCATCCAAATTGTTTAGATTCTTGAGGGTATGCTGCGCTAATTACTGGAAAAAGAATACTTCAAATTACAAAATCAATTCATAATAAATAGTCTTATTTTGTGAAGGATGAATGTTTTTCTAAGCTTCGGGTATCTAAAGACCATCACAGAAAGAACCGACTAATGTGGGTCAATCATTAATTGTTTCTACAATTATTTGTATCTTATTGGAATTAAAAGAGAGCAAATTATATTTCCAGTCAATGAAAGCAATATGGCAAAATTTTTCATTGTAAAAAGGAATTGATATATCTATTAGATACATTGAACCTTAATTCGTTGCTTATCAAAAAAATGCCTAAATTAGTTGTGTAAAACTCCCATAAGTTTTGCCTCTGGATGTGCCCATTTGAACACGGTTCAGGGTTCGGTTAACTGGTCTTAGTTAACGGTGTAAAAAATTGAAAATCAACTATTTATGTTTAACGGGATGGGCCTGCCACCCCGACAGAAATGGTTTAATTGACAACAATTAAAACCATAATTAATTGAAAGCCAGAAAATTAATATTTTCTGGCTTTTTTTGTTTTGGTCTGAAATCAAGGGTGAGGATGTCCTATATGATGTCCTATTTTTGTCGGGGAAAATTTATTAACTTGTACTTCCCGATTTGATTTTTCGTGTGATTTGACTTTCGCTCAACGGATTGTTCCACTTAAGGCGAAAACACATGAACAGCTCTAATTCATTCAGTATCAGCTTTTGGCTAAAAAAAACGGCCAAAAAAAAAGATGGGCGGATTCCCATTTATGCCCGGATAAGATTTGAGGGCCGTTATTCCGACCTCAGTGTCCACAGATCGACTTTTGAAGAACGATGGTGTCCTATTTTGGGCAAAATCGATCATCGTGCCAATGAAGCGAACAGTATCAACCGATATCTAGACGATGTCCACGCCAAACTCTTGGAGTGCCATCGCCAGTTAATAGCGGAGGGAGCGGTGATCAATGCGAAGATCATCAAATTGCGCTACCTTGGAAAGGACAGGGTGGTCAGGACATTAAAGGACATCATCGAATTCCACCGTGACCATGAAATGCCAAAATTGGCAATGGGCACGATCAAGAACTACTCGGCCACGGAAACCTATCTCTTACGGTTTGTCAAAAAAAAGTTCAACTCGCAAGACATAAAACTGTCCTTTATAGATTATGCCTTTTTGGTCGAGTTCGAGAGCTTCCTTAGAAATGGTACCCCGATTAACAAGGCACAGCCTTTGACCAACAATGGTATTATGAAACATATGGAACGCTTCAAGAAATTGGTGGGCACTGCCTTTAAGTTTGGGGCTATCCCTCAAAACCCCTTCAACTTTTACCATATGAAGTTCGAAGAGTACGAAAGTGATTTTTTGGAGGAAGAGGAAATACAAAGATTGTTTTCAATGCACATTGACGAAGGCGGCATCGCCATTGTAAGGGATATTTTTCTTTTTGCGTGTTATACAGGCCTAAGCTATATTGAGGTCAAGCTCTTAAAGAGAGGTGATATTGTAACAGGAATAGATGGAGAAGAGTGGATCAATGTCAAACGGAAGAAGACCAAGACACCTGTGAGGGTTCCCCTGCTGTATCATGCCAAGGCCATATTGGACAAGTATTCCGATCATCCCAATGTCGATAATGACCATACGTTATTGCCTGTATTTTCCAATCAAAAGGTAAACAAATACCTAAAGGTGATTGCCACCAAGGCACAAATCGATAAGCACCTGACCTTTCATGTGGCCAGGCACACTTTTGCGACCACTATCACCCTGATGAACAATGTGCCCTTGGAAACGGTATCCAAGCTATTGGGGCACACCAAACTATCGACCACCCAAAAATATGCAAGGGTGGTGGAGAAAAAAATCAGCAAGGATATGGCCCAGTTGAAAGCGGTTCTCGAAAAAAGTCCCGAAAAGGAAGTAGTGAATGGCCAGAAACCTGAGGCCAACCTGCGAATCATAAGATAAAATTTAATAGCTTAACCAATATCATCGAAAGCTAAGCCCGCAAAAGTTTGTCGGACAAGGGACGGCATAAAGCCGCTCCTTTGTCCCTTTTTCCGTTTCCTTGCCGCTCCACAGCCTGCCTCCCGTTTGGATTTCCATGCAAATATTGTTTAACCTTAAATCCAATGATTATGTATTTAGACAGATTGCAACAGGACGAGGTCTTCGTACCGACCCAGGTAAGACCGTTAAATGAACTGACCCCAATGCCCTCCCGTAAAGGGCTGGAACGCGCCATTGTCAGCAATGGCAAGATTGTCAATATTGTGTCCAAGAGCTATGGGCACATCCCCAACGAGCTTTTCTTCAAAAAAGCGGAACAGATGCTCATCGATTCGGGTCTTGACTACCACCGCCAAACCATCAACCGCTCAGACCGTACCTTCTGCATGGACTTTATCCTTTCCGACAGCTCCCAGTTCTCGGTGGGCAATGGAGAGGATACCATTCTGCCCATGCTGCGGTTTACCAACTCCTACGATGGGAGCGAGCGCACCTCGGGACATTTTGGGTTCTACCGCCAAGTATGCTCCAATGGCCTGCACGTGGCACAGGCAGAGATTGCCTTTTCCATCAAGCACAGCACCAACGGCGCCCACTTGATCATGCCCGAGATGGAGGGGCTGTTCAAAAAGTTCATGGACAACGAGTTCTATACCATCTCCGACAGGTTCAGCCAAATGATGGCCGTCGAACTGGTGGACACCAAGACCTTCGTAAGGGAAGTGCTGGAACGTACCAAACTGTTCCGTTATGAGTGCAGCGACAAGAACGCAAACCCGTCCAAAAAGGCCCGTGAGGTCATCGACATATTGGACAATGAGGCCGTATTGTTGGGCACTGCCCCAAACCTCTGGTTGGGCTACAATGCCTTCAATGCCGTATTGCACGGTACCCTGAAACGAAGCTTTTCACGTCAAGAGCGTCTGGACAAACAACTCTTCCAGACCGTCCTTGACATGGCCTAAGTGTCCCGGTCGGTCAACAAGAGGGCACAACCCATGAAGGGATCGCCATTGCCAATACATCGACTCCCGGTACCTGAAGTATCGGGAGTTTTTTTGTTCGGTCATCAAAGCATTTAAATACTATCAGGAATCGGTCAAACAAGGAAGCCCAACGTCCAGTGCTTTTTCACGTCATCCCCGGCAAACCCTTCTTGGGGCTTTGCTCGTGGATTCCTAAAGCCCTGTCGTTGGTCTGGTGATTTTAAGGGGTTCATAATAAAAGAAGCCTTTGGTTGTTTTTCGGGGCATCGAAAAACAGGGCAGTGCCCAAGGACTTCCAATCAGGACGCCATCCCCTTAGCTCGCTTAACTTTCCGTACGCTCGCACGGGTCTGGGTCGGAAGGAATTCCTAGGGCCCTTATGGAACCCGTCAAGGCCAAGCGGGTTTTGCTCACAAATAGGGTTTCCACTTCCTAGTTTTTAGCCCTTCGGTAAAAACCACGTCGCAGAGCCTCCCGATTTCCTCCCAAAAGCCTTGACTGAACCCCCTTCTTTTATTGTGCTGCGCACCCAAGAAGCAAACAAACACCCCTTAAAATCCGCACACAATTGCATGGAGATACGGGGAAATCAGTAACCCGTCTGCCAAGAGGGCAGGCATTTAAAACCTTTTATTATGAGCAGTTTAAGAAACAAAGTACAGTTGATCGGTAACGTGGGGCAAGACCCAGTGATCACCAACTTGGAAAATGACAAAAAAGTTGCCCGTTTGTCCTTGGCGACCAATGAGCATTACAGGAACAAAAAGGGCGAAAAGGTCACCAATACCGAATGGCACAACGTGACCGCCTGGGGCAAGACCGCCGACATTATCGAAAAGTTTGTAAGCAAGGGCAAGGAACTTGCCATTGAGGGAAAGCTGACCTCCCGTTCCTACGAGGATAAGGAGGGCAACAAACGCTATGTGACCGAAGTGGTGGCCAATGAGATCTTATTGTTGGGCGGTAACGACCAGTAACCAAATGAGGGTGCAACGGGGAAGGTTGCACCCTCTTGGAATATTCAATCACATGCTAACTATAAAGAACAGATTTATGGAACACAAAGTCAATGAAATACAGGTAAGTTACCGTGAAAAACTGAGTACGGTAAATGCCACTTCGATTACCGGATCACAGGCGGTGGCGCAATTGCTCTTCAAAAACTGGAACAAAAAGACCATTGGGATGCACGAGACCTTTAAGGTACTACTGTTGAACAATGCCAACAAGGTCAAGGGCATCTATCCTTTGTCGCATGGGGGCATAACGGGTACATTGGTGGACGTGCGGATATTGTTCGCCATAGTGGTCAAGACCCTTTCGGTAAACATCATTTTATGCCACAACCACCCTTCGGGCACATTGAAGCCGAGCGAAGCGGACAGGAAGATTACCCAAAAAATCAAGAGGGCAGCGGAACTCTTTGACGTGCGGGTACTTGACCATATCATTATCACACCCAATAATGAATACTACAGCTTTGCCGACAATGGAGACCTTTAAAGTATGCACCATGAATGACAAAGAAACCGAAGCAACGGAATTTGAAAATGACTTGGAAGGAATCCAAGACCCAAAGGACTATCCCGATGGGTTCAATCCCGACCTATATGATTTATAGAAACCACAACAGCCAAAACCCATGGAAATGATACACATCAATTTCAACGACCTTGATGACAGCGCACAACAACGGTTGATCGCATTGTCCAAAAGGGACGTAGAGGCAAAATTTGGGAAACAGTTGCGCAGCTATGCCAAGACCCAATTCAGCAACTACGACAAGCTATTGGAACAGGAAGCCATCCGCAACCTTTACAATTATAGGTACAGTTTCAAGATTTGAAGTGTACCGATCGGCCAAGACCCCAAGCCCATGGGGTCTTTTTTTTCGCAGTTTGGTTTTCGTGCGTATCGAACCCACAAAAACCAATACGGGATGTGCCACTTTATAAAGGACAGTCCAGCCCCGAACAACACCTATCCCTTATTGGACCGCAAGAAAGCCCTTCAAAAATATTCCCATCAAAAGCGTTCGGCATAAAGCCGTTCGCATGCTCACTTTTTATTCCGCTTCCTTTTGAGCTGAAATTTTTGGGAAGGGCGGGGATGCCATCAAATAATCGATAATTTAAAATCAATTCTTATGAAAACAACAGTAAAAAAGTCGTTGGAAATCCCGGCACGGAAACACCAAAAGGAAACCATCGAGAAAGAAGCACCTGCTGAAAAATCCTTCTTGCTGGTAATCAATCTTTGGATTTTCAGGTTTGAGTACCGCAGGGAGCAATTGCCCACAGATGCATAGATCACCAATTGACAATAAAGGCTCTTGAAAAAGAGCCTTGTTTTATTGTCGTGCCGTCCCCAATCTGACGTCCAATTTTTTCCAAAACGCCCGTTCCATACAATTTGGTGCAAAACCGAACCAATTGGCAGCAATCCACGTTTTTTGTTTCACCCAAAACCCGATATATTTATGGTGTACGGCATTCGATTTAGGTTTGACTTTCCCAAAGTCCGTACAATCAATTGCACTGAGAACATGCAACCAGCTTTTTTAAAGACGGTTGTGCGATACGATTTTGTCCCTGCGGGACAAATCGGAGAAGCAAGAGGGTAGCACGCTAACGCGTCCTACCGATCATGATTGCTCCGCAAGGCCCCTGTTTATGGGGTTTCGGGTGTTATTGAAAAAACAGGGTGTTCGATTTTTGGTGAAAAAACACGCTCAGCCCAGTAAAACCAGCAAATTTTTGGTGAAAAAATGGATAAAGGATATGAAAAAGAACGATTTGCAGCCATGAAGGTCAAAATTTCCGTGGCCATAAAATTCAGGAGCTTTTCCAAGCGTCAAGGGAAATCACATTCCATGACCCTCTTGGCCATGGTCGAGTTTTTTGAGCACAACGGGATCTCCCCGGACGAACGGATGCACGAGACCATCGCCAGTCTCAAATATTTGATCAAACGCCGCTTCAATGCCATGGTCGCCATCATGCGCAGCATCGAAAAGGAACAGACCCTGCCCACCGTTAGCATGATCCAAGCGCTCTTTGAACAGGAACTGGAATCCAATGATGAGGAATGGGACAGCGATTTTGACTTTATCGAACAGCAATTGACCGAGGCCAAGCCACCCAAGGAGACTGAAGCTTTTGATGGAGAGGTCACCGTGCCCAAGATTCGTTATGACCGACTGGAGGAACAAATGGAGGAGCTCAAGGAGGATTTTAAATACGTGTTGGACCATGTATCGGTGTTCCATAACCGCTTTGGGAAGGACCATCTCAAATTGGATTTGAACCCCGAGGCCATCGAAAAATACCGTACAAAACTTAAAAAGCAATAATTATGTACATCGCCATCACACGCCAACAACTGGGAGACAATTTTCGGGGGAGTGCCCGGGATTTTGTCAAGTACCTGGAAAAGGAGAACGAAGGGAAGGCACCGGAACTACAGGAAGGGTATTTCAATCAGGAAGAGAACAACATCGATGCGGAGCGGGTCATTGCCGAGATCGATGCCAATACGGCCAAGCTCAAAAAGCGGGAGCCCAAGTTCTATTCCCTGGTGGTCAGTCCGTCCCAAAGGGAACTCCAGCATATTGGAAACGATCCCGAAAAGCTACGGCAATACACCAGGGAGGTCATGCAGGCCTATGCGGCCTCCTTTTACAGGGACCGCGAGGTGACCGTCAAGGACATCCTCTATTTTGCCAAACTGGAGCGGGAACGCACCTATTCCGAAAAGGATCGCGAGGTCAAGGAAAACCAGGCCCATGCCAGCAAGATATTGGAACTGCAACACCGGGTCAGGGCCATCCAAGTAGGGCGGGAGCAAGGGGATATTCCCAAGCTCCAGGAAAAAATAAATGCACTAGAAGGAGAGGCCCCACACCAACTCAACGGAAAGCGTATCGTTCCGGGGATGGCCAAGGAAGGCCACCAGAGCCATATCCATATTATCGTGAGCCGCATGGACAGGACCAATAACCATAGCCTCTCCCCGGGGTCCAAGTTCCGAACTTCCGAGACCACGCTCCATGGGCAAACCGTCAAACAGGGATTTGATAGGGACAAATTCTTTAGGGCAGCGGAAAAGACTTTTGACCAACAATTCAATTACCGAAGGAACTTTGTGGAGACCTACCATGCCCGTAACCTGTTGGATAAGGATCCCAAACGGTTCTTTTCCGCATTATTGGGATTGCCAACGAATGAACGGCAAGCGGCCAAGCAGTTGCTCTTCAAGGCGGGCATCAAGGTACCGACCATACCGGTCAACAAGGCCCAATTGGCCTATAAGGCGATGATGCAGCTCAAAAAAGGGATCGGAAAGGCCTTGGAATCGGGGTCGATTGGAATTTAAAAAATATGCTATGGAAAATTTAGGATGGATGGAATGGATAATCGGTTTGATTGTTGGGGGAGCGGTCTCATTTGTGGCCAATCGGTATCTCAAATACGGTTTTCTGTATTATCTCAGCATCCTGCTTATGGTGGCAATTGCCATTGGAGGGATATTCGGCTGGGACCTACTTTTGAAACAGTCGATGGGCCTATGGCTCCCTTTGTTTTTTATGCATACCGTGATCTATGGCCTGGTGGACTACCATAAGGATACGGGCAAACCATCAAAGGTGTTCGAGGTCAAGTTGAAGGTAAGAGGAAGGCCCTTGGTGCTGGGCAACATCCGTCGTGGCGTGTCCGTGATGGCCTCAGCAGGGAGCGGGAAGACCGAAAGTGTCATCTATGGCTTCTTGGAGCATTTTAAAAAAGAAGGCTTCTCGGGGGTCATCCACGATTACAAGGATTTTGAGATCACGGAAATGGCCTGTCCTCTTTGGAAAGATCAAAAGGTGCCCCTAAAGATTGTGTCCTTTGGGCCGATATACCATCGCGTGAATCCCATCGCACCCCGTTACCTTCCCGATGAGGAAAGTGTCCATGAGGTGTCCCGGGTATTGTTGGAAAACCTGATGGAACATCGGGACTCCGATGAGAACAGTACCTCCCGTTTTTTTAAGGATGCTGCTGAGGGCTTGATCAGCGGAATGATATGGCGGCTCAAGACCGAATACCCCGACTTCTGTACGCTGCCCCATGTAATGGCCCTCTACCAGCAGTTGGGTACCAAGAGCTTAATCAAGTTTCTGAAGGGGAACCTTACCTCACGCGCCATGGCCGATGCCTTTATCAGTGGGGTAGGGTCGGAGCGACAGACCGCTGGGGTGATGAGTACCTTGGCCAATGCCATCAAAAAGATCAGTACCCGCAAGATTTTTATGGTATTGTCCGCCGATGAGATTCCATTGGATATCAATAATGAAAAGCATCCTTCGGTCATTGCCCTGGTGAACAATCCACAAAAGGATGCTTCCCTATCTCCTGTGATCGCCACCATTATGCATACCATCTCCAAACAGATGTCAAGACGAAACCGCAAACCTTCCTTTATGTTGTTGGAAGAGGCTTCGACCTTACGGCTATTGAACATGCACCGTATCCCGGCTACCCTTCGGAGCTACGATATTGTGAGCGTATATGTGCTACAGGACAAGGTTCAGAACGATATGATGTACGGGGAGAAGGCCAGCAAGGCCATTTTGTCCAATCTGTCCTATCAGTTCTTTGGGAAAGTGAACGACCCGGATACGGCCCGCTATTATGAGCGGTTCTTTGAACTGGTCAAGATGCCCACCCGGAGTGTGAGCAAGAGTTCGGGTCTGAATCTGGAGCGACGCATTACAGAAGGGGAGAAAGAAGTGTCCAAACGTAGGGCCGAGGTGTTCTTCCGGTTGAAGCAGGGGGAGTTTGTGGTGTTTGCAGATGGGAAGGACCGGAAGGTACAGTTCCGAAGGCCCGAAATTCCCAAAGGGTTGCCCAAGCCCTTTGAAATCAAGGAAGGGGATTTGGAGCGGCACTATTTGAAGGTGCACCGGGAGGTAAGGTCAATTTATAGCCAATCTAGCATTGTCAATGATTAAATGGAATAGAAAGCTCCTCTTAGATTTTTGATTATGAGTTGGTCTATTCACTCATAGTTTTGATTGTTTGCGTAGTCCTTCAACCGCGCGGTGGATATCTTGTTTAGCCTCTTTATTACTCCATTCCTTCCAAAATTTGATTGTCGCACTATCAGGTTTAATGGTTGGTTCTGAGATGAGTACTCTTGTTGGGAGCAAGGAAGCATCTCCAACAATTAGCGCTTCACCAATATCTAAAATTGGCAATACTTCCGTTAGTCCAGATAAATTATCAGGTAAAAGTCTTTTTACAACAGCTTGGTCTTCTGCATTTGATAGACGCAATGATATGAAATTGTTGCACTGACTTAAAACAGTTCTATTTACTTCGGCAGGTCTTTGACTTATTACAGCTAAGCTAACACCATATTTTCTACCTTCTTTGGCAATTCTTTCAAAGCTTTTTAAAGAAAGTTCAGAAGCACTATCCTGATTAGTTCTTTCAGGAATGTAGAGATGTGCTTCATCACAAAACAGACAAATTGGATGTTGCATTTCTTTGGTTGTCCATTGTTGTACTGAAAAAATAATTCTTGCAACTAATCCTATTACTAAAGGCAAGACATCTGACGGGACTTCGGAAAAATCAATTACTTTCACTCCTGATTTATTTCCGTTGATTTCTGTTCCTTCCATCAATGAACTACAAAATTTATTCATCCAATCTATATGTAATTCATCATCTGAAACTTGAAATAGGAACCCCAAACGCTTGTCTTGACTTTTAGCTTCTAATCTTTGAACAAATCTTGTGAGTTTTCCGAAAAAAGGCCCTTGTTTTTCACTTCTTGCACCAGCAACCATTTCTTCGTCAAGCCTTTTAAGTTCATTAAGGACATTTTCAATTCTATATGGAACTGGACTATCAATTGTGATGCTGTCCTTAAAACTAGTGTCCTTTATATCATCAAGGTATTTTTGTTTCTCGGTAAATACGGTTTTTGAAAAAAGCATTGCTTGATTAGGGGCATTGCTGTCGCTTCTATCAAGCAGCATAGCGAGCATTTCTTCGTATGTTAAAAGCCAATATGGAATCATAAGAACACCTTTCTCAAGGTTTCGGGTTTTTCCTAAATCGGAAGGATTAGCAACTTTTAAATGTTGAATGCCATCAGCCTTAAAGTGCTCGCCACTGTATTCTCCGTGTATGTCAAATAGGATTCCATTTGCCATAGGAAGTTTTGCTATTTGTTCGATTGTTCGAGCAACACACCAAGATTTTCCCGAACCTGTGCTCCCAACAATTACCGCATGACGTTGAAATAGTTTATCTCCATCCAAATAGGCATCAGCATTTTCATCAATGGAATATTTTCCAATTGATAAAGGGATTTCATAGTTTTCTTTAGATGAAATAGTTTGCATGAACTTGGTAATATTTTCTCCATCTATTGGAAAACATTTTGCTTCTATTTCGGGAACTGTATCAAGTGTTCTTTTGAATACGTTTTCTTTTTCTCCATGCTTATTCAATAGCGTACCTATTAAGTTCACTTTTAGAATATTTTCAGTGAAAAGGAAATTATTTAATCCTAAATCATCACCTGTTGGCTGCTCATTATCTGAAGCCTTTCTTGTTATTCGGTTGATTATTCCTATTAGGTGCTGTCCAGCCTTTGAACTTTGAATCGCTACTAAGTGATTTACTTGGAGTTTTCTCAGTTTTTCAAGTTCATCAACTTTAATAATTAGTGTTGCCGTGTCAACACTGAAAACCGTTCCGATAGAAGAATTATCTTTAAAAGTGAATATTGCCATAGTTCGTCATTCGATTAGTTTGAGATATTCAGCTAAGTTCCAATAGCCCACATTTTCCATTATATGTTCTCCCTGACTTGATGAATAAATTTTTGTGTTTGAACCTTCATTTTCCTCCATCAAGATGTAATTTTTACATCCACCACCTATTATTGCTTCTTTTGTTTTTGGAGTTAATTCCTTTGTAATTACAATTATGGGTTTTGTCTTAATTTGCTGGATAAGTTTTGGTTGGACATGGACATCATTAAAACCGTAACCAATGCACATGTAGCCATTTGCATTTTGAATTTCATTATCTGCTTGTGCGAATATAGTTCTGTAAGGTTCATTGTGTGTTTCTGCATATTTACTGAGACCAGGAGTTACAATTAAAGGCTTGTAATTTTGTGGAATCTCTTGGCGTAAAGGCAAGTGAACATTTTCTTTTTCAATTGTTTCAAACCAATCTAAAGAACCATGAACTTTCCAAATATTTGCTTGTCCGCTATATCCCTTGATGGTCGCTAAAGCATTAGTTTGGATGTTATCAGAAAAATGTCCGATATAGTTTTGGGCATAGCCTGTACATATAAATGCTTCTGCTGTGCTTGCACTATATTCAGCAATACGATCATAATTAGTAGTAACTACGGAAATTTTTCTGTTAGTTGTTGAAAGCAAATATTTCATGAGTTCAACTAATGGAAATTCTTCTCCTTTTATTACAAATTGTTCGTATGCCTTTAAGTCATCTTCCGAAATTAAATTCCAAGTTGCTTTAATGATTGCATTTAAAACGTTAGTGTTGAGTTGTATTCCCAATAAGGTTTTTTCTAAATCTCTGTTTTCGTCCAGACTTTTTTTAAATGTTTCAAGCTGGGAGTTGTCAATGTCATTATCAAACGATAACGAATTTTTTAGATGCTCTCCAAGCTTCCACATTGAAGGCAGGCCAAAAGGAATAGACGCACCACTTCCTAAAATGATAAGAGGAACTTTATTTGTCCAATCTTGTAGCTGTTTTAATAGTGCCTCAAAGTCCATCTTATTTCCCTCTGTTCAATCTACGTTTTGATAATTTCCTCCAAATGCTGTCTGCTAATTCAATTTCTGAATCGGTAAAACCAAAGTTCTCTTTTAGAATCTTTTGATTCGTGATTTTCAGGATTTCGGAAATGTCTTTTTTAGCCCGAATCATTTTGTCGATTTCAGGTAATAAGTCAGCGTTATTTGAATTGTAAGGAAGTAGTATTTCTTCCACTTCATTTGGCATTAGTTCCAACACGCCACCGCCATGACTTCTACCGCATATTTCTGAAAATGCCAAAGACAAAGAATTGTAATAACTTGCTGTTAACGCTTTTATCTCTGCATTCGGTTTCACCATTACACGGTGCATAGTGTCTGTTGTATATGCTTCCGCTTCATTGATAATGAGTTTGGGATAAAGATTATTTCTGCGAATGAAAAGTGCATCCGAAATTCTCAAAGAAGGCACAATTTGCCATTCGTCACGGATTCTACATTTGTAGCCTTCGTTTATCTTTTGTTCTTCGCCCCAAGCTATATAATCTCTTGCCCCCAAAGAACCGTTTAAATCATTCTTTTTAGGGAAAGTCAGCAAATGTGTTCGAGCTTCCATTGCACGATTTTTTTGCCAATCCTTTTGCGTAAAAATGGCACTCGGCACTTGCACGCTTCTACCGACTAAAGGCTTAGCGTACTTTTCTAAATCGTAAAATTGAACCGTTGAAAGCGGAACGGTAAAAAATGGATTTGAACCTGTTGTAATGCCCACTTCAACTTTTGCATATTTACCAAGTTTCTGGATTTGTTGGTTTTCTTGAAGTCGTTCTAAAAAGTCGATTTCCTTTTGGTCAAGAAAATAGAATGTCCATTTATTTGATTTGAAATCAATTCTCTTTTTAGGGCTTTTCAAACGTGAAACGTCCAGATTTTGAAGCTCTTCGGCATCACGTAGTTCCAAATGCTCAATTAAGTGCGTTTTAGAATTGTTCTTTTCACAAAGCAATAAAACCACTTCTTGTTGAATGTCAGGAAAAACCAATTTTTCGAAAGAAACGATATTGATTTTGTTGTAAAACTTAGCGAGAAATTCACGTAAAGTTTGAGCGTAAGAAACTTGTAAAATCTCAGCAGGAAGCACAAAACCAATTTTTCCCTGTTCCTTTAGAAGAAGGGACGAACCAACCACAAATGAAACCCAGGCATTGGTCAGTTTTGAATATTTCAAATTGGCTTTATCGAAAATTTCAGCAGCAAACTTTTGTTGTTGCTTATCGAAATACTGGTAACGGATATAAGGAGGATTTCCAATAATAAGATCAAAACGCTTTTTGGTGTTGATGCAGAAATCGTGAAAATCGGAATGAATCACTTTCGAATCAGCCAATCCAATATTTCTTGATTTTTCAGCTTCTGATTCATCATATTCAACGGCTATTACGGAATTGTATTGATAACCCCTTTTTTGAATTTCCTCCAGAAACACGCCATCACCGCAACTTGGCTCCAGTATGTCCAGTTCTTGATTGCCATTGAAAGCCCACTTTAAAATAAAGGCCGCTATGGGATTAGGAGTGTAAAATCCACCCCTTAATTTATCTTCGGATGCGTTTTTAATGAGCTGCATACAATTCAGAAATTAAAGGGATTAGATTGTCAACTTCTCCCAGATTATACAATGCCTTTAATGTTTCGTCTAATTCGGTTTTCTTGTTATCGAATTGACGTTGAAGCGGAATTAGCTCTCTTTGGTTTCCTGCATTTTGGTCTATTTCACCCTGCAACTGAATTAATGCTTCTTGAAGTGAAGCGATTTTATCGTGTAACTCTTTTTCCGTTTCATTTTCAAAATCAATTACTCGAATAGGTAGTTTCTTCAAAACTTTTGTTCCACGAGCAATGTAGCCACCTCTGAAAACTTCTCCGTTAAGTGCTGAGAACCATTCCAAATATTTTGAGTTCAGCAAAGCTTGAATGTAATAGATGGAATAGAGGAAATCTTCGGGCAGGGTTATCATACAATATCCTGCTGTTCCACCCGATGAAATCAAAGTTCCATGATAGTCAATAGCGTATTTATTCCCTTGCGATAAAACGCCAACTATGATTTTTGCAGGAACATCACATTTGTCCAGACTTTGGTGTCGCCCATACCTGTACCATTCGTTTTCCGTTTCAGGTGTCGGCTTAATATCCCTTTTTGGGTTATTTAAAACTTCTTTGTAGTGGTCCAGGTAAGCGAAAGCATTCGGGTAATCCGATTCCAATTGTTCAATTCCGACAAATTGAATGCCTTCATCAGTTTTCAGATAAGGATAGATAACAAAAGCATTGGGCGAAAAAGGGCGATAAGTGTTTAGGTTATCCGAACCACTGGACGTTTTGAAATAAGGTCGGGTTAATTCCTTCTCTATTTTCCAATCAGTACCGTCCTTTTGAAAATAGTAAAATTGTTCGTCCTCATTTGTTGCTGTATGGATGTAAATATTGTTGGCACTGGTTTGTATGCCGTTATAAATGTTTTCTGAACCAATTAATAATTCTAATGTTTGAGATTGGCTTTCAATGGATTCAAAAATTGGTTTTAAGTTTCCCGGAACCAATGTCCAACCATCATCATCCAATTTTTCAAATTCTACAGAATCGTAATTGTGAGAAGCAATATTTCTTGTTTTCCAATCCTTTAAAGATTGAACTTCCAAATAATTCAGGTGTTCCTGCTCTGTTTTTTTTAGGATTAATAAGCAAGTGTAAGTTGTTTTATCTTGAAAGATTTGATTTGCTCCAAAGGAGATAATTTGCTCAACTTCTTTTTTGGAAGCTAAGAACTCTCGTAATTTTTTCCCTGCTCCAACTTTTGTGAACTTGCTTGGAACAATGTATCCAAAAAGTCCATTCGGTTTGAGCAAATTCAATCCTCTTTCAATAAACAGGAAATATTTGTCGAACTGCTTGTAAGCAGATTGGTAATGTGTTTTGTACAATGGCAATTCCAAAGGCGTGAATTGCTTCATGTGTTCGGTTGCCATATATGGCGGATTGCCAACAATTACGTCAAATTTGGTCGCACCAAAATCATAAGGATTAATATCCCGTTGGTTTTCGGCTGATGTTTTTTCGGAATCTAAAAGGCTGTTTCCAAAGTGGATGTTCGCATCCATATTTGGAAGGGCGGGAGTTGGAATGGTGTTGTTGTCTTCGTTTTCCAACAATTTCAACAGTAATCCGAATTTGCAAGCTTCAACCGCATTGTAATCTTTGTCAACTCCGAAAATGCAATTGGTTAAAAGTTGTCGTTTGGTTTCAAATTTGAGTTTGTATGTGCTGATTGCTGTTTGTATCAGTTCAGCAGGATTGTTTTTCAAATAATAATCGACCAATGTATCATGCAACAATTGGTACGTTTCAAGCAAAAAAGCCCCCGAACCACAAGCAATATCAGCAAATGATGATTGCAGTATTTCAGTGTCGGTTTTTCCTTCACAGTGTTTTGCAATGGTTTCTCTGAGAATGTCCTGAATGATAAATGTTGGTGTGGTTACAATGTCCCTGTCAATGTGTTCGGGTTTCTTTTCAAGTGTTATTCCTTCGTTAGTGATTTTGAGTTGTTCTCCAAGGAAGATTTCATAGATGTTCCCGAGAATATCCGAAGCGAAAACCACAAACGAGTATGTGCTTTCAGGAAAATAAAGTTGTTTAATGATTATCCAAAAGGCCGAACTATTATTGGTTATAATTTCTTCGGTTAACGCATGATTGAAAAGTCCTGCATTGTATTTTCTATCGGCTTCTCTGAATTTTTGAATAAGTGCGTTGAAATCTTCATTGTCAGCGAAATTCAGAAGCGTTTTATAAACTTCAATGTTCCTGTCTTCGCATACCCGAAGAAAAATGATACTGTTGATGTAGCTTTGAACAATGTCGTTTAATTGAGCTTCATCCAACTGGTTTTGGTGGGAGTGGATTTCTTTTCCGAGAATTAAACGCCATTCATTAATTTGTTTCAGAAATAAATCATCAACACTGGAAAGTTTGAGTTGGCTTTCAATTTCTTTCCAGATTTCGTCAAATTCACCTGTGTAAACAACCTCGTGGCTAAGCTGTTTTTGAATTTCTTCAAATGCTTTTTCGTATTCCGTGTAGTGGTAAAGTTTTATTCGTGCTTTCGTTGCAGAATCGTCTTTGTCCACTTTTTGAGAGCAGTCATAAATGGCCAAGTGTTCAAAGTTGGAAAGAACGGATATTTTGAGTTTGGCCGTAAAACCATATCTGCGAACCTGTTTCGCAGGTTCGGTATCAGAATCTATTTTTACGTGAGGCTTCTTGGCTTCTAAGAAAAATTTTCGTTCAGAAAAAAGTCTGAAAGTATAGTCAGGTTTTTTCGTGTTACTATTCGCATCTTCTCGAAGAGCTTCTTCAACCAAGACTTCTCTTTCATTGGTCGGTTTTCCGTGATTGTTTTTGATGTCCCAACCCAACATTTCAAATAATGGGTCTAAGAAATCGGTACGCAACTGCGTTTCGTTGTAGTCTGCTTTCAAATAAGCAGTTCTGTTTGCATGATATTTTTGAACAAGGTCTTTAATCGTCATGGTTATAAGTCAAGCGAACCTTGTTGAAGATTCTTGTTTTTTAAGTATTTGATTTTTTCTTCGGCAACTTTTAGAATTTGGTCTGGATTTTCTTCTTGCATCAAGTCGTAAGCAACTTTGTCACTCATCAGGATAAGCCCTAAGTCTTCTTCACTTTCGTTGAATAAATCCGCTAAAAGCGGTAGCATTTCCTTGTTGGCAGAACGTTCTCCACGTTCAATTTTACTGAGTGTGGATGGGTCAATGTCCAATGCCGCTGCAACTTTTCTAAGTGGAAGTTTTTGGTTTTCCCTTAATGCTCTTATATGTTCCCCAAACGATTCTTTTGTTGTCATTTCTTTTTCTGTTCTTGAAAATTATTTCAGGACAATGGTTGTCCAAATCTAAGTAATTTAATTGATTTTTAATCTATTTAGGTTTGAAATCAAGCTTACGAAATAACAATGCCTGGGGTATGAATTTAACCCAATCATCTCTAAATTATGTTTGCTACGAAAATGTAATAGCAGTATGGGCGCAGTCCCATCAACCAACCAATAAGGTTGAGGGGGGGTAGCGGGACTAAAAGGTAGAAATTTTATAGAATTGAGTCTGGGAAATGATTTCGACCCGATTTTATTTTTGTTCTTTACTCAATAACTTAAATAAATCTTGAATTCTTCTTTTTAGAGAATTATAGAAATTAGTCTTGTCTTGAGTAAGCTTGTCTTCAAATCGCATAGCTTCCTCGACGATAGATAATAGGGAATCCACACCTTTTATTTTTAAAATGTCACACAGGTTGACGTCCAATTGTTTGCAGAGCATGTAAATTTTTTCCCAACTGGTTTTTCCCTCAGCTCTTTCAATTCTGCCTATCAATGTTGGATTTGAATCTATTTGGTGTCCTAATTCAAGCTGGGAAAGCCCTTTTCTTAACCTAGCTAACCTTAAGATACAGCCAACTTGAATGTTGATTAATTCAATTTCTGTGCTGCTGTACTTTCTCATTTAGTAAAATTTGAGAAAAACGAGACATTTATTCGATACAAATTTGTATCGAATAAGGTAATTTGGTATATTGCCCAAGAAATACATAATTTGCGATTCTTCGTTTAGAACATATTTGAAGCTTTCGCTTAGAGTCTTGGTTTGAAAACTGGTAATTTTTATGCAACAAGACAATAAGCAGATGGCTCACGACCCGGGCGTGGGCTCTCTTATTGTTGCAAGGTATACCAGTGCCCCAAACCGATAAGTTGAGTTCCACGCCCAACTTTTTCTTAGCGTTTGGTTTCTTTGGTCCTTTCGGGGCATCGCCCAACCATTTGGGTTATGGGAAACTTATGGCAATTTTTTTGTTTGGGGTTCACAGCGTGTTGTTGTCCTGTTTTTGGGGCAGCGCATTCGGTGTTCGATATCCTGTTTAAAAAGAAGCCAAAGAACCCCATCTAATCCTTGGGCCACGATTGTGGGATACACGTTACACTTTTTTCCGGCACACGATATCCTTTAGTCCCACAATCAATACACACACTTTTTGGGCAACCGGCCCGATCACGAAACCATGGTTTTTTTTGGTTTAGGAATCCTATTTCTGGGTATGCATTTACCCGGCCAGGATGGCCTATGTCCGAACCTTGATGTCCTTGTTGGAAGTTACGGCTTTTCCGTGACTTATGGGGCAGTGTATAGAATAACTAACACTTTAATTAAAAGAACTCAATTTATGCAACTCATAACAATACGCATGCGCAGGGGAATCCTGCCTGTGCTCCTATATGCCTTTCTAATGCCTCTTTTTTCATTTAGTCTGCAAGCGGGCACTTTCTTGGAACCACCACAGGCCACCGTTTCCGGCACCGTGACCGATACGTCTGGGAATCCCCTGGCCGGGGTGAACCTTGTGGTGGAATCCAAGAATATCGGGACCATGTCCGCTCTGGATGGTTCCTTTACCATTAATGCAGGCCCTGATGATGTGCTCATCTTTTCCATGGTCGGTTTCAAGACGCTTACCGTGCCCATTGCGGGTAGGGAAGAGGTCTTTGTTTCCATGGAAGAGGATGTAACGGTATTGGGCGAGGTCGTGCTCAATGCGGGCTATTATACCGTATCCGAGAAGGAACGCACGGGAAGTATCGAGAAGGTGTCCAGTGTAGAGATTGAAAAACAGCCCATTTCCAATCCCTTGGCTGCTTTGCAGGGACGAATGCCCGGGGTGGGAGTCGTACAGACCTCTGGTATTGCAGGGTCCGGTTTTTCCATTCAGATACGGGGAAGGAACAGTGTACGGGATCTGGGCAATGAGCCCTTGTACATTGTTGATGGTGTCCCGTACGATTCCTCTTCCATAGGGGAGGAAGCAGCCTCCGGAATTCTGCTGGGACGGGGATTTAGTCCCTTGAACACACTCAACCCCATGGATATAGAAAGTATCGAAGTCCTAAAGGATGCGGATGCGACCGCTATTTATGGGTCTCGGGGCGCCAATGGGGTGGTATTGATCACCACTAAGAAAACAGGATTTAGCGGAACCCGGGTGAGCATCGGTCTGGAAAGTGGACTTGGGCGGGCCTCCCGGACCATGGACGTATTGAATGCCTCCGAATATCGGTTGATGCGGACGGAAGCCTATGCCAATGATGGTATCGATCCCTTGCCCTTTAATGCCTACGATATCAATGGGACATGGGACCCGGACAGACGAACAGATTGGCAGCGAGAACTGTTCGGGAACACCTCCTATGTCAATAATCTGCAAGCGTCGATCACTGGAGGGGAAGGGCGTACCCGTTTTATGCTCAGTGGTAATTATCATGGTCAGACCAGTGTCTTTAAGGGAGATTACCGAAACGAAAAGATTTCAGGGCTCGGTAAAGTAAGCTTCACCTCCAAGGACGATAGGCTTTCTTTACAATGGTCCAATAATTTTACGTGGAACAATAATGACCTGCCCGCGAATGATATTACCTTTTTGGCCATTAGCCTAGCACCCAATGCACCTGAGCTATATAATTCGGATGGCAGCTTGAACTGGGAAAACTCCACTTGGAACAATCCCCTTTCCCGGCAACAGGGAAAATTTCGCTACAATGCGACGACCATGGTCAGCAATGCATCATTGGATTATACATTGTGGGATGGGTTCAAGGCAAGGGTCAATCTGGGATATACCGAGAGCCATTTGAAGGAAATCCGCACCAACCCATCCACCATCTTTGATCCGGCCTTTGGTATTGGCAGTGAGTCTTCTTCCGCGATCCACAATACCGGGAAGAGGACCTCATGGATCGTGGAGCCCCAATTGGAATATGGGCTGTCATTGGGAAATACAAGCGTTACGGTCTTGACCGGACTTTCCTTTCAAGATCGTAGAACGGCACGTTTGTCACAGTTGGCCCTTGGTTTCTCCAACAACAGGTTTATTGAGAACATATCGGCGGCCAGTACCACCATCGGATTGGCCGATGTAAACCAACAGTATAGGTACCAGGCTGTTTTCGGTCGGGTCAATGTGAACCACAATGGAAAGTATGTGCTCAACCTCACCGGAAGAAGGGACGGTTCCAGTCGATTCGGCCCTGAGAAGCGATTTTCAAATTTTGGGGCCATTGGTGCCGCATGGATTTTTTCAGAGGAGCCTTTACTCAAGGAGCATGTTCCGTGGCTCAGTTTTGGAAAGCTTCGGGCCAGTTTGGGAACCTCCGGAAACGATCAAATAGGGGACTACCAATACTTGGACACCTATTCTTTTGGAATAGACCAATACCAGAACAGCGTTGGGATCTTCCCCACTAGGCTTTTCAATCCCAATTTTAGTTGGGAATCCAATGAAAAACGGGAAGTGGCCCTTGAATTGGGGATGTTGGGAGATCGGATCCGTCTGAATGCGGCCCACTATCGCAATACGTCCTCCAACCAATTGGTCGGCATCCCCCTTCCGGCAACCACGGGTTTCTCCAGTGTCAATGACAACTTGAATGCCACGGTTTTGAACGAGGGCTGGGAATTTGGCCTGAACGCCATGATTGCCCGTAGTGAAAGGTTTAGCTGGGAAACATCCCTTAACCTGACCATCCCCAAGACCCGATTGGAGTCTTTTCCCAATTTGGAAGGATCGACCTTTGCCAATCGTTTGAAAGTAGGGGAACCACTAAACATCGCCAAGGTATACCAAGTCAATGGCGTTGACCCGGAAACGGGATTGTATGTGTTCGAAGACTTTAACAATGACGGGGCCATCACCAGTGTGGATGATCGGGAAGCCATTGCACGTTTGGACCCCAAATACTTTGGCGGTTTCACCAGTCAATGGACCTATGGCAAATTGACCGTCGATGCCCTGTTCCAGTTTTCCAAACAACTGGGACGGAATTTTTGGTCCACGGGAGGTGTGGCCCCGGGAGGATTGGCCAATCAGCCCAAGGAGGTGCTGGATCGATGGACGCCATCCGAACCGGATGCCGATATACAACGATTTACGGCGGGCCAGTCCCCAGAGGCCAGACAGAGCTATCGGAACTATGTTTCCAGTGATGCAGGTATTTCAGACGCCTCCTTTCTTAGGTTAAAGACCGTGTCGCTGTCCTATAACCTGGTGGCCAAGAAGGATAATGGTCTGGGATGTATGCTTTTTCTCAGGGGGCAGAACCTTTGGACATGGACCAACTATCTGGGATTGGACCCAGAGACACAGAACAGTGCAACAGTGCCCCCGCTGCGCATGGTCACCTTAGGAACACGTTTCACTTTTTAATCACACAACTATGACATCTACAAATAAAACAATACGAGGTATTATACATACAATCCATCGGTCTTCACTTTTCGTGCTGATGATGGGGCTCTTTTTAGGGTCTTGCGAGGAATTCGTGGACATAGCTCCCCCGACCAATGAACTCACGGGAAGCGTTGTCTTCGAAAAAGCGGCCACCGTGGATGCTGCTTTTGCACATATCCACTCCCAACTAAGGGAGGATGTGTTCACTACAGGGACCGTATCGGGACTATCCTATCTAATGGGACATTACACGGATGAACTGACCCTGTACAGCAACGTATTGCCCGAAGTACAGGAATTTGCCAATGGCCGTCTAACGCCTTCCAATGGGAGTGTTGAACGGCTTTGGGACGGGGCCTATGAACTGATCTATGCAACGAACAGTATTTTGGAGGGAGTCCAAAACTCCACGGAACTGGCACAGGAGGATGTCCATCGGTTTCTGGGCGAAGCCTATTTTTTGAGGGCGTTCCTACATTTCCATCTCATGGAACTGTTCGGCCCCGTACCCTTTATCGATTCGACCAATTTTGACATCAACAGTAAAGTAGGCCGTATGGATTTGGAGCCACTTTCCATCTTAATCTTGGAGGATTTGAGATTGGCAAAGGAATTATTGGCCCAAGTGGAAGCAGCGGACAATTACAGACCGAATTATTGGACGGTCACTGCGTTTTTGGCCCGCTTTTACCTGTATCGGGAAGAATGGTCGAATGCCCTTACGGAGGTCCTGGAGGTGGGTAAGGACGGTCCGTTCGGGCTGGAAAAGGATTTGCTAGAGGTTTTTAAAAAGGACAGCCCTGAAACCCTTTGGCAGTTGGATTCGGGCCTGCCGGGCAACAATACCAAAGAGGGGTCGACATTTGTCTTTTCGGAAGGTCCACCTCCGAACTCGGCCCTTAACAACGACTTTATCAACCGGTTCGAAGCTGGGGATGGCCGTTTGCAGGCCTGGGTGGGCCAAGTCGTAGGTGACAGTGAAACCTGGTACTATACCAATAAATACAAGTTGAACGCCCCAAGCCCCAGTACGGAGGAATGCTCCATTTTATTCCGGTTGTCCGAGCTGTATTTGATTGGCGCGGAGGCCTATGCACGTTTGGGCCAGGATACTGAGGCCCTGATTTATCTGAACCGGGTCCGACAACGGGCATTGCTTGACCCGATTTCGGGACTGTCCGGAACAGCACTTTTGGATGTGATTTATAAAGAAAGGGCAGTGGAACTGTTTTCGGAGCAGGGACATCGGTTTTTCGATCTGAAACGGACCGCTAGGGCCGATGCCATTTTAGGTGCCATCAAACCGGAATGGAAGCCTTTTGCCATCAACTTGCCCATTCCCCAATCCGACCTTTTGTTGAACCCAAACCTGGCCCCTCAAAATGAAGGTTATTAAGATTATGTTTTGGATTAGCTCCATTGCCTCGGGAAGGAAACGCACTGTCCATAGGGCTCTTGCCCTAAGTGCGCTACTTCTTTGGGTGGCCTGCCCTCTTTGGGGGCAGGCCAATAATGGTATAGGGGCCTATCTGGAGGACAATCGGCTTTTGTTGGTACTGGATAGGGCCATAATGGAAGAACCAATGCTGTTTGTAAGGCATCATAAAGGGCAATTGACGGTACGATGGTCACAAGTCGGCGAACAGGTGGTACTGACCCAACACCGGGTGCGTTCTGCCCTTGGCGAATGGATTCCCATTGATGCCGACTACAAGATCGAAGAACGGGTGCTGGGAAAGTTCAAGGTCATCAAGGAAAAAAGCAATGAGGTTACCTTGACCATTGATGCTACCGAACTCGTACTGGCGAACGATATCAAGTGGTTTGCCTACGATTCCCCTGAGCGCATTGACCTTCGAAAGTCATACATTTATAAGGTGGAGAAATTGGATGGGGAGACCATCATCCGAACGAAACGGACAAAGAATTCCGGCACTTCGTTCAGGACCATTGATGTGGATTTCAGTTTTTATCAGTTGCCCGATCGGCCCATGCGACCAAGGTTGTTCGATCACCGGATGGGATACTATTTGGAGGATGTATGGGATGCACAAAGAACGGATAATTATAAGGCGGCCATCATGCGTTGGCGCATGGAGAAAAAGGACCCAAGGTCGGCGTTGAGTGAACCTGTGGCCCCGATCACCTTTTATTTTCACCCTGATGTTCCCGATGTCTGGAAACCCTATATCCGGGCGGGAATATTGGCATGGTCGGCCCCTTTTGAAGCAGCTGGGTTCAAGAATGCCATTGAGGTACGGGACTTGCCGGAAGGAGTGCCAAGTGGTCACAGCGTGACCTATTCCATGATCCGATGGGAGAATTTTTCAGGGGTTCGTGGATCGGAAAAGGAAAGCGGGTCAACGGCGAAAATGATCGTGGACCAACGAAGGGGAGAAATCCTTAAGGCGGATATTCTGATCAGTTCCTCCGTGCGCAGTCTCGTTGAGGAATATGTGGTGCGCTGTGCGCCCATGGATGCAAGGGCACAACGATATCCCGTGCCCAAATCCTTGGTAGGGGAGCTTTTTCAATATGTGACATCCCATGAAACCGGCCATGCCTTGGGGCTTATGGATGGCAATTACGGGGAATATGCCTACCCCATGGAGAAAATACGGGATGTGCAATGGCTCCGGAAAATGGGGCATACGCCAAGCATTATGAACTATGCAAGGCATAACTATATTGCACAGCCCGAGGATAGCATTCCTGCATCATTATTGCTACAAAAGGTAGGGCCAATGGACCTTTTCCAAATTAAATGGGGCTATAGCAACTTCCCTAGGGCTACCTCCCCACTTGAAGAGCGACCTATTTTAGATAGCATTATCCTTGCCTATGATAGTATTCCATGGTATCGGTTCAATGCCGATTGGTATGGTAGGATAGGACCGGGGAACACCCATGAGGCAGTGGATAATCGTGACCCCATATCAAGTACGGAACTAGGGCTTAGGAATATGGAAAAAGTGATGGGGCTATTGCCAAAGTTGAACCGTGATCAACCGGATGATGCCCTTTTGAAACGGCTTTATAAGAAAACCTTGGAGCTCTGGTTCCATGAAATGCGTCATGTACTTTCCCTAGTGGGCGGTTATACGATCCATTATAGATCAGGTACTCAGTCCGATGCCGTATATACGCCCATTTCCATGGAGGAACAGCGCAAAGCCCTTAGGTTTTTGCTCCAAAATGCCTTTGAGGTACCCCAATGGTTGGAACATCCCAGTTTTCAATATCGGCTTGATGAAATAAGCGGTTCCGATATGTTATTGGTCTATCAATTACAATTATTGTCGGAACTGTTGGGCGTATCCCGAATGGGGAGGTTGGAGCACATGGAGGGGAATCACCACTATGAAGCAGTACTATGGGAAATGATCGGTATGTTACAGGAAGGCTTGTTCCAAGAATTGGAAGATCCCAGGGCTGACATTTCGCCAAGACGTCAAGCATTGCAGAGGGCCTATATTGAAACCATGTCGTCCCATGTGCGCTCTGAATCACCTTCAAGTAGGCTTTCCACGGAACAATTGCAACGTTTTCCGAGCCAATATGTCAAAAGTGAATGTCGTTTTGGTTTAAGGCAACTTCAAAAAAAAATGGAAATGGTAGTAGCAGAGTTGGAAGATGGACAGCAAAAGGAGCATTTACGGGCATGCTTGAACATGATCAATACCTGTTTATGATGATCAAAGCAAATAAAAGGGAGCTTTTTTTGGCTCCCTTTTTCAAAGGCCTATTGCCTTTTCAATTGAACGGTACAACTGGTACCTGCCCTATAAACGTCCTCCAAACCGAATTGGCAGACGTTCTGCCCTGTAATGGAGCAATCGTCAACCGAAATGGGTTGGCAGGGTTCGTTGGGGTCTGGATAGTATTCCCCAAGTATCATGTTCTCATCAAGGACTGCATTGTCCTTCATGGTAAAGGCACTTGCGGCCACTGCGAATACAATGGCGAATGCCGGAATCAAAAATTTGAATTTTCTCATCGTGTTACATTTAAATGATGATCTACTCTGTTATCGGGTTTTCGATCTTCTCCCGCTATCGGCCGATAGGTTTTGGAGGGTCCTCCAATTTTATGTAGTAAGTCAGTTGACCCATATTAGTGTCGTAATTCATAAACGGATAATCGGTTCCCTACAAGTGCATAGAGCAAATTGTCAACAACTTTGATTTCCCGTATCTTTTCCCGTTCTGTTTTGTGTATGTATGTGCTGAACTCATAGGTGCCTTTTTTCCAGTCGTATACATCCAGTATACTGGCTTGGTTCAGTATATCCATGTTCTCATACTTGCCCAATCGGTTGGAAATGATATAGGCACGGGAACCCTCCAGGGATGAACTGTTGTTGATGATCACAGGAGGGGCCAGCATTTCCGATATTTGTCCTTCCTTCAATGAAGTCACTTCGATTTGTGCGGTGGTGACGGTATCCAGCGTGTTTTGTCGCTTTATGATATTGAGATGGGAATCAAGTACAATGAATTCGTTTCGGTAATAATAAGAATAGAGAAGCAAGCTATGGTCGGGGGTACTTGTCATGGCACCATCCACATCAAAAACCCCGTCGATCTGTTTTTCCAAAATTTCTGGTTTAAGGTTGGCCAGTGCATTTGTGTCGAAATGAAATGAACCAAGGGTGATGGCCTGGGAATTGGTATCAAATGTCCTACATACCAGATCGGTCTTACCAACGGGTATGGCTTTATCGAAAAAGACGGGACTCATTATCGAGTCCTGTATGCTCCAATCCCCTAGATCTCCCCTCAAGACAATGGGAACAGTTCCATCAAATAAGAAAAAATAGGGTTGTAGTACGCTGATTTGAACATTCCGAAATTGTAATCCACTATTGTTTACATATAATCTGATATGTGATGTGTCCAGCGATTTTAAGTCGATTTGGAGTACATGAAACGGGGCTGTTCCATTGCCCAAATACATATTGTTATTGTCGTAACCGGCTATATAATATGAATTAAATCCTAGATCAAGGTCAAATTTTTTGGTAATGGCATGTGGAGGGATTCTTCGGGTAAAAGCATTGTTGCGGTGCACTTGACGCTCCGAGGAGAGGAAAAGAACAATGACCAACCCCATGCCCAGACTTGAGGTCCCTAAAATTTTCATTGCTGTTTTTCCTTTTTTCATGATACACTTGTTTTGAGGGTTGGATGTGCTTCCAATAGTATAATTCCGATGATGGCCAGGGCAACAAAAAATAGGTTGAACACAATATGTTCCGTCCAGCCCAAGTCCTCCAGCACGCCTCCACAGGAACAAGGGATATAGTCACTGAAATTCAACACCAATAGGATATAGGTGGTGAACATCACCATCAGGACAAGACTGCCATAGAAGGCCACCAATCTTGTTCCATTGAACAATAACAGTAAGGCCAAGAGGTATTCCACACCGGGAACCATCCAGGCCACCCCATCCACATAGGCCGTCAGAACCGGGGACTGCCCCAATTGCACTTTGAACTGCCCGAAATCCCAAAGTTTGCTGGTCGCCGCATAGATGAACAGCACGACAAACAGGAGGCTGATGGTCTCGACAATGCGATGACTATGTTTTTGACCCCATTTCATTTTATTTGTAACCATTTGATTTACAATGTAAAATTAAGGGGTCTGAAGGATCTCTAAGGGATTATTTAGGCTCTGAAAAGGATTATTTTGACAGTCTTCTCAACACAGAGGGACTATATCCGTACCTTTTTCTGAATTCCCGGGCAAAGTGGTTGCCCTTTTTGAAACCTACGGTCCTGGCTATGGCAAGGATGGTCTTGTTGGAGTGCTCTATCAGGATATGGGCCTTTCTGAGTCGTTCATGTTTTTGATATTGAAAGGCCGTCATTCCGAAAAACTCTTTGAATCCCTTTTTGAACTTGTACTCGTTGGTGTTGCAAATATGGGCAAGCTCTTTGATCGAGGGCAGTGGCGTATCGAGGTTATCCATGATATATTGTTTGCCCTTCCTTAGGTTCTCCATGTCCATGGCGTGAAGGATATGGGTCTGTGTTTTTTGTGGTTTTGGCAAAAGGCCATGGGACTGTAATTGCTTTTTCAGTTTCTTTTGAAGGAATCCCTGATCCGTCTCCTCTTTCTTGACCAGATCAAAGGATATAACCTTAAAAGTTCCCTTTTTGCCTTCATGTTCCGGGAAATAAATGACCTTGCAATGGGCGGGGAGCTGGAGCCCCGATTGTTCGGTAAAGGTCAACCGTAGGGTCAGTTCCCAAACCCGATCTTTTGAGGAGGAATTCAGCAGTTTTTTCCATCCCTTTTGGGAGTCCTTGGCCAAGAGCTGCACAAAGGGACGCCCGATCAAGGCCCCTTCCTTATGGTTCAATAATGTTTCGACTGTAGGGTTTATCCTGACGATATGACCTTTGGTGTCCAGTTCAAAGAACAATTGAACTACCATATCGTAGGAATTGGGAAGTTTGATAAAGCCCTGGTGCAGAAAGGCGTCCCTGAGTTCCTCGGTGGTCGAGTTGACCAAAAAAGTCAGGGCCTCCAGTGCATCGTTTTTGTCCGTCCGTTCGATCTGGTAGGAGAAGTTTCCATTGGCAATATGTACCAATTGGGTGTAGATATCCTCCAATCGCTTTTTGTTTTCCAGGCTGTCCATAATCGTTTCCTTGTCTTACATCTGTAAAATGATCGGAAACGGTATACACCTACCTATCGATGCTGCATCAGGTACTTGCGGGCCGTTTCCATGTCGGGGAACACTTTGATGGGCGCCGAACGCAGTCGGGTCGAAATATATTTGGAGAACACCCGCTCTGGGGCGTGGCCGCTACCAGGACCAGTTCCTCGACCAGTTCGGCACCTTCTCCAGATAAAAAGTGCCAGGCTTCCTTCTCGATATGCCTGACCCCATTGATGTTGCAAAGGATGCGGTAGGGCTTTCCCTGTTGCAGGAGCATGCGACGGGCCACCGTTTTTTTGGCTCCAGAAAGGTCAATGGAGATGCCCTCTTTCCAAACAAAAAAGAGGATATCATTTTCCAACCACATGGTGGTCCATTCGGTTTCCACAATTCTTTTCATCCGTTGCGATTTCAAAAAGGGCGGTTAAAATAAAAAATTTTTGAAAATATTTTTAACAAGAAAAATCTGCTTTTTTAACAAAATGGGCTCTAAAACGTAAAAATACCTATCTGTAAGGGATTTTTTTGGCCTCAGCATGTCCTTGATGTACAAAACATTATGGATTTTGTTTAGTTTGAAACCGTGCGATTTGATACCAATTCGTTCAGCAGTTCAAATTTGTACAACTGATTTGGTACCGATTGGATTGATTTGAAGGATATCCAGCAGAAAAGTTCCCTGAATACGAAATTGATGTAAAGTGCCCTCCCCTTGATGATATGGCTAAGGGAGGGAACACCATAAGTTTTTGGAGACTACTAAAGATTACCTATAATGAAATATCAAAAACTGCTATCGGAATTTGAGGGCCAGTTGGAGGCCTTGGAAAGTGGGGACGGTGATATCCTTTACAAAGCGGAGAAGGGCATAGCACTGGTGGAGAAGTGCATCCATAAACTGCAAAAACAGATTGTGGGGAAGAGCTTTGAGACGCAGGCCGACGAGATTTATTTTTTTAAGCATGTAAAGCCCCAGATCTTTAGCAAGCTCATTTATTACATCAGGCTCTTTAGCATTGAGAGCAAACGGCCACGGGGTAAGGATGTGGCCCAAGTAAAATACCTACAGCAACAGATCGATAAACTGCAAACCTTCTTCAACGACAACTTGGAATTCTATAATTATTACCGACGTGGGGCGATGTCCATGGACGAGCAGTATTTTGTCAGGGGCAACCGGGACCTGCGCATGCCCTTGGAATCCTTCCACTTTTTGATCGATGACCAGTTCTCCACCTGTCAGGACGGAACGGTGGCCACCATTATGGCCTATGACATGCTCATCGTATACCTGAGAAAGGAAGTGGACGACCTCAATAACAATATGGAACCTACAAAGAACACAGCAATGGAAAAACCATCAAAACTTTTTTGGACGGGGAGCAAGACTGATCTCATCGAGCTCCTTTATGCGCTACATACCAGTAAATCTATCAACGGCGGTACCGTGGACATCAAGGAAATGGCCTCCCATTTCGAATACTTCTACAATGTTGACCTGGGCAATTACTACCACACCTTTATCGATATCCGTTCCCGCAAAAGCAGTAGGACACGGTTCTTGGACCGGCTTATTGAGATGCTCAACCAGCGGATGGAATCCCTGGAAGAATAGCACCCGGATTTTTCCCAAGTTGGTACCAACTTGGGAATTTTGGTTTTCGGGGGTTTTGGTGCCCCTTTTTTGCGATTTTGAAGCTTTTTTGGACCTCCCAAAAATCCAAATGGGACTAAATCGATACAAATTTTAGGATAAAAAAATCGTTCCCAAGTTGGTACCAACTTGGGAGTTTTTTCCAAAATGCTTTTCGAGTTTTGTCCATGAAAGTCAAATCGATGGAAGGGCCATCAAATGAAATGATAGTAATGCGGTGGTCCTTCTTTTTAAAAACTCAGAAACTATGGGAGCGACCATAATTACTACAGAAGACCTGATGGAGTTCAAAATGGAACTACTGGAGGACATCAAGGATTTATTGGAAAACCAAAACAAGCAAACGAACAAAAAATGGCTCAAATCCAATGAGGTCCGAGAACTACTGGGTATTTCTCCTGGTACATTACAAAACCTTCGTATCAACGGTACCTTGCCCTTTTCAAAAATAGGTGGGGTGTTGTACTATGATTACCAAGAGATCATTGAGGTTTTGGAAAAGCATAAGGTCCATAACCGTATCTAGTTTTGGAAGACGTCAATTACATCAAGCATCTCAATGGGGTATTTGAACAATTCTCCAAGGACAGCCGGCTGAATCCCACCCATATTAGTCTTTATATAGCCTTGTTCCAATTCTGGAACACCAACTACTTTAAATCGGAATTCTTTATCAACCGGGATGAAGTCATGCAGTGTGCCAAGATCGGTTCCAAATCCACCTATCATCGATGCATCAAGGAACTTGACCATTGGAGCTATATCGTCTATACCCCGTCCCACAATCCTTTTAAGGGGAGTAGAATCAAGATGTTCGATTTTGGGACAAGTGCTGGACAAGCAGTGGACCCAAGCCGTACCGATATCGGGACAAGCAGTGGACAAGCAGTGGTACCTATAAACAAACACATACAAACCTTGAAAAACCAAAAAAACAATAACAAACCACGAAATTTCAAAAAATTGGATTTTGATGGTTTGGAAAACAGAAACAAACAGAAGACCACTGTCCCATATCAGGACAACCTAAAAACCAAGAAACAAAAAAATTACAACGAACCCCTGTGAGATACCATGCTCCACATATCATCACTGAAGGAGCCATCCAATATCCGTTGGGCACCCTGAATGGCAGAGAAATTCAATATGATTTTGAAAAAATCCTCATCTATCTCGACGCCAAGGGAAAGCTCCTGTTCGGCAAAAAGTTCAAAATACACCGAGAAGACCGGGAAATTCTGTACAAGCTTTGCCTTTATTTTATCCAAGACAAGGCCCGTTGTACCCAAATGGGGATTGACATCAATAAAGGACTCTTACTCTCTGGACCGGTAGGTTGTGGCAAGACCAGTCTCATGAAACTGATGAAACATATCGTCCCCCACCAAAGGCCATATGAGGTCGTCCCTTGCCGGAACATCGTGTTTGGGTTTAACCATATCGGCTATAAAACCATTGAGGATTTTGGCAATTCCCAGTTCTTCTGTTTTGATGACCTAGGAGTAGAGCCTATTGGGCGATACTTTGGGAAGGACTGCAATGTAATTGGTGAAATTATGCTATCCCGACACGAGCTTTTCATCAATCATAAGCGAAAGACCCATGCTACCACCAACCTCAATGCAGCGGAGTTGGAAGAACGCTATGGTAACCGGGTTCGTTCTCGAATGCGGGAGCTGTTTAATTTGGTAGCCTTCGACAAAGGGAGCAAGGATAAGCGAATGTGATATGAAATACGCGGTTTTAGACCTTCCTTTGACAAAATACTTGAGCTTAATCGATGCACAGCAGGGATTGGTTCTGTAACTAAATATTTTTTCAATCATGATAACGATTTGTTAACGCGTGATCGATAAAACTACATTCAGAATTCTATTTTTGAAGCAAGTTGTGGTGTTAGGCATTCGTCGACTCTCCACGAGCTGTAATAATTCATCAATCAAGGCTAGCCTTATAATCAAAAAACAACATGATATGAAAGAACTGGATGAACATGCCCATCGGGACAAGGTAGGGAAAACAAAGACATTAATTGTTTTTATAGTAACCATTGTTTTGGGGTATCTGCTTTTTATAATTCCCGATGTATTTTTTGGAGTTACCAAAATGAATGGGGGTAAAATCGGTATAAACTTGCTTTTTATGGGCCTTTTCCAATTGATATCCATTATGGTCCTGCTCTATGCTTCCCTCAAAATCCTTAAGAAGAAGTTCAGTGCTATTGGCCTTAGGTTCGAAAATTTCGGAAAGGACATTCTATTGGGCCTTCTGTCTGGCGGCTTATGGACCTTTCTTCAATTTGTTTTTATCATTCCCAATACGGGGGGTATCAACAGGATGGACATTAAAGGAATGTTGGAAATGTATGACGGCAGTTTAGTGGGGACTTTATCTTTTGTTGCGCTGGGAGTTATCGGCGGCGGTATTACCGAAGAGCTTTTTAATAGGGGTTATTTTATCAATGTGTTAAAGGAAACTTTCAAGAATCCAAAAACGGGGCTCTGGTTTTCGGCAGTTTTGTCCATCTTGATATTTGCTTTGGGCCATATGCCGCGTACTGCCTTGGATTGGTTTGATATTTTGGTGCCCACCATTCTTTATACGGTATTGTTCATTTGGACCAAACGCCTTACGGCTTCCATGGTGGCGCATGGGGTGTACAATATGTCGGCCATTATTTTAACGTATTACATGTATTTTCTTTAGGAATCAATGTCAACCCAATGGTGGGTAACGTGACCGTCACCAGGTTGTGGGTTTTATGGCGTCCCTTACCGTCCTAGTTTATATTCCAGAATGCCCCTACTAACAAGATGAGTATCGCTCGGCTTTATCGCGGGATATACACAGGAAGATCGGATGAAATGGATAAAACAGAAACCCGAGTTTTCTGAGATACGGGAGGTTTATCAACACTGAATTGAAAATTGAAGCCTATTGGATTGCAGGTGTGATTTTTATCAAAAACTACATCCAACCATCAAATATTCATTATGATCAAAATATGTTATATCATACCATTACTGGCCGTACTGTTCTCCTTTTGTTCCCCAAAAAAGGCACAATTTGAAACTAATGAACTCATTGGGGTATGGTCTGGATTGTTGTTCCAGACCGAATCAAAGTACGATTCTTTAATCTTGTCACCTGCAAGTGATCCCACCGAAGCCCGCTTGTACTCGAAGGGCAAGGAAACCGTTCACTATATCATCAAAAAAGGAACAGATTTAAATTTCAAGGATTCCTCAGGTTTCCGTTTTGATGCTTTTCTGACCCAGAATGAAAAGACTTTGCATGGAATGCTTACCCATGATCTATGGGCACAAAGCCTCAATTTTCAAAAAAAAGGGAAGCAATGGACCGCCAAAATCCATAAACCGGAAATAATTGACACTGATTACCTTGTCTATTTGGAGTTTTATAAAGATTCCGCAGGTGCGGTACAGGCCAATATTCAGAGTAACAAGGAAAATAGGGAGCTGCATTTTACCATCGATGAGGTTTTGATCGAAGGAAACCATATCGACTTCAACATTACGAACGACCGATTCGGGATTTCGGCTGAGTACAATACAGAGAAAAGGAATATATCCCTTACGTATGGCAATGCTGGGGGGAAAAGGGAAATTCAGTTGGAAAAACTCAACGACGATCAACTGGAAGGCTATTTGCCAAGATCGCCCCATGAAAACTATGTGTATGAGATTCCCAAGGCTCCCGATTCCACCATGCAAACAGCTTCTTTGGAAGATGTCGGCATCAATAAGTCGCTTTTGGACCTCATGGACCCAAAGAACAACAAGAACCTGGAGCACATCCATAGTATTCTGATCACAAAGAATGGAAAACTTGTGTTTGAAGAATATTTTCACGGTTATAATAGGGAATACCTTCATGATGTACGGTCCGCTTTTAAATCCTTGGCATCCTTGGTGGTGGGCAAGGCAATGATGCTAAACCATGAGCTCAAGGTAGAAAATGTCATTTTGGACTACTATCCTGAATATGACATCAACGATGGCCAGAAGAAAAACATTACCGTCCATCATGCATTGACCATGAGTACGGGCTTACAATTGGAGGATGAAGATAAAATGCAATGGGAGCACGATGACTGGGTGGGGTACAAACTCAACCTCCCCATGGAGCACGAGACAGGAACCGTTTACGAATACTCCTCTGGAGGCAGCAACCTTTTGACCGAGGTCATTCAGAAATCGGTGGACACCTATCTTCCTCTTTTCTTTTATGAGGAACTATTGTTGCCCATGGAAATCTATAACTTTCAAATGCTCACATCGCCACAAGGGAGAGGATATTTGGCAGGCTCATTTTATATGCGGCCCATCGACTTTACCAAATTCGGATTGTTGGTGCTCAACAAGGGGGCATGGAACGGAGAACCCTTGATTTCGGAATCCTGGATCAAGAAATCCACGACACCCCATATAAAAGGAAGTTGGCCCAAAAATTCAGATTATGGGTATTTGTGGAGGCTGCTGGAACGCGAAGTAGGTGGGAAACAGATGAAAACCATTGAAGCTTGGGGCAATGGAGGCCAATTTCTTATCATAATTCCTGAAATTGAAATGACCATTACCATGACAGGGGGCAACTATAACTTATTTCCGGACATGGAAGACCGTCCTTTTTCAATTGTAAACAAATACATATTGCCCGCCGTTCAATTAAAATAAGTGCTTACATCATCAAACCGAAAAATGAGTTTAAATGAAATCTAAGAAAATACTTAAAAAGATCCTATTGGCCCTATTGTTTTTGATCGTGGCCTTTGTGATCTACAGTCTTATACCAAGGGTTGGACATTCACAAAATTCGTATGCCAAGGCACTTAAGAAATCCAACGTACTGTCAAAATCGTTTCAAGAAGAGTTGAGGAAATTTGCACAGGACACGGCCACAAAAACAGAAGTTGTCATTGCGCTAAAGAACAACGAAATAATTTTTGAAAAAGGGGACACAAAAAAATTGATCAACCTCCATTCTGCAAGAAAAAGCATTATGAGTCTCTTGATTGGAATTGCAAAAGAAAAAGGGATGTTGCAATTGGATGAAAGTTTGGGGAGTTTGGGTATTGATGAAAGCAAAACACCTTTGACAGAACAGGAAAAAACAGCGACAATCAGAGATTTACTCATGGCACGTTCCGGAGTGTATCTTCAGGCAGAGGCAGAAGTGGACTATGCCAGGGACAATCGCCCAAAACGGGAGCAATACAGACCAGGAGAGTTTTTCTTTTACAATAATTTCGATTTCAATGTTTTGGGGGCCATCCTTGAACAAAAAACAGGGAAATCAATCGGTGAATTTATGGAAGAACATTTAGCCAAACCTATGGGAATGCAAGATTTTTCTGCCTCAAATGTGGTTTATGACAGTCCTTGGCCCATCCCCAACAAATCCTTATCCGATTATCCGGTCTATTGGATATATATGAGTGCAAGGGATTTGGCTAAAATAGGCACTCTGGTTGCCCAAAACGGAAATTATGAAAACAAGCAAATTATATCTGCCGAATGGATGGATGAAAGCTTGAAGCCATATACAAAATTATCTGACTATAATTTGGACAAGGCTCCATTGGACGCTTACGGATATTTGTGGTGGCTTGATACGGATGAAAACCTGATTTGGGCAGATGGCTATGGCGGGCAATATCTTTTGATAGACCCTGCAACCAAGCTCGTATTTGTGCAACGGAATTTTACGGGAAATTCATTGATGTCCTCTGGACTTTTTCTATTGGACAAGCACCGGGATGCTTCGCACAAAAATGATTTAAAACATTTGTACGAGAGAACAAAAAAGTATTTGGAAAAATGAAAAAACAGCTTCCAATAATCAACTTCGCTTTTCTGATTGTTTTGACCTGCTTTTACTTTTATGACAGACAGGTCAAGAATGTGGAAACATTCAAAGAAATTCAGGCAGAAAGGTTGAGCATCATAGGACCTGATAAGAATTTATATATCTCGATCAGCAATCCTGAAAGACAAGCCTTGGCCACTACCCATGGTATTCCACATAACCCAGGCTCAAAAAGGGATTTGCCGGGAATCATATTCTTTAATCGCGTTGGGGATGAAGTAGGAGGTATCTATTATGATGGAACTGATGAAGAGAATTTTGCAGGTATCACCTTTGATCAACAAAAGAATGACCAAATAATGGCCATTATGAAAGATGAGTACCTGGAAGGGGGCGAGTGGAAAAGGTGGTATGGAATGTTCTTTAGGGAACGGTCTGACTCCATACGGGTTGAAAAATTATATAATCAGTTTCTTGAGAGGACGAAATCAATGACAAAAAAGGAAAAAGACACTGAATATTTGAAATTCAAAAAACACCTGGACTCCGAAATTAATGTGTACAGAATGTTTCTGGGTCGTGAAGAAAACAAGAATACCGGCTTGTTTATTTATGATTCAAAAGGAAATGAACGGATAAAGATCTACGTGGATGAATTGGACCAATCGCATTTTGAAATTATCGATGAGAACGGTTTTAAACAACCCCTTAAATAGTAACGCATGAAAAAAATAGTTTTATTCCTTCTGGTCATCCTTTCAGCATGTAAGGATAGAAAGAATGCAGAAACAACAGCCATAGGAGGGCATGGCGATTCTGTAGCACCAATTGAACATATAGAGAAAAACTTGGTCCCTGTTCATTACCTGACCGGGAGTACATATAAAAAATCTATCCAACAAATCATGCAAGCAGATCGTATTGCAGGAGTCAGTATAGCCTTCGTTGATAATGGAAAGATTGCCTGGCAAGGGACCTATGGATATTCCCAACTTGAAGATTCCACAGCGGTTACACCACATACGGTGTTTAATGGCGCTTCGTTAAGCAAGCCTGTGACCGCTATGGCGGCCTTGCGCTTGGTCGAGTTGGGTACCCTGAACTTGAACGAAAATGTCAATAATTACCTCGAGGGTTGGAAGGTACCCGAGAATGAATTTACCGCGCAGGAGAAAGTGACCCTTAAGCGACTCATGGGGCATACCGCCGGTTTTGACCGATATGTCCAATCGTCCTTCTATCCCGATGAAGCCCTTCCCACCATTACGCAAATGTTGACGGGAGCGTACCCCTCTGTGGATCCAGCTGTTTCCTTGGTATACGTTCCTGGAGAAAAACAACTGTATTCAAATCCTGGGTATTCCGTTATGGAAAAATTAATTGAGGATGTCACCGACAAGCAATTCAATACGGTACTCACCGAATTGATATTTGAACCATGTGGCATGACCGAAAGTTCTTTTGAACAGCCAGTCCCCGATAGGTTGACCCAACAAATGGCCACAGGTTACTCCAATGATTTACAGCCCTATCCCTATAAGTTATTTCCGTATAAGGCAGCAGGAGGGATTTGGACCACCCCTACCGATTTGGCAAAGTTTTTAGCGACCGTCTTGAAGGACCATCAATCGGGTTCGAATACCATTCTTTCACAGCAAATGACCGATAGCATATTTGCCAAGTCCCCAACACGATTGGGGTTTGCCAAGATCTGCCATGATGAAAGTCAAGATGTTCTCATCGAACATTGGGGAAGTAATTCTGGATTTACCTGTTATATGGTCGCTTCCCCAAAGCATAATCAGGGTCTGGTCATTATGACCAACAGTGATAACGGGATGTCACTGATGAGTTATATCACCCGTGCCGTGGCCAGGGAATATGACTGGGATTTTTTTCAACCTGTGGCATATGACCCCATAACATTGGATGCCTCTAGCTTGACGCGTTTTACGGGAACGTTTACAGGTGGGAATGAAGTTTTGGAATTTAAGGTGACCGCAGGAGAACTTCATTTGATTGCACCAATGGGCACTTCGCTAAAACTGGTTCCTGTGGCGGAAAACAGCTTCATTGATGCCAATGATCAAATACGTTATGACTTCTTGGACAATACGGATGGAGAGGTAGGTTTTGTGCGCATGACAAAAGCAGATGGCTACAATAGTGATTATATCAAACAATGAGCAGATTGCAACATAAGTTCTTGATTTTTGTACTGGTGTTGGGTGTTTCCTTTGTTTATGGGCAAGTGAATCGGAATGAAATACCAACCATCAAAGGCAATCGGATATTGCAATCGGACGTCGACGAATTTATACGGCATCAAATGGACTCACTACAGGTGGCGGGCCTTTCCATAGCAATCGTCCGTAACAATACCATTGTTTATGAAGGAGCGTTTGGTTTTAAAAACCTTGTCACCCAAGACGAGTGTACACCCAATACACTCTTTGAGGCATGCTCACTTTCGAAACCAGTATTTGCCTACTTTGTGATGTTGCAGGTGAAGAAAGGGTTGCTGGATCTGGATAGACCGCTCTACCACTATTTGCCAAACGAGGATTTGGCAGATGATGTCCGTTATAAACGGATAACAGCCCGAATGGTTTTGTGCCATACTTCTGGTTTGCCCAATTGGAGGGAAAATACCGGTGGGAAATTGAAACTTTTGTTTGATCCAGGGTCCAAGTTCGGATACTCAGGGGAAGCTTACCAGTACTTGAAGGATGTACTCAAAAGGGTGTTGAATGTGGATGAGGTTGGCCTGGATGACCTGTTCCAGGAAGCGGTTGTTCAACCATTGGAACTGGAAATGATGCGTTTTACATGGCAAGATGTATTTGCGTCAAAAAAAGCCTATGGACATCGGGATGGGATTCCGACACAGAATGGCCCCAAAGCATTACGGAAGGGGGAAAATACCTTTGGCGCAGCCTACAGCTTGCATACCACAGCTTCCGATTATGCCAAATTTTTGATTCATTTGATGGATAGGGACAAGTATAATGATGAATTTGTACAACAGTGGTTGTCCCTGCAAATGGATATGCCGAATGAAGAAGGCGAGATGCATCGAAGCTTGATTTTTCCAGTGAAACAGGTGGGGGAGACCATACGTTATTATCACTCTGGAAACAATGGTGATTTTAGGGCGTATTGCCATTTTTATAGGAGCAAGGGATACGGTCTGGTCATGTTCAGTAACAGTGATGTATTTTTTTCCTCTGGATGTGCCCAACGCATCATCGAGTTTTTGAACGATAAATGGTTTTATATGTGATGGACGGGTGATTTGAAGCCGCCGCATCCTTGCCCCCTTGTCCAAAATGTTTGTCATCTTAATCGTGTTTTAGGGGGCAAAATATCGTTTATGGTTTGAAGTATCTCCATATCATCCCCCCCTTTTTGTAATGCCATTAAAGGATCAAACATAGGAGGGAGAAGGATTGCTCCAAGATATCCTCTTTTTTTTAAGGGATTTGTAACCATTTCAAAAGTCGTCTTGTCCTATGGATGTGAATTCACAAAAAAAGACGAATTATCAATTTAAAATCACATAGAAATGATTACTGTTACATTAAAACGATTTTCCTTTTTCCTTTTTACCCTGACCCTGTTTTCAGGTGTAAATGGCTATGCACAACAGAAAACGATACATACCATGTATGGAAAAAGTGTTGCGCCCGCTGAACTTACCGAGGGCATCAAAAAGATTATGGAACAATATGATGTCCCTGGTCTCTCCATTGCCGTGATCAATGACAATGCATTGGTCTATCACAATGCATTGGGGGTCTCCAATATCGAGACCAAAGAGCCTGTGGACGGCCAAAGTATCTTTGAGGGAGCTTCCCTGTCCAAACCCATATTTGCCTATTTCGCCTTGAAAATGGTGGAGGAGGGAAAATTGGACCTCGACCGTCCACTCTACGAGTATTTACCACATCCTGGTTTTGCAGATGAATCCCAAGAGGATGCCAAGTTGATTACAGCACGAATGGTATTGGCCCATCAGACTGGAATGCCTAACCATGCTTTTGGCAAAAAGATGAAGTTGGCCTTTAAGCCAGGTACCGGATTTGAGTATTCCGGGGAGGCCTATCAATATTTGGCCGCGGTTATTGGGAAACAGCATGGCATCGGCTTTAAAAGTGATTTGAACAAACTTTTTGAAAAGAAGGTGACCAAGCCTTTGAAGATGCCCCATTCTACTTTTATTTGGGATAATTATGTGGCCCAACATAAGGTATATGGCCATGATGAGGAGGATGGAACGCCAAAGCACAGAGTACCCTCAGAAGGATATTGGGATGATGGGGTCTTTAGTGCCTATTCCAGTTTGCATAGTGAGGCCAAGGAGTACGCGCAATTTGTCATCGCCATGTTAAAGGAAGAGGGCCTGAAGCCAGAGACCTTTGATGAGATGCTTAAGGAGCATACCCATTTTGATAAGGACAATCCCTTGCGTAAGCAGGTCGGTCAGACGGGGTGGGGACTTGGATTTGCACAAAAACGAACTCCTGAAATGACCATGCATATGCACACGGGAAACAATCATGATTTTCAGGCCTATGTGATGTTTGTTCCAGAGAAGAACTATGGATTGGTACTGTTTACCAACAGTGGCAAAATGATCCAGGTGGTTTCCGGTATATCCCAAATCTTAGGGCCACAATTCTAAAGAGGATGCCCCGGGATGGGAAAATTAGTACCTTCTTGGGGCATAATATAAACGCAATAAAAATAATAGTATGGAAGATTTTCAAGATGCCATAGGGGCCGTAGTCCTGATGTCCGGATTGGTAGTGGTCACTTATATCATTGCACGATATACCTATCTGGTCAAAAAGGCCATGATCGAGAACGGGCTTGCATCGCCCACAAAATCAAAGCAAATCATGTTCATTGACTTTGGATGCATTTTGGGGGGCATTGGTCTTGGCTTAATGGTTTCTTCTGTGTTCAGTGCGATGGACTTGGACGAAAATACCACTGACCTTTTGGTGTGGGGAACCATTTTGATATTTGGTGCCGTGGGCATGATCCTGGCCCACTTTTTAAGAAACAAATTTGGCGATCAGGGATAACGATATAGATGCCATATTGATCGAAAGGGTCAAGGAGGGAGACGAAAAGGCCTTTGTTCAGCTTGTTGACAAGTACAAAGACCTTTCCCTTTCCTTGGCCCATTCCATCATGAAAGATCGGGACAAGGCCGAGGATGTGCTGCAGGACGCCTTTATCAAAGTTTATGAAAAGGCAGGAAGTTTTAAGCACCAATCCGCCTTTTCCAGTTGGTTGTACCGTATCGTTGTCAATACGGCCTATAATGCCCTGAAAAAGGAAAGGAAATATCGTGAAATGGATGATTTCACTTTGGAGGGCAAAGGCATTGAGAATCCTCCCGATTCGGACAAGATTCGAGACGGGGATCGAAAAAAATATATTGTAATGGCCTTGGAGCGGTTACGACCGGATGAAGCCCTGGTGCTCAGGCTCCATTACCTTTGCGGGTATACTATCCCGGAAATTCATGAGATTACCGGATTTGGCAATTCCAAGATCAAGGTGGACCTACACCGGGGAAGAGGCCATATGGAAGAAGTCCTTACGGATTTATTGGGAGATCATGTCAAAGATCTATTGTAACGGATACTAAATCAAATACAAATGGAAGACAAAGTGTTTAAAAAAATAATGATGCAAAGTGAGATGGCCACCTCAGAGGGGTTCACGGATGAGCTGATGAAAAAACTGGCTTCCCGAAAAGCGGAACGCCCCACGTTGATACAAATAGCACTTCGACCTGCGTTATGGGGTCTGGTGGTGGTAGGCATGGCCGTATTGGTCATCCTCTTTCTGGTACCGATGTCCTCTTTTACCGTTCTCGAAATGGTGGAGATGGGAAAAACCCCGCTAATGGTAGGGTTTATATTCCTGTTTCTGGCAGCTGTTAACCATTTACTGCGACTTTCACAAAATGTGGAATCCTATAACCAATTGGCCAAACAATAAGGTATGGACTATCAGCGTATCTTGCCTTGCCCGGAGTTGAGAAATTATATCAGTTATTTCTGGGTTGGGACTTGGGATGTGAACCTACCGCCCAACGATATATACTATGTGGTCGCCAATAGCCTTACCGAAATCTCCTTTGCCTTTGAAGGAAATCAACGGGAGGATGACCTTTTGTTCACGGTCGTGCAGGGACAGACCCATCGGCCACAACAGTTCAAGGTGGATGGTTTTTACCATGTGATAGGCGTCTGCTTGCATTCCTTTGCCATCCCCAAGCTTTTTAATATTTCGGCTACGGAATTGTATATGGGGTTTTTGACCTTGGAAACCTTCTTGGGACTGGAAGGAAGGGAGCTTACAGAGAAGATGGCTTTGGCCGCTACTACCGGAAAACGCATTGCCATTTTGACCGATTTTTTCAAGTCATTGGTAAGGAAACGACAGAGGGAGGATCAATTGATTGCCCAAGCCGTACAGATTATTAAAGATGAGGGAGGATCTACACGGATCAATGAATTGGCACAAGAGTTCTGTCTGTCGGAAAAACAATTTAAAAGACGATTTAAGGCCAGTACGGGCTTCAATCCCAAACTCTTTAACCGGATCGTTCGTTTTGAGTCCGTGATCAAGACCAATCCAGACTGGACCAATCTCACTGAAGCGGCTTACAACAATGGGTATTTTGATCAATCACATTTAAACCATGACTTCAAAACATTTACGGGGTTTAGTCCGACCGATTTTTATAAGTTGAGTACTTGAGTTGGCCAATTTATGGGGGAGGCCATAGCGTTTGAAAACTTACTTTAAAAGGTCTTTTATTCATTGCTAACGGTATGTTAACGGTTTGAATGACATGCTATTTTCAGTCATTCTTAATCAAGGTATTTTTGGCTTTAACCATTGGAAGCGATACAAAAGGGTTATAGAGGGCGGTGTTGCGTGTATTGTTGAATTCCTATGAAGAGATGGGGAGTGAAACAAAGATGATCTTAAAATGTCCCTTTTTTACAAGTCTGGTATATACTGCCCTTTATAGTTTTGTTGCCGGTTTTGATGCTGCATTTATCGTTGTTTACGGCGGTGCCGGGTGCATTGCATCAACATAAACTATGAACAGAACGATTGCTCCCACATCGACTATGAATAGGATATCTTCCTTGGATTTTCTGCGGGGGGTCGCCATTTTGGGCATTCTGCTCATCAATATCGAATCTTTTGCTTATCCCAATCCATAGGAGAAGTTATGGCGAACATTGACCTATAAAGCAAATTAGAAGTAATGAACAAAAAAATGTTATTGGTAGGGATTGTCCTTGTATTGGTTATCATACCCCTTTTGGGATATGATTTTGATTCGGACACTGGAGTGGAACGATATCAGAATGGGCAATTGGAATCCACTCGGGACGTATATGCCGATAGTATCGTGAACTATATCAAGCATAATTACTCGGTTTTAGCACTTCGCAATGCCACGATTATTGATGGTACCGGAGCCCCTCCCAAGGAAGAGCAAACGATTATTGTCAGATCGGGAAAATTTCACCTGATCGGAAATGATGATGAGGTGACCATCCCTAGAAATGCAATCGTGATGAACATGCGGGGGAAAACGATCATTCCAGGCCTGGTCGGTATGCACAACCATCTTCATATTCCAGGTTTTCCCGACGTTGGGGAAGTTGCGTCCAAACTGTATTTGGCCGCTGGGGTGACGACCATACAGACCTGTGGGGCCACCGATGCCGGGAAAGAGCTTTTGCTGTCCGATGAAATTGAGCGAGGGCAAAGAGTAGGGCCCAATATTGTCCCGAGCGCCCCTTTTGTAAATGGTCCCGGGGGAAATCCGAACATGATCATACCAAAGAATTGGGGGCATTTGAAGGATACCCTGGGCTATTGGTTGAACAGGGGTGTTAAATGGATCAAGGTCTATAGAAATGTTGACCCGGATGATCTTGAGGTAATCATTGATATGGCGCACAGTAACGGGGCAAAGGTCCGTGGACATTTGTGTTCCGTTACCTTCGAAGAGGCCACCAATTTTGGAATCGATGGCATCGAACATGGATTGAACAGCGCAAGCGATTTTCGTACCGATAAGGCTTACGGTCTTTCCGGGGGAGGTAGGGAATATATGGACCAATTGGACATGAATGACCCGAAAGTCACAAGCTTGCAACAACAAATGATCGATAAAGGGGTGTTTTTGACATCCACACTATCGATATATGAGGCCAGTGTACCCGGTAGGATTTATTTGGACGATCGAGCCAAATCGGTCATGTCCCCCTATTTGATCGGTCAATATGAGGAGCGGTTGAAAGAGGCTCAACGACATAGGGATGATATGACCAGGGAGTTGCGTTTGAAACGTATCATGGCCTTTGAGCGACAATACTTCAAAATGGGCGGTCTTTTGTGCAGTGGAGTGGATGCCGGTAGACATATTGTTCCCGGTTTTGGGGATCAACGAAATTTTGAGTTGCTGCGCGAAGCTGGTTTTAAAACAGAGGAAGCAATCCAGGTCATGACCGGAAATGGGGCCAAGGTACTTGAAAGAAATGATATTGGTTCGATAGCGGTTGGGAAAAAGGCGGACTTTGTCATTTTGGACGGGTCCTTGGTCAACGATACCTCGGTAATCCATAAGGTCAATACGGTATTCAAGAATGGCTTGGGCTATGATCCCGGTAAACTGATTGGGGATGCCCAAGGTAAATTTGGTCTCGAATGAAACGGGAGCGTTTGATGCTGGTCATATTGGTGGTGGTCGTTCCCTTGATGTTTGCTGCCTCACTGTCCTATTTTGGACCACCTGTCTTGGCGTATCTCGGTCAAGATAGCCCAACAATGACCCCAAAAATATTCGCCCCTGGGGTTATTTCCCAAAAAGATGTCTCCGAGTTTGGATCTGTTTTCAATCAGGAGGGAACGGAGTTGTTTTATGGGGTCGACCTCCAAGGTAGATCTGAAATTCGTTACACTTATCTTAAAAATGGTGAATGGACAAAACCTGTGGCCCTTTTGTCGGATAGCCTTGTGAGTTACAATGATCCATTTCTTTCTCCCGACGAAGATCAACTTTATTTTATTTCCAATTATTCGGGTGAAGACCAACCGCCCAAAAGTGATTATGATATGTTGTATATCAAAAGGGGGAAAAAGCACTGGGAAACAAAGGTTTATAATGTGGGACCCAATATCAATACGGATAGGGATGAATACTATATGTCCTTTGATGAAAGGGGTACCGTTTATTTCTCTTCCAATTTTAATGCGTCCGTGCATCGGGAACATGATTTTGATATTTATGCCTCCAGCGTTGTTGATGGCGACTTCCAACCCTCCATTCTTTTGGATGAGGCCATCAACACCAATGCCTATGAGGCCGATGTCTTTGTGGCTCCGGACGCTTCTTATATACTATTCTGTGGGATAAGGGACAATGGCTATGGGCAAGGCGATCTGTACATCAGCTTTAAAGATGAACATGACAACTGGACCAAAGCGGTAAACATGGGAGATGATATCAATACCGGGTTTCATGAACTGTGTCCTTTTGTGACCAAGGATGGTCAGTATTTGTTTTTTACCAGAAACCAGGACATTTACTGGGTAGATGCTGACATTATTGAAAAGATTAGAGCGCGATTGGGAAGAAGTTTAATAATTCAAAATAAAAGCTGATGTATCATCCAAGACTTTATGGGAGGTATTATGATATGGGTTTCAAGTATGGGAAACTGTTATACGAAAAGGTAAATTTTGGTGTACCCATTATAAGTAATGAAAAGATGGATTTTGGATTGAAATCCTATCAGATGCTAAGGGAATACTACCCCGAGGTCATTGAAGAAATTGAGGGGTTTGCATGTGGGATACAAGATCGACCCGAAGTTTTGGGTGCCTTTTTACTCAGTCTTGGGGTTTTTGATACCACGGGACAGTGCAGTGTTTTTGCCTGTAGGAACAAAGAGGATGTTATTATTGGACGCAACTATGATATGCGTTATGACTTTAAAAAGTTCACCGAAAGTTCATTGATTGCCCCAATGGACAGGTATGCCTATATCGGGCAATCCGATGTATTTATAGGCCGATCGGACGGGATCAATGAAAAAGGACTGTTCATTGCGATGTCCTTTGTCAATGGAACGAAGGTCCAGCCGGGAATTGGATTCCATTTTATTATCAGAAAGGTGTTGGAGAACTGTAGCGTTACCCAGCAGGCCATTGAAGTTGTTCAGCAGGCCAATATCTCTACGGCCTGTAATTTTCTCATTGCGGATCGTATGGGTGAGCTGGCCGTTGTGGAATCATGTCCCCAAGGAAGTTTTGTGAGAAGGCCCGGAGCAGGAGAACAGCATCTATTTATCACCAATCAGTTCCAAAGTGCGGAGATGAAAGCGTTCGAGGCAGAAGGAGTAGCCTGGAGCAAAAGCGCCGAACGCTATCAAGGAATGGAAACATTGCTTGGTGGCATGGATGGTATGGACCTACAGAAGGCCAAAGCAATCTTATCCGATGGTTGTGTCTGCCTGGATTTAAAAAAAGAGCGCTTTGGGACCATATGGTCCGTTGTATCCAATTTGAACAAGGGCATCATTGAAAGGGCAGAGACGAAACCGAGGATGAATAATTACAAACAGGATACCCGACTGGCGTGGTGGCTACAAAAAAGAAGTCGGTCCTAATGGATCCAATAGAGCAAATGAAGTTAGAATGATAAAAACAAAGAAGGACAAATGGGGAATGAAAACATAAGGTCAAAACTATTTTTTAAGCGGGCCATTTCAGGGAACCTGGTGGTGCAAGGTATTCGCTATGCTCAGGACAAGTTTCTTTTGATGCTACTGATGCTATGTTTTTTCCAAAACGGTAGAGCACAGGACAAAACAATTTCCATCACCATAGACGATATCCCGAATACCGAAATGTACGAGCAGAATGGATTCCGCTCGGACCTGCTGTTGATGTTGGACGCCCTTGACGTTCCCTTCACCATTTTCATCAATGAGGACAAAATATATAAGACACGATTCCGGGCCAAGAACGAAAAATTATTGGAAGCATGGATAGCGAATGCACAGTCCTTAATTGGAAACCATTCCTATAGCCATCCCAGGTATTCCGAAGTGGGGTATGAGGCCTTTATGGCAGATGTGGTCAAAGGCGAGGAACTGTCCAGGGACTTGGCCATCAAATATGACAAAGAGCTTCGGTATTTTCGCTTTCCCTTCAATGATATGGGGAAAGATTCCCTTCAACACCATCGGATGAGAGACTTTATGGAGTCCAGAAATATGGTCATCACACCCTTTACCATTGAAAGTTCCGATTGGATGTTCGATGTGGTTTACCGATATTATCTCGAACAAGGGGAGCTGGAAAAGGCCAAGGCCATTGGGGAAGCATATGTGCAAAAGACCATGGCGATGGTGGAACATTTTGAAACCGTTGCCCAAACCGAGCATGGGCGCCCCATGAGCCATATCTATCTCTGTCATGACAATCGGTTGAACACGGATTACCTAGAAGAAATCATCATACGGTTAAAGCAGCAAGGTTACGATATTGTAGACCTTGATCAATCTTTGGAGGACCCATTGTATCAACTCCCGGATCATTACTATAGAAAATGGGGGGTCAGTTGGTTGTACCGTTGGATGGCATCCCAAAAAATCAGGGTTTCATGGATGAAACAGGAACCCAGCCTCAAGGATATTGAGAGCACCTATCATGAAATAATCAAAAAACGACAGTAAATACGTAACCTTATTTAAACAATCAATGGACATGAATACATGTATAATCAGAAAATTCAAAACAGTTTTTTTAGTCTGTTCCCTCATTTTTTTGGGAGCCTGTAGTAAGGATGATAACGGAGATGGTGGGCAACCTGTTGTCCCTATAATTAGTGATTTTGCCCCGACCAGTGGTCAGGTAGGGGACGAGGTCACTATAAATGGTAAACATTTCAGTACCACGGCCAGTGGGAACGCGGTGAAGTTCAATGACATCAAGGCCACCGTAAAGACGGCCACGAAGACCCAATTGATAGTGACCGTACCTGAGGGGGCAGCAACTGGAAAGGTCTCCGTAACCGTTAATGGGGAGGTTGGGACCAGTTTAACCGATTTCACCGTGTTGTTTTCCCCGAAGATTACCGTTCTTTCTGTGGACAATGGTTATGTGGGGGACCAGGTGACCATCGAGGGGGAAAACTTTGATGCCACCACCAGTGGCAATGAGGTTCTTTTTAACGGTACTTCAGCAACAGTGACCAGTGCCACGGAAACCGCTTTGGTGGTGACCGTGCCCGAAGGGGCCACAACGGGCAATATCAAGGTGACCGTCAATGGCATGACCACCACAAGTAGTGAAGTGTTTACGGTCAACCAACCACCAAGCATCAGTGGTTTTTCGCCCTTAAGCGGAATTATTGGTGAGGGAATCACCATTGAAGGTGAACATTTCAGCGCTACGGCTTCGGAGAACGAAGTTCTTATTAACGGTATGGTTGCCAATCTCATATCGGCTTCTGAGATCACATTGGTAGTGGTGGTTCCTGAAGGGGCCAGTACAGGAAAAATCAGTGTCACTGTCGATGGAAAGGAAGTGATCAGTGGTGAAGACTTTGCGGTCCTGCCCCTGAAACAAATCGAAGCAGGAGGATATCATACCTTGATGGTAAAATCCGATAATACCTTGTGGGGATTCGGTTGGAATTACCAAGGCCAGTTGGGTGTTTCCGGTCAGGACAGGTATTTGAAGGCAGTTCATATCATGTCTGATGTCAAAACAGTAGCAGCGGGTGAAAGACATACTTTGATTCTAAAAACCGATAATACCTTGTGGGCAACCGGTCGCAATACGTCGGGTGAACTGGGCGATGGTACCCAAACAAATGTCTTTGTACCCAAGCAAATCATGACAGATGTCCAGGCTATTGCGGCTGGACAGGCACATTCATTGATTTTAAAAACAGACAACACCCTTTGGAGTACTGGGAGTAATTCTTTTGGACAATTGGGCAATGGCGGTTCGGGAAACATACATGTTGATTGTCAACAAGTAATGACAGATGTCAGGGCCATAGCTGCAGGGGCTGCCCATTCTTTGATCGTAAAGGAGGACAATACCTTATGGGTTACCGGATTCAACGGATATGGGCAGTTGGGTGACGGTACCCTTGTTCATATTCCTACTCCTAAGCAAGTGATGTCCGATGTGCTAATGGTTTCGGCAGGGCACAGTCACAGTTTGGTGATTAAAACAGATAAGACCTTGTGGGGTATGGGCCATAATGAATTTGGACAATTGCGGGGTAATGAAACAGAAAACGTTCTCATACCAAAACAAATCATGGCCGGTGTTGCCAAGGTATCCGCAGGATATGTGTATACGCTGATATTGGATCAGGATCAAACCTTATGGGGATTGGGCAACAATGAACATGGACTTTTGCATTCTGGAACCACCGAAGTTTCCAATTTTGCCCCAGTACAGATAATGGGGAATATCAAACTACTGTCTGCCGGTAGTGTTCACAGTATGTTATATAGGGAGGACAATACCTTATGGAGTGCAGGAAGCAACAGTTATGGTCAATTGGGAGATGGGTCTACTACTTCCTCCACCAATTCTGTTGGGGTGGAAATACCTTGAATTTCAGTTGATGTTATACTTGAATGTTGGCCACCTCTTCTAAGCATCGACTATTAATTAGAGACGTATGAAAACTTTTTTTTTCAACAATTCAAGACCGATATTGCTTGTACTTTTATTAGCCATGGGCCATATTGATTCTTTGAGTGGACAAAATGTCCTCTTTTCGGAAATAAGATATTTGATTGATCACGTCAATGTAGTGGATGTCAAGAAGGAAGAGGTGCGTCCCGACCAAAGTATTTTGGACTCAAAAGGAATCATCGAATCCGTAAGGAACTCCTATGGGGTAGATGTAAATGATTTTAAAACGGTCATTGGTGCCCAAGGGAAATATCCTTTTCCGGGTCTTAGGGATCTGCATTCCCCTAAGCGAGGGAATCGTATGCCCTCCTTTATTAACAGGGAATGTATGATACCGTTTTTTATCGCCAATGAGGTAACCGGAGTTCGCGATATTGTCCTTGGTGGACGCATTCCCCTTCGTAGGTCAGAGGCAGATGCGTCCCGTAAAGGATTGCGCAGTTTGGAACATGCACGTGATCTGTTGTTTGAAGGATTTTTTAACGCCGAGGACTTTCGGCAATTGGCCATGTCCCAAGACCCTTCAGCGGAATGGATGCAGGCGATAGTCGGTCTATACGATCCGGATCGGACAGCAGATATTTCTGAGATCATGGTCAAGAACGATACATGGTATGTGCCCACCCACGTGAAGTGCAAAATGGAGACATTTGATGACGCCCCCAGTTTTATTGAGGATGCCAGAAATCAATATAGCCTCACCATGCTTTTGGATGCTTGGAATGCCGATGCTGATCGGGTGGTCGCCTTGGATTCCACAGCATATGGAAGGGAAGCTTATCGAAAGTTTTACCGAATGGGATTGGAAATCACCATGGAGGCCTTTGACGCTGGGATACGGATCTTAGTGGGAACCGATGTTGGCGACAGTTATGTATATCCCGGATTTGCTGTGCATGATGAGTTGGAAGAACTGGTGTTTGCCGGATCGACCCCTATGGAAGCCTTTCGTGCGGCTACAATCGATACAGCTGAATTTTTAGGTATGGAAGGGCAATTTGGAACCATTGTAGCGAGAAGGGAAGCTGACTTTTTGCTATCGGATGCGATTCCTGTTCGGGACATTGGTCATACCAAGGATATCCATGTACTAATTTGTAGAGGGGGCAGTACCTAAATCGGGATCGACTTGATGGCATGTTGGAAAGTATTAAATCATTGCCGTTTGGCAACTAATTCAAATAATCATGATGAAAAAAAAGATGTTTGTGCTTTTAATGGTTTTGGGAGTATTTGTTCGAAGCAGTGCCCAAGTACCTGAACCAGTAAATCAAACCATCATACGTTTGACCGTGGTCAAGGACGGGGATAAAATCCTAATCCGAAAAACCCCGTACGGGTGGATGACCCCGGCAGTTTATTTTAAAGAACCGCAAAGCATACAAGAGGTTATTGATAAAATGGCGGGAAGCTATGGTGTTCAAATTTCCGGGATTGGTCTAAGGGGACTGTTTACCTATACCTATGATTTTAAGCCTACCGCTGATATACGCCAACTTTATGTGGCCAATTATGTCCGTGGGACCTTGGTGCCGCCATCCAAAAATGAGGAAGTGTATTGGATGCCGATAGAGGAGGCCTTGGGCAAATTAGGTGCAACGGTACCGGCATTAAAGGAAATGACCAAACAAATCTTGGATAAACCCGACAAGGTATGGGGAGGAGCTTTTAATCTTTTTAAAGTAAATGGAAATATGAAATCAAGTATGGTAGAGGACTTTTATCCATTGGCCGGTATGTAATGGATAAATCAAAAATCCTTAGTAACCTCCCAATAATTTTCAAAAATAAAACGGTGTTTAAAAAAATGATCTGTTACCTATTTAGTAAGATGCGATTGTTCACATATAAACCAATTATGATGCTTTGTGCAATTATGCTCTTGGGAATGTTCTTTAATGGAACCTTTGCACAAGATATGGATATCAATAGGTTGGATACCTATTTCAATACCTTGGAAAGCAATGACAAGTTCATGGGCAGCGTGGCTATTCTAAAAGATGGCAAGGTTGTCTATGATAAGCAGGTGGGATATTCCAATTTGGAATTGGAACAACAACCGGATGTAAACACAAGCTATGGGATCGGTTCTATTTCCAAGGTATTTACCGCTGTCCTGATTTTTAAGGCCATTGAGGAGGGGATGCTCGATCTGGATGGAACCATTGAAGGGTATTTTCCTTCGATAATAAATTCGGAAAAGATTACCATTGCCCAATTATTGAGCCATCGAAGCGGTGTGTTCAATTTTACCGATGATAAGGAAAACTACCTTAGTTACCATACTTCCCATAAATCCCCCGAGGAAATGGTCAACATCATAGCGCAAGGGGGAAGTATGTTTGAACCGGGGGATAAAGGGGGGTACAGCAATTCCAATTATGTATTGCTCTCCATTATTTTGGAAAAGGTGTACGGGCAGTCCTATGCAGCGATTTTGTGGGAGCAACTGATCGATCCGCTAGGACTTGCCCACACGTATTTTGGAGGTCCTATGAATGGGAACCAGAAGGAGAGCCGTTCCTATACGTATGATGGCCGATGGAAACTCATGGAGGAAACAGATCCTTCCATTGGATTGGGAGCGGGGGGTATTGTTTCTACCCCGTCGGACCTATTGGTCTTTGCTGATGCCCTGTTTACGGGTGGCCTATTGTCCAAGGCAAGCCTGTCCAAAATGAAGACCATACGGGAGAATTTTGGGATGGGACTGTTCAAGATAGCTTATAATGATCATGTCAGTTATGGTCATAATGGTGAGATTGACGGTTTTATTGGGGCTATGCGATATTTTGAGGACGATAAGTATGGTTTTGTTGTCCTATCCAATGGATTGAACTATACCTTGAACACCATAACGGTCACCATGGTCAATGCGCTTTACGGTAAGCACTATGATATCCCGGACTTTAGGGTGTACCACCCTAGGGCTAAGGAATTGGACGCCTACCTTGGCGTGTACTCCAGTGAATCCTTTCCTGTAAAATTATCGATTACCAGATCAGGGAAACAATTATTTGTACAAGCCCCAGGAGATGCAAAAATGAAGATGGTAGCCACTGCAAAAGGTGAATTTAAATATGAACCTGCGGGGATTGCGATCAGGTTTTTCACTGAAAATGGTCAATTGGCCATTATCCAAGGCGGGAAAACACATGTGCTGACACGGGAGTAACTAAAAATTTATATGAAATACGTACATGATGAAATTTGTTAATCGTAGGGATACCATGGCCGGGCTATTGATTTTACTGGGCCTTGTGGTGGGAATCTTGAGTATTGCCCCTGCCGTGGACAGTGAGGATTTTCTGATCAATGTGGTTGTTGATCCCATAGGAGTACAACTTAGTGCGCTGTTCCAATTCATTCTGTTTTTGACTTATATGGGGTTTGCGATTCTTTTATTTCCCATTTTGCAAAAAATAGACAGGGATCTGGCCCTTGGCTTTTTAAGCTTTCGAATCATTGCCGGTTGTATTTTGATTTTTGGTATCATGGTCATGCTTGCCATTCTGGCCCTAGGGCAAGAATTGGAGCTTTTTGGAAGTGGAAATGTTGGGGTCGGGCAGGCCGTTGGCCAGATGTTAAAGGTAATCAGGGATCAAACCAATCATGTTTTTATGGTCTTTGCCCTTGGTACGGGAAACCTGATGCTTTATTGGATGTTGCTTCGTTCGGATTTGTTACCGGACTGGCTTCCGTTATGGGGTTTGTTTGGCACCATGTTGTCCATTTCCGCTAGCGGGTTTTTATTGTTTGAATATGTGGAGGTAATCACTCCGGAATATTTGATGATGAATGCTCCAACGGCACTTTTAGAACTGGTGTTGGGGATTTGGTTGTTGACCAAGGGGTTTAAGGTGAACAAAGGAGGTGAAGGGCATGTTTTGTAAAATGGTCTGAAAGTATTGAAATATGTCTTGCGTATATGGGTGAATGATATACTATGGGTTTACCCATTTAAAAAATAGTGGTCTACGCTTGGATTACCTTGGCTGTTGATGCGATGGGAAGGACAGTTGGCCCATTCCCTTGCCCCGGCACGAAGGTATATTTTCCTTGTCTTTCGGCTTCTATTTGGGCAACTTTACGGGGAATAAAGGCGTGGAAACAGTGCATATTGAGTTTGGAGACAAAATAGGTGAGGTAGAGAACAATTTTCCTCCTAACATGATGACATGTTTTTGCAGAAAATTTCCTTGGACAGCCCCTGTGTTTTGGGTGAACCAGGAGCCGTATTTTTAATCATAGGTATTGCCTTGTTTTGAGAAAACCAGGAAGTGATCGGTATGATAGGAACAAGAAGTTTGGAACCCTTAAAAAATGAGGTGTATGCCTTGGAAGATTTGTTGAAAAACATTCTAAAAATATCCGATGCAATGGGCAACCTTTTGTGTGTCCGTTAATCAAATATGTAAATCATTTAAACATAAAAATGGCTATGAAAAAAAATGTTTTGGCTTTTGCCGGTTGGGTTTGTTTTGCCTTAATTGTAGTATCCTGTGATTCGGATCAGGGTAATGCTTGTCCCAAGGATTTTGTGGGTGCATTGACCGGGCAGGAAGAACAGTTGGTCGGTACATGGGTATTGTCCGAGATAACTTCGGAATCTGCAATTGACCTGACCGATGATGAAGAGCAGAACCCTTCGACCGATCTGTTCGAACAATATTCCGAATGTGACCGGGATGCTTCCTATATTTTTGATGATGACCGAACCTATCGTTACGATCTAGGTCAACGTGTTGGAGATTGTGATTATCCTATCACTGCAACGGGATCTTGGAAATTCAGTGCCCAAATATTGAGCCTAACTTCGACTTGTAGCATTCAGACCGCTCCATTGAAGTTGAACGCGGAGGGAGATACTTTTACGTTTTCAGAAGTATACAAGCTAAAGGATGTTCATGGAACAATCATCCAGACCAAAATAGTATTTACCTATTCGTTGGCCCCATAGTTGAAGTACATGGCGTTCCCAATGGTTGGTTAGGCGGAGTAAGTTGTAGATATCGGAGATATTGTTGTTGGCTTTTTCCCATGATGGAAGGCTAGATTTCCACCATTTTTATGAATAAATTTCAATTTCAGGGATAGGAAGGTAAAAAGCTGTTCTAATCCGGTTTAGATTGACCAGAAGGAAGTTCCATGCGTTTCAAAATGTTATTCAATGACGACCATTAAAATCAAAATTATATGTACAAACGGATGAAAGCTGTTACCCTAAATAAGTACGGGAAACCAGATGCACTTCAGTTGGTAGATATTGAAATGCCCATACCCAAGGAGGATGAGGTCTTAATAAAAATTGATGCCATACCCGTTACTACGGAAGATCCATTGCAAAGAATGGGGAGGCCATACTTTACAAGATTGTTTTTTGGGTTTACCAAACCTAAAAACCCCATATTGGGCGCTGAATTTTCCGGTGAAATAGTGTCAACTGGAAAGCATGTTAGCCAATTTGAGACAGGTGACAAGGTTTTTGGGCATTCCGGAAAAGGATTGGGATGTTATGCAGAATATGTCTGTGTTCAAGAAAAGGGGCTGTTGTTAAAAAGGCCGAAGAAGATTAAGGATGAGGAATTGGCGCCGGTTTGTACATTTATGGCCGCTTGGAACTTTATGGTGTCACTCGCTGAAGTAAAGCCCAACCAAAAGGTGCTTATCAATGGTGCTTCTGGAACCGTTGGTACCGCCGCTGTTCAAATAGCAAAATCATTCGGTGCACAGGTCACCGGGGTTTGCAGCACCTCTATGATGGAAGTGGTCCAATCCTTGGGTGCCGATAAAGTTATCGACTATAGCTGCGATACCTTCACTGAAAATGGAGAGATTTATGATATCATTTTTGATGTTGCCAACAAGACTTCATTTAAAAAATGTTTAAACTCTTTGAGTGAAACGGGTGTCTATTTGAACCCGGTGCTTTCCATAGGAATTATTATACAGATGTGGTGGACCAAAGTGTTCTGTAAAAGAAAGGTGCTGTTTTCTGCAACAGGTCTTTTACCCATTTCAAAAAGAAAAGCATACCTTACAAAACTGTCCAAATTGTTTTCGGATGGAAAATTGAGAACGATTATTGACAAAAGATATCCTCTCGAACATATGGTTGAAGCACACCGATATGTTGAAAGTGGGGTGAAAAAGGGGAATGTGATTGTTGATCTGAATTGGAAATCCAATTCATGAAGGCTGTTTTTCCAAAGTTCAATGGATTAATGGCCCAAATTAAGCATCAAGTTCAATTAAGCCTTGGTGCTACCTAAAGACGTTTTACAAAAGTCACCAGGTCTTCGGAGGCGTCCAATCCCAATTTTTTTTTCAATCGGTTCCTTACCACTCTTAGGCTTTCCTTTTTTACCATCATGATTCGCGAAATATCCGATGAGGTCATCCCTATCCTCATAAAAGCCAAGTGCTTCATATCCTTTTGGGATAGTGTGGGGTAATGCGTGGATAAGTTGGTATAAAAATCAGGATGTACTTTTTTATAGTGCATCATAAAATCCTCCCAATCTTCATCTAGGTTCATGGTTTCCTGAATATGGCATAGGATGCTTCTCAATTCTTTTCTCGTGTCCGGTTCAACCTCCAAGATCCGCTGTTCTATTTTTTTGATAATGTTCTTCTTTTTTTCAAATAATATGGAAGACATCAGGAGGTTCTGTTGGATAATTTCTTTTTCCTTTCGTTCCAATTCCGCCAATTTTCTGTCCTGAATATTCCGGGTACAGCTCAATACCAATACCACTTTGTCCTTTTTATCAAATATCGGCTTGGTATATCCTTCAAACCATTGGTAACCATGGTGTTTGGTCTTGAACCTCAGTTCCAATTTTTCAGGCATGGAGGTCAAGCCCTCGGAAGAATTTGACACATTTTTCAGAAGCTTGGAATATTGTTCGGGATGAATGAAATCATAGGGAACTTTTCCTTTAAGATCTTCCGGGGTATATCCCATGATACGTTCCGTCGAAGGGCTTGCATATAGATATTGTCCATCGGCAGGATGGTGTAAACAGACGACATCAATGGTGTTTTCTGCAATCAGCTTCAACTTGTCCAGTTGTTGAAGTGCCAACATTCTGGACAAAGCTTCCCCATCAAGGTTGTTGTCCTCCTCCAGCAATCGCAACAGCCGTTCCGTCTCTTTACCTTGTCCCTTTGTTTCTTTCATGTATACATTTTGGGTCCCTCTGACCGTGGGATGCTACAAAACTACTATGGTATTTCAAGTTAAAAAAAATGATTGAACCATTATGTTTGTTGTTTGGTTCAAGGCTGAAATTAAACCTGTTCCATGATCTTTCGAAACCATATCCATTGAATATAGGATGCTTATAAGGACTTGGGTTGTTTGGATATGAATAATTTTTTTGGAATTGCTAACGCTATGTTAACGCGACTGAAGATTCAGTCTTGTCAGCGCTGCCATGAACGGCTAGATTTGGCCCAAAATTTAAAAAACGAAGTGTTCTTGGATACTTCACAATTCCTAAATCTTAATCTTATTAATTATGAAAAACATGAAATTCACATTGGCCGTTATGGCGGTAGTCTTACTTTGGGTAGTTGGATGTAGTAAGGATGATGGTCCTGAAATGGCTCCCGCAGCATTTTCAGTGGATAAAAATACTATTGATTTTGGCGAAGTAGAGATCGGATCAATAAAAAAGGTGAAAATTAAGATAACCAATACCGGTGAAGATGATTTGGTATTAAAGGATTATTCGCTTTCCAGCGCTGATACATCTGGGTTCAGTGTGAACTTTAGTGAGTCGGAAGTAATTTTGCCAGCCGATGGAACATATGAAATGGACGTGAATTTTAGTCCAACGGAGGAGGGGGAGAAGACTTCCGTTTTGACCATTGTCAGCAATATTGGTGAGCATAGGATAAATTTATCTGGTAGAGGTGATCTTGGCGCAAATGCCATAGTGCATGTTCCTGACGATAACTTTAAAGCAGGGCTATTGGCCCATGGTGATAGCTTGGTGGCAGCAGATATCAGCAAAATCGATATCAATGGTGATGGTGAGATCCAGGTTGGCGAAGCGGAGGCCTATACGGGACGTATAGCCTGCGTGGGGATGGGTATTACAGACCTAACTGGTATCGAGGCCTTTAAGAACATTAAGGTGCTGACCCTGGTAGATAACCAGTTGACCAGTTTGGACCTTTCCAAAAACATTGCCCTTGAAAAGTTGGTTTGCGACTCCAACGAACTGACCGGTTTGGATGTAAGCAAAAACACTGCCCTGATTGAGCTATGGGTGCAGCGCAATAAATTACTCAGTTTGGATATCACACAGAATACTGCCCTTGAACGATTGATTTGTGACAATAATCAACTCACTGCGCTCGATGTTTCAAACAACACAGCCTTAAAGCAAATATGGGTCCAAAACAATACGTTGACCAGTTTGGACGTATCCAAGAACCTTGCCCTTGAGAAACTATACCTGTCAAACAATAATTTGACCTCCCTGGATATTTCCTTCAATACGGCCCTCAATACCCTGGCGGTCCAAAACAATCAGTTGACCACTTTGGATGTTGCCAATAATACGGGTCTTTATGACCTCGCGGTACATAACAACCAGCTTATGGATTTGGATGTTTCAAAGAATACCGAATTAAAGCATTTAACGGTGACCAACAATGAAATAGCAATTTTGGATGTTTCTCAAAACACCCTTTTGGAAGACCTTTCCTGTGACAATAATAATCTGACCAATTTGAACCTTGTGCAAAACACCAACCTTAGGGAACTCCGCTGTAATTATAATCAAATTTCAGATTTGGATATTTCCAACACTACCAAACTACAAATCTTGGCTTGCGTAGGCAATCAATTGACCAGTTTGGATGTATCCCAGAATGTTGCGTTACGGACTTTTGCTTGTGGAGCCAATCGGTTAACCAGTCTACGATTGGTGGATAACGTTGAATTACGGTCGCTACGATGTGAGCAAAACCAATTGACTTTGTTGAATCTTGCCAACGGGAACAATAGCCTGCTAACGAATGTATCCGCTACCGAAAATAATCTTGATTGTATCCAAATAGATGAAGGATTTACCCCTCCCAATGATAGTTCTTGGTTAAAGGACGATACCGCGAGCTATAGTTCGCTATGTCCGTAATAATTCCTCCCAGGGGGCGTTATCCTTAACATGGGTTAGGTGGTTATCACCTGTAAACAACACTGCCCCCTTTATTTTTTTTGGAAGCATATATTTAAAAGGTAATTTTAAAACATGCATAATTTTAAGGTTTCCCCGAAGATACTTCCAATGCTTGCTTTCCTAACCCTGATATTGGTGTTTTTTGGCAATGGCCCAGTCCAAGATGTTCAAAAATCTGTTAGTAAGCCCATGGTACGGAAGACTGTTGCCGATACGATGGAGCTTAAACGGTATCAGGTGAAACAACGGGAATTGATGCTTGCCGTAAAGTCCTATTTTGATGCCGCCATTGCTTCAGGGAAAATTGTAGGAGCGGGTGTGAGCATTGTCAAAGGGGACTCCATTCTTGTTTCGGAAGGATTTGGAAGGAAAAACGCCAAGCGGCCCGATAAGGTGGACCAGGAAACCATATTTAGATTGGGCTCTTTGTCCAAGGGATTTGCTGGTGTATTGGCGGCCAGCCTTAAAAATGATGGCCTTTTGGACTGGAACGATAGAATTAGTGATTATGTCCCCAAGTTTCAATTGGGGGACATCGAAAACACCCAAAAAATTACATTGGCAAACATTTTGTCCCATACGTCGGGTACCCCGTATCACAGTTTTACCAATTTGGTGGAGGCAGGTCTTTCTCCTAAGGATATCGCAAGCCGGTTCAAAACAGTGGTCCCTATAAGTGAGCCCGGGACCATATACAGCTATCAAAATGCTATGTTTGCACTTTGTGGAGAGGTGGTCCGGCAAAAAACAGGCCAGGATTTGAAATCAGTTTTTACTGAACGAATTTTCAGGCCTTTGGGGATGCACACCGTCAATATGGATCATGTGACTTTGGTCGGTTCACAGAATCGGGCCATTTCCCATAGCAATACGAGTAAGGGTTGGAAACCCCAAAAATTGAAGGATAACTATTATAATGCCATCGCGGCTGGTGGTATCAATGCCAGTGCCCTGGATATGGCCAAATGGATACGTTTTTTATTGGGACATAATCCTGAGGTCTTGGAGGAATCGGCATTGAATGAAGCCTTTACACCTTTTATTGAAGTAAAGGGACATAGCAAGTATTACCAACGTTGGCCAGGCCACTTAAAATCCTATTATGGGTTTGGCTGGCGTATCCATGAGTATGTTGATCGGTTTACCCGAGAAACAAAAACCATGGTACATCATGGTGGAAGCGTCAATGACTTTAGAAATGAAATTGCCCTATTTCCTGATGAGGACTTTGGTATTTGTGTGCTCTTGAACAGTCACTCCAAGATGGCCTCAAGAGTGATTCCTGATGTACAGGCAATCTTTCAAAAGGTGTACCATCAAGATGACCCTGTGCAAAAAATTGATCCAATCAACTCTTAAGGGTGTTGGATATCGGGTATAAATGAATGGAAGTGATTTCATTTTGTTATTAAAACCATACTTTTTTTTGAGACGCTAACGCTATGTTAACGATGGTCGTGTTATAGCCTTGTTCAAGCTGAAATAACCCTTTACTTTTAATCAAAACTTGTAAGCGAAGTGTTTTTTGGATGCTTCGATGTATTCCTAAATCTTTTTAATTATGAAAGACATGAAATTTGCTTGGGCCACTATGGCCGTTGTTTTGTTGTGGGCCTTTGGATGTAGCAAGGACGATGGGCCTACTGTTCCTTCTGGTACTTTTGAAATCGATCAAAGCAGTATGGATTTTGGCCATGTGCCAAAGGGTGAGGTGAAAAGTATGAAAGCTACCGTGACCAATGAGGGGGTAGGGGATTTAATGCTTAAAGAAGTAGCCTTTTCAGGAACCAATGCCTCGGATTTTAATTTGGGCAGTAGTATCGCTGATAGGACAATCCAAATGGGAGGTTCCCTTGAATTGGAGGTTGTTTTTGAGCCAACACAAATAGGCGCTAAAGAAGCCTTATTGACCATCAATAGCAATTTGGGAGTTCATACGGTAAAGCTATCAGGGGAATCATTGGATCCTGATGGTGTGGTAAATGTCCCGGATGCTGCGCTAAAAACCCGCTTGTTAGGCCTTGGAAAGACTTCCAATGGTACCCTCGAAGGGTATACGACATCCATAATTGATACCAATGAAGATGGTGAGATACAGGTCAGTGAGGCCTGGGCACAAGAAGGACTACTTATGTGTTTGGATGGTGAAGTGACCGATATGACGGGCTTGGAAGCTTTTGTTAATATTAGGGCACTGCTGATATCGGGTACCCAAGTTTCCGCTCTGGATCTTTCCGATAACCAAGCTTTGGAGTTTGTATTTGTTCAGGACAATGTTTTGACACAGTTGGATATATCGGAACTCCCCAATCTTCGAGGGTTATATTGTAACGACAATCAACTGACCTCATTGGATGTATCCAATAACCCAGAGCTAAAGGAACTGATGGTTTATAAAAATCAACTGACCGGGTTGGATGTTTCCCAGAACCCAAATTTGAATCGATTGGTAGCATCGGACAATCAATTGGGTTCCTTGGATGTGACAAACAATACCGAGCTAGTCCAATTAAGGGTGCACAATAATCAACTGACCGCTCTGGACGTCACCAACAATGCTAAGTTGATCGCACTGTGGGCGAATGGAAATGAACTTTCACAATTGGACCTATCCCAAAATACGTTATTGATGGATCTGGACATTTCCAATAACCAGTTGAATACCTTGGATATTTCCAAGCTTCTTCTTTTGGAGGAACTGTCCTGTGGCAACAACCAATTGACAAATCTCGACCTGAGCAATAATGTGGAATTAAAAAGTCTGAGCTGTATTTACAATGCGTTGACCAATTTGGACGTGACCCAGAATACCAAGTTGATTTCACTGAGTTGTTTCGATAATGGGTTGACCAGTTTGGATGTGTCCCAAAATGTAACATTACAGTCCTTGTACTGTGGGGTCAATCAATTGACCGCCTTGGATGTTTCCAGCAATGTGGCATTGAGCTATTTGACCTGTGAGCAAAATCAATTGGTCAGTCTGAACCTGGCCAACGGGGTCAATGAAGAATTATTTTTGATGAACGCCCAAAATAATGATTTGAGCTGCATTCAGATCGATGAGGGCTTTGTCCCTCCTGTCGATTGGGTTAAAGATGAGACGGCCAATTACAATTCAAATTGTCCCTAATCCACAATTTCTGTCCTTTTTTCCCATGGACTTGTTTTCATTGTTAAAGCCTTCTTGGTTTTTTGGCTTCGCCAAATTCTTGGTAAGGGGTATTTTATAGCTGTTTTTTATTGTGGCCACTGTATGGACTTTTTGTTCTGCAGTGGCCCATTGATTTATACAGCGTTTTTGGTAACTTCCGCCCAAGCTAATGGGTCAGGGTGGCTCATTGAGGTTGGACTCTTATGCAAGTTATGGAACCACGTTACTTTTCTCTCCCACCATCCTTGGACCCCAAGGAATGAACAACCCCCGAGTCGTTTCCCAGAACTAGTTGATTGACTGTTCCTGTGCCTTCAAATAGAATCCTAAGGCCCAATATTTTCTTTGGAGATTTTGGCACGTTCAAGGTGAATACGGATGTATCGTTGATGCGGATGTCCATTTTCCTGTCCTTTGAAACACAATCCAGTCTCACACCTTTGGACATGTCGACCCCAAATCCGGAAAGGTCGTTCTTTTTGCCATCGATTATCGAATCAAAGGCAAATAGCGAAATATTGGAAATACAACCTTTGTTTGAGAGTACCATACTTATGGGGCCATCTTCGTGCATGATTTGGATTTGGGCTGCCTGGCACGGACTGGCACCGGATTGAAGATTGTTTTTCAAGCTAAGGGACAAATTAAACGCATCCGTATAGATACTTCCAAAATCCCTCACCAGATAAAACCCCGTAATGGTATGCTTGGCAAGGGGATTCACTCCGTGGGAACGCAAGGTTTCAGCTGAGGTGCTGAGCCGATTTTCATATTGATATGCTGTTTTGTTCAAATAGATGGGCAAGGAGTCGGTTTCAATGGTGCCCAACCAATCTTCTGTGGGAATCAATATCTGCCTTTCCTTTACAATGGAATCATCCACCACTAATTTGGATTTGAAATAACCAGGCCAATAGTAGATACTTGTCGACACACTGTCCTCTCTATTGACGGAAACTCTTTTTCCCTCGTCCCAGTCTTGTTGGATAGCAACTTTGGCATCCTTATCGGCCGCTTTTGCATTGTACCTAAAAACAACGGAATTAGGGATTCCCGTGGAGACCGATTCGGCATTGAATTCAAAATCGTTTGCATCATAGTTCACGGGCTTGCGGTAAATCATGAGGAGCACGGTGACCATTATGAGGGCCAACACCAGCAGGGGTTTGGCATATTGAAGCGACTTAGGTGTTGTTGATTTTTCTTTTTTTTGAATTGGATCGGGCTTTTCTTGTGATACAAACGTACGCCAATCCGGATATCCCAAATAAGCTGCCAATACATCCAAGGTGGTTGGGTTGGGTTTTGAGGTATAACTGACCTTCCCACTGAGCCGTTTCAAAGTGGAAACACTCAAAAGGGTACCCGTCGCTTTGTGTATCGATTCACTGAGTATTTGGAAATCGCGAGTGCCCCATGTCGCTATGGGCCCCCACGATAACTTTTGGGCTATGAGGTCAAAGCAATGGGCAAGATAATTTTTGTGATCTTCCATGTAAGGGACGGCTTACCGCCTGTGAATAAACTTGAACAGATTTGAACAGGGTGTTGAGGCCTGTCATATGTACCGCTAAACTACTTTTGACTTTCATCAATCCATAGCAATCAAAAATAAAATTTTAATATGAGAACAAACAGTTTGACTATCCTAATCTTTGCCATTTTGATCAGTACCCTGTCCTGCGGACAGCAAGGACAAATACATAATGGAAAGCAGTACATTCCCTTTAGCAATTCCCTCTGGGACATTTATGATCACAAGGACTCCTTGCTCAGTATCCATGTGGTGACCGATGAGGGAAAACAGGCCCTCAGGTTGGAGCCGGGCCAACGTGCATTGGTCAAGGACAGGAACTTTAAGAATTTCCAAGTGGAGTTTTGGACCAAAGGTCTTACTCCGGGTATAGGTTTTAGGATGCAGGATGCCAAAAATTTTGAGTACCTCTATTTGAGGGCAGCTAAAGGAGGCTATAAGGATGCCCTACAATATGTCCCTGTTCATGGGGGCAATTTGCCATGGCAATTGTACAATTACCCAAAATACGAAGGCAAGGCATCTTTTCCCAGAAAACAGCAAGCTTTATTACCGATATCCTTTAAATCAGATATCGTCAAGGGAGGGGCCAATGAAAACCTCTTAAATGCCTTAAAGAATAGGGGTCTGGTATTTTCTAAAACTTCCTTCATTGATTTTATGGAAGAAGATTTATCCTATATATATGATCCTGAAACAAGCAAGGTTCTTGGCATCCGGTTCACTGAAAAAGGTATCTCTTTTTTGGAATTTAAGCAATGGATTCAAGTGAAAATCATGGTGGTGCAAGACCAAATGTCCGTTTTTATTGAGGATATGGATAAACCAGTTTTTACGGTTGACCATTTGAAGCGGGATGACCTGGGAGGTGGAATCAGCTTGATCAGCAGTTTTGACCCCGTGCTTTTCAGTGATTTTTCCGTTGCTGAAATAAGCGATACAACAAAACCACAAAATGTGGATAAAGGGAATCCATCCGATACGGAAGAATTTCTAAAGACATGGCACATATCACAGCCCTTTGCAAAGGATTCCACAAATTTTAAATCGCAAGTGGATTCAATTTTAAAGCATCGAGTAAAATTTAAAACCGTTTTGGCCGATGAAGATGGTTTGATCAATATCAGTAGGTATCATGATGATATGACCAAAACCGTAGTCTTGACCTGTAATTTGGTATCGGATTCGGATAGGACCGTACTCATGAATTTTGACTATGCCGATCATTTGGTGGTGCTATTTGATTCCAAAATACGATTTGATGGAGGTATGGATTTTCGTCCCCCTGCCGACAAGGGGGTGGAAGGACGGGTCATTGTTACGGACGAGCAAGTGCCTTTGGAACTGAAAAAAGGATCGAATGAACTGGTTTTTATGCTTTCCGGGGATGCAAGACAACAATTCAACTGGGGCTTTATCGCAAAATTGAACAATATGGAGGGAATATCCATTGAATGATAGTATTGAAGTATGATGTGATAACCAAGGACTTTTGTCCTTGGTTTTTTTGTTGGCATCCAAATGGGTTGTGCTATTCTGTAAGACCGTATAATCGTTGGTATCTCAGGAATTATTGTTTAAATCTGTTAAATATCGGACATTTGAAATGAAGCAAACTATTGAAATTAAGGGTTTGCCTTTCTATTTTTAAAAAGTACGTATCGTGTCCAAGATAAAGGAAAAAAGAGAGGAATTGAACATCACACAGGAACAGTTGGCGGAGAAATGTGGGGTTTCCACAAGGACCATACAACGTATTGAGGCAGGTGCGGAACCCAAGGGCCATACTTTGAATGCACTGACAAAGGCTTTAGGACTAGAGGTTTCGGATTTGAAGGAAAGTCCTTCCGTTATGGTACATAGTGACCATACCTGGCTAAAGATCATCAATTTTTCTTCCTTGCCGCTTACGGTGCTGCCTCCTTTGAATATTGTTGTGCCCCTTATTATCATGTTTGCCAAAAAAGAAGTGAACAGGATGAACAAACAGGTGGTGACCCTTCAGATTTTTTGGACCATTGGGGCCTTTATTCTTTTTATGCTGGCTTCATTTATGAAGAATTGGTTTGATTTGGGCAATAAGCTTATTCTCGTAACCATGATTGTTTTGGTGTTGTCCAATGTGTTTGTCATCCTCAGGAATTCCTTTGAAATCGATAAACGGGGAAAGCTTTATGTTGACCTTAACTTCAGTATCATATAGGTCTGTCGTGTGATTGTCATGTGATTGTCGTATGTCTTTTTGGTCGATTTGAAGTGTGTTGCGGGATATTTGCAAAAAATACATTCATCAAAAAATCATCAATCATGAAAATCACAAAGTTTATCATTTCGCATCTTATGTTGACCTGTGTCGGTTTGTTGCAGGTTTGTGCGCAAGTGGGTAGGGATTCCGAACTGTTCCATACCCTCAAGAAACAGGACAGTATTTTTTTTGCCAGAGGCTTCAATCAGTGCGACCTCACTTATTTGGAGGCCCATATTGCGGACGATTTAAAGTTCTATCACGACCAAAGTGGATTTCAGGACAAAACCTCCTTCTTCGAAAATACCAGAAAATACATCTGTTCCAATCCTGATATAAAGCCCATCCGGAAAGTGGATGCCAGCAGTTTGGAGGTATTCCCATTATATAACAACGGTACTTTATATGGGGCCATCCAAAAAGGCAAGCATGATTTTTACATCAGGGAAAAGGGAAAAACCGATATCAAAACGAGCTCGGCCCTTTTTACCCATGTTTGGCTGGTAGAAGGGGAGGATTGGATATTGGGCGAAGCATTGAGCTTTGACCACCAGGACCCGGAGAAGGGCAAGGCAAGTGTCTCTACTATAGAAAAGATGCTTTTGGAAACCAAGGTCCCTGCTTTGGGATTGGGGATCATTGAGGATGGTCAATTGACCAAGGTGAAGGTGTTTGGGACATTGGACAAAACCAAGAAAGCACCTTATAATACTATTTTCAAGGTGGCCTCACTTACCAAACCATTGACTGCATTGACCGTGTTGAAATTGGTGGACCATGGGTTGTTGGATTTACAGGAACCTTTATATAAATACTGGATTGATCCAGACCTAAAGAAGGATAAGCGTTACAAAGAACTGACCCCTTATTTGGTCTTGACCCACCAGACTGGATTTCCGAATTGGAGGTACATGACGGATTCCAATAAACTGCATTTTCAATTCGATCCCGGGGAAAAATACCAATATTCGGGGGAAGGTTTTGAATACCTTAGAAAGGCCATTGAGAAAAAATTGGGAAAGACCTTGGAGGACCTGGCTCGGGATTTTATTTTTGAACCTGTAGGTATGAACGATACCCGATTCTGGTGGGACGGTTCCATGAATGAATCCAGATACGCCAAAAACTTTGATGAAAACGGCAACCAGATTGAAACCGTAAAATATTATGAGGCCAATGCAGCGGCCAATCTATTGACCACTGTAGAGGATTATGGAAGGTTTGTGGCCTATGTAATCAACGGGGCAGGGTTGGATGAGCAGCTTTTTAAAGACATGCAGAAGCATCAGGTGAAGTTGAAGGAAAATGATTTTTTTGGTTACGGTTGGGAAATCTTGACCGGTTTCAATGATGATGAGTTCGCCATGTTGCATACCGGGAAAGACCCAGGGGTAAGTACCTTGGCCATCATGTTCCCTAAATCCAAAAATGGGTACGTGGTCTTTTTGAATGGAGACAATGTCAATCAAATTTATGAATACTTGTTGACCCAAAAGTTGTATCTAGGTCAAGAGCTGTGGGACAAAAGGTAATATTCTATATTAAGCTAACATAATCATGGGTGTTTTGGGAGTGGGAGTGTTCGTGCTTTATGGACGTGCTAGGTAGTTCCAATATATTCATCACTTTTTTTACTCGATTGATAACGTTTTGTTAACGGTCTACCTTAAATCTTATTGTTCATGCATATTCCCCTGATTACTTTTGGTATGGTCTTTCAAAGCCAGTGTTACTTGACTCCAATTTGACTTGGGTTAGCGTTTCGATACCTTGAGAAGCAATATTTGTATTGTACCATCATGAAACCAATTCAGAGGTCATTGTAGCAATGAAGGGAACACTTTATTGAATGGTTTCATGTATTGTCTGGATAATACCCGTCCTTTTGGACCATACAGGCAATACCAAAGTTGTTGATACCAGTGAACTAAAACTGTCCCATAGTGCTTTGTGACTACTTTATCAACCGATTGGATGACATATTGCAGTGGCTTGAAAAAGGGCAACAGGGACTTAACGATTTTCCTTGTCGGTTCCTGTTTTACCGTCGTAGATGTCCCGAAGAGTTTGCATTACCTTCACTCAGTTTCTGATGATTACGTGAGGTCGGATGATAGCATTTGATATGATATAGAAGCGTTTCCTTAAAGTTAAGGAGGTATGGTCAAGGAACAGGGTCATTTATTTTTTAAGCGTATTGACGTAATGTTCGTCAGGTTTTTTCTATGGAATATCTCAAAAACTATCTTGGGGATTTTCTGTTGTTTGATGATTGGATTTGGGATAGGTCAAGAATGGGATTCGAACTTGTTCTATCTGAGTGGGGGTACCTTGTACCAAAAGGTGTCTCCTGTTCAGATGAAAAAAGATCATGGAAAAAATTTGAAGGCATTGGATGAACTTGATTCGGATCAATTGTTTATAAATGCTATCCGTATTGCGAGTTCTGGCGGAGTTTCGAACGTGCTCCATCCTTTGGGTACAAGGGGTATAAGCAATATGGTTTTCCCACATATTGCAGGACAACGTACAATCTCTCGCGCCCTCACCTTTCTTAAATGGTCCAATTTTAAATCCGAACCGAAATATGATGTGATGATGTCCACGAGTCACGTGCTCGGCCTTTATCAGATTAGTTGGAACAACGGTTGGCCCATCGTTCGGAAGTATTTGGAGCGGCATGTATCCATAGATACGATGAAGTATTCCTTCATACAGCAAGGCAGTGCTACAGGAGGCAGGTTGCCCTATATTGAATTTTTTAAGATACTTCCCTTTATCCTTGTATTGCTGACATGTCTTAATTATATGGGTATCATCCTATCTCGTTCAATAAAGTGGTACCGGGAAATAGGGGTAAGAAAAGTTATAGGGGCAAGGAAAGGGACATTGAGGATGCGTTTTTTTACGGAAGTTTTTGTGCAGATCGTCATGGCCATGATACTTGCTGCTGTTTTAATGGAATTAGCCTTGCCTTTGATCAACACAATAACCTCAAGTCAACTGGACATCAACTTATACCAACCCAAGTTATATTTTTCGATACTGGTCATGGCATTCCTCATGCTGATTCTTGCCGGATTATACCCAGCAATGCAATTGGCTGCACTCCCGCCGTTAGGAGCACTGGAAAAAGAATTCCAAACCAAAGGCTTCCCATTGCCGCTGCGTAAAGCCTTGTTATCGATTCAAGTCGTCATAGCTGTTATTTTAATGGTTTGCTTAGGTACCATTTGGCGACAATTGCCAGATGTACAGGAAAAGGCTCCTTACCACTATTTTACAGGTAATCCATGGGACAGCGAATTCAATACCCACTCCAAATCCATGAAGCCAATGCTTTCCCCCAGTAAATTATCTCAAGGCGACAACCAAGCTATCACAATAAAATATGGCGATTCAAAGCAAACTTTGGCATATTTTGATAAAGAAGATCGGCATGATGGGGAGCAACCATTCCGTTCCAAGTCACTGGGCCAAAACATTGAACGAAACCATATGAACATTCGAAAAGTTTGGACATTATTGATAAGCTGTTCCCTGGTATCCCTGTTTATGGTCTTTCTGGGCATATGGGGTATAGCGATACAACTTTCCAATGCGCATCAAAGGGAATTTGCCGTTCGAAGAGTATTAGGGGCCGGAACCATTTCAATTTTTATCGTCCTTTCAAAGAATTTCATCAAGCCCTTGCTATTGGCTTTTTCAATTGCAATACCAGTCTCAAGCTATATAGGGGTACGATGGCTGGAATCATTTGCCATACATGCCTCCATGCCTTGGGGGAGCTTGGTAGGTGCCATTTTGGTTATCATTTTTAATGCCCTTGTCACCATTTGTGCACAGACCTATACGATTAACAAAAGCAATTGGGTAGGGAGCCTGCGGATGGGGTAAGACATAATTATGGGTTCAAATATTAAAAAAAGATGACAAAACTGTAACATTATGTTATACAAGGTATCTTTTAATGTAAACTACTAATCAAAAATCAATCTAAATGAAACTGAGATTACAACGGGTTTTGCCCGTATTCACACTGGTCTTTATCATGGGATTTACCGCTTCGACTGCACAATATAATGGTCCAAAGGGAAAGCGTGGAAGCTTTACAGACCATAGGGATGGGAGTAGCTATACGACCGTGGAAATAGGAACGCAGGTTTGGATGGCAGAAAATTTTGCCTATTTACCAGAGGTTGACACCATGAACATATCAGTATACGGTTATAAGGGAAATTCTGTTAAAGAAGCCAAACGTAGCAAGTACTACAAAAAATATGGAGCCCTTTATTCATGGGAAAAGGCCAATGAGTTGGCTCCCAAGGGTTGGCGATTGCCGACGGACAAGGATTGGATACTTTTGGAAACCACTGTGGGCATGTCCAGAGATGAGGCCGTTAAAGAAGGTTGGAGAGGAACAAGTAATAGCGTGGCATACTTAAGGGAAAATGGAGGTGCAGGTTTTGATGTTCAGTTGGCAGGCTGGCGAACAGATTACGGTGATTTTAGGTTTATGGGTGAGCATGCCAATTTTTGGGTAGCGGACAGTCATGATTCCGAAAGGGCCTTTGAAAGAATGATTGGTGCGACCAATACGAAAATCGGTAGGGAACAAGGAAACAAAGGCTGTGGATTCAGTGTACGCTATGTTAGGGATGTTCCGGCCGAAAAATATATTACCTATCCTGAAGCTGAATGGGAAATGATGGAGAACGTCTCGGAGTTTGGCTGGAGCCAGGATAAAATAAACCAGCTCTACCGCTATGCGATAGACAGTACACATGCTACGGGTATTATCGTTGTCCAAAGTGGCAAAATGATCTATGACTATGGCGATACCCATGAACTTAGCTATATCGCATCTGTCAGGAAAAGTATGCTATCCATGTTGTATGGGAAGTATGTGGAGGATGGTACCATTGACCTTAATAAGACCCTTGAAGAATTGGACATCGATGATGTTGGTGGGCTCTTGGAATCCGAAAAAAAAGCGACCATATGGGATATCCTGACCTCTAAATCCGGAGTGTTTCATGCAGCCAGTAATCCTGGCGGGAATGAATGGTTGTTTCCTGAACGCGGGAGTAAGGCACCCGGGACCTATTTTATTTATAACAACTGGGATTTCAATGTGGCCGGTCACATCTTTGAGCTGGAGACCGGTCAAAATATCTACAATGCCTTTGAGAACGATATTGTCAAGAAAATTGGGTTCCAACAATGGGACCGCAGTAAGCAGCAGAAATCCGGGGATACCTCCAAATCCAAGTTCAAAGCCTATCATTTTGAAATGTCCACTAGGGATATGGCCAGGGTCGGTTATCTGATGCTACGCAAGGGCAAATGGAAAAATGAACAGGTCTTGCCTGCTTCTTGGGTGGATAAAATGACCACGATTACCACTAGTTATGCGGACATGTACCAAGTCGACCCAAGGCTCAAGGATTGGCCATGGTGGAAATGGGGACAAGGATTGATGTGGCGGATTTGGGACAGTCCGGATATATTGCCTGAATTCAAAGGAGCATATACCGCCACAGGGAACGCAGGTCAATATATTACCGTTATTCCATCAATGGATATTGTTGTCGCCCTTAAGACCAAAGCTGTTTATGGGAGAAGGACAAATAAAGAGGTCTACGAAAAGTTTTTGTATCAATTGTTTGATGCCAGGAAATAATTCCCCTCGTTATTCTTATTTTAGGTAGTCCACGCAATACAGGGATATCTTGCGTAGAAGACCTTGCCGATTGCAAACCTGAAAAGTTGAAGTCGGCAGGTTCTTTTTCTATTGAAGGGGGTATAAAACCTGTGAATTTATTCATTGTAATGAAAGCAGTAATCACCATATTTTTTGTTGTACTAGCCTTGGGATTGGATGTCAATGCCCAGATAAACCCAGAAGAGCAAGCTAAAATCGATAGTATTTTTTCACAGTGGGACCACCCAGGTTCCCCAGGTGCCGCCGTTGGGATTGTCCGAGATGGAGCATTGGTCTATTCCAAAGGATATGGCATGGCGAATCTTGATTATGATATTCCCTTGTCGGTTACATCAAAGTTTTATATCGCCTCCATGGCCAAGCAGTTTACTGCGGCATGTATCGCGTTGTTGGCCCTTGAAGGTAAAATTGATTTGGATGATGAGGTCCATGCATACATTCCTGAATTGCCCAGTTATGGAGAAATGATCACGATACGGAACCTAGTGCATCATACCAGCGGTTTACGGGACTATTTGGAATTGATGTACCTGTCGGGAAGATCATTTGAGGATTATTTTACCATCAATGACGGGATTCAACTTTTGAGGAGACAATCCGATGTCAATTTTTCACCGGGTGAGAAACATCTCTATTCCAATTCCGGATATATCCTATTGGCCGAGATCGTTAATCGGGTCAGTGGAATGACCATTCGGGAGTATGCTGACAGGAACATCTTCAAGCCTTTGGGCATGAACGATACTTTTTTCAATGATGACCACAGCCAAATCATTAAAAACAGGGTTGTGAGTTATCGAAAGGAATCCGATACTTTCAAACGATATGTACAGAATTTTGATGCCTTGGGGGATGGTAACCTGATAACGACCATCAAAGATTTGTATTTATGGGACCAGAATTTTTATCGACCCAAAGTTGGAGGAGCAAAGTTTCTGGACCTGATGTTGACCAAGGGACGATTGAACAATGGGGACACCATTGATTATGCCTTTGGGCTGGTACACGATACTTATAAAGGGTTACCTACCCTTTCACATGGTGGGGCCTTTTTAGGTTTTCGAACACAGTTTATCCGTTTTCCAGAGCAGCGGTTTTCGGTAATTGTGTTGGCGAGCGTTTCAGGTTCAAATCCTACAGGGAAGGCCTATCAAATTGCGGATATCCTTTTGAAGGATAACCTTTCTGTTTTAGAGCCAGAAGATGAGAAGCTAACATCGTTCGAGGTGGAACCAGTCCCTTTGACTAAAGATGAATTACGTCTGTTTGAAGCTTCCTATTGGAGTTACGAAGAGAACTATTCAAGAAAGATTTACCTGAAAAGTGACACCCTAAGATATTCACGTGGGGAACAAAATGAAAATAGGTTGTTGCCAATCGATAGGAATGAATTCCAAATGTTGGATGTTACGGATGGTCTAAGGGTAAATTTTGATTTGAAATATGGTAAACCCTATAAAATGATTGTTACGGTCAATGGAAACAATCCAAGTGAATTATATGCCTATATGCCCTTGGAAGCAAAGGACCAAGACCTTAAGGCGCTGGAAGGGTCTTACTACAGTAAAGAACTTGATTGTACTTATGTGCTAAAAGTTAGGCTTGATGGGTTGGTCCTCATGATCAACGATGTTGAGATGGGGCATTTACGACCGGTTATGGATGGATTGTTTGTTATTGAGGATTTCGGTGTAATTAAGTTTGATGAGAAAAATAAGAACGTATTTGTTTTGGATGCTAACAGAGTCAAGCAAATAAAATTTTCTAAATCGAAGACTTTAGGATGAGCCGTATGGTTAAGACCACCAAAAACGGAAAATGTTAGCCAATCAATTTTTCGATTTAGTGAACCGAAAATCAGTTTTTTGCGTTAGTCTTGAGGGTGCTCACTTTCATCCGCCGCTGGGGGGATACATTGACCGCCCTATCCACAAGGGCAAGCTCATGTTCGGGGAACGGTTCAGGATCTACAAGGAAGACCGTGGGATATTGCTGAAACTCTGCAACTACATCATCAAGGACAATGACAGCTGCAAAAAGGACGGCATCGATCCCAACAAGGGCCTGTTGCTGACCGGGCCAGTGACCAGCCTGATGCGGCTATTGAAATTCCTGGAGCCCTACCAAAAACCCTATTCCGTCATTCCCAGCCGAAATATTGTGTTCGGGTTCAACCACATTGGTTTCAATGTCATTGAGGATTACGGCAACGGGCAGTACTTTTGTTTTGATGACCTTGGCGTGGAACCCACGGGAAGGCATTATGGAAAGGATTGCAATGTGATGGGGGAGATCCTGTTATCGCGCTATGAGCTTTTGTCAACCGGCAGATCAAGACCCATTGCACCACCAACCTCAATGCCAAGGAGCTGGAGGAACGTTATGGTAAGCGGGTTAGGAGTCGCATTCGGCAGATGTTCAATCTGGTGGCCTTTGAAAAGGACAGCAAGGACAAGCGCAAATAACTTCATTACCGTTTGAGCACCATTCCCAATAGTTTTCCGATGACCTTGATGATCTCCATTAAAAATGCTTTCATAGTTCCAGGTTTTTATAATTGTCAATGCCCAATAGGATGGCCCTGATGTTCCTGCCCTTTGATAGATAACCTACTTCATCCTGGTGGGAGAGAAAGGCGATTTCAGCCAAAACAGACGCGCAAGTGGTAACTTACCGCAGCACCTGAAAGTGGGCAGATTCAATGCCACGTTGTTTGATGCCAAGGTTCCATGCCGCTTCATTGAGAATTGACCTTCCCAATGCGAGGGATCCCTTGCTATGGTTGTGCGGTGTGCCATGTACAAAAACCTCCATACCTTTTGCTTCCGAATTTTCTGCATGGTTACAATGCAGCGACACAAACACATCGGCACGCAGGGCTTTTGCCAATCTGGAGCGATCATCAAGGGATATCAATGTATCGGTGTACCGGGTAAGATAGATATCGTATTTGCCATCCAAAAGGGTATGGTTCCATCGAAGGATTCCCCTAGCCACACCTAAGGTCACATCCATTTCCCTAACTCCGTATACCCCAATGGCACCGGAATCCACCCCACCATGTCCGGGGTCAATGACTATAATTTCTTTACGGGGTATTTCCTGACCAAAAAGCGAATTGAAATTGCACATCAAAAGGACAAAAACTTTAACTGAGCGAAGTCGAAGTTTGACCTTTTTGAGGGTTTTGCATGTCCAAGGTTTTAAGGTTATCAACATGGCATTCCGCTTTTTACATAGATTTTGATGTCAATTCGCGGCAATAAAAACTAAATCATATCAATGAATATGTTATTCACAAATATCTGATATACAGTTATTTGCGTATCAATATACGGTAATTTTCAAATATCAAAACCAAGCGAATTTTTAACACTTTTTGATATGAAAAAAGCACTGTATTTCACCCTGTCAACATTTTTTATCCCCTATGGCCTTTTCGCCCAGATCGGGGGCATCGAGGATTCCGTCAATGATATTTCCGATACCATACGGGCCATCTTCCCTATTATACTGGGGGTCATCTTCCTGGTGGGCTTCCTTTTTAATGCTGGACACTTTTTCGGTGAGAATGCCGATCTGAAAAAGGGCATTACCCGCGTACTGGTCTTTGTACTGATCGCGGGGGCCGTGGTGGGCATCTTTACCTATCTCATCGGAATTGTGGTCTAGGATGAAAAAGTACGAGGTCTATAGAAACATCCGCAAACAGGCCATGATCATGGGCCTGCCCCTTTCCCTCTTTGCCCTGATGATGGTATCGGTCATTGGTTCCCTGCTGATCATCATCTTTTCCTTCAGTCTTGGTGTCATCGTAGCCCTGCTGTTGTTCAATGCCCTGTTGTTCGGGGCATTGGCGCAGTGGGCCAAAAACCCAAATGTATTTGCTATCCAAAAGGTCTTCCCCCAAACCATCGGCAATAAAAAACTAAGTCCCCTTTCCTATGCCTAAGATCAACCTAAATTCACATCATCCCATTCTGGATATCCAAGGGCATACCGTGTTTGCCAACAACGGCAATGTAGTTTTGTGCTTTGAGGTGGCATTGCCCGAAGTGTATTCCCTTTCCGAGCCCGATTTTGAGGAACTGCACAGTATGTGGTTCCAGGCTTTCAAGTCCCTGCCCACGGGTACGGTCATCCATAAACAGGACAACTACCAAAAAGTTGGGTATGATAGCAAGCAATTGCCAAACGGTACCTTTTTGGAAAGGGCCACCCATGATTATTTTAAGGGCAGGGAATACCTAAAACATCTAAGCCATCTGTTCTTTGTACTGCCCTTGGACAAGGCCCTGAATGCGGCCAAGTATGTCAACCCCTTCTGGAAAACGGAAAAAGGCTATTATCGAAAATTGGACGTCCAGGTAGCGGAATTCATCACCGCGGTGAACGATGCCGTTTCCTACATCAACAATGGCCAGAGAGTGTCATTGGTGCCCATGGCACCTGCCGAGATTCTAACCCATACGAACGATTATTACAATGGTTTCAATCAAGATTTCGATACGGATATTTTGTTGGACAAAAAACATATCGAGATCGGCGACCATTATTTTGATGCCATAGCCGTCAACAATGAAGGGTGTTTTGGCGGAACGGTCCAGAGCAGTAAGATCAATGAAAAATTTACTTCGGATTACTTTAGCTTTCATCAAGGGTTTATCGATGGGTTAGGATTGGACCTGAACGAGAACCATATCGTCAACCACATCCTCTATCTGGATGACAAACACAAATGGCGCAAGCTCTTGGACAAGAAAGTGGAGGAACTCAGTAAAAGTTCCAATTTTGGTTCCCAGAACAAGGTCGTTCTCAAAAAGATCCAGCGTATCCTGGACCAGATCAATACCGATGACTCATCCCGTATCATCCGTGGCCATCTCAATATCATATTTTGGCATCCGGAAACCGAACATATCAAACGGATTGGCTCCAAGATCAAGGCGGAGTTCAAGGAATTGGACATGGTGCCCTATCACCCCAATGGCGAGGAACGCAAGCACTACTTTTTGAACTCGCATCCCTGCCATGCCACCAACTTCTCCAACGAAGATCTGTATGTCACGGATCTCAAACATGCGCTGTGCCTTAATATCAACAACACGAATTACAGATCCGATGATTCGGGCATCCTCTTCAATGACCGCCAGCACAACATCCCTGTCTTGAAGGATGTCTGGGACGAACGGAAAAAACGCATCAAGGCACGGAACTTTGCCATTTTCGCCCCAACGGGGGAGGGGAAATCCTTTTTGGCCAACAACATTTTGCGACAGTATTTTGAGCAGGGCGTCCGATTGGTCCTTATTGACCTCGGTGGTTCCTATGCCAAATTTGCCAAGCTGTACCCGGATGACCATATCATTCTGAGGTACGAGCAGGGCAAAAACCTTGGTATTAACCCCTTTTACGTTTCGGGGGAGGCCGACCTGACCCCTGAAAGGTTGGAGGACCTGGCCGTATTTCTATTGGAACTGCTGGCAGAGGGCAATACGGTGTCCAAGGGCAGGGAAGTGGCCATGAAAAAGGTGCTGCTCCATTATTACAAAACTGTACGGGAACACCATTCCCTTGCCTCACTGTACCGGTTTGTGGACCATCATAAGGACAATCTGATCAAGGAGCTCCATATCAGGGAGGAGGATTTCAGTGTTTATGGATTTCTGCACATCCTTTCAGAGTATGTGGATAATGGTCTTTACAGCTTCCTGTTCCATGTAGGGGAGGATCAAACCTATACCATCGAGGACAAGCGGATGATCGTCTTTGAACTGGACGAGGTGCGCGACAACAAGGAAATCCTTTCGGTAATGCTCAAGCTCATCAAATCGGCCATCCAACGGACCATTTGGAGAAACCGTTCGGAGCGGGGCATTATCCTCTTCGATGAGTTTGCCAAGCAGCTGAAATTTGCGAACGTGCTGGAAAGTGTGGAATTCTATTATCAGGCCATCCGGAAGCAGAACGGGGCCATTGGCATCATCCTACAGTCCATCAACCAATTGCCCAATAATTCCACTTCCGCGAGCATTTTGGAGAACACACAGATAATTTACAGCCTCCGTAACGAAAAGGGCTATGACGAGCTGAAAACCAGATTGAACCTATCGTCCCACGACCTGGACCAACTCAAATCCATACGGAACAACCTGACGGGGGATAGGAAGTACACCGAAATATTCATCAAGATAGGAAAGGAGAGCAACATCTTTCGCTTGGAGGTGCCGCCGGAGGTCTTTGCGGCCTATCTGACCGATGGGACAGAGAGTACACAGATACTGGAACTTTTCGAAAAGACGAACGATATGGAACAAGCCATCACAACATTCATTAACCATAAAGACAAAGCGACATGAAAACAATTAGGAAACCAACATTTAGGAAAAAGGTCCTTACACTGGGATTTGCCCTAACCTTCACCTTATTACTGCCGGCAGGCGCTGCCTGCCAGGGGATGCCGGTGTATGACAATACGAACTTTATCAGTATGACCAAATCGCTGGTGGAGTCGGCCAAACAGACCTCAGAGCTGTTGAAGACGGTGCAATTTCTAAAAGAACAAAAGGATAATGTCGTCAAGGTCAACAACACAATCAAACAATTGAAAGCCCTACAGGAGCTGACCAAGAACAATGAGATTTTGTTCAGGACCGTACAGCAAGATGTAAGGGATATTTTGAATTCTCCCTATATCAAAGCCGGGGAAGTAGAGCAGGTATCCCGCTCATTTGAACAGATCATGGACACGGCCATTGACGACCTGGATTTTGTGAACCAGATCCTGTCCAGTGATTTTTTGAAAATGACCGATGCGGAACGCACGGCCATTTTGATGGAAAAGAAAGTCCAATCCCAGGAAATGGTGGCCGAACTGGAGGTCAAGACAAGACGCTATAGGGAGATCATTTCCTTCAGGAAGATGCAGGACAGGATCAACAACCGTGAAACTAATTATTAAGCAGCTATGTTCTTGGGAATAGGATTGGAATATGTGGATGCGGTCTACCGGACCATCATGGACAGTGATTTTGCCCAGTACACCATTACGGGCATGAAGGCACTGGCCGTCCTGTTCTTTTTGGTGAACATCCTAAAAAAGTACAACGAGGGCATTGCTTCGAGGGATGGCCATACCTGGGGGCTGACCCCTACCGAACTGGCCAAGAACTTTGCCATAGTAATCTTGGTCATTTTCTCCACACAGGTATTGGATGTCTTTGATACCATTTTGGTCTCCATTGAGGCCCAATACCGGGATACGGCCCCGGCGCTCCTCCCCTTACAGCTACAGGATGTGGATCTGGAACGGGATGTGGGCGCCCTGGAGGCCACCAAAAAGGCTTTGGCACTGTTGTACGAGGCCTTGGTGACCCCCTTGTACGGATTGAAGGTGCTGGCCTTTATCATCGGAATTTTCCTTTGGATGATGGACCTGTTCATCTATCCGCTGTTCCTGGCGGAACGCTTTTTCTTATTGGGCATTATGCGGGCCTTCTTTCCCTTGGTGATCAGCTTGGCCGTGTTCGAAAAGTTCAGGGGACTGGCCTATAATTTCTTTAAGCTCTATGCGGGGGTCTATATGCTCGTACCGGCCTTCTTTTTGGTCAATGTCTTCGTCAATGCCCTGTACACGGAGATCAACACGGATTTTTGGAATAACCTTTTTGGGACGGACTGGGGCAGCGAGTTCTTTGCACCCTTGATTGAACTCGCATCCATCGGGTTTATCGTGCTGTTGAAGTTCAAGCTGTACCGCAAGGCCACTTCCTTTACATTCAAACTCTTTGGTGCCTAAGGGTGCCTAAGGCACATTTATAATTGCATATTATCTGCACTAAAAACTACTAATGAAATGAAAACACCCTATAAAAACATATACGATGTCCTAAAGCTCAACCGCTTTATCGTGCTGGCCACGGTCATCGGGGCCGTACTGACCTGCATGGTGTCCGTGCTGATGGTCATCAAGCTCCACAGGGAAAGCGTGGACAATGCCTTTGTTGTCAACGGGGATGGGAGCGTGATCCCATTAAAATTGGTCGCCCAATTGGAAAACCTTGAAGTGGAGGCCAAGGCGCATCTGGAACTGTTCCATAGCTATTTCTATGGCATTGATGCGAGTAACTATGAAAACAACCTTGAAAGGGCGTTATGGCTGGGCAACAGCTCTGTGGATGCCCTTTATCGGCAGAAAAAAGCGGAAGGGGTCTATAACCGTTTGCTGCAATATTCCCTGGTACAGAAGGTATTGAGCATAGAATCCAAGGTGGACCTCCAATCGGAACCCTATAGGTTTGAAACCGTTACCGTATTTGAGATCAACCGGGGGTCGGTCACCGATACCTATGAGCTGACCACTACGGGCAACCTGATCCATGTGGATCGGAACTTTCCGAACAATACCCATGGCCTGTTGATTACCAATTTTTTTGAAAACACTTTAAAAAAAGTCCATAATGGACATTAAACAAACTGATATGAAACTAGAGAAGAACAAAATTGTATTTGGCCTGGTCATTCTCTGTGTGGTCCTGTTCATTGTGGGTTATGCGATGATGGCATTGGGCGGGGACGAAGAGCCAAGTATTGATAACAACCAAATTCCCGTACCGGAACTGGGGGAGGAACAGGAGCAGTACAAAACCAAACTGGAGGCCCTGGATGCCATCAAGGAAGAGCGGCAGATCAACGCCCCTAGCATCTATGACGAGAACCTGTTGGATTCCACGGGAGTGTATGACCCGGACCTGATGGAAAAGAAAAAGATGCGGATCATTGACAGTATCTACAACGAAGGGCGCATTGATTACTCGGAAGGGACATTCCGGAAACCCAAGCCCAAGATAGTGGCATTGGGCAATACCAAAACGGATACGGCATCAACTTCTAAAAAAGTTGATGACAAAGACCCATCCATTGAAGTGAAGGAATTGGGACTGGAGCACCAGTTGTTCTTTGCCTCAAACCCGATGGAGCAACCCTTAGAGGTAAATGGAACCACGGATGTCCAGATCCTGGTCAGGGTGGATGGTGCCCAAACGGTACGCCAGCATTACAGGTTACGGATGCGGCTCTTGGAAGAGGCCATGATCAATGGCACTGTGATTCCAAGAAACACGGCCATTTACGGATTCGTGAGCTTTAAGCCCAACAGGGCAATAATTGCCATTGATAATATCGAGCACAGTCCCGTTAGATTGGCCGCTTACGATCTTCAGGATGGCAGTGAGGGCATTTATATCGAGAACAGTTTTCGGGCGGAGGCCAGACAGGAAGTGGTGGGGGATGCCATTGATGACATCAATATCGGTGGTGTGCCACAGGTCAGGGGCATCAAATCACTTTTTCAAAGGGACAACCGACAAGTCAAGGTGACCGTCATAGACAATTATCAACTCATTTTAAAAGTCCCTAAGGGACAGTAAAACACATCTTATGAAAACAGTAATTATTATATCGCTATTGGCATTGGCCAATCCATTGAACGCACAGGAAGTCTTGGACACCATCTATGCGAACGAGCATAAAAACGTGACCCTGTTCTTTCCTGAATCTATCCGTCAGGGCATTGTGGGAGCTCCAAATTTTGTGTTTACCTATAACCGCGAAAAAGAGCAGCACTTTGGTTTGGTACAGGCTAGACCTGGTGAGGAGAGCAATCTATTGGTGTTGACCAAAGATGGACGGGTATATTCCTATATCCTGAAATACCGAAAACAGCTCGGCAGGTTGAACCACTTTGTTGCTAGTTCTGAAAGTATCGGGACCGAAAGACCGATTGTAATTCTCCAAGAACCAGATGGCAAAGAACTGGACAGTATTGCGAAGCGCAGGGAATATTTTGAACGTTTTTGTAACTATCTATTAAAGCGCAAGAATGAACGGTTGGCCACCAAGCGAAAAAGAGGCATTAAACTTCAGTTACAGAAAATGGCCTATAACGGGGATGTGACCTATTTGGTCATGCAAGTGTCCAATAATTCGAACATTGATTTTGAAGTGGACTATCTAAAAGTTTATAGCATTGCCGGGACAAAAAAGAAAAAGGCCTCCCACCAAAAACTGGAAATGTTGCCAATGCACCGATACCAAATGCCCTCTTTGATCAAGAAGGGTGAATCCAAAAGGTTCGTGTACGTATTGCCCAAGTTCGTATTGGCCAAGGGAGAGCATTTGGAATTGGAATTGCATGAATCAAGGGGACACCGAAAGATAGTGCTCAGTGACCGTTGATGGTCCGATCCATGACATTGGTGAGCCATTCGGCACCAATTATACATTGACGGTTTCCGATTTCAACGCTTTTGGTAACTTTGTAGGTCCCAAAACCATTAACTAAACCTTGTCTTTGATTTGGAACCAAAACGTGTACTGATCTTAGAGGATGAGCCCTTGACCTGCCTTGCCCTTAAAATGGCATTTGACGAAATCGCCCAAAATGATAATGGCTTAGGATTCAATGTCGAAATCTGCCATACTTATATCGATGCGTTGAATACCATAGAAGCAGGAACCAAAGTCAACCTGGCCATTTTGGACTTCAGGTTGGGTTCGGAAAGTGAGTTCACTGGATTGGATTTCGCCCGACATCTAAAGGTTGCCGTTCGCAATGCAAAAATTATTTTCCTTACTTCTATTGGGGACAAGTACCTCCACTATACCATATTTAGGGAAATCAATCCAGAGGGTTTTATTATTAAGAGTGAACTGGGTTTTCCGGAAATAGTGGAGTCCATTTGCAAGGTCATGGCCGGGGATACCTATTATAGTCGATCTGTCCAGGATTTTTTAAGAAAGGAGATGGCCGTCCCGAAGGAGATCGAGGATATCGATCGAAGACTTTTGTTCCTATTGTCCAGAGGGGCGGGTACCCGTGAACTCTCGGAAGAGCTCAAAATGTCCACTTCAGGAATCGAATGGCGAAAACGGAGACTTGCCAGGCTGTTCGGTCTAGATGGCGGACAGACCCATCCCCTTATCGAAACAGCCAGAAACAAAGGCCTTCTATAATGTTTCCTTAGTAAAACTAAGGTCCATACCTTAGAAATTCCAAGGTTTCATCGTTGAGTGAAAACCTAAATTTTGATATACCTTGCCCCTGTATTTCATGACCCTGGGACAATTGTGTTCCGGGTACTGAAAAAGGCCCAATCTACCAACGAACCGAACCAAGTATTTATGGTACATGGCTACTTTTTACATTCCAAAGGGAACGGACTTGTTCCCGACAACATGACCATCCGGTTCTATCAACAACGGAGCAAACCATTAATCTATATCATATGAACAGAAATCCGATCATGGCGCTTCTTGCCATTGTATTATGTATGTCCCTCCAGGCGCAGGATGTGGACAATGATTCCATACTGAAATCCGTAGAGGACTATATCTACCTCGGGGATCTTGACAGAAAGGAGTCGAAACGAGTTTTCAAACAGGTAAAGGAGCTTTCCGAGTCTGGGGATGCAGCTGCCACCTGTTTGCTGGGCATTTTGTACAAGGACGGAATTGGCACCACATTGAGCTTTGACCGTGCGAGGGAACAGTTCATGGCCGCCCATGACATGGGCAATGCCAAGGCCAGCTACAGCTTGGGCTATCTGTACCTAAAGGGACTGGGCAACATCCCACAGGATTACACCAAGGCTGTGGAATGGTTCACTATTAGTGATCATCCCATGGCAAAGCACTGGTTGGCCAAGATGTATTACTTCGGATATGGTGTGCCGAAGGATAGGACAAGGGCATTGGATATTTTAAGGAACAATACCATTTACAACAGTGAGGTGCTCTTGAGGCAATTGGAGAATGAAGAAGTAGTTGAGGATGTAATGGCACAGCAAGACTCTGAAAATGGAGAACTTTTGGAGACCATTGCTGAAGACCAAGGGGTAAACCTGCCCGTTCCCCAAACTGAAACGGCAACCATCCCGGAATCCATTACCGGAAGTTGGAAAGGGCAATGGGTGGAGATGGACTGGTCGGGTACGCAGATGATCCGAAACCTTCCTGCAAGTTTGACTGTCGGAGAGGTCTCTGATGCCTATGGAACTGTGGAAAGCACCATTCAGATTGGCGAGAGCTCCATGACAAGTGAGGCGATCTGGAGGAACGGTGAACTGACCATCTTTGATGGCCGGATCACCATGGAGAAACAGTACACCGACCATCCCGATTATACAACACTTAATTACGGATTGAACTCCATGTCCTTTACCATGGGGAACATAGAGGGGACGGATTACCTTTTGGGCAGATTGGATACCCAGGTACTGGATTGGTCAGAACCCGGCCCTCCGATGTTGTTGGTACTGACCCAAAATGGCGTCCCGATTTCGGAAGAGGCCTTGGCCGCCTTTGCCGAACAGGGGGACAGCTTTATAAAACTGTACCCCAATCCCTTTGTGAATGACCTTCTTATCCATTACGAACTGGAAACCGATGCCCATGTGCAGGTAAGGCTCATGGACTATTATGGTGGTGCCAACGTGGAGAACGTGACCAGTGGTTTCCTAAGAGCAGGGGAGCATGTCCATACCATCTCCAATGGATCCCTCGAATCCGGGATCTATGTGGTCCATGTCCAGGTCAATGACAAAGTTTATACAAAATTGGTAATCAAACGATAATCACAGAAAGATGAAGAATCTATACTTAACATTACTATTTCTCACCGTTTTCCTTTTCGCGGGAAAGGTAAATGCTCAGTACGAGCTGCATTATTATGATAAGCAGGCTGCAATCGATGCAGAAAAGGCGGATGTTTCAGGCACGTTAATTAAAAAACCAGTGGCCAAGACCGAGGAGAACCCTTTCAATTTTGAAATCACATATAATAATATGCAGGTTATGCTCGATCTGCAAAATGCCATTTCCATAGCCCAACAAAAAGCGGTAGATGATTGGCTAAAAAAGCAGGAGGCCAATTTCCTAAAGGAAATCAATAGACAATTGGGAACGAACCATACAAACTTTGGAACGGCCCAGAAGGATTTCTTCAAGAATTATGAAAAGAATCTTAGGCGGGTAGAAACAAACGCAAGATCGGTAGCTTATAGCCATACTAAAAAGGCCAATGGATTTGACAAGGAACAGGAGCAGTACACTTTTGAGCTTAACCTTCTTGATGAGTGGAACCAGGTCAAGGGAACCTGTGGGTCATACGTGGAACACCGGATAGACTGTTACTTATTTGATGTCAATGTCAGGGGGGTCAATTTAGGCCGCGCCAGTGGTGCCCAGCTCACTTCGGTTAAAAATCTTGCCACGGAGGATTTTGAAGACCCGGAATATAATTCAGCTTTGAACCGTTCATGGGCTCAGGGTCTGTACAAAATAGTTGACAATGGGACCTTGGTCAGCACTATGTCAGGCAAACATTATTCCTACTATGGACAGAAAGGGCTTCAGGACAAGATATTCCTGATGACGGCCTACCTGACCCAGTACAACAACCGTAATTCAGGTGTTATGTCCGTTCCGATTTCCAAATATAACATTCCCCAGTTTTGGGATTCACCGACACTTTTGAACTTGGGTAAGAAGAATGCACCTAAGTTATCACTGGATGCCCTAGTCTTCAATGACGCTTATGTTACTGATGTTCTCAATAAACAGGCGCAAGGGGTCGGTCCTTACCCCGGAAAATCACCGGGCCAGGTAGCGGCTATGTTCAACGATATCAAGAAAAGGGTCATTGAGGAGCACAAGGAGGAGTTCTATACGGATAGTGAAGTTGCTTTGACCCACAAATTGAACAAAATTTTGGATGGGTTTCTAAGTCCGAAAGGTTCCGGTAAATTAGGAGGTCTGGATGCGTTGGCCTATAACAACTATGTTTTGGACGGGAACGGTCCCAACAGGTTCTACCGACTCAATAATGGTGGATGGGTCTATCGTTCCAATTCCCCAAGAAAAGGGATCAACGGAGGTAATTCATTTTCAGAGCCGAGCCTGAACGATGATGGATACTATTATTACATCTACAATAAGGAACTCAATGGATGGCATGAGCTACTAATGCCTGCTGGTGGGGTCAGTACAACCAGTGACCCTTACTTGGCCCAGGCATTTTGGAAGGGGATGAAAGGGGTAGCTCGATATGCCCTTCCAATTGAGGATGCTGTGATTTTGATTAATGGAGAGGATTTTGATGGTAATGAAGCTAGTAGGGCGGAAGCGGGAATATTCCTAATTATTGGCAACGTACCGGGCGGAAAAATTCTTAAGCCCGCTTTCAAGGTTGTAAAAGGGGCAAAAGCTTTAAAAATAGTAACAAAACAAGGCGCCAAAACTTTTATAACCAACTTGGAAAAACTGGCCCCATTGTTTAGGGCCGGAAATAATAAATCATTCTTTTGGTCAGGAAAGACCAATGGTGTAGGCGGTGCTACAAGGGCCTTGGAAATTGCAAAATCAAAAGGAGGAACTACACTTGAAGGATTGATTGATTCCAAGAATATTCAACTACCGAACTGGGATCTAGCTAATCCACAATCGCTTGAAGCTTGGAAGGAAGTATCAAAATTATATGCAAATGAAGCTGTTGGGGACGTCCGAGCTATCATAGGAAAGGATTTAAGACCAGGCAGCGTTTGGGAAACAGTTGAACTACCTGCCCTGAAGGCCAACAAAAATGTGACTAGGATATTTACCATAGACCCAGTAACTTTGAAGGAAACACTAATTTTTAAAAGATGAAAATAACTGGTACCAGATCATATATTATTGTTGAAACGGAGGGTAAGTCCTTAAAAATTGAAGGTGAGCTGACCACGACCCCGGCATTTTATGCCGACAAAGATTCAATTAAGAATTGGGAAAGTCCTCATGATGATATCCGAATATCCGAAGACGAAAAAATGTCCCTAATTGAAAAAATAGTACAAGAGGGCAATAAGGAAGGGAATGTTAAGATCATTTTTGACTAATGAAATGGTTTAGGTCCAATGCTAACTTTATCGTTTTTGAGGAGCCTGTTTGATGGGTTAAAGCCTATTTAGGGCTCTTCTTTTTAGGATTTTTAGAGATGGCGCGAACTAAACCCAGCTTAACCGACTGTTATTTGGAAAAATTGGTTTTCAATGAAGGTTTGCTTACCTCGATATCTTTATGACTTTAACTCCCGGTATGCATGATGTTATAGGCCGGGATTTTTAGAAGCCTTTAAAGAAACAAGGGGTTATTGGTTATGTGGTTAAAATTTTTTGCTTAGAGGAGAGCAAAATAAGTCATTGACATTGATCATATAACATTTGATAGATTCATTTATATAAATATTTGAGATGCCATATTACTACCATAGATTGATTTTGGTTGTGTCAATTGTCTTATTCCACAATATTTCCTGTAGGGCACAGATAGATGCCATTGAGCTTCCCAAAGGTTCTTCAAACTTGGATTTTGAATTGGATACGCCCCATTATTCTTTTTACGTCACCAAAAATGAGGAGCTCTACTTTGAGGATTTGAAGCTCAGTCAATGGAACCAGGTATCGAGCAAGATAGTGATGACCGAAATGGGGCCAACGGGAAAACGTGTTCAGCATATAATAATATATGCCGACAAAAGTATTTCACATCGGTTTGTCCAAAGGCTTCGGAGCGAAATAGCAAAGGTCTGGAGTGGATTCATTCACTATAAAGCTGGCGGTAACAAAGATGATTTTGGGGTTTCTATTTTCATTGCAGGTTCGGAATATGATGCGAATAGACTTGATGATGCTGGAGACTATTATTTCTCATCCAAATTCATCTATTCGACTACCAATGAAGAAGGTACATTTGATGATGTGCCATCAACACCCCCTTTGTTTCCCATACCTGCTATTTGGCAGAACAATTTTTCCCGTGACCTATACAGGTTGAGTGAAAAGCATATTGAACAAACCCTGGGGAGTATCAATTATCAATCAATTTCTGTCCTGTCCAACTCAAGGTTTGTAGTGGATAAGGTGAACTATAGTTTTGGGAATAGTGAGGTTTTGGAAAGGTTGGTCAAATCTTCAGATTTGTTTTTGGTGAAATTTGATGTCGATCTTAATTATAATGATTACTACAAAGCTTTGGATAGTATACAAGTCCTGCGGGTTTTTGCTCCTGAATCAATCCATGGTGTGCTCAGAAAGCCATATGTTATTGAAGTAACCTATGAGTTGGAAAACGCTTTGATGGGTATAGGATTTGATTTCTTTAACCCCTAAACTTTTTAGTTTTTATATAGAAGGTTCCCAAATGATATAATCCAAGTTTACTGATTATCTGGATTTTAATTGTTTTTGAGAATATGCTGGGTAATTAAATTTGAAATTATTTGTTTTCGTTTGTGTTAAATTAAAACCATTTGGTATATTTGCAGCCGTGAAAGACTCAAATTTCACACGAAGATGTCCTATAGGATGTCCTATTTTGGAAAACAAAACATAAACTTCTGGTTTATATGGGGTTATGGTAAAGGGTTCAAGCTCTGCCACCCCGACGAACCACTAAATAGGTGGTATCAAAGCACTGTTAATCGACTGATTGACAGTGCTTTTCGTTTTTTATGCATTCATCTGATATCAATTGAAACCATATAAAAGGTGTAGAGTTCGGTGAATGGTTCGGTACGTTTCTTGTGCATAATTTAGCTTCAGTTTGACGCTGTTTATGGGTGTTTTGCAAACCAGTTTTGTCAAACCCAAAAATTAT
>Ga0114908_1000047_pt1 | contig 102787 bp, 90 predicted proteins | sample MalvireepMed_s17_FD_87292 | JGI IMG/M metagenome (GOLD analysis project Ga0114908, IMG submission 87292) | Marine viral communities from the Global Malaspina Expedition - Malaspina viral metaG DeepMed_s17 | ecosystem: Environmental > Aquatic > Marine > Oceanic | place: Mediterranean Sea... | reverse complement strand
TATCAAATTGTTGCTATTTGTGCAAAAAAAATATGATAATTACAAATAAAAAACATCGTATTGCCATTTTCGCACTCGAGTACTATTGTAGTTGCTCAAACTGAAGAGGCAAAACTTATAAGTGGATGTAATTAAAATCAAAATTTTACCATGAAAGACCTGTTGATGAACCGTACCATTACAAGTGAAGGCATTTGGGTAGGAAGATGCCACATACCACCAGAAAGAGCCTATAACAATATTGAAGGGCCCCATGTAATTTGGGTACATAAAGAATGGGTATATGATCTATCATATTATTTCAAATCTACGGGAGAGCTCATCAATTCGAACAACTACAAAGAAATATTGAACGTAAAAGATCCAAATATTACAAAAGTGGGGTCTTTTGAAGAAATTTTGGAAAATTCATTTTATCATCAAAAAAATGATGCCAAGCCATTTTTCCTCTCCCCTAACGACACCCAAGCCGTAAAGGCATGCGGGGTAACTTTTATAAAAAGCTTATTGGAAAGAGTAATTGAGGAGCGGGCAAAAGGAGAACCTCAATTGGCCATACAACTAAGGGACGAGATTACCTCCATCATCGGCGAAAGCCTGAACAACATAGTACCAGGATCACCGCAGGCCGTTAGCTTAAAAGAGGAATTAAAGAAAAGGGGGATTTGGTCCCAGTACTTGGAAGTTGGTATTGGGCCCAATGCAGAAGTGTTCACTAAAAGCCAACCTTTTTCATCGGTGGGATTTGGTGCGGAGGTAGGGGTGCTCAGCGATTCCAAATGGAACAACCCTGAACCTGAAATAGTGTTGGTGGTCACCAATTCCGGCAAAATCGTGGGGGCCACTTTGGGCAATGATGTGAATTTACGGGATTATGAGGGCAGAAGTGCCTTATTATTGGGAGAAGCAAAGGATCAAAATGGATCTTGTGCCGTTGGTCCCTTGTTCAGAATGTTCGATGATTCTTTTTCGTTGGACGATGTAAAAAGTGCCAAGGTATCCTTAACGATTACCGGTACCGATGGTTTTGAGTTAAAGGATGCGAGTGACATGGGAGAAATAAGCAGGTCACCTGAAGAATTGGTAAAACAAGTGATCAATGAAAACCATCAATATCCCGATGGGTTCATTCTTTTTTGTGGAACCATGTTCGCTCCAACGTTGGATAGAAATGAAAAAGATATGGGATTCACCCATAAACCACAGGACAGGGTGATTATTGAATCCCCTAAACTGGGAATGCTGGTGAATTGGGTCAACTCGGCAGATAAAATTCCCAATTGGAATTTCGGAATCAATGCTTTTGTGGACTACTCCTTAAAACGGTTACAAAAAAAGAACTAATGCAACGTATGTTGAAATACCCTTTACTAATCAATAAGAGAAAAAAATAAAAAAATGATATCAGGCAAAAACTATATCGGTTCAAAAGTATCGGCGAATGGCGAAAGAACCTTCCATACCTTTGATCCAAAAAGCAACCAAAATACGGCTTGGACCTTTTATGAAGCCTCCTCTACAGAAATTGACGAAGCAGTTCATCTGGCGGAGCAGGCATTTCAGGAGTACAAACAATTTTCCGGTGTTAAAAAAGCAGGTTTTCTAAGGGCCATAGCCAAAGAAATTGAGAATTTGGGCGATGAGTTGATCAAGACCTATACGCAGGAATCCGGGCTTCCCGAAGGCCGTGCCTTGGGAGAACGAGGCCGTACCATGGGACAGCTCAATGCATTTGCCACATTGCTGGAAGAAGGTTCGTGGACCGATGCGACCATAGATACCGCAATTCCCGAACGCACACCTATTCCTAAAGAAGACATACGAAAAATGTTGGTCCCGATAGGCCCTATAGTGGTTTTTGGGTCCAGTAATTTTCCTTTTGCATTTTCTACTGCCGGCGGTGATACGGCAAGTGCCCTGGCTGCGGGGTGTCCTGTCATCGTAAAGAGCCATCCCATGCATGCGGGAACCGGTGAACTTGTTGCGTCGGCAATTATAAAGGCCGCAAAAAGAACAGGAATGCCCGACGGGGTTTTTTCAAACTTGAACAGCAGTGGGATCGAAGTTGGAGAAAGATTGGTCACCCACCCAAAAGTAAAGGGCGTAGGTTTTACGGGAAGTATCCGTGGAGGAACGGCACTTTATAATTTGGGTACACAACGGGAGGAACCCATACCCGTTTTCGCAGAAATGGGGAGTGTGAACCCTGTTATTGTGCTTCCCTCTGCCTTGGAAGACAAAAAGGATCATTGGGCCTCCCAATATGCCGGCTCCATTACGTTGGGGTCTGGCCAATTCTGCACCAATCCCGGCCTGTTGATCGGGCTTAAAGGAAAGGCTTTGGACAATTTTGTTTCCACATTGGGCGAACAACTGTCGCTTTTGGATCCATCGAGCATGTTGCATCCGAACATCCATGAAAACTATGAAAAGGGACGAAAGGAAATCTCCAGTCATGAAAAAGTATCCGTTGTGGCGGAATTTGATAAAGAATTGCCACCAAATTATGGCAGGCAGCAATTACTTACGGTGAGCGGAAAGGATTTTTTGGAGAACCCCGTAATGCACCAGGAGGTCTTTGGACCGTTGTCCCTGGTTGTACAATGTGCCGATGAGGAGGAGCTCACCAATATCCTTCATAGTTTGGAAGGTCAACTTACCGGAACAATATTGGGTGATGAACCGGAGATAAAAAAATATGAAAAGGTGGTAGATGCCTTAAAAAGTAAGGTGGGGCGAATCATTTTCAACAGTGTTCCCACTGGTGTCGAGGTATGTCCGTCCATGTTTCACGGTGGCCCCTTCCCGGCGACCACAGATAGTAGGTTCACTTCGGTGGGGACATCGGCCATAATTCGATGGGTACGTCCCGTCTGTTTCCAAAATTGGCCACAATCCATGCTACCAGCCGAATTACAAAACGACAATCCGTTGGGTATCATGAGAAAAGTGAACGGTACGTTCACCTCAAACCCTATCTGACCAGAAAAAAAGAAGGCATAGCATATCTCAGGAGGTTTTGGGCTCATCGAGATAGAATGAAAGGATAAACAGCTTGCTGGTTTCCCTATATCAACCTTGGGAAGCAATCTGTACTTGAGGAAATAGGGTTTGTCCGGACCGGTACATTGATAATGGGTCTTTGTTATATGGATAGAGGTCAGAAAAATCAATGAATTATCTAATGCCCATTCATAAGACCAAATTCCTGTCATCATGACACAATCATCTTTTATTATTTGATGTACCATGTTAGTTTTGTAGTATACCCACGGTAAAAGAAGCTAAAATTTACAAATGGAAGAAACAGGGAATCAAAACCTCATCTTAAGAAAAATAAACCCCGGCAAGCCAAAAGGCATAACGGGGTTTTCTTTTTGAAAAATTATACGGGACCGTGATTTTCTTTCCTTTTAATTTTCATTAGCGACCAATGCATTAATTCTTTGTATAGAGCCATCAGGGTTATAAGTAAGCTCTGTCATTTTTACGCTTCTTAAGTGCGTTTTCCCGCCAGACATGGAACTGTCGTGAAAAAATAGCCACCACTTTCCTTTGTATTCCACAATAGAATGGTGGTTCGTCCATCCCAATACAGGATCGAGAACTACTCCTTTGTAGGTAAATGGTCCATACGGACTGTCACCCATAGCGTAAACAATTTTATGGGTATCCCCTGTGGAATATGACAGGTAATACTTATCATTATATCGGTGTACCCAAGCCGCTTCGAAAAACCTTCTGTCATTGTCTCCGGCAAGAATCGATTCTCCATCTTTATCCAAAACCAAGACATCTTTAGGTTCTTCAGCAAAACTTGTCATATCATCGGACATCTTAGCAATCTTAGGGGTCAAAGCCGGTTCATTATCAGCCGGATATTTATCCTCACCAAGGTACTTGTTTTCGTCCCATTGTTGAAGCTGTCCGCCCCAAATACCCCCGAAGTACATATAATAGGAACCATCCATATCCTCAAAAACGGCAGGATCCATACTAAAACTTCCTTCTATTGGCTCCTCCATAGCCTTAAAAGGGCCTTCGGGAACACTACTCTTGGCCACACCTATATGAAAGACATCTTCTTTGTCCTTAACTGGAAAGTATAAGAAATATTCGTCCCCCTTTTTAGCGGCATCCGGAGCCCACATTTGCCTACCTGCCCAAGGGACATCGTCAATATGTAGCGCCAGTCCATGGTCTGTAACCTCTCCCCCCACACTATCCATCGAAAACACATGATAATCTTCCATGTTAAAATGACTTCCCAAATCATCCTCTGGAATTCCTGATTCAAAATCATGTGACGGGTAAACATATAGCTTGCCTTCAAAAACATGTGCAGAAGGGTCCGCAGTATAAAGTTCAGATGTTAAAGTATATACCGTATCAGGGGCAATTCCAATGGTGTCTACAACAACATCAACATTCCCTTGAACATTTTTGGATTCTTTTTTTTCACGTTTGCAACCAAAGGTGAAAAGAAATAGAGAAATCAGTAAAAAATAAGAAGAAAGAATGCTTGTTAAGCGAATTTTACGGCTAAAAAATGTGTTTTTCATAATATGATAAATGGTTTTAATTGTTAAAAATACACATATTTTTTAATAAACAATCGTTTGCCTATATCTTCAAAAAAATATATTGTATTGTATATCAGCATTTTATATTGTTTTAATTGAGTATTCAGAATAATTTCAATGTCAAATCTAAAAAATTTTAACGCAACCGATTGCGTTAAACGATATATTGTGTATATTTAACACATTCAAAATTACAGGTATGTTTTTTTGCCGTATCTGGATTAATTAACTAAACAAAATCAAAACTTAGTAACATGACTGAAAAATCATTATTTGTTTTTACAAACAGTAAATGGTCCTCGCCTTTGCATTTGTATCTAACAAGCTTTTTGTTATTTATTTTTTGTACTACTGCACTAGCACAGGACATTATCTCGGTATCTGGAACAGTGACCGATGAATCGGGTGCACCTATTCCCGGGGTAAGTGTACTTGTACAGAACACAACAAATGGAACATCGACAGACTTTGACGGGAACTATGTGCTCGAGGCGGCTTCCAATGCCACCCTTGAGTTTCGCTATCTTGGATTTGTTACGCAAACGATTGAGGTTAATGGAAGGTCAACGATTAACGTTCAATTAGCTGAAGACACCCAGCAACTATCAGAAGTTGTGGTAATTGGGTATGGTACCCAAAGTAAAGAGTCCGTAACTGGTTCGGTAGTGTCCATTAAAGCCGAGGAATTGAACGAAGTACAATCCGCCAACTTCACTCAAGCCCTTGTAGGACGGGCCGCAGGTGTAAATATTTCTTCCACCAGTACACGGCCGGGAGCTGCACCACAGATTCAAATTCGTGGCGTACGCTCACTTACAGCATCAAATGATCCACTTATTGTTTTAAATGGGATCCCTTTTTCAGGGGGACTCAGCGACATCAACCAAAACGACATTGAGAGCTTGGATATCTTAAAGGATGCCTCGGCCACCGCAATTTATGGATCTAGGGGAGCCAACGGGGTAATCCTTATTACAACAAAGTCAGGTAAAAAGGGACAAAAAGCACAATTCTCTTACAATACTTATTATGGTACCAAGGAAGTGTTTGCCAAGTTACCAGTAATGAATACGGCCCAACTATTGGAATTACGTGAGATTGCCGCTGCCAATGGCACCGGAACGCCTACAGGAAATGATGAAAGTGTTGATAATGATACGGATTGGCAAGATTTATTGTTTGGTTCATCCATGCAAACCTCCCACGATATCACTGTACAAGGAGGTACTGAAAATGGCACCTACAATGTAGGTTTGGGCTATTTTAAAGAGACCTCTCCTGTTCCCGGCGATTCTTTTCAAAGGTATTCCCTACGTTTTTCACTGGACCAACAAGTGGGTAAATTATTTCGTTACGGGGTAAACTCGGTAATGAACTATAGTGTTACCAAAAGTATAGTCGGTCCAGCCGGGGTGTATACCGCATCTCCTCTTTTAAGTCCTTATGATGAAAATGGAAACTTTTTGGAATCTGTTAGACTTACGGATGGACAAGACCAAGTATTCATCCCTACTCGAAATGAGATCAACCGAATTGGTAAACGAAGAGCAAACGAACAATTGGACTTCGGTACCTATAACAACGTTTACGCTGAACTTAAAATGCCCTTTATTGCTGAAGGCCTTAAGTACCGCCTTAACGTTGGTCTTAACCTAAGATCGAGCAGAGATGGCGATTTTACTGGTCAGGGTGTCTTTAGTTTTAATCCTGACCAACCTAATTCGGCCAGTTACGGAACTAGTCTTACGCGGGACTATGTAGTTGAGAACCAATTGATTTTCGACAGGACCTTTGCCGATAAGCATAAAGTGAACTTCGTCGGGCTTTTTTCGGCTCAAGGAAATGATTTTGATAGTTCTTTTATACGGGTCCAAAATATACCCGATGAAAACGATTTATGGTATAATACGGATTCAGCTCTATTGGAAGATGTATTGGATTATGATACCAGTTATACAGAATGGGGGCTGTTATCTTTAATGGGAAGGGTGTTGTATGAATATGACAACCGTTACCTGCTTACCGCTACCATACGATCAGACGGTTCCTCACGATTGGCGCCAGGGAACAAGTGGTATACCTATCCTGCGGTATCCGTAGGGTGGAACATTGCCAATGAAGCTTTTATGGACAATTTGGATGCCATTAATCAATTAAAATTAAGAGCGGGCTATGGAGAAACCTCCAACCAGGCCATTGATCCTTTTTCAGTTCAAGGACGACTAAATGGTGGGGGTACCAACCCTGCGTATAATTTTGGCGATGTTTTTGCAAATGGTTATGTGGTGACCCAATTGCCCAACTCAAACTTAAAATGGGAGTTTTCGAAAACCTATAATTACGGTATTGATTTTGGCCTTTTCAATAATCGCCTTTCTGGAACGGTCGAGTATTATGAAACCGAGACTAACAATATTCTGCTTAACCTCGGTCTACCAAGCACTTCTGGTGTAAGCAACGTAACCAGTAATGTAGGTAAAACAAAGAGCAATGGGGTGGAGATAGCACTGAATGCTACTCCAATCCAAACTTCGGATTTTACTTGGGATGTAGGTGTTAACCTCTATACCAACAGGACCGAGATTGTCGAATTGGCATCCGGTCAACAAGAAGATGTAGGTAACCTTTGGTTTGTAGGCCAACCTCTTAGCGTTATCTATGATTATGAACGATTGGGATTGTGGAATGCCGATGATGAAGGTGCCGAATATCTTGAACAATTTGTACCTGGGGGTAATCTAGGAATGATACGGGTGCGATATACTGGGGAATATAATTCAGATGGTTCGCCTGTTCGTCAAATTAATGCTGATGACAGGGTAGTTATAGATCCAACTCCTAATTTCCGAGGAGGGTTCAATACTCGCTTTGCCTATAAGAATTTTGATCTTAGTATGGTGGGAGCATTTCAAAGTGGAGGTATATTAGTAAGTACCCTACACAATACTAATGGTAACACCATGAGGCTAAATGGTCGGGGAAACAACCTTAATGTAGACTACTGGACCCCAACCAACACCGATGCCAAATATCCGGCACCAGGGGGCATAGGCGGGGACCGTCCAGAATATGGTAGCACCTTGGGATATTTTGATGGTTCTTACCTAAAGGTACGAGCCATGACCTTGGGCTATAGATTTGACCCAGATGTGATCAAGGCAATGGGAGCCAAGAATTTATACATATACGGTACAGTACAAAACCCCTTTGTACTATTCTCCGATTTCCACGATGAATCGGGATTAGATCCAGAAATCACAAATTCGGGTGTGGACAACAACGGAGTTAGGCAAAATGCAGACATAAATACCAATGGGACTGTTTCCGGTAGTATCCCGACCATTGGTACCAACGTACCATCTACACGAAATTATTTATTTGGATTAAATATAACTTTCTAAAAAAATGACTGTGAAAATTAATTTTAAAGCTAAAATGATTACGGTTCTTTCTATTGTCTTTTTACTGAGTGCATGTACAAAAGAAATTATAGAAGAGAACCCAAGAGGACAATTTACCCCTGATTTTTTCCAGTCCGAGACTGGTGTTCAGGGCGGTGTGGTGTTCTTATATGAAACCATGAGGGATATTTATGGGAACCCCGGATTCTTTAACTCCACGGAATCAGGTACGGATGAATATACCTTTGCAGAGTCTGCAACCGGTGATTTTAAGAACGTGGACTTGTCCGGAGAAGGACAGATCATATCAGATGAAGGTGCAACTGCTGGGGTATGGTTTTCGAGTTTCCCTGCCATCAATACAGCCAATGGTATTTTGGAAAATGCAGAGGCCGTAGGATTAGACCCTGCCCTTGTTGCCGAAGTAAGGTTTTTTAGAGCATTTTATTACTTTTTATTGGTACAGACCTATGGTGGTGTGCCATTGGATCTAGGATCTGGGGAATTGGCATTCAATAGATCTGCTGTCAGAACCTCAACACGTAATACAGTTCCGGAAGTATATACAAAGGCAATTTTTCCTGATTTGGTTACAGCTGTCAACGATTTGCCTGAAAATCCAAGATTGACAGGTACGGTTACCAAAAATGTGGCCAGGCTCATTTTGGCCAAGGCGTATTTGACCTATGGTTGGTGGTTGGAAAATCCAGAAGGGATTCCAACATATCCTGAAGCTCAAAGAAACGATCCCGATGGAAATGATCCTTCATTTTATTTTCAAGGGGCATACGATTTGGCCATGGATGGTATACAAAATCCTGGTCCCTACGGTTTGCTGGAGTATTTTTATGATGTTCACGAAGGCTCTAACGATCGACATATGGAGATGATGTTGTATGCCGACCGTACTCCGGAAAACGAACAATTCAATGGTGCGCCGGTAACAGGCTGGGGGACTACTTCCAACAGTTCCAACACCGCAGTTTGGATGGCAACATCCAATTATACCACCATAAGTGTTGATGGTGTTCCTGCCGTTCAACGGCAATCGGTTCAGAGCCTTGGTAGACCATGGACACGAATGGCGCCTACAGTTAGCAGTTTAACCGAGACTTTTACCGATAAGGATATAGATTCCCGTTATGACGGTACTTTTACGACCAGTTATCGAGGCAATTGGGACCAAGGAGGCAATGATACACCATCATTGACCGGTGCCAATGGTCTAGAAATTTTTCCAGGCGATGCCGTCATCTCATTTTTGGACGAGTATAATCCGGCCGTGGTATATGAAGAGAGTGGAGAGCCCATAAACGGTGCCAATATTGGTGGCGGGGTATTACCAGGAAGAGCAGATTACGTAATCAATCTGAACGAATTCAATAGAAGATTTTATCCCGGTTTATGGAAGACAGGAACCTACCGTGACGATAATGCTGGAGGCCTGGGCCAGCCCAATGTGCCAAATACGCGCCCTTATCCAATAGCTAAGTTTTCAGAGTTCTATTTTATTGCTGCCGAAGCTCGAGTAAAAGGTGCATCTGGAGCAATGAGTGCCAGGGATTTGATAAATGTGATCCGTGCCCGTGCAGGCAAATGGCGTTTTGATAATGGTGAACAAGAAGAGCGCATTGAAGACAATAGTGCAGCCATGATGGCAGCTACTCCAATGACCATTGATATTGATTATATCTTGGATGAGCGTTCTCGTGAGTATTTTGGTGAAAGTGTGAGATGGTATGATCTAGTACGTACCCAGAAATGGATTGAAGTTGCTGGTTCATTCAAAATAGTAGATGACATCACTGCCACAGTTCATAGTCCTACTGCCACAATTTCCCGGGAAATCCAGCCTTATCATTACTTAAGGCCCATACCGCAAGGTCAAATAGACAATTTGGATATGACCGATGCTGAAAAAGCCACCTATCAAAACCCCGGATATTAAGAATTAAACTATAATCTTCATAAATAGTTTGAGTTAGTTAGTTTTAAGTTGCATTCATAAAGAGGCTGTCCCCATTGGACGGCCTCTTTTAAATGGTAATGGTAACAAAAAACAGGGGTAGATCATGAGTTCAACCTCTTCCAATTGAAATGAATACCTTTATTTAAATGAAAGTACTTGGGATATCCGCATATTATCACGACTCGGCCGCAGCTCTAATTGTGGATGGCGAAGTAAGGTATGCTGCCCAAGAAGAACGTTTTTCAAGAATAAAAAATGATGCATCCTTTCCTGAAGAAGCCATAACCTATTGTCTATCTGAATCCGGATTTGCACTCGAGGATTTAGATTACATCGCCTTTTACGACAAACCATTCCTAAAGTTTGAGCGACTTTTGGAAACGTATTATGCCTTTGCGCCCAAAGGATTCCGATCATTTGCCATGGCCATGGCCATTTGGTTGAAGGAGAAACTTTTTACAAAACAAATCATTCGGAAAAGTCTAAAAAAAATAGGAGGGTCACATGCCCGAAAAATTCCCATTGTATTTCCGGAGCATCATCTGTCCCATGCGGCCAGTACCTTTTATACCTCTCCTTTCGCCAAAAGTGCATTTTTGACCATTGATGGGGTTGGTGAATGGACCACAACCTCCTATGGTTTGGCTTTAGGCAACAAAGGAATCGAAGTACTTGGGGAACTACATTTTCCCGATTCAATAGGCTTGCTGTATTCATCCTTCACTTATTTTTTAGGGTTCAAGGTGAATTCAGGGGAATACAAAATGATGGGACTTGCCCCTTACAGCAGTCATCAATCCAAAAAAGTACAGGGTTTCATCGACATCATCAAAGAAAAATTAGTGGACATCAAGGAAGATGGTTCCATCAAACTGAACAAAGCGTATTTTGAATATCCCGTTGGGCTTCGGATGGTGAATCCAAAAAAGTGGGAATCACTTTTCGGATTCAAGAAACGGGGAGCCAATGAGCCCATGACGCAAATACATGCAGATTTGGCCTTCGCAGCCCAAAAGGTTTTGGAAGAGATTATCGTGAAGCTGGCCCATCATATTAAAAAGGAAACCGATGCGGACTATTTGTGTTTGGCCGGGGGTGTTGCCCTCAATTGTGTGGCCAATTCTGTTTTATATAATGAGGGGATTTTTGAAGATATTTATGTGCAGCCTGCAGCAGGTGATGCTGGAGGAGCCATCGGGGCTGCCTTGGCCGCGGCGTATTTAAAGCAGGATTTGAACTTTACGGGACTCAAGAAACCGTTCAATCCTTATCTAGGCCCCTGTACATCCCATCAAAAAATTGAGAGACTGTTGCGAAGGCACAAATGCCCATATCATTATTTTGAATCCACTGAGGAACTTTTAGGCGCAGTAGCGGATCATTTGGCTGAAAAAAAAGTAGTCGGGTGGTTCAGGGGACGGACAGAATTTGGTCCAAGGGCATTGGGAAATCGGAGCATCCTCGCCGACCCTTCAGATCCAGAAATGCAATCCAAGCTTAATATGAAAATTAAGTTCAGGGAAAGTTTTAGACCCTTTGCCCCAGCAGTTTGTGAAGAAGATTATGACTCCTATTTTGAGCCCGGCAAACAATCAAATTATATGTTGTTCACAAATCCTGTGAAGGCATCCATCAGAAAAGCATTGCCTAAAAATTTTCACGAGCTTAGTCTAGAGGGAAAACGCAAAATACCAAAATCCGATTTGCCAGCCATTACCCACGTAGACTATTCGGCAAGGGTACAAGTAGTAAAACAAGGAGTCAATCCCACATTTTGGGGTCTATTGCAGACCTTTAAAAAATTGACAGGTACCGGAGTGCTCATCAACACCAGTTTCAATGTTAAGGATGAACCCATTGTAAACACACCCGAAGATGCCTACCATTGTTTTATAAACTCAGGCATGGATGTTCTGGTTTTGGAAAATTATCTAATTGTTAAGTAAATGGAGTTTTTAAAAGAATTCTTTCGGTTTCTAAAGGAGCGAAAAAAATGGTGGTTGGTACCCTTGATCATCATATTTGTGCTTTTTGGCATACTTATTTTTTTAACCAGTAGCTCGGCTCTGGCGCCTTTTATTTATACCTTATTTTGATGGAAAGGGAAAAAGCTTTTGAGACCATAATTGTTCTGGCACTGGCCTCGCTTATTTTTTCAGTGTGGCTACATGTGGAGTGGTTGGTATATGCAGCCATGACTTTTTTGGTCATAGGTATTGTTTCCCAAAGGGCTTCGAAAGTTATTGCCAAAGTATGGTTAGGGTTTTCCAATTATTTGGGCGTGGTGATGAATTTTGTGTTGATGTTCATTATTTTCCATTGCATACTGATTCCCTTAGCAGGGTTGCAACGTTTGTTTGGAAATAATCAGATTCGACGTAAAACTACCGGGAATTCCTATTTTCTTCAACGGAAGCACCTGTACACGGGCAAGGATATCGACAATCCTTGGTAAAAGCTATAATGTTCACTCTTGCGAAGCTTTCAGATTTTTAAGGTAGTTGCTCTTCTTAAAATAATATTCAGCATACGCATCATCCTTTAACATACGGCACATCTCCCCTGCCATTTCATATACTTTATACTGTTCGGGGAACTCAAAAATCAGGGTCTGGGCTACTTTTAGCGCTTTTTTATAATCTCTGTCCTCATTGTATTTGTGGTATGCCTGTGCCATTACATACTGCCATTGCTCCTGATGCCTGTATAGATTAATGGCCGTTTTTTCCTCGAAGGTTGGGTTTTGTGTTACATAACTGTATCCAACGGGCGTTGTTCCAGACATACTCAGGTCATAAGGCCACGACTTTTTAAGGATTTCCACCGCTACTTTTCCTCTTATGGAATCGATTTGGGTCATCGGAATATCGTCAAATGCCTCTTCATAAGTAACATAGTTGCCCCAACCTTCCAGCAGTCTCAGTTCTTTGATTTTCTCATAAAACGCATCCGCCATCATAAAATAGCCCTCGACGTTGGGGTGTACATGCTCCGTTATCAATTCATTCCCTAGAATTCCAAGAGGGCTTCTGGATTCAAATATTTTCTTCATATCTACCAGGGGCAGACCATAAGCACTGGCCTTCTCAACAATAATATCATTTATGGTATCGGGAGCCCTAAAACGAAGTAAATCAAGTTCCTTGGCCAAATGAAGGTATTTTTTTGCGGAATCGGCTTCATGGTCTAGATAGTATCGGCCCAAAGTGTAAGCTGCATCTGCATTTTTTTGGGCCAAACGGTAAACATCAAGACTTTTATGCTGCATGGATTCCTTATACCTAGCCATATCCAAACTATCACTGATGAATGGTTCTATATCCTTTTCATTTGAGACCAAGGTAGATAGTATGACAGGAACATCGTGTTTTTTATACTTGTCCAGAATTCTTTTCAGATTCTCATCAAACTGGGTAATCCCGGCTTTATAGACCTCGGAGTTGAAGGGTATCTCCTGGTTCTTCGCCATTACCTCCATCAAGGTAGTTTCTGAAATAGAAGAATTAGTTGAAGAACTTGGCTTCATTATCCCTCTGAACCCATTCTCTATCAATTGAAAAAAGCGAAAGTCTTTGAGTTTAAGATAGGCCCTGACCAAGGCAGGATGACTACCAACAGATGCCGAGGAACCAGATCCGAGAGCTCCGTAGTATTCGTTATGGCCCGCATAAATGATAACTACATCGGGTTTTTGATCAATTATTTTATCCGTTACATCCCAAAGTGTATAGGAATTCACCGCTGTAATCGCAGTATTGACCACTTCTATATTTTTATCAGGAAAAGTTCGGGAGAGTCTGTGCTTTAACAATCTAGGAAAAGAGCCACCTTTATAAAAAGGATAGCCCACCGCTGTGGAAGCTCCTTGAACAAAAACCCGAAAGGTACTGTCGGTTTTTTTTCTGAGAAACAAATCGGATTGACTATCAGATTGGAATTCGGTATCCTTGAAATACTTTTTGGACACATCGGAGTTTACTACAAGATATTCTTTCCCATTTTCTCCTATTACCCGATTGAACAGTTGATAATTTTCACCATATCCAAATATCCTTAAAACCAGTTCCATGATTAAGATGACAATCAATGGGAGCGTTGCGGCTATGATTTTAAAAAGTATGTTCTTCTTCAATTTCAATGGATATTATTTATTCAAGATCAAAAAATTTAAACAAATAACTATCAACAATGTTGACTCTTTTCAAAACAGCTATTATAATTTAACGCAATCGATTGCATTTTGCTAATTTATTAATTATTTTTGGTTCAAATCGTTATAACCTCCAAATAAAGGTGGTTATTTCAACAAATAATTAATCGTGAACAAACTTGTCTTTTTGATTCTATCTACAGTAATACTTGTAGGAAATCAATCCTTTGCCCAAAAAAAAATAACGCTCAAGGAAGCTTTCAAGGATAAGTTCTTGATTGGCGTTGCAGTTAACCGGTCGCAAATAAACCAAAGCAATCAGGAAGAAACGAAACTGATCACTTCTCAATTTAACGCGTTGACCGCGGAAAACGACATGAAATGGATGTACATTCATCCAAAGGAAGACACTTTCAATTTTGAACAGGCCGATAAATTGGTGGAACTGGCAAAAGCAAACGACATGTTTGTGGTGGGTCACACCCTAGTATGGCACAGCCAATTGGCGCCCTGGGTGTTTAAAACCGATAAAGGGGACACCATTAATAATGCAGAGTTGACCAGCCGCTTAAAAAAACACATATCCACCATTGTAGAAAAATATAAGGGCAAAATAGATGCTTGGGATGTGGTCAATGAAGCCTTGGCTGAGGATGGTTCTTATAGGAAGTCACCATTTTATACCATTGGTGGGGAATCCTTTATAGAAAATGCATTTAGGTTTGCACATACGGCGGACCCGGAAGCCGAGCTATACTATAACGACTATAATCTCATCAACGCAGAAAAGAGGGATGGGGCCATTCGAATTATCAATAATCTTAAAAGCAAAAACATTAAAATAGACGGTGTTGGAATCCAAGCCCATTGGAGTTTAGAAGAGCCCACTATTGAGGAGATTGAGACTGCCATCAAAATGTATTCGGAAACTGGCGTAAAAGTGATGTTCACTGAACTTGACATTTCAGTTTTACCCAGTCCATGGAACTCCCCTACTGCAGATGTTTCCGTAAGTTTTGAAAATAATCCTACCATGAATCCATATCCCAATGGTTTGCCCGACTCGGTTCAAACTCAATTAGCAAAACGGTATGCCGCAATTTTTGAGCTTTTCAACAAACATGCCGATAAAATCGGAAGGGTCACCTTTTGGGGATTGCACGATGACCTATCTTGGAAAAATAATTTCCCCATTCGAGGAAGAACGGATTACACCTTGCTTTTCGATAGGGCAATGGAGCCCAAAAAAGCATTTAATGCTGTCATCGATACAGTAAACGACTAACTTTAGTAAACATTCATGAAAATACCTTCGGACCTTAAATACATAAGCCCTGGTTGCCTATCAGCCTTGGCCCTGCTTCTACTCCTTACCTCCTGTAAGCAAGAACCATCGGAAACAAGTACTGAAACGAATAATTTAGCACGGGTTCTCACTTTACACACTGAAGACTCCTTTCCACAAAACTCAATGCTTACCACCCAGAAAGCAGAAAGTGGATTCGCCATTGTTGAAAACAGTATTGCTAGCGATATTCTGGTCAGTGAATCGGACCATAAAGGTGTTCAACGGATTGCCGGAATGTTTCAAAAAGACTTGGAACATGTTTCAGGTAAAGCACCTGAATTGATTGTTGGGGAGACTCATCGATCCAATAACTTGATCATCGTTGGTACCATGGGCAAAAGTACTCTAATCGATGGCTTGGCCCAAAAAGGTAAAATAGATGTTTCTGAACTTGAAGGAAAGTGGGAGCAATTTTTGATTACTCCCGTTAAAAACCCCATGGAAGGTGTGGACAACGCCTTGGTAATCGTTGGGAGTGACAAACGAGGGACTATTTTTGGAATGTTCGACCTTTCCGAGCAAATGGGCGTTTCTCCATGGTATTGGTGGGCCGATGTTCCCATAAAGGTCCGAGAAAACATCTACGCTAAACCAGAAACCTACACCCTTGGCGAGCCGAAGGTAAAATACAGGGGTATTTTCATCAATGATGAAGCACCGGCACTATCGGGTTGGGTAACAGAAAAATACGGTGATTTCAACAAACAGTTTTACGAAAAGGTGTTCGAATTGATTCTCCGAATGAAAGGAAACTACCTGTGGCCCGCCATGTGGGGGCGCTCCCTTTGGGACGACGACCCCACCACTGCCCCTTTGGCCGATGAGATGGGTGTGGTTTTGGCCACATCGCACCACGAACCGTTGATGCGTTCGCATGTGGAATGGGACCGCTATGGGGAAGGTCCTTGGGATTATGATAAAAACCCTAATAAACTAAAGGATTTTTGGAGAGAAGGCATGGAGCGTACCAAAGGACAGGAAAAGGTGGTCACTCTTGCTATGCGCGGTGATGGCGATGAGGCCATGAGCGAAGGAACAAATATTGGTCTCCTAGAAAAAATAGTAAAAGACCAAAGAGAAATCATCAAAGAAGTTACCGGAAAACCCATTGAAGATACTCCGCAAGTATGGGCGCTTTACAAAGAAGTTCAGGAGTATTACGATAAAGGCATGCGTGTACCCGACGATGTAACTTTATTGCTTTGTGATGATAACTGGGGACAGGTTCGCGTTTTGCCCGCTTTGGACACCGAACCTCGCTCAGGCGGCTATGGCATGTACTATCATTTTGATTTTGTTGGAGGCCCAAGAAGCTACAAATGGTTGAACACAACACAAATTGAGCGTGTTTGGGAACAAATGAACCTCACATATTCCTACGGAGTGGATGAGATTTGGTTGGTGAACGTGGGAGATATCAAGCCCATGGAATTTCCCATCAGTTTCTTTTTGGAATATGCATGGAACCCAGAGGACTTTCCGGCCGAACAGTTGCCCGCATATTATACTACATGGGCACAAGAGCAATTTGGTAACGAGCATGCCCAAGAAATCGGTGATATCATCTCTCTCTACACCAAATACAACTCTCGAAGAAAACCCGAATTGATAGAACCCACCACCTACAGTCTTCAAAATTTTAATGAAGCCGAAAAAATGGTGGAAGATTACAAAGCTTTGGTAGGGCGTGCAAAAAATGTGAAGGAACAGTTACCCAAAGAAACCCATGACGCCTTTTATCAGTTAGTGCAATATCCCGTTGAAGCATGTGCCAATCTGAATGAGATGTACGTGGCAGCCGGAAAAAACGGACTGTACAGATTTCAAAACAGGACATCTACCAACTATTATGCGGACAAAACAAAGGAATTGTTCTTCAAAGATGCTGAATTCACTACATACTACCACAATTCAGTCTCCAACGGCAAATGGAACCATATGATGTCCCAAACCCACATGGGGCACACCACTTGGAGCGATCCTGCTTACAACAAAATGCCTGCCGTATCCTATATACAATCAGGAAACAATGCCAATTTAGGATATGTGGTGGAACAGGGAGTAAGCAGGTTTCAATGGATGCACAGCGGATTGAATAGCCATAGCTTTTCAACATTTGACCCTGTAAACGATCAGAATTATTATGTAGAAGTCTTTAATATGGGCACGGAAAAGTTGACTTATACGATAACCACAGAAAACGATTGGATACAATTATCCTCTGGTGGTGGAACCATTCAATATGATGAAAAAATAGTTGTGAGCATTGATTGGGAAAAAGCTCCCAATGGTCAGGATGTCGGAGAAATTGTGATTAAAGCTGATAATTCAGAAGAAGGAACCACGGTTAGTGTACCTATTCGAAATGACCTTTCAGAAGATATTAAAGGTTTTGTTGAGAATCAAGGCATAGTTAGTATTGATGCCGTTAACTATCACAACGCCATAGAATCAGCAGAGGTTTCTTGGCAAACCATACCCAACTTGGGCCGCACGGGCTCGGCAATAACCACCTCGCCTGTTACAGCATCCAAGCAAAACCCTAACAATGATGGCCCTTATTTGGAATATGAAATCTATCTACTTGATTCAGGCACCTATAATCTAACAACATATTTTTCACCTACACTTAATTTTCAGAAGGATGAAGGTTTGATCTATGCCGTGTCCATTGATGGGGATACACCAAAAATGATGAACTTGCACAAAGATGCCTCAGCTCCCGATTGGACCTACCCTACATGGTGGAATGAAGCGGTAAAGAACAATATCATGACCCAAACCGTACTTGAAAAGGAACTTTCAGCAGGTGCACACACCATAAAATACTGGGTAGTCGACCCAGGCTTGGTATTGCAAAAAATGGTGTTGCAAAAAGAAGGTGCCAATACAGAGAGCTATTTGGGACCTCCGCAAAGCAAACTGATAAAGTAATTTTTAAAACGAATTCTACACTAAAATAATAAATGTGAAAAGTAGCAAAGTATTGGTGGCCCTCATTGTAATAATGTGCTCCTTCACCACTGGTATATCCCAAGTAACACTTCCCGAAATTATTAGGGACAGCATGGTAATACAGCGTAACGCAAAGATTACCATCTGGGGATGGGCATCACCAAGTGAAAGAATTACCGCCACGTTCAATGGCAAGCAAAGAAAAGCCACTGCCAACAACCAAGGAGATTGGCGTGTGGAATTTCCAAAAATGAAAGCAGGCGGTCCTTATACCTTAAAAATTTCAGGAAAAAATGAGATTATCTTGGAAGATATACTCATCGGAGATGTTTGGTTATGCTCTGGCCAATCGAATATGGTACATCAAATGGACATCCATGATGTTACCTACGCAGAGGATATTGCCAATGCCAACTATCCTGAAATACGACATTTTAAAGTACCCCAAAAAACAGACCTGCGGGGACCCAGCAAACATTTAAATGGTGGTTCGTGGGAGGTAGCCATATCCGATGAAATTCGTCCGTTCTCCGCGGTTGCTTACTTCTTCGCCCGTAAATTATATAAGAAATATGGGGTCCCCATTGGATTGATCAATGCCAGTGTGGGCGGCACTCCCATTGAAGCATGGATAAACGAAGAAGGCTATCAGGACTTTGAAGATAAATTAAAGATTATTAAAGAAAATAAGGATACCGCTTTTGTAAACAGCCATTCCAGAAACAAGTTTTCCAATAACCAACAATCTCAAAAACCTAAAGATAAGGGTCTTATTGGCGAAACACCTTGGTACGATATTAGCTTTGAACCCAAAAACTGGCGCAGAATCAATATTCCAGGTTATTGGGAAGATCAAGGGGCCAGAGACCTCAATGGAGTGGTCTGGTACAGAAAGGAAATCAACTTGCCACAATCAATGAATAGTAAAGAAGCTACTGTGTTTTTAGGAAGAATTGTAGATGCAGACGAATTATATATTAACGGTGAAAAAGTGGGGAATACCACCTACCAATATCCTCAAAGAAGGTACGATGTGCCTTCCAACATACTTAAATCAGGGAAAAATACCTTTGTTATACGTGTGACCAACAATTACGGAAAGGGGGGTTTTGTTCCCGATAAGCCCTATTATGTTTTCACGGATAAGGATACCGTCGATTTAAAGGGCTACTGGCAATATAAAGTAGGAGAGGTTTATCCTCCCGTAGATTTTTCCTCTTTTTCCAAAAATGGCAACAAGCCCCAAGAAAGAACCATCAATCCTCAAAACGAGCCCACCGCACTATACAATGGTATGGTGGCTCCATACATACAGCTCCCTATCAAAGGGGTGTTATGGTATCAGGGTGAGAGCAATGCCGGTAGACCTGAAGAATATTTGGATTTAATGCATGCCCTTATCAACGGGTGGAGAGGCGCTTACAAGAATCCGGAATTGCCCTTCATCTACGCACAACTCCCAAACTTTGGAGATGTAACCTATTCCCCGACAGAAAGCAATTGGGCCAGACTCAGGGAAGCGCAATTAAAGGCATGGGATGATGCGAATATTGCAATGACCGTAAACATTGATTTAGGGGAATGGAACGATATTCATCCAGATAACAAGAAAGACGTAGGAGAACGTATGGCGTTGGCCGCCCAAAACATTGTCTACGGGGAAGATCTTGTCTACTCTGGGCCAATTTATGAATCCTCCCAGGTAAAAGATGATAAAATTGTTATATCCTTTTCACATATTGGCGGTGGGTTGATTACCAATGATGGCGAAACCCTAGATAGTTTTGAGATTGCAGGGGAGGATAAGAATTTTGTATGGGCCAAGGCAAAAATTGAAGGAGATAAAGTAATTGTTTGGAGCGATAAAGTCACAAATCCAAAATATGTTCGCTATGCTTGGGCAGACAATCCCTACAATCCCAATTTATATAACAAAGAAGGGCTACCTGCATCTCCATTCAGGACAGAATAATACAATTTTCCTACTATAACAAAAAGGTTTATAGCACTTTAATATCCTTGTTTTTTAAGCTTGTTTCTGTTGATTCAATTTATAACAGATTCCAAGTTCCAACCCTCTGATCTCGGCCAGTCCTTTTAGCCTTCCAATCAATGAATACCCAGGATACTTTTCCTTGCCCTCAAAAGAGTGTAGAAATCCGTGGTCGGGCCTCATCGGAAGGGCTATATTGTTTTTGTTCATGAGTAACAAAAGTTTTTCAATAATCTCTTCCATAGGATTATCCCCTTTTAGGTGTTCAGACTCTCTAAACCGTTTTCCGTCTTCGCGTTTTACATTCCTCAAATGCAAAAAATGAATGCGATCTCCGTGTTGATCAATAACCCGAACCAAGTCGTTGTTCGGCCGGGCACCCAATGAACCGGTACAATAACAAAGTCCATTGGTGTTTTCCGGAACTGCGGACAAAATATACTCGATATCCTTCTCCGTTGAAACCACCCGTGGAAGTCCCAAGACGGAAAAAGGAGGGTCATCTGGGTGAATGGCCAATTTTACTCCCAGTTCTTCCGCCACTGGAGCAACTTCTGAAAGAAAATGGACCAGATTCTTGCGCAAAGCATCATCGTCGATACCCTGATAAGCGTTCAAAAGTTCCAAAATCTTTTCTGGCGTAAACCTTTCATCACTTCCCGGCAATCCCAACAGCACGTTTTTAAAGAGTTTTTCCTTTTCCGACTGGTCTAAAGAGTTTCCATAGGTTTTTGCTTCAATCAATTGGTCTTTGGAGTAATCGTTCTCTGCGCTCGGTCTTTTCAGTAAATACACGTCAAAAAATATAAAGGCCACCTCATCGAACAACAGTGCTTTTGTCCCATCAGCATTGATATGGGCATGATCTGTACGCACCCAGTCCAAAATGGGCATAAAATTGTAGGCAACCACCTTGATGCCGCACTCGGCCAAGTTTTTCAAACTCTCTTTATAGTTTTGAATGTATTGCTCGAAATTACCACCACGTCTCTTGATATCTTCGTGTACCGGCAAACTTTCTACTACCATCCATTCCATACCTTCTTCACGAATAACTTGCTGGCGTTCTTGAATATCCTGTACCTGCCATACTTCCCCTACCGGAATCTTGTGCAAAGCGGTAACAATTCCGGTTACACCACACTCCCTGATATCCCGAAGGGAAACACCATCGTTAGGGCCATACCAACGCATGGTCTGCTGCATTGTGATCATACTCTGTCCTCTATAATTAAAAACCTATACTATTTCCTCCATCAACGGGAAGTACCGTTCCAGTAACAAATTTGGCCTCTTTGGAACACATAAAGAACACGGCATCGGCAATATCCTCTGGAAGTCCCATTTTGCCCATCGGTGTTCTTGAGAACACTTTCTCCTTTCTTGGAGGGTCTGAATCCAGTGCTTTAGCGGTCATTTTGGTCTTGATAAAGCCCGGAGCGATGCAATTTGTCCTAATATTATATTGGGCCAAGTCTACGGCCATTGCTCGTGTCATACCTTCTATGGCGGTTTTACTGGCGGAATAGGCAACTACCTTGGGCATACCGTACTGGGCCGCCATGGAACTAATGTTCACAATGCTTCCGCCACCTGTTTCCTTCATTTTTTTGACCACCTCCCTACTAATGGAAAAGACGCTAAAAAGGTTGGTGTGCAGGATGTTTTCAAATTCGGCATCCGTGACTTCGATAAACTCTTTCTTCATATTGATACCTGCATTGTTGACCAGAATATCAATCTGCCCTTCCTTATCAAAAATATCTTGGATCATTCCGGGGATTTTGTCCAAATTCGTCAGATCAAAAATCAATGGTACGGCATTGTCCCCTATTTCCGCACAAGCATTGACCGTGCGTTCCTTGGTTCGCCCAATAACATAGGTTTTGATACCGTTATCGCAGAATTTCTTTGCTGTTGCATATCCCAATCCAGAGTTTCCCCCGGTTACTATGGCTATTTTTTTATCCATTAATATGTGTGTTGGTGATTTTTAATCCCATTGCGGCCGAATACCTGGTGCATAAGGGAACTTTAAAGACTGATAATGTTGCAATGTATTTTCCGGGGATTCCATTTCCTTTGGAAAATCCATTTTTGAGAATGTCTGAAAATAGAGCATACAAGCATCTCGCCACCATTTGGCCTCTTTGAGCTGTATGCCCAATAACATACTCACTTGATTGTGTCTATATTCATCCACGTAGGGTTCCATGTTTTCCCATGTATTGATCATTTGCTTTACTTGGTCCACCCCTTGCTGGTATTTGATTCCCAAACCGTCCCAGAGTGTTCTTCCGTTCTTAAGCTGGTAATCCCATGGTAAATGATGAAACCATAGGAGGTATTCCTCTGGACAGGTTTCAAGGTTGCCAAATTTTTCCTCGAATTCTGGTGCGTATTGTGATAGTGCATTACTCCCTGTTTTGGTCCTATCAAAACCGATTCCGTCTTCACCCGCTTTATGATAGTATACAGGGTTCCATTCTGGACGGGATAGATTGCCTACCCAAGGTCCGGGACCATAATGATGGCTTGTATCAAATAAATGATGTAATCCGAGTGGGTTCATATAGTTTACAACGGCCTCTCTTGACTCCAGCATCATTTTCTTTACGGGCTTTATAAACTTTTCGTTGTTGCCAAAGGTACATCGCAACCATTCGTCAGCAATTGCTTCGGATTCCATGGAGGGGTCCCATGCCAATCGACCAAAGCCATACCAATCTGCTTGGCCGAATGGGTGTCCGGTCCAGTTGGCATCCGTTCCTATATTGGAAACCCCGGCCATTCCCGTCAACTTTTTATTATACAGGGAACCATCCACCACTTTGGCCACCGTGGACCCTTCTCCTTTTTGATAGGTATCGCTCTGTAGTACCTCTTCAAATAACTTGGGGAGATAGACCAAATGTGTGGCAAAGCCCAAATATTCCTTGGTTATCTGAAACTCCATCATAAGTGGGGTATTTGGCATGGCACCGAACATAGGATGGAACGGTTCTCTTGGCTGAAAATCAATGGGTCCATTCTTCACTTGGATAAGAACATTCTCTGGATACTTCCCATCATCGGGAACAAATTCACTGTATGCTTGTTTTGCCCTATCATCGGCATCGTGTTCGGAATAAACAAATGCACGCCAAATTACGGTTCCATTGTGTGGGGCAAGGGCGTTGGCCAGTACCTTTGCGCCATCCAAGTGGGTTCGTCCATAATTTTGCGGGCCGGGCTGTCCTTCTGAGTTTGCCTTCACCAAAAAACCTCCAAAATCAGGAATGCTTTTATAAATTTCCGTCGTCTTTTCCTTCCACCATTGGATTACCTTCGGGTCCAAAGGGTCTGCTGTTTCCAAGCCTCCTATTTCCATGGGTGCGGAAAACCGGGCGGTGAGATACACTTTTAGGCCATATGGGCGGAACACATCGGCAAGAGCCTTCACCTTTTCCAAATATTGAGGTGTTAAAATAAGCGCATTCGCGTTCACATTGGTCAATGCTGTACCATTGATTCCGATTGATGCGTTCGCCCTGGCGTAATCTATATAGCGCTGATCTATATAATCGGGAAGTGTTTGCCAATTCCAGATGGAGAATCCGGAGTATCCTCTTTCAATGGTTCTGTCCAAATTGTCCCAGTGATTCAACATACGGATATCAACTTTTGGGGATTCTTCCGCATCCATTGCATCCAGTGATTGATGCATTTTTAAAGCACGTAAAAAATGAAAAACTCCATAGAGCAATCCAATTTCTTCCTTACCTGTAATAACTAAATAGTCCTTTCCACTTTTTTCGATATGCTTTATAATATAGCCTTCACTATTAAGGTTATCAATATTGATGTCTTCTTTAAAGTCCTTCGGCAAACTACCATATTTGGAAACAACCAATTGATTCCCTGAAGATGGAAGGGATTCGAACCGAATTTCCAAATCCAATAGGCCTCCCAAACCCATTTCCAACTCCTTCCTGATGGCTTGCATTGTTGCGCCACCTTCTTCCACAAAGACGCTTTGGAGCTGGTTTTGGTACGTTTTTAAGACAGTATCATCTGATATTTTATCGTAATTCAACCATAGTTCATATCCATTGGACAAGGCGAACGACATACTGCACAGCAGTACAAAAAAGCTGAAAAAAAATGTTTTTTTAAGTCTAAAGGGATGTTTCATCATTTGGAAATTCACAAAAAAAATCGATTAATTAGTTAATCAATCAATTGCGCCCAGTAAAATAAGTAAAAAATTCATAGATTAACAAAATGTTTAACGCAATCGATTGCAAAAATGAAAATTTTTACGAAATTTGGAATCTATTTAAAGAAAAAATAATCTAAATAAATAAGTAATGAGATCTTTTAAGGTTCCCCTGTTTCGTTTTCCGGCCTTTACATTTTTCTCCTTTTACAAGAAGAAAATAGAAAGAGTCATGGTCTTGGACCTTGAAGCCGATTTAAAATATTTCAACACAAATACTTCCAAAAACAGTACCTTCACTTTGGAGCCGAACGTTTTACAACTTGTAATTCCCAAGGGTAAACAGGTTTTAGGATCTGTAAAGTTTGAGGTATGTTTTGAGGATAGTTCCCTACTGACCACGGTATTTCCGCCCAGCCATAAAACTGTCGTCATAAACTAAACCCTTCCTTAGAAACCAACAGATGAAAAAATTTATACACGATGACTTTTTGCTGGAAACTGATTACGCTAAGGAGCTATATCACAATTATGCAGAGAGTCAGCCTATTATCGATTTTCATTGTCATCTTCCGGTAAACGAAATCGCGGATAATAAGAACTTTGCCAATATGACCCGGATTTGGATTGAAGGCGATCATTATAAATGGAGGGCTATGCGAGCCTTGGGCATAGAGGAAAAGTACATTACAGGCGACGCTACAGATGAGGAAAAATTCCTTAAATGGGCAGAAACCGTACCCTACACGTTAAGGAATCCTTTATACCATTGGACGCATATGGAACTGAGCCGGTATTTTGGAGTCGATAAAATTCTGTCTCCCAAGACTGCATCGGAAGTTTATGGGATATGTAATGAAAAACTGAACACTTCAGATTTTTCGACCCAACAGCTCCTTGAACGGATGCATGTAAAGGTGGTGTGCACCACGGATGACCCGTTGGACAATCTCTCCGATCATGCCAAATTGGGTAATTCAGGTTTTAGCACCGAAGTTCTGCCAACGTTTAGACCGGATGGTCTCATTGATATTGAGAAAGATGATTTTCTGAATTACCTAAAGCGCCTATCCGAAATCACGGATATTGAAATCACCGATTTCGAATCCCTAAAGGAAGCCATCGGTGTTAGGGTTGAATTTTTCCATACACACGGATGTAGACTTTCAGACCATGGATTGACCCATGCTTTTGGAGAATCATTTACTCCGGACCAAATTAATGGAATACTGAGGCTTCGCTTAGATGGGAAATCAATTTCCAAAATTGAAGTCACTAAGTACAAATCGGCGATAATGCATACGCTGGGCGAGTTTTATGCCAACAAAAATTGGGTGATGCAATTGCATTTAGGCCCCATCCGGGACACCAACCAAGCCGTTCTTTCCAAAATAGGAATCAATGCGGGAGTGGACAGTATTGGCGATTATCAACAAGCGGAACAATTGGCCAGCTTTTTGAACCATCTAAACAGCAATGAAAGCCTGCCCAAAACCATTTTATACAATTCCAATCCTTCGGACAATGAGGTATTCGCCACTATGGCCGGTAATTTTACGGGAGAGGGAATCAAAAGTAAAGTACAATTCGGGGCTGCTTGGTGGTTTTTAGATCAAAAAGATGGTATCGAGGACCAATTGAATGTTCTTTCCAACATGGGCCTGCTCAGTTGTTCGGTGGGCATGCTTACGGACAGTAGAAGTTTTCTATCTTTTCCAAGGCACGAATACTATAGGAGGGTATTGTGCAATATGCTCGGCAACGACCTTAAAGCTGGATTGCTTCCGAATGACATGGAATGGATAGGACAAATCGTAAAAGACATAACATATAACAACGCCAAAGCATTTTTTCAATTCCCGAGCGTAATGAAAAATGACAGCGTAAAAACATAAAGGGACTCACAACCCCTGAACTAAACAAACATATCGCACATGAAAAAATACACCCGTCTCGAGGTTTTTAAAACTATGGGGGACACTGGGTTTGTTCCCTTGTTCTACAATTCCGACCCCAAAATGGTACAGCAAGTAGTAAAAGCTTGCTATAATGGGGGCGCTAGACTTTTTGAATTTACCCATAGAGGGGAAAACGCCGAAAAGGTATTTTCTGAACTAGTTGATTTCTGCAATAAAGAATGTCCCGATATGATATTGGGCGTTGGCTCTGTTACTGATGCCGCTACTGCTTCCAACTTTATTAATATGGGTGCTTCTTTCGTGGTTACTCCTGTGCTACGGGAGGACATTGCCATTGTGTGCAACCGTAAAAAGATTTTTTGGTCTCCCGGATGCGGTACGCTTACCGAAATTACAAGGGCCGAGGAACTTGGCTGTGAAGTGGTAAAATTATTTCCTGCGGAAGTGTACGGCCCCCAATTCATCAAGGCCGTCAAGGGACCTCAACCGTGGACCAACATAATGCCTACTGGCGGGGTGGACACTACCCGAGAAAACCTGACCGCTTGGTTTGAAGCTGGCGCCACCTGTGTGGGGATGGGCTCCAAACTCATAGACAAACAAGCTCTGGTTCAAGGAAACTTTGATTTGATCACCCAAAAGGTAAAAGACGTTATAAAGATCATCCAAGAGATAAAATCAGTATGAAAACCTGGTTTTTCATCCTTTTCGCCATACTTCTCTTGAGCTGTAAGCCAGATGAGGAAAATGTAAATTCCATAAAACTGGCACATAGTCTTGGTGTAAGCCATCCTGTGCACGAAGCCATGGTCTACATGGCAGATCTAATTGCGGAAAAATCAAAGGGGAAACTCAAAATTGAAATTTATCCCAGTAGCCAATTGGGTTCCGAGAAACAATCTTTGGAACTGCTCCAAATAGGTAGTTTGGGCATGACCAAGGTATCGGCAGCGGTAATGGAAAATTTTTCGCCCGACCTTAAGGTATTGGGGTACCCCTACATATTTAAAGATGATGCGCATCGTTTCAAAATATATGATGGTAAAATCGGGAAAAAGCTTCTTTCCGGTTCGGAACAGTTTTGGCTAAAGGGTTTGACCTACTTTGACGCCGGAAATCGTTCATTCTACACAAAGGATACCCCCATTGATAGTCCAAAAGACTTGGAGGGTCTTAAATTACGGGTAATGCAGAGTCCCACGGCCATAGAAATGGTAAAGGATTTCGGTGGGTCCCCTACTCCCATTTCTTGGGCGGAACTTTACACTTCACTTCAACAAGGCGTGGTGGATGGTGCAGAAAACAACCTTCCCAGTTTTTATACCTCGAAACATTATGAGGTCTGTAAGTATTTTTCCAAAAACGAACATACCTCAATCCCTGATATTTTAGTCATTGGCACATTAACGTGGAACAAGCTGAACGAACAGGAAAAAGGATGGTTAATGGAAGCTGTGGAAGAAGCTACTGTTTTACAGCGAAAACTGTGGGAAGACGCGGAACGTGAAGCCTTGACGGAAATTAAAAAAGCGGGCGTTCAGATTATATACCCAGATAAATCACTTTTCGAAGAAAAAGCAAAACCCATGCTCCAATCCCTGAAAGAAAAAAATGGACATTTGTACAAACTCGTTCAAGAAATTAAGAGCACCGAATAATGAAAAACCATGTGAACAGCTTTTTGGAACGGGCCATGGCATTTTTGTTGGGAGTTATGGTGCTGGATGTGTTTTGGGGGGTAATTACACGATATCTATTGGAAAGTCAGAGCTCTTGGACAGATGAACTTGCCCGTTTTTTACTGGTATGGCTCAGTATTTTGGGCGCGGCCTACGCTTCAGGCAAAAAGTTGCATATTGCCATTGACTTACTGCCACAACACCTTAACCAAAAGCAACAAAACTACTTGGATATTGTTATCCATCTACTTGTATTGTTATTTGCTGTGGCCGTTTTTTTGATCGGTGGTATTAGGTACGTCTATATTTCGTTTGCACTGGGCCAAACATCTCCTGCCCTGCAATTGCCCATTGGATTTGTTTATATGGTGCTGCCCATATCCGGAGCTTTTATCCTCTATTTCAAATTATCAGAGCTTTACACCATCATAAAAAAAATCAAAAATGGAAATTAGCATTCTTATCCTTAGTTTTCTCATTTTGATTTCGATTCGTGTTCCTGTGGCCTGGGCTTTAGGGATATCATCCTTACTTACTTTAATGGTAAGTGTAGATACTTTCCCTGCAGTTACTACCATTGCACAGAGACTTGTAACCGGATTGGACAGTTTTTCTATCTTGGCGATACCATTCTTTATTTTGGCCGGTCATATTATGAACAAGGGGGGCATTGCCGAACGTTTGATTGCTTTCGCCAAAAGTTTGGTGGGTGCGTTACCCGGCGGGTTGGCCCACGTGAACATTGTTGCGGCCATGTTGTTCGGTGCCATTGCAGGGTCTGCCGGAGCCGCCGCAGCGGCCATTGGAGGTTTTATGTCGGAAAAAATGGAAGAATCCGGGTATGATAAAGGTTTTGGAGTGGCTGTTAACGTAACATCCGCCACAACTGGACTGATAATTCCACCCAGTAATATTTTTATCATTTATTCCGTAGCCAGTGGTGGGGTGAGTATTGGCGCCCTATTTTTAGCAGGATATCTTCCCGGTATTATCACAGGAATATTCCTAATGATAGTTGCTTATATCTGGGCCAGAAAAAAAGGATATCCCACCGCGGACCGTAGTTCATTTAAAATGATACTTAGCACTTTTTTAGATGCATTGCCCAGTCTCTTCCTATTGATAGTGGTTATAGGAGGTATTGTGGCAGGAATATTCACCGCGACCGAAGCATCTTCAGTAGCAGTAATCTATTGTTTGGTACTGGCAATGATCTACAAGGAAATTTCTATCAAGGACATTCGCCCTATTTTAGTGGAGTCCTCCTCTACCATTGCCATAGTCATGTTACTGATTGCGGTTTCCATTGCGATGTCGTGGGTGCTTTCGTATGAAAATATCCCACAAGCGGTCACTCAAGCACTCTTGAGTTTGAGCGACAACAAGATTATGGTCATCATCTTGATCAATATAATTCTTCTTATCGTAGGAATTTTTATGGACATGACCCCTGCTGTATTGATATTCACTCCCATATTTTTGCCCGTGGTGATGGAACTTGGTATAGACCCTGTCCATTTTGGAATTATAATGGTGCTGAACCTTTGCATTGGCCTATGTACACCGCCTGTTGGGGCCGTATTGTTCATAGGGGTCGGGGTGGCCAAAACAACGATTCAAAAAGTAGTACGTCCACTGTTACCCTTATTTTTAGCAATGATTCTGGCTCTGGTTTTGGTAAGTATTTTTCCTGAACTTAGCCTTTGGCTGCCTAGCTTATTCGGACTCTAAAACTTTGGTTCTCTTTAATGAGGAATCCCTGGCAATGATCTCTGTCCCGAGTACAGTGACTTCAGAAACTCCTGTATCGTAAGTGTTGATGGAGTGATCTAAGATTCTTTTTGCCGAAATTGCTCCCATTTTGCTTGCAGGGTGGGATACGGTAGACAGCGATGGCTGCACAATGGATGCAATGGGGTCATCATTAAACCCGATTACCGCCAATTGTTCGGGCACTTCAACTCCCATTTTCTTGGCACACATAATGGCACTCACCGCAGCGGTATCGTTGGCGGAAAAAATGCCATCCGGTGGATTGGCCGACTTCAGGAGTTTTTTGGTGGCTTTGTTGCCCTCCTCAAAACTCAGGGTCTTAAAATTAACCATTAGGTTATCCTCTATGGGCAGACCATGCTCTCGAAGGGCATCCAGATACCCCTTTTTACGTTCCCGGTATACATTTCTATGCTGCGCTCCGGCAAAATGTGCAATTCGTTTACAACCTTGCTCTATCAAATGCTTGGTTGCGGAATAACCTGCGGTATAGTTATCAATAACTACTTTGTAGGAATTGAAATTATCCGGTACCCTATCCACAAAGACAATTGGTATGCCCTTGTCCACAAACTTTTGGAAATGTTCCATTTCCACAGTTTCCATGGAAAGCGAAACAATCAGCCCGGTTATTCTGCTATCGTAAAGTGTATTGCAATTGCTTATTTCATTCTCATACTTATCATTGGATTGACTGATAAGTACATTGTATCCGGCCTTTCGGGCAGTCTCTTCAATTCCACTGATCAACGAGGCCATGAATGGACGGTTGATTCTGGAAATGAGGACACCGATGGTGTTGCTTTTATTATTTCTGAGTCCCGCTGCCAAGTTATTGGGGCGATATCCCATCTCTTCCGCCGCCTCTTTGATCAGCTTAATGGTCTTTTTGCTGATACTTTTATGATTATTCAGGGCTCTCGAAATCGTCGAGGGGGAATAGTTCAATTCTTTGGCAAGATCGTAGATGGTAACCTCCTTTTTGATCTTCATTGTTCAGACTTCGGTTAGGTTATTCAAGTCGCGGAATTGTAACAGACCTGAGTTTTCATGTTGCTAAATTAACTTTTAGTTTCAGTTTTGTATAATTATTTGAAATCGATTTTTAAATTTCGCGCTATTTAGGCTCATTCCGATCAAGAGCAAAAACTTTATCTCCCTAGAAATGTTTGCTTCAACACAAAGAAATTTAAAAATTAATTTACGCAATCGATTCCGTTAACTATATTTGAAAAAAGATATAAAAAAAACATGTACTTTTTAATATATGTGCCTGCCAAGTGTTCAAATAATCATTTGCCAACACCTATAATATATACAAACAGAGTGGGTTCAAGTTGTGAAAAATGACAATATAGAAAGGTCGTAACATTAAGAATATACATCAAACCAATATAATAAAAACACTTCGTTAACTAATCAAACTTAATTATGGAATCAGTTTTAGAAAGGCCGGATTGGATAGTTCTGGGCATTTATTTTTTGGCCTTGATCGGTGTGGCCGTGTGGGTGGTATCCCAGAAGAACAAAAATACCGAAGACTATTTTTTGGCCGGTAGAAATGTAGGCTGGTTTGTGATAGGCGCCTCCATTTTTGCCTCTAACATTGGGTCGGAGCATGTTGTGGGTCTGGCAGGTACCGGATTTGAAACAGGAACCCCGATGGCACACTACGAACTGCATGCTTGGATCGTACTTTTGCTTGGCTGGTTGTTTTTACCATTCTACATAAGAAGTGGAGCCTTTACCATGCCGGAGTTTTTGGAAAAAAGGTTCGATAGCCGTTCACGGTGGTTTTTGTCCATTTTTTCCTTGGTCGCCTATGTATTGACCAAGGTTTCGGTAACCATCTATGCCGGAGGAATCGTTGTTTCAGAACTTTTGGGAATACCTTTTTGGTACGGCGCCATTGGTGTGGTAATCTTTACTGGTATTTATACCGTGGTCGGAGGAATGAAAGCCGTAATTTATACCGAAACCTTACAGACCGTTATCCTGATTTTGGGCTCTTTGGTGATTACTTACCTTGGACTGAAAGAGGTAGGTGGTTGGGGACAATTACATGAAACGGTAACATCTGTAAGCCCGGACCATTTTAATATGTGGAGACCAATGAACGACCCGGATTTCCCATGGACAGGATTGTTATTTGGAGGAACCATTGTTGGAATTTGGTATTGGTGTACTGATCAATATATTGTACAACGAACGTTGGCGGCCAATAACATTAAAATTGGTAGACGAGGGGCCATTTTTGGAGCATATCTAAAATTGATGCCTATTTTGATTTTCTTGATTCCCGGTATCATTGCCTTTGCACTCACCATTCAAAATCCTGAGGTTTTTAGTGTAGATAGAGCTGATAGAGCCTTCCCTATGTTGGTAAAAACCCTGCTGCCTGTTGGATTAAAAGGTTTGGTCGCAGGTGGTCTTATGGCCGCATTGATGAGCTCTTTGGCATCCGTGTTCAATTCATGCTCCACAATCTTCACCATTGATATATACAAAAAACTACGTCCGGAAAAATCTGAACGGGAACTTTTGACCATTGGCAAGATTGCCACTGGTATTATTGTTGTGCTGGGCATCATATGGATTCCGATCATGGACAAAATTGGAGGCGGGGTTATGTACCAATACCTTCAAAACGTACAATCCTACATTGCACCGCCGGTGACAACGGTATTTTTATTGGGAATCATCTGGAAAAGGGTAAACTCCAAAGCGGCGATTACCACCTTACTGGCGGGACTGGTTTTATTGATCCTACGTTTGGGATTAGAGATTTATTACCAACCTGAGATTGCAGCAGGAACAGAGGTATCTGGATTTCTGTTTGCGTTTGCTACGGTAAACTTTGCTCACATGGCTATCTTTATGTTTCTTTTTTCCGTAGCGTTGTGCATTGCCGTCACTTTGGCAACCGCTCCACCAAACTATGCAACCATAAAAGGACTGTCCTTTGGGACACTTTCCCCCGAGGACCGTATAAATTCAAAAGGTAGTTATAGTACCATCGATATTGTACTTTCGGTGCTCTTGGTGGTGATAGTAATAGGTATCCTTTCTTACTTTACTGGATAATAATAGAAAAATTATATGTTGAAAAGCCCCGGAATTCCGGGGCTTTTCTTATTCATGCTGTTCGGCTAATTTTTCTTCATCGATTTACACAATCGATTGTATAGATAGGTAAATAAAAAATTATCTCGCCACTCTTCCTGAAGCATCGCCTTCCATAAGCTTTTCTACCTCTGCAACGGTAACAAGATTCGCATCACCGTAAATGGTATGCTTCAAACAGGATGCCGCTACAGCAAATTCCAAAGCTTTCTGATCATCGTTGTACGTGTTCAAACCATATATCAGACCGCCCATAAAACTATCGCCGCCTCCTACTCTATCCACAATATGTGTAATTTGGTAGGTTGGCGACTTGTACATTTTTTTACCATCGTACATTACCCCAGCCCATGTGTTGTGCGACGCACTAATGGAACCTCTTAGAGTGGTTATGACTTTTTTGGCCCTTGGAAATTTTTCCATCATTTGCTCACAGACAGATAAAAATGCTTCTGCCGTAACATCTTTACCATCTTTATGGACATCCAGTCCTTTGGGATGAATACCAAAATGTTTGTGGGCATCCTCTTCGTTACCGAGGATCACATCACAATAAGAAACCAAAGGTGTCATGATGGTTTCTGGTTCCACGCCATACTTCCATAATTTTGCTCGATAGTTCAAATCCGTTGAAATGGTGAGTCCCATTTCGCTGGCTACTTTAACTGCTTCTAAACACGCATCTGCGGCACCTTGCGAAATTGCAGGTGTAATACCCGTCCAATGGAACCAATGGGCATCTTTGAAAACTTCTTTCCAATCTATCATTCCTGGTTGAATCTCTGCCATGGCAGAATGGGCTCTATCGTAAACTACTTTGCTTCCTCGACTGACGGCCCCCGTTTCCAAGAAATAGATTCCAAGTCTATCGCCACCATAAACAATGTGATTGGTACCTACGTTTCGCTTTCTCATTTCCATAAGTGCACATTCACCTATATCATTTTTGGGCAAACGCGTAACGAATTCAACGGGAAGGCCATAATTGGCCAAGGATACCGCTACATTGGATTCCCCTCCCCCATAAATGGCATTAAACTCCGAAGCCTGAGAAAACCTGAGGTTTTCCTTAGGGGCCAAACGGAGCATAATCTCTCCAAATGTTACTATTTTTTTCATTTTATTTGTTTTGTTAAACATAGTTTAGTACACCTAGCAAACTACTATATTCTTGGCAAATACCGTTGTTATTCATTCAAGAATTTCTAACAAATCCATGGTTTATTTTGATATGCAAAAAAAAGAAGCTGACCATATGGATATGAGTATAAAAATCTCCAATTAGCCTCCTAGCATTAAATGGTATATGTTGGTTATCTTTAAACTTTTAATCGCTATTATTCCCTTGGAAAAATACATCGACCATACCAATTTAAAGCCCACAGCCACCACTGCGGATATTGAAGTATTGTGCAAAGAGGCCATTGAGTATAATTTTTATGCCGTTTGCGTTAACGGCTGTTATGTATCCTCCGCTAAAAATGTACTGAGGGGTACACATGTAAAAATTGCTGCCGTAGTTGGTTTTCCATTGGGCGCCATGTCTTCCAAGGCAAAAGTACTAGAAGCGGTCGACTGTATTGAAAATGGAGCGGATGAAATAGATATGGTAATCAATATTGGATGGTTGAAATCGAAAGATTATGATGCCGTTAGAGCTGAAATCGAAGCGATAAAAAAAGCCATAGGCGACCATGTATTAAAAGTAATTATCGAAACATGCCTCCTTACGAATGAGGAAAAAGAAATAGCCTGTACTTTAGCAGTTGAAGCAAAGGCGGATTTTCTAAAAACCTCTACAGGATTTGGAACTGGGGGCGCCACTTTGGAAGATGTCGCACTCATGAAAAGAATTGTGGGCGATAACGCAAAAATCAAAGCTTCAGGAGGAATTAAAACTCATGAACAGGCCTTAAAATTTATAGAACTCGGTGTTTCACGAATTGGAACCTCATCCGGGCCATCATTAATCCAATAAAAACATATAATGAGCACCCATATTGAAGCCAAACAAGGAGAGATTGCCGACACGGTCTTAATGCCGGGAGATCCCCTCCGTGCCAAATGGATTGCGGAAACTTTTCTTGAAGATGCCTTTTGCTATAATAAAATACGTGGTATGCTCGGTTACACGGGAACGTACAAGGGCCAAAGAATATCAGTACAAGGCAGTGGTATGGGTATGCCCTCGGCGATGATCTATTTTCACGAACTGATTCAAGATTATGGGGTCAAGAACATTATCCGCGTGGGTTCTGCAGGGTCTTATCAAGAAGAAGTAAAAATAAACGATGTGGTATTGGCCATGGCCGCCTCAACTACCTCGGGTATGAACAACTCCAAGTTTATCAACTCTGACTATTCCCCTACCGCCAATTTTGAGCTTTTTATAAAAGCTGTAAACTATGCGCAAGAGCATAAAATTCCTATAAAAGCGGGCAATGTACTTTCTTCCGACGAATTTTATGTAGATGACCCCGAGGAATACAAACTGTGGGCCCAATACGGTGTTCTATGTGTGGAAATGGAAACAGCTGGACTTTATACCATAGCTGCAAAATACAACATAAGAGCATTGAGCATTCTTACCATTTCGGATTCATTGGTGACGAAGGAAAGATTATCGGCCCAGGCCCGTGAAAGTTCGTTTAAGGATATGGTGGAAATTGCTTTGGCCGCCGCTTTGCCCTAAAAATCAGGATTTAGGTTCGTCTTCCTCGACAGGAACAAAATCTTTTGTAACAGGAAGCTCAAAAAGCTCCAAAGAAAAATATGGTAGAGCAGCGAGCAGATGATCAAATATATCGGCCATTACATATTCATAATTTTCCCATCTTTTGTCAGAACTGAACGCATAAATTTCCAAAGGAATGCCCTGTGGGGTTGGCTGTAACTGCCTTACCATCAAGGTCATGCTCTTATTGATAGCAGAATGACCCTCCAAATAAGTCGTCACATACTTCCGGAAAACACCGAAATTGGTGAGATTTCTTCCGTTCACCAATAATTCTTTATTGATTTTGTTATCTTGGTTGTAGGCTTTGATTTGTTCGTTTCTGGCACCAATATAAGCTTCCACCAATTGTATTTTCTTAAGCTTCTCCACTTCTTCTTCGGTCAAGAAACGAATGCTTTTTTGCCTTATGATCAATGACCTTTTGATTCGCCTTCCCCCTGAAACCTGCATGCTCCTCCAGTTCTTGAAGGAATCGGAAATCAATGCATAAGTGGGAATGGTAGTAATGGTCATGTCAAAATTCCTGACTTTGACCGTTGCCAAGCTAATCTCTACCACATCGCCATCGGCTCCATATTTTTCAAAAGTAATCCAGTCCCCGATACGGACCATATCGTTTATGGTCACCTGGATACTGGCCACCAGGCCTAAAATGGAGTCCTTGAAAATAAGCAGTACCACTGCTGATGCCGCACCCAATGCCGTAAAAAATTTCCAAACGGTAGTACCGGTAACAATGGCAAAAATGGTAAGTATCCCCACGATCCATGCGAAGATCATAAATACCTGCACGTAACTGTTTATAGGCTTATCCTTAAACTTGGGGCGGGTTTTTAAATAGTCATTTACACTTTTAAAAAACTTACGGAATATGACCAAGACCAGAAGAACAAAAAGAATCTTAATGGTCTTGAGTGCTATCATTTCGGCGTAATCGAAATCTTCGAACGCTACGGGCACAAACTCCAATAAAATGGTGAGCGGAACTACGTGTGCCACGTACCTCGGAACCCTATGGGCTACCAAAAAATTATCGAAATTATTCTTGGACTTTCTGGCCAAGCGAACGGAAACACCCCTTAGAATCTTCCAAATCAGTACATCGAGTAAGAGCACCAGTATTAGGACCACCAACATCAGCACAATCAAATTGATGTAAGTTGCAATGCCTTCTGCCATTCCCAACTCAATCAGATAGTTATAAAGCAAACGACCTAAATCCTTGTCCATAGTTTTTCTTTGAAAGAAATATGGTACAAAATTAAGGAATCTAATCCTGCTCCCAATAGTTACGATTCATGATTTTATTTCTGAGCACAGGGTGTTGACTTGATAATGTGTCTTGGAAAAAATCAAGGACATCTTTGTTCAAAGATGTCCTTGATCTTATGCTACTTCAAAGAATCCAAGATTTTTTTAAAGATCTCCGTATTTTCATAAACCCCGTTAAAATTAATGGCTCCAGGTCCATAGGCAAATACGGGCACCATGATTCCCGTATGGTCAACGGTTAGGAAATCCCCCTGTACCGTACCTTTTTCCAAATCGCCTCCCACAATTCCAAAACCAGAGGTCTCATGGTCCGCAGTTATGATGACCAGGGTATTCTTATTGGAGTCCGCAAATTTTATAGCTTCAGCAATGGCAAGGTCAAAGTCCAACATTTCAAGAACAATGTCGCTGGTACTGTTGGAGTGTCCACCGTTATCAATTTGGGCCGCTTCCACCATTAAAAAAAAAGGATTGTTCTTTGCCCCCAAAACCTGAAGCGTTTTGGCAACACTTTTGGGAAGTGCGTTTCCTCTACCATTTGCCTTGGATGGCGCCTTATTGTCCCCTAGATAGATTGCTGTTGGTTCGTCCAATCCACTGAAAGAAGAAAGGTCAGCGGTGAAAAATTTTTCTTCAATACTTTTCTTCTCTCCTTCACCACCGGCAACAAAAAGATTTAACTGACTGCGTTTTAAATCCTCTACCAGACCCGGGGTGTCATCCCGTTCTACCCTGTGGGCATAGAAAGATGACGGCGTGGCACCATAAATAGCATCTGTTGAAACTATGGCGGTGTTAAAATCTTTCTTGCTTAGCTCATCGGTTAAATTGGATAAACTTTCACCATTTGGTCCCACACCGATTGCACGGTTATTGGTCTTTTTCCCTGTGGCCATAGCGGTAGCCCCGGCCGCCGAATCGGTAACCAAGTCGTCATAAGAAGCCGTCTTGGACAACCCGATGTTTTTTAATGAAGTCATGGTAAGATGCCCCCTATTGGCAATCATGGCCGATGAAATCTGGGCAAGACCGTTTCCATCTCCTATCATTAAAATGATATTGGCAGGTTTGGAATCGGCATCATATTCATATTTGGGTGTATAAACCTCAACTGGCGATTCCAATGTAAAAGTGTTTTTGTCCACATCGTCCAAATATTGTTTTGCCAGTGCCGGTTTGTCCGTATTGATGAAATCTACTCCCATTTTGGCCAAACGTGCCCAGGCAGTCTTTGTATCCGGTGTGGCCCAGAACCTGAATGGCTTTCCGGATGCCTTGGCCATGGAAATCACATCTTTTACTTTGGCCAAATCCGGGCCGGTCATTCTTCCATAGCCGTTCCATACCGAATAGTTTTTATAGCTCGTGCTCACCAATGCGACCTTGCTCAAATCGATAGTAGCAAGCTCATCCAAGTTTTGATGGTCGAACCAAATAAAATCAGGATAGTTTTTGTACTCTTCTGGTTTTGGTCGATTTCCTGAAATCACAAACTTTACGTTGTCGCCATCAATAAGTGCCGGGTACTCCTTCAATATTTCCTCCAACTTTTTCAAGGTGGCGTATGTTTCTGATTTAATATCGATAAGCAATTGAAGTTCCCTAAGTTTTCCGGATGTTTCCAGATTACTGAGTTGATTCAAATATAGTTTGTCCAAAGTATACCCTTCCACAATTTCTTCTTCCGCATGGGCAACATAAAGCTCATTGTTCCTCAAAAAAATATCAGCTTCGATGGATGATGCTCCGCTACTGTATGCATACCAGAATGGCAATTCTTGTGCGTAGTCGTTATGCGAGTGGATTTTGTAACTGTTCTGGGCAAAAACTTTTCCGGAAATGAACAGCACTAATCCGGCAATAACCAACAAACAGGCTCTTTTTCTCATTTTGCTTGATTTAAGGTTTTTAACATTTTATGGTAAATCTCGTTGTTCTCGTAAATTCCCTGAAAGTTTTCCGCTCCCTGGCCATTGGCAAAAACCGGAATTAACTCGCCACTGTGCTGATCGGTATTGAAATATACCGATACTTTTTCGGGAACCTCCTTTTTTTCTCCCGTACTTTCATCCATCTGGTAGTGTTTGCCTATGCTCACTCCGCCTGTTTCATGATCTGCGGTGACCACCAATAGCGTATTGGGATTTGCTTTCACATAATCCAATACAACACCGAGGGTCTTATCAAAATCCAACACTTCGGATATCATCATTTCTGCATCTTTGGCATGGCCGCCCCAGTCTATGTATGATCCTTCCACCATCATAAAAAATGGTGCTTCTTTCTGGTTGAAATAATCCAAGGCCATTTTGGTGGCTTCGGACAAATAATCGCCCCTGCCTTCAATTTTTGAAGGGATTCCTTCATCTGCCAGCACATAGGCATTTTTTTTACCGGTTTCAGGTTTTGAAAGCTCCAAGGTATCCAAATGATAGTTCTTGGATAGTAATTCTGCGAAAAGATCTTTGCCATCTTCCCTTTGGTTGAAGAACTTTTTACCTCCACCTGCAAAAAAATCGACTTCGACATCTATCAACTGAGCTGCAATTTCCTCGTGCATATCACGGTCAGTGACGTGTGCATAAAAACTGGCAGGTGTTGCATGCGTTATGGTGGTGAGACTTATTAACCCGGTTTGGTATCCTTGCTCCTGGAGTTGCTCCAAAATAGTTTCCCTTGGAAGGGAATCCGAAGACACTCCTATGGCTCTTTTATAGGTTTTCTCACCAGTGGAGAAGGCCGTGGCCCCTGCGGCCGAATCGGTAATGGTGTAATCCGTTGCCGATGTTTGATGAAATCCAATTTGTTTGAACCGTGAAAAATTCGGCAAGCTGTCGCCAAAATAATAGGCGGATGAGACTTGTGGCACACCCATTCCGTCACCAATCATAAAAATGATGCTCAAGGGTTCTTTGGAAGCTACTTGTTTCTGTTCTTGCTCTTTTTTAGTACTACAGCCCACCGGGCCTAAAACAGCCATTGCCGCAATAACCATTCGATATAAAATCTTCATGCTCTTTTTTTGTTGTTTATAAAAATGTAAGCGACAAGTGGAAAAACCAACTTGCCGCTCAGCTAAAAAATACACCTGATTTTAATAACCTTCGTTCTGTTTCAAATATCCTGCAACATTGGATGCTCCATCTATTGCATCTTGTGGAATCGGGAACAATCTGTGATATACGTTGTCATCCGTTTTTTCTGTCCAAGTGTCCTCGTAGTGCCCAAATCGAATCTGGTCTCCTCTTCTGAAACCTTCCCAGTAGAGTTCAAATCCCCTTTCACGGAACAAAATTTCCAAATCAATCGCTGGTAATGCTGCCGGAGTTTGAGCCGGACGTGCTGTCCTTGAAGTTCTTACGGTATTCACATCGGCAAGAGCACCTGCATTGTCGCCCAATCTCAGTTTTGCTTCTGCACGCATCAAATAAATTTCCGCCAAACGCATCAATACCAAATCAACACTGCTATAGTTGTTTCCATTTGGAGATGTACGGCTAAACTGATACTTGGAAACACGGTAACCATTTTTGTGCAATCTGCCCTCGTTGGTAAAATCCACCTGCAAATTATGGTTCACATAATCCACATCCCTGTCAGGGCCATTTCCTTTTCTTTGAATCACTGGATAAATACGGTAACCTTCATCACAAGTATAAAAAGCACCGTTCTCGTCCTTACGAGGTCCCCAAATTACTCCTCGGATGATACCTCTATTGATTTCAAAATCGTCAGCGGAAACACAGTAATAGTGGTCTTCATCATTCTCGGGAGAAACTCCTGTCAAGTCCTGAAGCTCTGCTGGAATCATTTGATTTTCCTGATAGAATCTTGCATCTGCCTCTGCCGGATCTACATTCCCGTAGGCATCTACCCAAGTTTGATAAAAATCGGATGTAATTGCCGGGCCATCGGTTCCATCAGCACTTGGATGCTCTGGTCGAGGATACCAAGAACCTGCCAAGGACCAATAGGCCCAACGGCTATGTTCGTTGTTCATTACGCCACGCTGGTCCAGTGCAAAAATCAACTCTGGATTGTCGTGGTTATCATCGTTGAAGAGTTCAAAATACTCTGGGGACAATGAAAACATTCCTGAATTGATAATGTTATCGGTATACTCGATTACATTGTTCATATCCTCGGCAGTAAAATCCGGAGTTCCATATGGGTCGCGATACACTGCGGCGTTCAAGCTCAATCGTGCCAAAAAGCCCCAAACGGCAGCCTGGGTAATCCTTCCTGGGCCCCTGCTTGTATTGATTACATCCACAACGGACAGTAATTCACTTTCAATATAATCGATGGCTTCTTGCCCTCTTAAAATCTCCGATAGTTCACCTGAAATTTCTTTCCTAAAGGCCAGTCCCCAACTATCCAAGGTCAACATGTTCAAATAGGCCCTCAATGCGATCATTTCGTACAGAGCTCCCTCTGCCTGTGTATCCCCGGCCTCGGCAAGAGGTTGCAACACTTCTATTGCCGTAATGGTTCTGGAAATATTTCGGGTCACTTCGTTCCAAGAGCTTCCCACAAGATCATTGCTGGGCGCGATGTCGTGTGAATGGGCATCCAAAAACTTCCCGTTGTCATACCAATCCGTTCCGCCACGGTACGGCAATATGGCCTCATCTGCGGGAATCAGTTGCAATCCATAGTAGTTGGTATGCCTCCAAGTCCATGCTATTTGCCCATAGGCAGGGGCAATGGCACCGCTGATCGCTTCTGCCTGACCGCTACCCTCAAGGGATTCATCAATAACTTCTTCTTCAAGATCTGTACAGCTTATGTTGGTGAGCAAGCCTATTCCAAATAATGCTATTATTATTTTATTCTTCATTTTTGAAGTGTTTTTTTGATTAGAATGATACGTTTAAGCCAAAAACAAGGGTTCTTGTTTTTGGATAGTTGAAGTAATCAATACCAAAGGTCTGTATCCCGTCAATCGTCAAGTTTGAATTGATTTCTGGGTCAAAACCACTATAATTGGTGATTACGAATAGGTTTTGTCCAGTAATGGACAAGCGAATGGCATTCACCAATCCATCCAGCCCTATCAACGCCGGGTTTAGGTTGTATCCCAATGTGGCATTGTTCAACCTCAAGAAATCACCGTCCTCCAAATATCTTGTGGATACGGCATTGGAGTTGGTAATATCCTCCTCTGGAAACTGTGTGGCAATGGATGTGGTGTTAAAGTTGGAAGTCAGGAGTCCTTTACTGAACAAGGACATTGCTGTATGGTTGTACACCTTGTTCCCGGACACTCCATTAAAATTCAACCCTAGGTCAAAATTCTTATAGTTGAAGTTTAGGTAAAAGGCATAGATCAAATCTGGCAATGCACTACCAACCACTTTTCTGTCATCTGATAAAATACTAAGTCCGTCATCCCCAATTCCCAGGAATTCCTGCATGTAGAAGGCACCGATAGGCTCCCCATTGATGTTTCCATTAATGGTCGCATCTGTCTGTCCGGCCCCTTGTGCCGCTCCCGTGGTCAACACTTCATAAGGCGAATTGGACACCTCGTTCTTGGTATAGGCCAGGTTACCACCGATGTTATAGGAAAAATCTTTGCTATAGTCGCTATGGTAATCCAGAGAGAATTCAATACCGCTGTTCTTGATTTCCATATCCGGAATATTGGTCCAATATTTATCGGTAGGTTGAACAGGGTCTGCCGGGGTCACTTCCAACAAAATGTTTTCGGATACTTTGTTAAAGTAATCCAAGGTACCGGACAAACTGTTGTTGAACAGGCCAAAATCGAGACCAAAATCCAATTGTTCCGACACTTCCCACTGAATATCTGGATTTGCCAAACGCGTAAATATGGTGCCGTAAGGATAGTCTGCCAAAGTGCTTTCGTCACCATTTATCGGATAAGAGTCGTTATTGTCCCTGCTATCGGTAAAACTTCTTTTGGTAATTTTTGAAGGTATCTCTTGGTTACCTGTTCTACCCCAACTCGCTCTTAACTTCAAGTTGTTGATGGTTGAATTGGAGCTCAAGAATTCCTCGTTCATAATGTTCCAACCGGCAGCTACAGAAGGGAAATACCCATATTTATTGTTGCCTCCAAATTTGGATGACCCGTCCGCTCTCATTGTGGCTGTTAACATGTACCTATTGTCAAACACATAATTGGCCCTTCCAAAAAAGGATTGCAGCTCGTTCTCGGTTGCATAGGTGTTCATATAGGTGGGCATATCCTCGGAGCTGATCTGATCTTGATATTTTGGATCGATCCCGTTATCGGAGAAATCCTCCATTTCAAAACTTTTCTGGTGCACAAAGGTTTCTTGATAGGTGTGTCCGACCAAGAAGGTAAAGTTGTGCCTGTCAGTCATCAAATTGTAAGTCAAAGTGTTTTCAATAAGACTGTTCTTATTGGTCGTATAGATGCTGTTCAGTTCGCCCCTGACAAAATCTTCCAACAGCGAGTATGGTTTTAGCTGTATGTCCCTAGCGGTAGAAGAGTAGTCCACGCCCAAGTTCAATTTATAGGTAAGGCCTTTCACAATTTCTACCGATGGTGCCAAATTGGCCAGAATACGATGGTTCACGGCATCATCGCTATAGATTCGCTCTCGTGTCAACGGGTTTAGCATGTTGTCCAACAAAGCTGGCTCACCATCTACATACAATGGCAGTGTAGGGTTCAATTGAAGCATATCCCTTACTATGGCATCAGAATCGGCACGAAGGTTCTCCGTTCTGGTAGCGGTCATATTGAACTCGATTTTTAATCGATCATTGAATGCTCTTTGGGTCAAGTTTAATCGACCTGAATAACGCTTTAGGTCGTTGCCCCTAAGAATTCCTTCTTGGTCGTTAACTCCCAAAGAAGCTCGGTATGAGAATTGCTCGGATGCTCCGCTCATGGCCAAGTTGACATTTTTGGTGAAACCGATTCTGCTAAGGGCATCTTGCCAATTGGTATTGGCCCCGCCATCATCCAAAGTACCACCTGCGGCAACAACCTCTTGTCTAAACTGATTTGCGGAGAAAACATCTACCTGATTGGCCAAGGTTGAGAAACCTGTGGAAACATTCAGATCCATTTGGGTCCTTCCGGCCTTGCCTCTTTTTGTGGTGATAACGATTACCCCGTTGGCGGCCCTTGCCCCATAAATGGCGGCAGCAGAGGCATCCTTTAGCACATCTATGCTTTTAATATCCTGTGGATTGATGAAGTTCAATGGGTTGGTCGGCACCCCGGTGCTGGTGTTGTCCAGGGCAAATCCGTCAATTACATATAAGGGTGTTGTCCCGGAACGAAGACTCCCCACACCCCTTATGATTACATCCTGCTGTGCACCCGGTTCTCCGCTTACGTTGGAAATATTTACACCGGCAACCTTACCTTGTAAAAGCTGACCTGGGTTCATTACAATTCCTTTGTTAAAATCCTCGCTATCCACGGAAGAGATTGAACCGGTCACATCTGTCTTTCTTTGAGTACCGTAACCAACCACAACAACATCTTCCAACATGGTCGCATCTTGCTCCAGTTGTATGTTAACAGTGCTCTGACCGTTTACCGCAACTTCTTTTGACTTGTATCCCAAATAGGAAACCTGAAGCACGGCATCGTCCTCTACCTCAATGGTGTAGTTTCCATCAAAATCGGTAATGGTACCGTTCCCCTTGCCTTTTTCCATTACGGATGCACCTGCCAAAGGAACTCCGTTTTCATCGGTTACCTGCCCGGTAACTGTCAGAAAAACCACTTCAACCACTCTTTTAGGGGCTTTTGGCTTTACATCTATGGAAATGGTATTGTTTATTCTTCTAAAAGTAAGGTCGGCGTCTTTGGCCATCAATTCCAAAACAGATTTCAATGAAACGTTTTGGTATGCAATGTTGTAGGTATTCTGTAACCTATCCACTTTGCGGTCATAAACAAATTTGAAATCGGTTTGATCTTCAATTTGTCTCAGCACATCTACTACGGTGGCGTCGTCCACAGACAGATCCACCTTAAAACTTTCCAAGTTCTGACCTCTGGCATCGGCAGCAAGCACCGGATTCAGCAGGGACAAAACAATCAGAAAGCAAAATGTATGGAATGTCAACTTGATTAATTGTTTAATAGTTAGTGAATTCATAATTTCACATAATGTTTAAATGGTTATGATTATTTGTAATTATTGAACTATCGACAGCCTATTTCCGCTCGCCAAAGTGTAATGGGCTGTCTCTTTTTTTAATGAGTTTGTTTTTATGTCATAGTTTGTTGATGTTTGATTTAAGTTGGTTTTAGTCTGTACATTTTCCCATTAATTGAATTTTTTTGCTGCTCAGGAACTCATAGCTGATTCCCTTTTTCGCATAAACGATGCTTTCTAGGACGGCACTCAACCTTTCGTTATTATAGGATGCGGTTAGATGGCAATCCCCTATGTTTTCATTATCCACTTCAAAGGTCACTCCATACCATCGCTCCAAAGTCTCGAGTACTTCGGAAAGTTCAGCATCTTCAAAATGAATGATACCATCTTTCCAATGTAGTAAGGCTGCGATATCAATTTTCTTCTTTGAAATGGACTTTGATTGCTTATCGAACACACCTTGTTCGTTTGGCATCAAGAAGATTTCCTTTTCCTTAGAAGCCACCTTTACTTTTCCCGTGGCTACGGTTACGGCCACTTGATTGCTTTCGGAATAGGTATTTACATTGAAAGATGTTCCCAAAACTGTGGTCTCCACCTCTCCAGATTTTATGATGAAAGGTTTATCAGGGTTTTCTGCCACATCAAAAAAGGCTTCACCATCCAACTCCACTACCCGCTTATCGGCTTCGAATAGTTTAGGGAACTTTATGGTACTGCCCGAGTTTAGGTACACTTCGGTGCCATCGGCCAAAACCAGATTCAATTTTTGTCCCCAATCCGTACTTTTAGTTACCTCCTCGTAAGATTCCACTACCTCATGTTCTACAGTATTGGTGTAAATAAAATAATTGAGTCCCATTAACAGGGTGAGTGATGCGGCAACTTGTGCCCATTTTAGCAAAGGATTCCTTCTCTTGGAATTATTGATGCTTTTGGCCAGCTTTTGACCGATGCTGTTTTTATGCTTGGAGTTTTTAAATACGTTTTGATGATTCTTTGAGAGCAGTTTATAATCAAACTCTTCCAACAGAGATTCTTCCTCCTTGGTAATGGTACCATTGAGGTATTTCTTCATCAAGACTTTGATCTCATTTTCAGTCATTGCACGTTCGTTACATCTACAAGTACCGGAAATGCACAGGGACGCACATTCAAAAAATGCGGTTTAATGATTACTTAAACTTAACGGGCAGTGCTTAACCTTTAGCTAAAAAAGAAGTCGCTTAAAGGAACATTGACTTAACAATGGAAAGGTCCTTACGAAGACGCCTAAGCGCAAAAGAAATCTGGTTTTCGACCGATCGATGGGAGATATTGAGCTGGTTTGCAATCTCTTTATTACTGATATTGTGGATTCGGCTCAACCTAAAAACTTCCTGACACCGTTGCGGAAGATTGGCCATACTCCTATCGATACGTTTTGAAAGTTCGAGCACATCTTCTTCCTGTTCAATTTCGGAGACCACACAAATAGAATCGGCAACATCGATTTGTGTTTTGTTGAACTTTGTATCCCTTAATGAGTTATAACACTTATAGCGAATAGCTTTGAACAAATAAGACTTGATGTTTTCCACCTCAATATGTTCCCTTCGCTGCCAATAATCTATCCAAATATCCTGAACAAGGTCCTTGGCAAGGGAATTATTCATGATCAAGGAAGCTGCATAGGTATACATAGGCTCCCACAACATGGAAAACAACGAATTGAAGGCTTCCCTGTCCGAGTCTTGGACACGAAGGGCAAGTTCTTGCTGCGCTTCATTTGTATGGGGGTGTTTCATCAAAAGCAAATTTCATAAAAATATAAGTGGACAGATATTATGATTTTGTAAACTTTGTGCAAAGTCGAACCGGTCGTTACCCCAAAAACCAACCATCACAAAAAGCCATTAAATCCCTCTCCTTTTGTACAAAAAAATTATATTTGCACACTTAAAATTCCAAAGGCCCACGTGGTGGAATTGGTAGACACGCTACCTTGAGGGGGTAGTGTTCGTAAGGACGTGCTGGTTCGACTCCAGTCGTGGGCACAAAAGAAAACCGCAATTGCTTGCGGTTTTTTTGTTTTAATGCCCCTGTCAACACATTGAACGAGCGTCTTTTTTTACTTTCTGCTTTTTTACCTATTTTCCAGTTTATTCCTAAATAATTGAAATTGTATAAACCTTTCTTAAAGTAACGTTTGCATGGATACTCAAGTTTCACATGAAATTTCCATGTTTTATGGTTGGTGGCAGCTCTCTGTATGCTTGTTCGCTTTTCTTTCCTTAATGTCCATTTGGTACCATATTGGGAAAAAGCAGCACGATTATGGTCCAGTTTGGCTTGCACTCTCCGTGTTGTGTTGGGCATTTTCGGGTCTAACTGAAATTGTGTTCAACAACACCCCAGCCTATTCACATTACAAAGACGGACTCACAAGTATGCTTTCATTGACCAACAGTTTATTTATCTTAATGGCGCTGCCATGGTTCAAATACTTACCTGCACCTTTTACCCCGTTGATCAAGTCGAAATTATGGCCCTTTATCATAGGCATCCCATTTGCTTTTGCACTTTTCCCCACATTATTTAAAATGTTCTTGGTACGAGAAGCCTACGTTATCAACGAACTGGATGTTGTTTATGCCCTTTTGACCTTGATTTTCTTGGGTTTTGTACTTTGGGAATCTTTTATTAAAAGAAGATTGCTCTTATTGGGCTGGTTGGCATTGATCACCATATTGGTCACCTTAATGGCACAGATTTATAAGTTAATGGACAACAACATCAATTTATTGTTGTTCTCGGCCATATTTAAAACCTCCTTGATCATGTTGTTTTTTGCCCTCGCACTGAGCTGGGTCAAAGAACTTACAGAAACCTTGATACCGGACCCATTCCAATTGAAAATAAAGTTTATCAAAAAGAAGACCCAAAAATCAACTACAATGGCCAACTCCGTTTCCTTGATCGGGTTCCCTGGTGATAAGGACCGTATTGTACAGCTAACACCAGCCCTATATCGCCTTTTCAAGGAATTTGCCCAGCGTAAAAAGGACATGACAGATGGTTGGCTGGAAATAAAACCAAAAAACTTTGATGTCGCGAAAGACTATGACATAAGTGACCATAACGAGTTAAAAAGATTACTGGAAGCCATCCTTAATGGCCTTTTCGGCAAAAAGAACTGGACCAAGGACAAGCACTATGAACCCCTAAAAGCTACATTGTTCGAGATGTCGGAAAATAGGGAAAGGAAAATTAGGCTTCGTATTCCAAAAGAGAACATACACATTGATTATTAAATGGTTACATTGATTTTGTCTGACTTAGGATTACCGACATTTATAAATCCATTCCGACAAAACGCTTCATAATTAAACCTAAAATCGAAATTCAGGCAAACTTTCGATTATGGTCAACATACTTTACAACAACACTTTAGCTGTTTTTTCACCACTATATTTTGTATCAGCATCCAATCAAGGACTGGATGAAAAGATCAATGATGCCTTTATGCCATTTGCTGTTTGGTGGGAGAATTTAATTTTGGCGGAAATTCCCCTATTCGGGCAAGGGATTCCATTGATTCTAATCATATTGATGGGAGGAGCATTGTTCTTCACTATTTATTTTGGTTTTGTCAACGTCCGTCATTTCACCACTGCCATACAAGTGGTCCGGGGAAAATATGATGAACTCGAAAAAATCCGACCCGAGTTAAAACCACAGGTTCAAACGGTAGATGGTGATTTGGTAGATACAATAAAGGATGAAGGTCATTTAGGAGAAGTCAACCATTTTCAGGCATTGGCCACGGCAGTTTCGGGGACGGTGGGACTGGGTAATATTGCCATGGTTGCGGTGGCTATTTCCTTTGGGGGACCCGGCGCAACATTTTGGATGATTTTTGCCGGTCTACTGGGCATGTCCACAAAATTTGTGGAGTGCACCTTAGGAGTAAAATATAGGGACATTGACGGTAAGGGAAATGTATATGGTGGCCCTATGTATTACCTCTCCAAGGGAATCGCGCAGAGGGGGTTTTCCAAACTAGGAAAATTCTTGGCCGTTCTATTTGCCATTTTGTGCGTGGGCGCATCATTTGGTGGAGGCAATGCATTTCAGAGCAATCAAGCAGCGGCCCAGATTATAGAAAATTTTGGCCTTACCGGAGATGCAACGGGCAGCATAATTGGGCTGGTTTTTGCTCTTTTGGCCGGAATCGTAATCATTGGCGGCATAAAAAGAATTGCCAAAGTTACCGAGAAAGTGGTTCCTTTTATGGCCATACTTTATGTGGGTGCCGCTATTTTCATAATTATTTCCAAGGTAGAATGGGTAGATGATGCCTTGGCATTGATCTTCAAAAATGCGTTTACACCCGAGGCCACCGTTTCCGGTGGAATTGTGGGTGTAATGATACAAGGCTTTAGGCGAGCGGCATTTTCAAATGAAGCCGGCGCGGGATCGGCCGCCATAGCACATTCAGCGGTGAATACTGCCTACCCGGCATCCGAAGGATTGGTAGGTCTGCTCGAACCTTTTATAGATACAGTTCTTGTATGCACAATGACGGCAATTGTCATCATTCTGTTCAATATGGACGGGGTATTTGTTTATGGAAATGTTGTGGATGGACAAGCTCTGCTATATGATGGCAGCAGATTAGGTGGGGTCAATATTACTTCAATGGCCTTTGAAAACTCCATACATGGTTCTTCATGGGTATTGATGCTGGCCGTATGCCTTTTTGCGTTCAGCACCATCCTATCTTGGTCGTATTATGGATTACAGGCTTGGAAATATCTCTTTGGAAGAAGCAGAGCAATGGATCTTTCATACAAGATCATATACTTAATGTTCACCGTTTTGGGCGCAGCCATTACTTTGGATGCCGTGATCAAATTTTCAGATGCCATGATATTGGCTCTGGTATTTCCCAACATGTTGGGCCTTTTTATACTCTTCCCCTATGTAAAAAGCGAATTCTCCTGTTACAAAAAATTGATTTTCAGAAAAAAGAACCAGTCTTAAATTGATAAACAAAGGTTGAAATATTCACAAATCATTTCCCAAATCGTTGAAATATATAAGGAACAATCTAAATTTTATGATAAAAAACTAGGATGGCATCTTTTAAATTGTAAATTTGTTTAACGTTTAATTCAAAAAGATGAACAGTGTAAAAACTTCCTTTAGTATTCGCGATATGGAGAACCTCTCCGGTATAAAGGCACATACCATTCGAATTTGGGAAAAGCGATATAACTTGTTCAGCCCAGAAAGAACCGATACCAATATCCGTACCTATAATCTTGAAAGTCTACAAAAATTGTTGAACGTTACGCTATTGTACAACAACGGTTACAAGATTTCCAAGATAGCCAAAATGGGCGAGGAAAAAATTCCTGTCCTGGTAAACGAGATTATTGCCGAAAAAAGTGAAAAAAGCCATGCCCTCAACTCGTTGAAATTGGCAATGCTCAACTTCGACCAATCCCTTTTCCTTAGGACCTACAATAGCCTTATGGAAGAAAAGTCCTTTACACAGATTTTTAACGAGGTTTTTATACCACTATTGAACGAACTGGGACTATTATGGCAGACCAATACCATAAGTCCTGCACATGAGCATTTTATATCCAACTTGATCAAACAGAAAATCTACATCCATACCGAAAAACTTCAATTTGAAGCACCTACCAAAAAGGATGAGGTATTTGTCCTGTTTTTACCGGAGAACGAAATACACGAATTGGGATTGTTATATATCAACTATCAATTGGCATTGCAAGGCTATAAAACCATTTATTTGGGACAGACCATGCCCATTGAAAGTTTGGAGGATTTGCTCAAATATTACAACAATATCAGGTTTGTCTCCTATTTTACCGTTGCTCCAACAAAGGATGAAATCGATGATTATTTTGAGCGGTTCCGTGAAGTACTGAAAAAATCCCCTGGCTCCAAACTCTATGTTTTGGGACATCAAATACAAGAAATTGGCGAGCAAAAACCTCTCGAGGGGTCCATTAGAATATTTAAATCCATTAACCAATTGGTAGATATCCTCTAAACACAAATGAAAAAAGTAATTGTCATTGGATCCGGTTTTTCTTCCTTATCCGCTTCTTGCTATCTGGCAAAAGCTGGGTTTGAGGTAGAACTATTCGAAAAGAACGATACTGTGGGCGGTAGGGCCAGACAATTGGTGAAGGATGGTTTTACTTTTGACATTGGCCCAAGTTGGTATTGGATGCCCGATATTTTTGATAAGTTTTTCGCCGACTTCAACAAAGAAACATCCGACTATTACCAATTGGACAAACTAAATCCGGCCTATAAAATTTTCTTTGAGGACGATACCATTACGATTGGCGATTGCATGGAAAAGATATGTGCCGAATTTGAGCGCATTGAATCCGGTAGCAGCAAGCATCTCAAACAATTCATTGGTGAAGCTCAGGAAAATTATGATATCGCCATAAACAAAGTTGTCCTAAGACCCGGGCTTTCACCATTAGAGTTGGTGACCAAGGAAACGGTACTAAAAGTTGACCAGTTTTTTAAAACAATTAGTCAACAAGTCCGTAAAAGGTTCAAAAACCCAAAACTAATTTCAACTTTGGAGTTTCCTGTACTTTTTCTCGGAGCAAAACCCAGCAAGACCCCTTCCTTCTATAATTTTATGAACTTCGCAGACTTTGGCCTGGGAACATGGCATCCAAAGGGGGGCATGTACGAAATCATCAAGGCGATGAAAAGTTTGGCCGAAGAATTGGGTGTAACCATTCACACCAATAGTCCCGCATCCCATATTTTGGTATCGGACGGTGACGTTTTGGGCATTCGAAGTAACGGAACCAATCATTTGGCCGATTATGTGGTCAGCGGTGCCGACTATCACCACTCCGAGACCTTACTGGACAAAAAATATAGGCAATACTCCGAGGAGTATTGGGACAGAAAGACCTATGCGCCTTCTTCTTTATTGTTCTATATTGGCTTTGACAAAAAGTTGATCAACATTGAACACCACAACTTGTTCTTCGACACGGATTTTGAGAAACATGCCCAAGAAATATATGATAACCCACAATGGCCCAGCAATCCATTGTTCTATGCCAATTTCCCATCGGTGACAGATGCATCCATGGCACCAGAAGGCAATGAAACCGGTTTTTTTCTGGTACCGATCGCTCCGGGATTGGAAGATACACCTCAGCTCAGAGACCAGTATTTTGACATTGTGATGGACCGATTTGAAAAATTGACCCATCAATCTGTAAAAAAATCAGTAATTTTTAAGGAAAGTTTCTGTGTAAACGATTTTGTGGAACAGTACAATTCCTATAAGGGAAATGCTTACGGATTGGCCAACACATTGAGCCAGACCGCTTTTTTAAGACCTAACCTCAAAAGTAGCAAGGTAAAAAACTTGTTCTTTACCGGTCAGTTGACCGTACCCGGCCCAGGGGTCCCACCATCCCTGATATCCGGTAAACTGGTGGCTGATTTAATCATTAAAGAAGTTAACAAATGAAAACTATTTTTGACGATGTATCTTATCATTGCAGCAAGATTGTAACCAAATCTTACAGCACCTCATTCTCTATGGCCACAAAAATGTTGGCTCCTTCCATAAGGGCGGATATTTATAACATTTACGGTTTTGTTCGTTTTGCCGATGAAATTGTAGATACCTTTCATGATTATGACAAGGCCAAATTGTTCGATGACTTTGAAAAAGATATGGAGCAGGCCATTGCTGACAAAATAAGTTTAAACCCTATTCTAAATTCCTTTCAGGATACCTATCATAAATATGACATCCCACATCACTTGGTAGCGTCGTTCATGAAGAGTATGCGCATGGATCTGACCAAAAAAAATTATGAGACTTTTGATGAATATCGCGAATACATCTATGGCTCTGCTGATGTGGTGGGCCTGATGTGCCTTTGTGTATTCGTTAAAGGGGACAAAGAAAAGTACGAAGAGTTAAAGGAATCCGCCATGGCTTTGGGATCTGCTTTCCAAAAGGTAAATTTCCTACGCGACCTTAAGGCAGATTACGAAGATCTGAACAGGACGTACTTTCCCAACACCAATCTGTTGGAACTGGACGAGGAGTCCAAAAAACGCATCGTAAACGAAATAAAGGCCGATTTTGCCCTTGGCTATTCAGGAATAGTGCAATTACCGGAACAGGCTAAATTTGGGGTATATACCGCATACTGCTATTACAAAAAATTGCTTCAAAAATTGCAGAGCACCCCTCCTTTGGAAATTAAGAACACAAGAATTCGTGTGCCCAACTACCAAAAATTTGGTCTGCTGGCGCAATCTTATGTAAATTATAAACTACAACTGGTACAATGAAAGTAGCACTCTGGATATTAATTTTTTTGGCAACCTTCTGCTTTATGGAATTTATGGCTTGGTTTACCCATAAATATGTGATGCATGGTTTTCTGTGGAGTTTACACAGAGACCACCATAAAAAAGACCACGATTCATGGTTTGAGCGGAATGATGCCTTTTTTATCTTTTACGCCATCGTAAGCATGACCTTATTCTATTTGGGCAGTTATACATCCTTTTGGTATGGTTGGCCCTTAGGTTTTGGTATTTTGGCCTATGGAATAGCTTATTTTACCGTTCATGACATTTTTATTCATCAGCGCTTTAAAATGTTCCGCAATGCCAACAATTGGTATGCACGCGGTGTTCGAAGAGCCCATAAAATGCACCACAAACATTTGGGCAAAGATGACGGGGAATGCTTTGGTATGTTAGTGGTTCCGTTTAAGTATTTCAAGAAGAAGTATTAATCGGCCAGTAATTTGTCCAACATGCTTCGAGTTTTCTCCGAATTCCAATTCGCTGCGCCGGTTTTGTTCACCACAATTCCACCCTCTTTGTCTATGATGTAGGTAACGGGGATACTTCCGCTTTCCAATTCTTTAGGTGTTGCGGATGCTTGAAGGTAAACTGGTAATCGATATTCCTTTTTCTCTAAAAAAGCAATTACCCTATCCTTCTCATCATTGGCCACAAATACAAATGTGACCTTATCCTTATAATCTGAATACAATTCGACAAAACCGGGAAGCTCGGCTACACATGGTGGACACCACGTGGCCCAAACATTTACCAAGATCACATGTCCTTTTTTAGATTGAAGATTGATTGATTCTCCTTCTAAATCAATCAAGTTCCAATGGTAATCGGCCAACGTTGCTTGCTCTTTCTCATCCACGGCACTTGGACTGATTACAGCTGCAACTACTTTATTCACAAGAACCCTCGCATGAAAACCTATTGGAGTAAATAGAATGAGCAATATGGCCAATATCCATATACCATTACCGATTTGTTCCTTGGTCAGTTTCATTCGACAATCAATTCATCCAACACCTTGTAGACCTTTCTTGTACTCCAATCCGAAATTCCCTCTTCATGGATTACAATGTTTCCAGATTTATCTATCAAATAGGATGACGGTACTTTATCCGTCTTTATTGGCATTTTTTCACCTATGATCAAGTAGGTCACCGGAAAAGTGAATCCATGTTTTTCCATAAATGCCTCAACGGGTTCCCGCTCTTCATTGGTGATGATGTAGAAATCCATCGTGCCCTTGTATTTGTCGTACAGTTCCTGAATACTTGCGAGTTCAGCTTCCGAAGGCAATCGCCATGATGCCCACAGATTGATGAATACCATCTTGCCCTTGGATTTCTCAAAATTGAAAAAGTTCCACTCTTCATCCTTAAGTCGCCAATTATAATCGGTGATCTTTTGTTGTTCCGATTGCTCGATCACCGAAGGCGAAAAGGAAAACAATCTGTTCAACCATATCTTTCCATAGTACCCGATGGGCGTTACGAAAAAAGAGAGAACAAAAAGAATCAATACAACATTGAGAATGGTCTTTTTACTGATCTTCATTGAATATTATTTCTCAAAAATTAAAAACTCCTGACATCTTTTACAATATCAGGAGTTTTCGCAGATTATTTTAGATACAATTAAGCATTCTGCTTTTTAATCAGGTTCAGGGCCGAGCCTTCGTTGAACCACTTGATCTGTGCATCGTTATAGGAATGGTTCGCTATGATGGTATCTTTGCTTCCATCTGCGTGCACCACTTCAATGGTCAATGGCTTGTCCGGAGCAAACTCAGCGGCATCCACCATATTGAAGGTGTCGTCCTCTTGAATAAGATCATAATCGTTCTCATTGGCAAAGGTCAACGCCAACATACCTTGTTTTTTAAGGTTGGTCTCGTGTATCCTTGCGAACGATTTTACCAATACAACTGCAACACCCAAGTGTCTTGGTTGCATAGCAGCATGCTCTCTGGATGAACCTTCTCCGTAGTTATGGTCTCCGACCACTACGGTCTTGATTCCTTTTTTCTTGTATTCACGTTGTGTATCCGGCACCCCTCCGTACTCACCGGTCAATTGGCTTTTCACCAAGTTGGTTTTCTGGTTGAAGGCGTTTACTGCCCCGATCAAGGTGTTGTTGGCAATATTGTCCAAATGCCCCCTGAATCGCAACCATGGCCCTGCCATGGAAATGTGGTCCGTGGTACATTTTCCAAAGGCCTTGATCAACAACTTCATACCTTGAAGATCGTTGGCGGTGATAGGTTCAAATGGCTCAAGCAGTTGCAAACGTTCTGAACCTTTTGCAACGATTACCTCTACTCCACTTCCATCCTCTACGGGATCTTCGTATCCATTTTCTTTGACCTCAAATCCTTTTGGCGGCAATTCCCATCCTGTTGGCTCATCCAACATTACTTCTTCTCCATCCTCGTTGATCAATTTATCCGTCAAAGGGTTAAAGTCCAAACGACCTGCGATTGCAATGGCAGCTGTCATTTCTGGAGATGCCACGAATGCGTGGGTATTTGGGTTTCCATCCGCACGCTTCGCAAAGTTACGGTTAAAGGAGTGAACGATACTGTTCTTAGGAGCGTTCTTGGGATCTTCGTAACGTCCCCACTGACCGATACATGGCCCACAGGCATTGGTGAAAATCTTCGCATCCAATTTTTCAAATATTTCTAGGATACCATCACGCTCGGTGGTATATCTTACTTGTTCCGACCCTGGATTGATTCCAAATTCGGCTTTTGTTTTCAGTTTTTTGTCCAGCGCTTGTTGTGCTATGGATGATGCTCTTGACAAATCTTCATAGGAAGAGTTGGTACAAGATCCTATCAATCCCCACTCAACGGCCAACGGCCATCCGTTCTCGGTAGCTTTCTCGGTCATACTGCCGACTTCGGTAGCCAAATCCGGTGTAAATGGACCGTTCAAAAGTGGCTTTAATTCGGACAAATTGATTTCGATGACCTGGTCAAAATATTGCTCTGGGTTGGCATATACTTCGGGATCTGCGGTCAAGTGTTCTTTCACTTTATTGGCGGCATCGGCAACATCTTCCCTGTCGGTTGCCCTTAGGTAACGTTCCATGGATTCATCGTAACCAAAAGTCGATGTGGTCGCTCCTATCTCGGCACCCATGTTACAAATGGTTCCTTTTCCTGTACAGGACATGGAGGTGGCTCCAGGCCCAAAATATTCTACAATGGCACCTGTTCCACCTTTTACGGTTAGAATTTCGGCCACTTTAAGGATTACATCTTTAGGGGCGGTCCAACCGGATAATTTTCCGGTCAATTTAACGCCGATAAGTTTTGGGAATTTTAGTTCCCAGGCCATTCCGGCCATTACGTCCACTGCATCGGCACCACCAACTCCAATGGCCACCATTCCCAATCCACCAGCATTAACGGTGTGGGAATCGGTTCCGATCATCATACCACCTGGGAAAGCATAGTTTTCCAATACTACTTGGTGGATGATACCTGCTCCTGGTTTCCAAAACCCAATACCGTATTTATTGGATACAGACCCCAAAAAGTCAAAAACTTCCTTGCTGGTCTCATTGGCATGTTTTAAATCTGCCGCAGCACCATCTTTGGCTTGAATCAAGTGATCACAGTGAACTGTGGTCGGTACTGCTACTTTATCCTTTCCAGCCTGCATAAATTGCAAAAGGGCCATCTGCGCCGTTGCATCTTGACAGGCGATCCTGTCCGGGGCAAAATCAACATAGTCCTTGCCTCTTACATATGCTTTTTCGGTTTTACCGTCCCACAGGTGGGAGTATAAAATCTTTTCGGAAAGTGTTAGTGGCTTGCCCACCAGTTCACGGGCTTTTTCTACGCGTTCCCCCATGGAAGCATAGACACCCTTAATCATGTCTATATCAAATGCCATTATACAATTGAGTTTTTAAGATTTTTGTAATTCGGTAAATTTACTAAAACAAGAAGGAATTTGGAATTAGAATCGCACTAAATAAGTGTTGCCCTTCTTATTTTTTACAACAATTCCGTGATAATTTTTTCTTCGGTGATGCCTTCTGCCTCAGCTTTATAGTTTTTGAGAATCCTATGGCGGAGTATTCCAAGACTCACTGCTTTTACATCTTCGATGTCGGGCGAGAATTTGCCATGGGTGGCTGCATGGGCCTTGGCAGCTAAAATCAGGTTCTGTGAAGCTCTTGGTCCAGCACCCCAATCAATGTAGTTTTGAACGTATTCCGATGCCCCTTCTTGTCCTGGTCTTGTTCTATTTACAAGCCTTACCGCATAATCCACAACATTGTCCGGAACGGGTATGCGCCTGATCAAATGTTGTACCTCAATAATTTCATCTGCGGTAAACAAGGTATCAATTGTAGCTTGATCATCACTAGTGGTTGATTTCACTACTTGGATTTCCTCCTCGACCGATGGGTACTTTAGTTCAATAGCGAACATAAAACGGTCCAACTGGGCTTCTGGCAACGGATATGTACCTTCTTGCTCAATTGGGTTTTGGGTGGCCAGTACAAAATATGGTTGATTGAGCTTGTACTGGTTTCCCGCAATGGTCACCGCTCTTTCCTGCATGGCCTCCAATAGCGCTGCTTGTGTTTTTGGGGGTGTCCTGTTAATTTCGTCGGCTAGGATGATATTTCCAAAAACCGGCCCCTTTATAAACTTAAAGTTGCGGTTTTGGTCCAAGACTTCACTTCCCAAAATATCGCTTGGCATCAAATCGGGGGTAAACTGGATTCTTTTAAAGTCCAATCCCAAGGTTTGCGCAATCGTATTGACCATTAACGTTTTTGCCAGACCTGGCACACCTATGAGCAGTGAATGGCCTCCAGTGTAAATGGATAACAGTATTTGTTCGATTACCTCTTCTTGACCCACAATGACCTTGGCAATCTCCTTTTTTAAGTCCTGGTGTTTTTTTACCAGGTTTTCTACTGCAGTTACGTCCGACATACGGTTATTCCTTTACCCAATTGTTAGCAAAATCACATCCTCTGCTTTCTGGGTCCACGTGGATATAGGTATCATCGATATGTTCTTCCATCCATTCCTTTATGGCATTGAACTGTTTTTCACGAAGTGCCAGTTCTTGGATTTTCATGTAGTCCTTGGCAAAATCCGCCTCGTGCTCATCATAACGGTTGGATATCTTCATGATCTTGAACTTGGGTGGTCCACCTCTTTGGTCATCTTCACGAATGGGACGAGATATTTCACCATCCTTAAGGTTCCTGACCTGGTTGTATAGGGTGGGGTCCATTTTTGTAAGCTCAAATCTGGAATCAAAGTTCACGGGATTACGTAGCAGTCCTCCATCAAACTTGGTCTCCTTTTCATCGGAAAAATTCAAGGCTGCCTCAGCAAATGTGTACTTGCCATCCAAAACCTGCTGACGAATGGAGTCCAATTCTTTTGTTGCTTTATCAATAGCGCTTTGTGGAATCTCAGGAGTCATTAAAATATGACGAACGTCTCTTTCCTGACCCCGAACCTTTTCAACAAAAATTATATGATACCCAAATATGGTCTCAAAAGGTTCTGAGATTTCTCCTTCCCTAAGACTAAAGGCGACATCCTTAAATTCCTTTACAAATTGTGTTTCCTTAGTCATACTATACAATCCCCCATTTGCCCTAGAAGCAGCATCCTGCGTATAAAGAATAGCTTTCACTTTAAAGCTTGCATCGTTTTCCAACACATCCTGACGGATTTCCTTAAGTTGATTGATTACTTTTTGCTTTTCTTCCTCGGGAGCTTCGGGCTGCTTTACAATTTGGGCAATTTCCAATTCCGCACCAAAAACAGGTCGTTCATCTTCCGGAATTTTATTGAAAAACTGACGGACCTCTTCCGGGGTCACTTCAATCTCCTCTACTATTTTTCCCTGCATCTTTTCGGAAAGCATTCGTAGTTTATTGATTTCAAAAAGCTCCTCACGGAAACTTTCCATGTCGGGCTTTTTATAGTAGCTGAGCATTTTTTCAACACTTCCAATCTGTTGCGTCAATTGTTGGATCTGCCTATCGCTTTGGGCGTTCACCATATCATCGGACACCAACAAACTATCCTGCACCGCTTGATGGGCATACAACCTGTCCTCCATAAGCTTGCCCAAAAGTCCGCAACGGGTAACATCTTCGGTGGAGGCACCTTGGTTACGAAGATCTATCAAGGTTTTATCTATATCCGATTCCAAGATCACATAATCTCCCACTACTGCTGCAATTCCATCAAGCTTTATCCTTTTGGTGTTGCTCGTAGTATCCACACTCATTGCTTGGTCTGCTTCCTGTGCCTGGACCATTCCTATTATTGCAAAAAATGCAATCGAAAGTCCTTTAATTTTCTTTGTCATAAACCTCAAATTCATTCTTCTTAATGGCTTCATCTATAATTTCGGTCTCCAATTGTTTAATGTAATTTAAACGTCTTCTATTCAAAATCAGTTGCCGAATATCAGGTTCCACATAATCAAACGGGGCTGTTTCATTGACTTCCAACACATTGGTTACCAACCCCAAATATACCTCTAACGAATCTTGTAGCTCAAAAAATTGTGATTTTTTTAAGTGGGATTCCTCATTTGCCTGTGTTAATGGGGGTATTTCTTGAATAACCCTTGACGCGCTTACCCAAATAGAATCGTTGAAATGTATTTTTTTGAATTGTACGGCAATGGAATCCAAATACCTTCTATCTGAATCTTCCCACCTCTTAATTTTTGACTCAACCCCGTCCCTATCCAAAAATTGTCCGGACATGCCAACAAACCTTAACTGCACCAATTTTTCGTTGAGTTTGAAATTTTCTTTTTCTCTCTCGTAAAATTCCTGCAATTGACTTTTGGTAACGGACGTATCCTGGGATTGATTGACCAACGCTTCTATGTAGGCACGCGTGTACAGATCGGCACGATAATCGGACACCAATCGATCAAACTCCGCCAACTTTTCTTCGGGCAGGTTTATTTTGGATTTTGACAACAACAACTGTTTTGATGCCCAATTATTTATATAATTGTTCACAAATATGGTACTATCCTGCGTCGTCATATCATCCCCGATCAAGGAAGCAATATCTTCTTTGTACAAAAAAGTGTCGCCCACCCTCGCCAGAGGTTCCTTTTCTTCCTCCTCATTGAACAGACCTTCACAGGAGGAAACAAGAATTGCCACAAAAGTGCCTAAAAGGAAAAGTGTGTGTTTTTGGAGCTTAAGCATTTCGCAAAAATAACAATTACAAAGTCCCTTACAAGAAGCTTCTCATTTCATTAACAGATTTTTTGTGCCCGATAGATGCCCAGAAATTGCTACTTTAGTGCAAAACCAAACCAAATATGAAGTACACTACGGAAATTGTTGTTGATGTACCCAGGGAGGAATTTATTAAAAAAATGGATGACCCCGACAACATGAAGCATTGGCAACAAGGACTTATCGGCTACGAGCAATTATCCGCCAGTCCCGGACAAGAGGGTTCTCGCATGAGTCTAAGTTACGAAATGGGAAAACGGAAAATGGATTTGGTGGAAACCATCATTAAAAAAGACCTACCCGAAGAAATACACATGACTTACGAAACCAAGGGAGTACACAATATTCAAAAAAACTATTTTAAGGAAGAGGGCGAAAAAACCCGTTGGGTATCCGAATCGGAATTTCAATTTTCTGGGTTTGGGATGAAACTTATGGGATTTTTAATGCCCGGAGCCTTCAAAAAGCAGTCCCTCAAATACATGCAAGATTTTAAGGCATTTGCCGAAAATGGCACATCTGTGCTCAACTCATAACAACAATGGAAAAACTTTTGGACAGAAAAATAAAGATTATCTGGGACTTTAGGGGCCCAACCGCATCACATACGGCCGAGCATTACCTTAAACACCTTAAAGAATTTGCTGAGGTCGAGGAACTAAAATACGACCTTGAAGGCTTGGAACATTTTAGCCCTACACATAGTATCGCCTATTTGGTGGTGGACGAGGTCGAACTTAAAGAGGTAAGAAGCATTCTTAAACCTCATCGGGGCCAAGTGTATTCAGGGAAAATTTAATTTTTTATCTATGTGGCTTAGAGTTGCTGTATTGAGCTTGCTCTTGTGGGGCACATCTTGTGCAAAAAACAACCCGACCGACCCTCTGGCCAATGCCCTTTCTTCCGAAGACCCAAAAATTAAAAAGGTAATGGATCATCTGGACAATCACGAAGTCCAGGTCCGATATACCCGGATAGACCGAAAAAATGACAGCATTATTTTTACGGATTTTGATTTTCAGGTGGATAAAAACAACTATTTCTACCCTGCAAGTACCGTAAAATTTCCCGCGGCGGTCGCAGCCTTGGAAAAGCTCAACACAATTGATTCCCTATCCATGGAAACCCGATTTTTTGTTGAAGGTGACTCCGTGGAAACAACTTTTGCCAAAGCTATTTCAGAAATTTTTGCTGTCTCGGACAATGCAGCCAACAATCGTTTGGTGGAATTTTTGGGGCAAGATGATATAAACGCTAGAATGCAAGAACGAGGGGTATCGCCTATTCGAATTGCCCATCGGTTATCCACTGACAATGCCGATGATATTACAACAAAACCTATTGTTTTTTACCTCAATGATTCTACTACCACCTTAAGCAATCCCATCATAAATTCGCCCATAAGACCTATTGATTTGAACGGCATCAAAAAAGGGAAAGGGTATATTGCCGATGAATCTTTACAGACTGGACCTTTTGATTTCGCATTGAAAAATTATTATCCAATCGAAGCTCAAACCGCTCTTTTAAAACGTATCATTTTTCCCGAAGCATTTCCGAAAGACGAACGTTTTAACCTCAGCAATGGTCAGCGCACTTATCTGTTGTATGCCATGCACACCTTACCACCCCAGTTAGGGTACGACCCAGAAGAGTTTTACGACAGCTACGTGAAGTTTTTTATGTTCGGTGACACTACCGATCCCATGCCGGAACATATCAAAATCTATAACAAAGTAGGTTATGCCTATGGTACATTAACCGACTGTGCTTACATAAAGGATACCGAAAACAATATTGATTTTATGCTCACGGCCACAATCTTGGTGAACAGCAATGGTATTTTTAACGATAACACCTACGAATATGACGAGGTCGGCATACCTTTCTTGGCTCAGCTGGGGAGAGAAATTTACAATTATGAGCTAAACCGTACACGCGGTAAAAGGTAGTGGGACATTACCCGCTGAAAAAATTCCATTTAAGCAACGTCCCACCCTCCGGACTAAAGTCCATAAAAATCAAGAAACCTCACCCAACCATTTCTGGTTGTATGTTCCAATTTTCGTTGGCCAAGAGTACTTGGTCAAAGTCTATACCTTCAATAGGTTTCAACGTTTGGCTAGGAGCATCCCATTCTATTTTTCTGCCAAGTTTCCAAGAAAGTCCAGCCATATGGGCCGAGATGGCCTCATCAAAACCTTCCTTGATACCACAACTCACCTTACCTCCATTTTTTATGACGCTCAGCCATTCCCTCATATGCAGAAAGGTTGAATCCACGCGGACTCCATCAATATAGGTCCACATCAAACCCTTATCGGCAAAATATTGTGAAGTAGCCGACGAAACGGCATCCGTGCTGGTAGCAGCAGGGTCGTATTGATAAATAGGCACGTTGGGAAGCATCTTTTCGGCTTCCAGCATATCGGCATATCGGGTGGAAGCGCCATCGGGCCAAACGGTCAATCTATTGCCCAATTCCATGGTGGCATCGTGTCCCATTAAAATGGTGGGGCGGTTGAAACCATTCCCCAGGGTGGCACTATAACAGAAGGTCATACCCTTTTCCTTGCCCCTGGTTTGACTGCTTCCCGTACTGAAATCGGGGAACTCCATATTTACTTGGATCACATCGGGAACATTTCGTCCGTCGTTGTGAGTGTATATGCCACCCGATGCACTGACAGAAGCAGGAATACCCATGTTCAGCACACAATTTAAACGGTCGTAATCGTGGGTCAACAGGTCACCAGACAATCCTGAGCCGTAAGCCCACCATTTGCGCCATCTAAAAAAGTGATTTTTATTGAACGGCACTTTTGGTGCGGAGCCCAAAAACTGCTCCCAATCAATGGTCTCGGGACTGGCTTTCTCATGGATATCGTAGTTCCAGGCACCGTTGTCATCGTTCCTGTTGGTATTTGTTTGAATCAATGATACGTGCCCAAGTGTTCCCTTTTCCACAATATCACGCGCAGTACTAAAACTCAGGGTCTGCCTATGCTGGTGCCCCACGGCGAACACCGCATCGGATTTTTCGGCCGCTTCACGCAAGGTATAGGTCTCGCCAACGGTATGTGTCATAGGTTTTTCCACATATACGTGCACATTGTTGTTCAAAGCTTCGATGGACATGGGGGCATGCCAGTGGTCCGGTGTTGCAATCACAACGGCATCCACGTCTCCACTCTGGATCATTTCCTTATAGGTCAAATATCTTTTGATTTTATTATCATCCGTAGAAAACGAATTGATGAATTTCTCCGCACGTACATCGAACACATCACAAATGCCCACTAATTTCACATTGAGGGGTTCTTGAGACTCGAAATCTTCCAATCGTTTGTTGTTGGGATCTTCTTCTGCTGCCAAACGCATTTCTTCCTTCCACTCATCCGTTGCAAAACCCAAGGCCCGCGTCAATTGTTCGCCCCGAATACCAAAACCGATCACCCCGATTCTCACGGGTTCTCCCCCAATTCCCGGAACTGCAGGAGGTAATGATGGCTTTATGTTGAGCTGTTCCAATATTTCCGAACGTTTCTTTCTGGAGCCAACAGAGCTGGCAGCTCCAGCCCACCATACAGCTCCCAGTATGGGCAGGCCTCCCAATCCTATTAAAAGGTCTCTTCTAGTCCATTTCATTGTTCCTGAGTTTTAAGTTTGTTCTTTCTAAGATGATCTAGGCCAAAATAAGACCCGGTTGGTAATTGATAGATTACGATACAGGCCACGAGCTCTATCAAATTTTTATTGACGATCCAGTAGCTCCCCTCAACATTCATTTGTGTAAGCCCAGGAAAGGGTGGATGAGCCAAAAAATACATAGTCAAAAGACCGGCACCTACAATGGCTCCGACTCGTTCAAAAATTCCTAGGGTAAAGGTAAAGCCGACCAACATCAAAGCGATAATATTGAGCGTGTCCACCCAACCTATGGTTGCATCGCCTATCAACATGGTGAAAAACCAGTCAAAAGGTCCTTGTGCGGTAGCCAAATATCCAAATGAAGTCCATTCGGGATTGTACATCTTCACCACACCTTCAAATAAAAAGTGCCACCCGATAAATATGCGAAGCAGGGTAACACTTGCTTTCAGTTTATTTTGGTTTAGGTTCATAATTGCTATAGTTAATGATAAATATTCAATGCTGCTCCATTCAAGAGGAGGATGTGTGCCAAATTAACGATATAACAGGTCAAAAGAAATTGATACACTAAAAGTATCTTAAAGGGAGAGTATAAACCATGACCAATGTCATTTTCAGTAGTTTATGGTGGAAGGAGGTAAAATGCTCGATACATCTGATGCGATCGCCATACAAAAACTAACGTATGGGATTCCTTGGGCATAGTCGCTGTGTAGCTTTAATTGAAAAGCAGTATTCTGATTAAACAGGCTCCCCGAACAAATCGTAATCGGAGGCATCCGTAATCTTGATGTTCACGAAGTCACCGATTTTTACATAATGCTTGGTGGCATCGATCAACACCTCGTTGTCCACATCGGGCGAATCAAACTCGGTACGGCCCACAAAATGGTTTCCTTCTTTTCTGTCGATGATACAACGGAAGGTTTGTCCAATTTTTTCCTGGTTCAATTCCCAAGAAATTTGTGACTGGATTTCCATAATGATGTTGGCCCGCTCCTGCTTTACTTCTTCGGGAACATCATCCTCCAAATTGTAGGCGTGCGTATTCTCTTCGTGACTGTAGGTGAAGCAACCCAATCTTTCAAAACGCATTTCTTGCACCCAATTTTTCAAGGTCTCAAAATCCGCTTCGGTTTCGCCTGGGTAACCTACGATCAAAGTAGTTCGGATGGCCATTTCGGGAACAGCCGCCCTAAAGTCGTTCAATAACTTTGTGGTCTTAGCCTGGGTAGTACCGCGTCGCATACTTTTAAGTATGGAGTCGGCTATATGTTGAAGTGGAATATCAATATAATTACAGATTTTGGGCTCGTTGCGCATCACCTCCAAAACATCCATTGGGAAGCCTGTTGGAAACGCGTAGTGCAAACGAATCCATTCAATGCCCTCTACTTTGGCCAGAGCCTGGAGCAGTTCGGCCAAATTTCTTTTCTTATAAAGATCAAGTCCGTAGTACGTAAGGTCTTGAGCAATCAAAATGAGTTCCTTTACACCGTTGGCGGCCAATTTTTCAGCTTCGGAGACCAAATCTTCAATAGGTGTACTTCGGTGTTTTCCACGCATCAAAGGGATAGCACAGAAAGAACAAGGACGATCACATCCTTCGGCAATTTTAAGGTATGCGTAGTTTTTGGGTGTGGTGGTCAAACGCTCACCGATCAACTCGTGCTTGTAATCGGCTCCAAGTGCCTTCAACAAATTGGGTAGATCACTTGTACCGAAATACTCGTCCACATTTGGAATTTCCTTCTGTAAATCTGGCTTGTAGCGTTCGCTCAAACAACCTGTCACAAAAACTTTGTCCACATCTCCGGACTCTTTCTTTTGAACATACTCCAAAATGGTATTGACGCTTTCTTCCTTTGCATTGGCAATGAATCCACAGGTGTTGATTACCACAACATTGCCTTCTTCCTCGTGGGCCACCTCTTTGTTATTAGCTCGCAATTGTCCCATCAACACTTCCGAGTCGTAGACGTTCTTGCTGCAACCTAAGGTCACCACATTGATTTTGTTCTTTTTGAGCGATTTTGTGCGCATAGTTCCTTTAAATGGAGTGCAAAAATACAATAACACAGGGCATTACAACCACTTTGAACTATAATATTTATGGAATTGATAAGAACTCTTACGGTTTGGTTACTCCTGATATCCTTCAGGCATTTTCCTGACCTTGGTCAATTCTTCAAAGGCTTTACCGATACGGAGCAGATGGGCTTCTGAAAATGGTTTTCCGATAAAAGTCAAACTTTCGGGCTCGCCATCAGTTTTGTAACCCATGGGAATAGTCAATGCAGGATATTCGGCCACCGCTGCATAACCAGCGTGGTAATTGTTGATACTTAACACGGCATCGAGCTGCTTTTCTTCTATGATATTGAAAAAGGCCCTTCCCGATTCCTTTAGATTTTGTTTGATTTTTTCAAATTGCTCAGTTGTTGTCGAATCTGCCAAAATACCATCAAAACGTTCCTGTCCGTAAGGTATCCTCACCAAGGAATCTTGCTGGTTAAAGGTAACCACCTCTTCCACCGACTCCACTCGTACGGCATCTTTATCCTTGACCTCTGCATTTATGTAAGCGGGTAAATCTTCCCTCATATCTAAATTCAATAATGTTGTGAACCCTTCCAAAGGAATATTCTCAGCTTCAAATTCCACGATTTGAGCACCAGCTTCTCGTAATGCTTCGACGTTCGCGGCATAAATGGAATCACGCTCCATTAAGTTCTTCATCACACCCAAACGGATTTCTTGAAGCGGCTCTGGATTCATCCAAGCGGATAAAATACCTGGTTCCGCAGTCACTGATTTGTAGTCAGCTTCATCTTTTCCCAACATGGCATCCAACAGAATGGCATTATCCGTCACGTTTTTGGTCATGGGGCCAGGGGTATCCAACGTACTCGATATAGGCACAATCCCTGTTCGACTCAATAAGCCAATGGTAGGTTTTAACCCCACCACTGAATTTTGACTGGATGGGGAAAGTATGGAACCTGAAGTTTCGGTTCCAACGGCACCAACGGCATAGTTGGCCGCAGTGGACGTTCCACTGCCCGCGCTGGAACCACCCGTATCAAATACCCTTCTTCCGTAGGGATTCAATGTCTGGCCGCCAACGGCACTCTGCCCGTTAGGACAAACCCCGCAGATAAAATTGGCCCATTCGCTTAGGTTGACCTTACCTAAAATTAGAGCTCCTTTTTCCTTTAAACGTTCTACTATAAATGCATCATCGGTCTGATTCTCCTTTAGTACGATAGCTCCCGCTGTCGTTTTCATTTCTGCAGCTCCTATATTATCCTTCAATAAAATGGGCATGCCATAAATAGGATGGTGGTCTCCCTTGTTCTTGTCCAGGGCACGTGCTTCTTCGAGCACGTTGGGGTTCAATGCAATAATGGTATTCAGGGTCGTATTGTTGGGCAACTCGTACTTGTAGATTCGGTGAAGATAAAAAAGCACCAACTCTTCATACGTAACTGTACCTTGATCAATATGGGTTTGAATGGTGGGAATATCCTGCTCCAACACCAAAGGTTTCATTTTTTGATATTTCGCCTCTGTAAATTGGGACACCTCATCATAAAGTGGCAAAAACACTTCGTTCTTATCCAAGACTTTGCTCTGGATGAATTTGTAGCGCATCCTTTCGCTTTTGTTATTAGCGCTGGCAGCCACCTCCGCAGAATCATTGTAGGGTGTCCAGAGGACAATATCTTCCTTGGGCTGGGCTTCCTTCTGTTTACAAGAAATAAAACCAATCAACAAAAAAGAACAGAAAAGGTATTTGCACATCATCATTTATATTTTAAAAAACGAATCGACAAACTCATATTTATTGAACACTTGAAGGTCTTCGATGCCCTCGCCGACGCCGATATATTTTACTGGAATCTGAAATTGGTCGGAAATTCCGATAACAACACCACCTTTTGCAGTGCCGTCCAGCTTGGTCACTGCCAAACTGCTCACCTCGGTAGCTTTGGTGAATTGCTTTGCTTGTTCAAAGGCATTTTGCCCTGTTGACCCATCCAGCACCAAAAGCACCTCATGTGGGGCATCCGGAACTACTTTTTGCATAACACGCTTTACCTTGGAAAGTTCGTTCATTAAATTGACCTTGTTGTGCAAACGTCCCGCAGTATCCACCAACACCACATCTGCATTTTCAGCCACGGCAGAATTTAGGGTATCGAACGCCACAGAAGCGGGGTCGCTCCCCATTTTTTGTTTGATGATAGGCACATCCACACGTTTTGCCCAAACTTCCAATTGATCAATGGCTGCTGCACGGAAGGTATCGGCGGCACCCAAGACCACTTTCATGCCACTGGCCTTGAATTTATGGGCCAGCTTACCAATGGTGGTTGTTTTCCCCACACCGTTCACGCCTACTACCATAATTACATATGGTTTTTTGTCCTTTGGAACTGCAATCTCGGTGTCCTCACCTGAATTGGTCTCCGATAGCAAACCTGCAATCTCTTCACGAAGAATTGTATTGAGCTCGTCTGTTCCCATGTATTTGTCACGGGATACACGCTCTTCGATACGCTCGATGATTTTTAGGGTGGTATTTACCCCTACATCGGAAGTAACCAAAACTTCTTCGAGGTTGTCCAATACTTCATCATCTACTTTGGATTTACCTGCTACGGCTTTGCCCAGTTTACCGAAAAAACTGGTTTTGGACTTTTCTAGACCCTTGTCCAAAGTCTCTTTTTTATCCTTTGAAAATATATTTTTGAATAAGCTCATCCTGTGTTCTTTGAGAATGGTCAAAGATAGGAAAGTAAGGGGAGTTTTGTTAACAGAAAATTCCTTTTGAAATACCTTAGCGTCGCCAAGTTGAGGCATCCAACAGAATTATGGGAATGAAAAAAGCCGCTTTTTAGCGGCTTCAATATTATTAGATAAGAAAAAATTCCTTATTTACTGTTCAACCAGTCGTTAACCATTTCCGGCGCCATTACAGACTCTACGAAAGTGTAGGCCCCTGTTTTTGGTGACTTTACCATTTTGATGGCCTTTGTCAACCTCTTGGATGATGACTGAAGTGTTGCTACTGTTTTCTTTGCCATGGCTTATATTTTTCTGCCTTTTACTTTGTAAAGGCTATTACTTAATTTCTTTATGAACGGTCATACGCTTAAGGATAGGATTGTACTTTTTGATTTCCATCCTATCTGGCGTGTTCTTTTTGTTCTTGGTGGTAATATACCTAGAAGTACCTGGCATACCAGATTCCTTGTGTTCTGTACACTCTAAAATTACCTGAACCCTATTTCCTTTCTTTGCCATTGTATTGTACTTAAAATGCTTTTACAACTTACTTTTTGGAATTGATTTCCTTCAAGACAGCAGAGATTCCTTTTTTGTTGATGATCTTCAACCCACGGGCAGAAACGTTCAAGGTTACCCAACGATCTTCCTCTGGAATATAAAACCTCTTCTTGGAGATATTTGAATCAAATCTCCTTTTTGTCTTATTGATAGAAAAGGAAACGTTGTTTCCAAACATCACCTTTTTTCCTGTTACTTCACAAACTTTAGACATCTCCCTAACTATTTGAGTGATTTTATTGAGGCTGCAAATTTATACCATTTTACTGGGACGTACAAAATTCTTTTTCAGAAATTTAAAATTTCTTTATACAATAGCTCAAAAGCCTTGTTAACAGACTTTTTCACGACCCTGTCCCGATGCTTTCCCATCACAAATTTATGGGCAAAAGTACCTTTTGGAGTACCGATTCCAATATAGACCGTTCCTACTTCGGCATCGGAATCGCCTTTGGTAGGTCCGGCATTACCGGTCGTAGCTATGGAGAAATCGGTTCCCAACTTATTTTTTACGCCATTTGCCATGGCAATCGCAACTTCTTCACTGACCACGGAATACTCGTCGATAAGTTCTTGTGGAACCCCCAAAACATTAACCTTGGTCTCGGTGGCATAGCACACCATACTCCCTTTAAAGTAGGCGGATGCTCCGGGAACGGAGGTGATTCGTTCCGCGATGCTTCCCCCGGTAAAACTTTCGGCAGTGGACAAGGTCATTTTTTTATCGGTAAGCAATATGCCTATCTGTTTTTCGACTCTTCCATCTTCCTCCTCTTCCCCGTAGATAATCTCTCCAATAATGGGATAAAGTTTTTTTACCTGTTCTTCTATTCCAGCGAGCAACGCATCTTTATCCTCCCCTTTTGCCGAAAGACGAAGTCTTACACTACCAATGTTCGGCAGATAGGCAAACTTGATAAATGGCGGCAAATTGTTTTCCCAATCTTCAAGCTTTTCGGCAATCGCACTCTCACCCATTCCATAAGTCAGAATGGTCTTATGGACAATATGAGGTCGCTTGTACTCTTCTTTGATTTTGGGCAAAACGGAAGATGTCATTAGATTTTTCATCTCGTACGGCACCCCGGGAAGGGAAACAAATGCTGTTTCGCCCTTTTTCATCCAGATGCCAGGCGCGGTTCCAAACTCATTATGCAGCACAGTTGCCTTTGACGGAACCATAGCCTGTTCCCTGTTCAAATCCGAAATTGGGGTTGTAATGTATTTTTTGAAAAGCTCTTCAATATGATGCAAAACCGAATCGTCCCGGACCAGTTCATCTTCAAAAAATTCACAAAGGGTATGCTTGGTGACATCATCCTTTGTAGGGCCAAGACCACCTGTTATGATTACCACAGAGGAACGCTCACCGGCCTCTTTCAGAGACCTTAGTATATGGTCTTTATCATCCTGAATAGAAGTGATTTGGTAAACAGAGACCCCAATCTTGTTCAGTTCTTTGGAAATAAACGCTGAATTGGTATCTACAATCTGACCTATGAGAATCTCATCCCCAATGGTGATTATCTCCGCTTGCATCTATAAATCAAAGTCGTTTTTAAGTTCAGAGACCACTTGGAGCACATCCTTTTTCAACAAAGGAAATTTTTGTTCTATTTCCTCCATGCTACCGGTTGCCTTACCTAGTGTTTCTATTTCCAAGGCCTTGGCCCTGGTCTGCTCCATGCCCAAAATATCCACGTTGGGCTTAATTTTATGGGCCAACTTATATATGTTTTCATAGTCCTTGCTACCTATAGCTTTTTCCAAGCTTTCTAGGTCTTCAGGAACTTCTTCTAAAAAAACGGAGATTACCGAGGTTATAAAATCCTCGTCACCTTCCGCCATTTCATTTATTTTATCGAGGTTGTAAATCATTATTTTACATTAATATCAAACATTTGCTCACCTTCCAATCTACCGACAAGGTAGTCATTTGGGCTTACTTTACCAACACCGGCAGGGGTACCCGTAAATATGATATCTCCCTTTTTCAACATGAAATAAGTGGATATATGCGCTATGATTTCATCTATCTTCCACAGCATCAACGAGGTATTCCCATCTTGGACAATTTCATTATTTTTTGACAATGAAAATTTCAGGTTGTCCATATCCTTAAACATATCCTTGGAAAGCCATCTTCCAACTACGGCAGCACCATCAAACCCTTTGGCCTTTTCCCAGGGCAACCCTTTGGATTTTAATTTGGTTTGAAGGTCTCTCGCCGTAAAATCTATGCCCAGCCCAACTTCATCATAATATTTATGGGCAAATTCTTTGGAGATATGTTTCCCCACTTTTTTGATTTTCACCAGAACTTCCACTTCATAGTGAACATCGTTGGAAAATTCGGGGATATAAAAATCTTGCTCTTTGGGTAAAATAGCGGAATCGGGCTTTATAAAAACCACAGGTTCGTCCGGACGCTCATTGCTCAGTTCGTTTATGTGATCCACATAATTACGTCCTATACAAATCAGTTTCATAATTTGTTCACGGGGGTTAGGGTTAAGATTGGTTTATTTAAAATTTGTTATTGAGCTTGCTCAACTTTATCTGGGTAAGAACTTTTTTGGTGTACAGCGGGAAATCGGCGTTCAAGATCCAGCCAAAGTAGCCGGGTTCTTTCTCCATGACCTCTTCCACTGTTTTTCCATTATGTTTTCCAAAGGCAAAAATCGGTTCCTGGTTTTCATTGAGGCCGATAAAGCCCGCAAAATCCAGATTTTGTCTTCTTGTAGTGAACTCTGACAGCTTTTTTATATCATTTTCAAGCTCTGGATATCGGTCCAATTGCGCAAGCAATACCTCGTAGGTTGCCAAGGTATCGGCTTCCGCGCTGTGCGCATCGTCCAAATTCTTGTCACAATAAAATTTATAGGCGGCTTCCAGTGTACGTTTTTCCATTTTATGAAAAATGGTCTGTACATCTACGGACACCATACTTTTCATATCAAAATCCACATCGGCGCGCAGCATTTCCTCGGCCAACAATGGAATGTCGAACCTATCGGAATTAAATCCTCCAAGGTCACTATCGCGAATCATCGCATAAATTTCCTTGGACAGTTGCTTAAATGTAGGCTCGTTGGCCACTTTTTCATCGGAAATACCATGAATGGCCTCGGATTCTGCCGGAATGGGCATCTCCGGGTTTACCAACCATGTTCTGCTTTCTTTATTCCCATTGGGAAAAACCTTCAGGATAGAAATTTCTACAATCCTATCTTTTGCAACATTGGTCCCAGTGGTCTCCAGGTCAAAAAAACAGATAGGCTTGGTCAATTGTAATTGCATGTGGGGCGTTTTAAATAAGGTTCACTAGGCTTCTAAATTAAGAATAGTGACAGGAATATGGGCAGTTTTCTACTATATTTCCCTATTTATGTCCCAGGCCTCCAAATAATCTGCCACTGCTTTTACGAACATTCCGCCCAATGCACCGTTCACCACTCGGTGATCATAACTGTGCGAAAGGTACATTTTACTGCGGATACCTATATATTCACCTTGATCGGTCTCAATTACAGATGGTATTTTTCTGATGGCCCCCAATGCAAGGATTCCTACTTGCGGTTGATTGATGATCGGCGTACCAAAAACACTTCCGAAGGAACCAACATTGGTTACCGTGTACGTACCATCTTTTACCTCATCGGGCTTTAATTGATTGTTTCTTGCCCTATCGGCCAGATCGTTCACTGTTTTGGCCATCCCCACCAAGTTCAATTGGTCGGCATTTTTGATTACGGGCACAATCAGGTTGCCATCGGGCAGGGCTGCTGCCATTCCCAAATTGATGTTCTTCTTTTTGATGACCTTGTCTCCATCCAACGAAATGTTCATCAGTGGATATTTTTTAAGGGCCATGGCCACAGCTTCCATAAATATGGGCGTAAAGGTCAATTTTTCACCTTCTCGCTGTTGGAATGCATTCTTCACCTTATTTCTCCAATTGACCACATTTGTCACGTCCACTTCCACAAAGCTCTGAACGTGTGCGGAGGTTGATATGCTCTCGATCATATGGTGGGCGATGAGTTTGCCCATACGGGTCAACGGAATGACCTCATCCCCTGCGCCTACCTGAACTTTTGGTGCCTGAGGTTTGTTCGCGACCGTCTCTTTTGGCGCTGAGGGTGCTTCGACTTTCTCGGTTTTGGTTTCAGGTTTTGGTTTAGCCTCTTCTTTTACCCGACTTCCATTGGAACGGTTTTCCAAATAGGCCATGATATCATTTTTGGTGACCCTACCTTCTTTACCTGTTCCGGTAATGGCCTCGAGCTCATCCATGGAAACGTTTTCTTCCTTGGCTATGTTTTTCACCAAGGGCGAATAAAATCGTTCTGAACTTGAAAAATCGGGCGTGGATGAGGAAACTGACTCCTTTACACTGGCCATTTGAGCTTCCAACTCTCCTGCCGGCACTTCAACAGGCTTCTCTTCTACTTCTTTTTCTGTACTTTCCTCCACTGGGGTGTCAACTTCACCTTCAATTTGAATCACGGCGACAACTTCACCAACCTTTATCACATCATCTACATCGAACCGCTTTTCTACCAATACCCCATCCACTTCACTAGGAACTTCGGAATCCACTTTGTCCGTGGCAATTTCAAAGATGGCCTCGTCCATCTCTATGGTGTCGCCCACTTCTTTCAACCAGTTGGTCAAGGTAGCTTCAGCAACACTTTCTCCCATTTGCGGTAATTTCAATTCAAATTTTGACATATTCGTATTTATCAAAGTGATTTTGATTTGTATTTTACAAAAATACTAAAGAAATCGACTTATTTTTGATTTATGTTTATTAATTCGCTTTAATAGAATTTTCAAAAGGGACTCTATTGATTATACTTCTCCCTAAAGTTACCTCATCTGCATACTCCAATTCGTCACCTACCGAAATTCCCCTGGCTATCGTCGAAGTAGTCACTTCTAATCCTTCCAGTTGTTTGTAAATATAAAAATTAGTTGTGTCCCCCTCCATGGTCGAACTCAGGGCCAAGATCAATTCCTTAATGGTTCCGTCCTTCACTTTTTTTACCAGTGAACCAATATTTAGGTCTTGTGGACCAACGCCTTCCATAGGGGAAATCTTTCCCCCCAACACATGGTACAGGCCGTTATATTGAGATGTATTTTCAATGGCCATTACATCCCTGATATCTTCCACTACGCACACCAAGGTCTCGTCCCTTTTGGGGTTGGCACAAATTTCACATACCTCCGTATCGGAAATATTGTGGCAATTTTTGCAAAAGTTGACCTCGCTTCTCAATTTAAGGAGTGCATTGGCCAAATGTTCCGACCGCTCTTCCGGCTGTTTTAACAGATGAAGCACTAAGCGCAATGCTGTTCGCTTACCGATTCCCGGTAATTGCGACATCTCATAAACAGCGTTCTCCAGTAGCTTAGATGAAAATTCCATAGCATCAATTCTCCTACAAAATTACGATTTTACAGTTACCAATTTACTTTCGTACTTTGCAATTCAAATTGCATATATGTCAGCCACACAAATCCTGTTGCTTATCGGTGCCTATTTCATGGTGCTTATATTGATTTCTTACTTTACCGGAAAAAACGATTCCAACGCCGATTTTTTTAAGGCGGGGAAACAATCCCCTTGGTACGTAGTAGCCTTTGGAATGGTGGGCGCCTCATTATCGGGGGTCACCTTTATCTCTGTGCCGGGATGGGTACAGGATAGCCAGTTCAGCTATATGCAGGTAATCTTGGGATATCTTGTTGGCTATTTTGTGGTTGCATTTGTACTGCTCCCCCTCTACTATAAACTAAACCTAACTTCTATTTATGAATATTTAAATGACCGTTTTGGAAAGATGAGCCACAGGACCGGTGCATTTTTCTTCTTTATATCGAGGGTTCTTGGTGCTGCTTTCAGACTTTATTTGGTAGCAATAGTCCTGCAACAATTTGTTTTTGATGACTTGGGAGTCCGTTTTGAATTTACCGTGATCATCTCCATCCTGTTGATTTGGCTTTACACTAACAAAGGTGGCATTAAAACCATTGTTTGGACGGACACTCTGCAAACCCTGTTCATGATTTTGGCAGTTGTACTTTCCATTGTGATGATCAATCAGGAACTTGGCTGGAGTTTTGGGGAATTCTTGGCTTCTGAGGAGCTGAAAAATTATAATGATTTTTTGGTGACGGAAAGCTTTCTGGACAGGAGTTATTTTATCAAATCCTTTGTTGGCGGCATGTTCATAACCATTTGCATGACGGGTCTTGACCAAGATATGATGCAAAAGAACCTTACCTGCAAGTCTTTGAAGGATGCCCAAAAAAACATGGTCTCCTTTAGTTTTGTACTGGTCATATCCACATTTTTGTTCATGCTCTTGGGAGCGCTATTGTTTATTTACGCAAAGAGGGAAGGTATTGCCATACCGCTGATGGATGGCACACCGAAGACCGACCTCCTTTTCCCGGAAATTGCCTTGAACAGTGGATTGGGACTGGCACTTTCCATCACTTTTATGCTCGGTCTCATCGCCGCGGCCTACAGTAGTGCAGATAGTGCGCTTACTTCCTTGACAACTTCTTTCTGTGTGGATTTCCTAAACGTTCAAAACAAGGAGGACAAAGAACAAAAACGCATTAGAAAACGTACCCATATTGCCATGAGCTTTGCTCTTGTTGTGGTCATCATTGCATTTAAGTATATTCTTAGCAGCAATGTGATAGATAGCTTGCTTACGGTAGCCGGTTACACTTATGGCCCACTACTGGGTCTTTTTGCCTTTGGCATCTTCACCAAGCACAAAATCAAGGACAGTTATGTTTGGATAGTGGCTTTATTATCGGTGATCGCCATAGTTTTTATAGCCAATATCCCTTCGAAATATTTAGGGGGCTATCAGGTTGGCTATGAATTGTTACCGTTGAACGGTTTGCTAACATTCATTGGCCTATGGTTTATCCGCACAAAAAAATCGGAAGAAAAATCTAATATTGTCCAGTAGCAAGCAGCACCAATGTACAGGCAACTTCGACCTCAATCCCAGCATTTTCAAGGATTTCATAGAATTCCGGGTTTTCCGTTCCTGGGTTAAAAATAACACGCCTCGGGTTTAGGTCAACAATTTGCTGATAGTATTCTTTTTGATTTTTTGGGTTTAAATATAAAGTTACGGTATCAATATTTTGAAAATCAATCAAGTTGTCTTTAATTTGTACCCCTGATACAGTTCCCCCACGTATCCCAAATGCGGTTGTTTCAATATTATTGTCAACCAGCCTACGAATAGCTGTGTTACTGTATCTTCCCGGGTTTGTAGAAGCCCCTACGACAAGTGTTTTTTGCATTTGTTAATTTTTGTGTTAAACTTTTATATAGACTGTAATTTTTCACATGTAAAGTCGTCTATTTTTTATAACTTAAAGTCATTGGTAAGACTGTATTTTTATAGTTAATGGTTAGTGTTTAGTATAGCTTATCAATGTATAACCCCGGTACTCGTTACCGGGGTTTCTTCTTTTATAACGTCATATCAATAGTCTCCGACAGAAGCTTGCCTTACAAAATTGATACAATTCAGAATGCTTTATTGTTAAAGGATGTTAAAATAAGTTTTGCCTGTAACATTCCCGAACCTATGGCGTCTTAAGAGTGACATCAATCATCAATCATCAATCAATCAAAAAACGAACTACTCATGAGACATGTGAGCTTTCTAGTTGCACTATTGCTGTGCATGACATCCCCTTTTTTAACTTTTGCCAATGATCCGAACGATGCTCTGGGCGTCATCAATGGTAAAGTCATCGACGAAATTTCCAACGAACCTGTAGCTTATGCTGCTGTTGTCATCAAATCGGAAGATGGTTCCCAGACCATTACAGGTGGAATTACCACAGAAGATGGAAGCTTTGAAATCAACAAACTTCCCGACGGTACATTTATTTTTGAAGTACAGTACATTGGCTACAAAACGTATTCCCAAAAATTAGTGATCTCCAAGGGCAAACGGATCCTTGATCTGGGCACCGTAACCCTAGTTGAAGAGACCAAGGAACTCGAAGGTGTGGAATTGGTGGCAGAACGCACCACTATTGAGCAGCGCGTAGACCGCAAAGTAATCAATGTTGGTAAAGATTTGACCACTGCAGGCGCTTCAGCTTCCGATATTATGAACAATATTCCATCGGTGAACGTGGACTCGCAAACAGGCGACATTACCCTCAGGGGCAACTCGAATGTACGGGTCATGGTCGACGGAAAATTGTCTAACGTTCCCGTGGCACAGCTGCTCAAGCAGATTCCATCAACTGCCATTAAATCCATTGAGCTTATCACGAATCCCTCTGCCAAATATAATCCCGAAGGGATGAGCGGAATCATCAATATTGTACTGCACAAAAACGCGAACATCGGTTTTAATGGAAACGTAAACCTTGGCCTCACCAAGGGCATCGAAGCCAAATTCAATAGTTCTATTGATATGAACTACCGTAACGGAAAGTTCAACTTTTATGGAAATTATGGCAACAATATTGGTAAATGGGTGAACGATGGAAGCATTCTTCGTGTAGACGAAAACTCACGCCAAAAATTTGATTTTTTCAACAATAACAAGTCGCACCTGTACAAATTAGGAGTGGATTTTTACCTGAACGATAAAAACACCATTTCCTTTTTTACCAATCAAAATATCTATGAAGGTGAAGGAACAGGAGAGACTGCAGTTTCATATTTTAATAATCCTTCGCGAAACGTGACACAATTGTTCCTGGACGACTCCAACAATAGCAGTGAGCAATATAATTTCGACTATAAACTCGATTTTAATAAAGAAGGCCACAACATAGAACTGGAAATTGACCACAACCTCTTCGACAGTGAACAGGATGCAGATTTTAGGTCTGTCGGCGCCTCAACCTATCCAGATTATATGGATTTTGTGGACACGGAGCGTACCCAGACCACTGCCAATTTGGATTATGTGAATCCGCTGGACAGTATTTCCAAACTGGAACTGGGTCTACAATCCAGAAATTTTGAGACCATTGTGGATTATTCTTCCACTGGGCAATCTTTTAATTCCAATGGGGATTTGGTACCTACGCCCTCCACTAAATTTGTGTACGACATGGATATTTATTCGGCCTATGCAACTTTTGGACAGACCTACGAAAAATGGTCCTACCAAATGGGCGTGCGTATCGAGGATGTTCAAGTTAAGGCCGATACCAATGCCGTACGTGCGTTTACGGATGACTATACCGAGATTTACCCCTCTGCATTTATTACCTACCGACCCAATGAAGGTGATCAAGTGCAACTGAGTTACAGCAGACGGGTAGATAGACCTGGCCTACAACAAGTAAACCCCATCCGTGAGTTTGCAACGCCTTTGATCTCTTCTTTTGGAAACCCAAATTTGGTACCTCAGTTCACAAATTCTTATGAAGCGAACTACACCAAAAGAATAAAAAATGGAAGTATTACCGGAGGTGTCTTCTATAGGAGCATAACTGATGAAATCAACCGAGCTATCTATGTGGACCGCTTGGACTTGAACAAGACCATATTGACCTTTGATAATTTTGACAAAACATCTGCCTACGGGGTTGAACTCTCTACCAATTACAAACCTTTAAAATGGTGGAGCATCAATGGAAGTTTTGACCTGTTCTCTCAAACTCAAAGGGGGTTGACCGAAACGCTGAACACAACTGACCCAAATCCGAGCGAGGACGATATTGTGGAACAGCGGGTGAAGGTAGACAACACTGCTTGGAACCTGAGAATGAACAACAGCTTTACCGTTACCAAGGCATTAACGCTACAAGCTTTCGGTTTTTACCGTGGAAGAAACAAGAGCATACAGTTCAATGCGGACCCGATGTATTTTGTGAATTTGGGCGCTCGCTACAGCTTTGCTGAAGGTAAAGGAACACTGAGCCTTAATTACAACGATATTTTCAACACCATGCGATTTGCTTTCGAGGGCGAATATCCTTTTGCGCAAGAAGGTGCCTTTAATTGGGAAAGCAACAATGTATATCTAGGTCTTTCCTATAGATTTGGAAGCGGTAAAAACCAAGCCAAACAACGTAAACGTAGGGACAACAACACCAAGCAAGGTGGCGGTGGTATCCTCTAAAATAAATTGATGCTTCATATTCGAGTGTTGGTTGGTTATCTTGTGTTAGCATCAATCAAAAACCCCGATCCAAACGGACCGGGGTTTTATATTTAATTGTATAAATGTCGAGTCTACCAACGGATGATGACACTGCCCCAGGTAAAACCACTACCAAAGGCCGCAAGCACCACCAAATCACCTTCTTTGACTTTTCCAGCCTCCCAAGCCTCTGTCAATGCAATGGGAATGGAAGCCGCTGTGGTATTACCGTACTTCATAATATTATTAAATACCTGTTCATCCTTCAATTTAAACTTGTTCTGGATGAATTGGGAGATTCTAAGGTTCGCCTGATGTGGAATTAGCATATCAATGTCGGTCGGGGCCAAATCATTTTTACCGAGTCCTTCCATAATTACCTCACTGAATCTGACCACTGCATTCTTGAAAACAAATTGTCCGTTCATATGTGGATAATAAGAGGTATCCTCGGGGTCTTTATCTTCGATAATATCGGTGACCCAACGTTTGCCCATTCCGGGCGCTATCAGTGAAAGCTCCTCAGCATGTTGTCCTTCGGAATGCAAATGGGTAGAAAGGATTCCTTTGGATGTATCCTCTTCCCTGGTCAAAACAGCAGCTCCTGCACCGTCACCAAAAATAACGGACACTCCCCTGCCCCTTGTAGTCATATCCAGACCACGGGAATGCAGTTCAGAACCAATGACCAGTACATTTTTGTACATACCGGTTTTAATGTATTGGTCGGCCACGGAAACACCGTAAACAAAACCGGAACACTGGTTTCTCACATCCAAGGCGCCAACGGTTCTTTTTAGACCAAGATCACGCTGCACCAATACACCGGGTCCAGGGAAATAATAATCGGGACTAAGGGTAGCGAAAACAATAAAGTCAATATCATCTTTATCGATACCCGCACGCTCGATGGCCTTTTTGGCAGCCTCAACTCCCATAGAAGTTGTGGTTTCAGTATCTTTTAGAACATGACGCCGCTCCTTAATTCCAGTACGCTCTTGTATCCATTCATCATTCGTGTCCATCACTTTTGACAAATCGTCGTTAGTGACCACATTTTCAGGGACGTAAAATCCCAATCCCGATATTCTTGAGTTATACATTTCTAATTGCTTAAGTATTGAATCTTTAAAAAACTCTTGGCTAATTAACGGAAAATTAAAAAATATATCCTAAGAACTGGATATTTATTAAGGCTTTTAGCGGATGTACTGCTCAAAATGGTTCACATTTACCTTAGCCTTAAGGTCATGCAATAGATTGTAAAGCCCAAAAAACGTACGATTTATATATAAAAAGTGTTTTGACCCCCTGTTCCCGTTCATCTTTCGGATTTGTTCGTCTTTGGAGTAGCGTTCACTGAGGTTTGCAATTTTCGACCAGAAACCTTCATCTCCAAAATCAAAAGTTTCTTTATGAAAAGGAGAAGTGAAAATAGTCAGCATTTCTTTGAAAAGTGCCTTAAAAAATATCAGCTCTTCTTCTGAGTCGGTCGGTGTCAAGATTTCCAGTTCATACAATTTTTCCATGAAGATTTTATCATTATTGATGTTTTCCTCTTTGGCCAACTCAAAATACGGTACATAAAAATCATCTGGAATCTGCTTGATGCAACCAAAATCGATGGCTATCAACTTAGCATCATCACTTACTAAAAAATTACCGGGATGCGGGTCGGCATGTACTCTTCTCAATTTATGAATCTGGAACATATAAAAATCCCAGAGGGCTTGGCCCAGAGTATTCCCAAGTTCAGCATCAAAATCCGTTCGGGTAAATTCGCCGAGGTGAGCCCCATCCATCCAATCCATAGTCAGGATACGCTCACTGGACAACTCTCGATAATATTTAGGAAATTGCATGTTTGGAATCACGGAACAGGCGGTGGTAATCTCGTCGCTTTGCTCCAATTCCAAGATATAATTGGTCTCTTCGATAAGTTTATGCTCTACTTCCTTGAAATATTTTTCGGAGTCCTTCCCTTTTAGGTTGAACATTTTAATGGCCACGGGCTTCACCAAGGCCAAATCACTACTTATACTTTCGGCAACACCCGGATATTGGATTTTGACCGCCAATTTTTTGCCATCCTTTTCTGCGCGATGAACCTGGCCTATACTGGCAGCGTTCACGGAATCTTTTTCAAACTCATCAAAAATCTCTTCAGGATATTTATCCAGATATTTTTTGAAGGTCTTACGAACCAAAGGCGCGGACAATGGGGGAACAGAAAACTGGGAAAGTGAAAACTTTTCCACATAGGCCCTTGGCAACAGGTTCTTCTCCATACTGAGCATTTGGGCCACTTTGAGCGCACTACCCTTTAGACTTTTGAGTCCATCATAAATATCCTCTGCATTGTCTTGGTCCAACGTATCCTTGGAGGTTTGCGGGTCTACGAGCTTTTTACCGTAGTATTTCACATAGTTTCCTCCAATCTTGACCCCGGTCTTCACCAATTTTCCGGCGCGTTCTATTTTCCCTGTGGGAATCGTATCCAAACTTTTCATGTGTTCTATGCGAATTTTTCCTTGTAAAGAAATTTTCCAAAGTCCACAATCTTTTCCAACGGTGTGCTTTCAAAAATCTGGAACACGGTGGTCACGGATTTTTCAATGGCGATGTCGGTTTTCTCCAGACCCGGGGAACCATCTTCCATCCAGAATTTTAAGATAAAAAGAAACTGTAACCAAGCGCCTTCGGCAAACAAGGGAGCATTGTATTTAAATATCTTGTGCTGCTTTTCATCGTTCCTTTCCTCTATAAGTGTGGAAGCAAAATCCTTGAATTTTTTGCGAAGACCTTTTAATTGCATCAATCCTTCCAAGGAATATTTATGCTCTTTCATTATAAAAAGGACATAACTCCTATTCAGTGTCAGGTTTTCAAAAAAGGTAAAGAAAAAGGTCAACATTTTTTCCTCGTTGGTCATGGATGCATACTGCTTGTTCTTTTGCATCAAACCATAACTATTATCAAAGAATTTGTTCCAGATAATTTGTTGTAAGGACTCGAACGAACCAAAGAATCCGTAAAATTCATCTTCTTTAATATCATGTTCTTTACAAAACTTAAACACCGAGCTCGGCACCTTTTCATGTTCCAAAACAGATTCCATGAACAAGCCAATGATTTTATCCTCGGTAATTTTGGATTTAGTCGTATTTGCCATTTTGGTATTTTTTGAAGAGTTAACAAAGTTAGCATTGTGTAATCTAATTCTTAAAAGAAAATGCACTTCCTGGCGAAAGTGCATTTTCACAACCTAACCAATAAATAAACAAACTTGTTATAGTAATACTACTTCATAGCAATTTTTAACCTATAACGCTGTAAATATAATCATTTTGTTTAATCTTTACGAAAATAAAATAAACAAAATTATGTTAAAATATTGTAGACCAGTTAAAACCCCAATGAAATGTCAGTTTGTCAGATTTTGCACTATGGTATTTTTTTTGACTGATCAGCTGTAAAAAGCATAAAAAACAAAACGATGGCTACAGGTAAAATCAATGTTTCAGTAGAGAATATTTTCCCTCTGATCAAAAAGTTTCTATACAGTGATCATGAAATTTTCTTGAGGGAACTTATTTCCAACGCTACGGATGCAACCCTTAAATTAAAGCACTTAACCTCCATAGGAGAAGCTACGGTCGAGTACGGCAACCCAATAATCGAGGTCAAGGTGGACAAGGACAACAAACGCATCCATATTCTAGACCAGGGTATCGGGATGACCGAGGAGGAAGTAAAAAAGTACATTAACGAGGTGGCTTTTTCCGGTGCCGAGGAATTTTTGGATAAATACAAGGATGCTGGTAAAGATGCCGGAATCATCGGGCATTTTGGTCTTGGTTTCTACTCAGCGTTCATGGTAGCGGAGAAAGTGGAGATTATTTCAAAAAGCCACAAAGAAGAACCTGCGGTACATTGGACTTGCGATGGTTCTCCCGAGTTTACCATTGAACCAAGTGACAAAACTGAAAGGGGAACGGAAATTATCCTTCATATAGCAGAGGATTCCAACGAGTTTTTGGAAAAGTCAAGAATCCGTGAGCTTTTGGTGAAGTACAACAAGTTCATGCCCATTCCAATCAAGTTTGGAACAAAAACGGAAACGCTTCCCAAACCGGAAGACGCCAAAGAGGACGACCCGGCGCCAACTAAAGTGGTGGATGACATCATCAATAATCCAAATCCAGCATGGACCAAGCAACCCGCGGACTTGGAAGAAGCGGATTACAAAAGTTTTTACAGGGAACTTTATCCTATGCTGTTCGAAGAACCCTTGTTCCATATCCACTTGAACGTGGATTATCCGTTCAACTTAACGGGCATCTTGTATTTCCCAAAGTTGACAAACGACCTCAGCATTCAAAAAGACAAAATTCAATTATACCAGAACCAAGTGTTCGTAACGGATAATGTGGAAGGCATTGTTCCCGAATTCTTGACGATGTTAAAAGGCGTCATCGATTCTCCGGATATTCCATTGAACGTTTCAAGGTCATATCTTCAGGCTGATGGCGCGGTGAAGAAAATCTCCTCGTACATCACCCGAAAAGTGGCCGATAAATTGAGCTCGCTTTTCAAGAACAACCGTGAGGATTTTGAACAAAAGTGGAACGACATCAAAGTGGTAATCGAATATGGTATGCTCTCCGAAGATAAATTCTTTGAGAAAGCCGATAAGTTTGCCCTGTACCCAACAATTGATGGCAATTTCTACACTTTTAAAGAGCTAGAGGCAAAAATCAAGGACAATCAGACCGACAAGGATGATAAATTGGTGGTGCTTTATGCTTCGGACAAAGAGGCGCAACATAGCTACATTGAAGCTGCCAAAAAGAAAGGATACGAAATCCTGTTGTTGGATTCACCGATTGTATCACACTTGATGCAAAAGTTGGAAACATCCAAAGAGAACCTGTCTTTTGTTCGAGTAGATGCCGACCATGTGGACAACCTCATCAAAAAAGAGGATACGGCAATCTCCAAGCTTTCCGAAGAGGAAAAAGACAGCCTAAAGGCTGATTTAGAAAAAGTAATTTCCGATAAAGGATATACTATTCAATTGGAGGCCATGGAGAGCAGTGCTTCTCCATTTATAATCACCGAGCCAGAATTTATGCGCAGAATGAAAGAAATGCAGCGTACAGGTGGCGGAGGTATGTTCGGGATGGGCAATATGCCCGATATGTACAACCTTATCGTAAATACCAATCACGAACTGGTAGGCGAAATATTGAATACCAAGACCGCAAAAAAACGCGAAAGGTTGATCAATCAATCGTTGGATTTGGCACGTCTATCCAAAGGATTGTTGAAAGGTGAAGAGCTCACCAACTTCATTGCCAGAAGCTACGAGATGATCAAATAATCTTAGTTATTATAATCAACAACGCAAAACCGCTCTTAATGAGCGGTTTTTGCATTTTATGCCTATATTGGATGTACAAACCAATCAAAGACCGTGGGCGCAAACAACGATTATAACAGTCCCTCATTCAAAAAACTACTTGACTCCCTGCAACAACAAAGCTGGGAACTTGAGCTTATTATTTCGGGGTTTGCCATCTTCGGACTGTTCACTGCCTACGAACCGCTTCGCATTGAAACGGTAAATGCTGAGAACCAACAGCAAATTTATCGCTTCGTAGTCTACCTTATCCTTCAAATTTCGTGTTCCATATTATTGTTCAACCTATTGCTCCACGTAATCCTTCGTGGACTTTGGATTGGGTCTCTTGGGTTGCGGTATGTTTCCGGTGATATAGAATTCGAAAAATTGCGCTATTCGGAGCGCTTTACCAAATACTTACAAAAACGCATCGTCTCTTTTGACCGGTACATTGCCAATCTTGAGAATTACTGTAGCGTACTCTTTGCCATTTCGTTCTTATTGATTTTCTATGTGCTGGCCATGACGATGATTATCTTATCGATTGTTTTGGTGGCCAACTTTGTTATTGAAAGTGATTATCTCCCGGAAGGACTTTCCAGTATTCTTGGTGTTGTGCTCATTATATTCATTATAACGGGCATGACCTTAACCTTTATCGATTTTTTGACGCAGGGATGGCTCAAAAGAAAGAAATGGATTTCGCGAATTTACTTTCCCATCTATTGGGTTTTTAGTTTTTTGACACTTTCATTTTTATACGGGCCCTTGGTCTATAATTTTTTGGACAACCGTTTTGGAAGAAGGCTCATTTTACTTTTGGTCCCCATTTACATTGCCATATTGATGATTACCAGTCTGGAGTACCGCAACTCCAATTATTTGGAAAAGGACGAACAATCGTCCAGTACTTTTGCCAATAAGGAAAACTATGCGGACATGCTTGTAGAAGATGGTGACTTTCCAGGACAGGTGGTTATTCCTTCCAAGGTGATCAATAAGCCCTTTTTAAAAGTGTTCGTGCCTTTTTCGGAAAATTTGGAGAACCGGATTTTTGCCTATAATGATTCCTTGAGACCTGAAAACGACCGCCGGGGCCTCTCCTCAAGCATGAAGATTACCACGAACTGGAGCGACCAGATTACTAGTGCACGCCAAAAAGACAGTATCCGAAAGATGTACCTCAGGACCTTTAATGAAACCCATGCTTTCCGAATTGATAGCTTGGATATGGATGAAGATTTTATCCTTACCACAGGAATAAACAATATTCTTGGGTTTGAAACCTATCTCAAGATATCTAACCTCAATGAGGGAAAGCACCTTTTACGGCTTAGGCGCAAAAGAAAGGAAAAAGATACGGTTGTTACCGTGACAGATGTTATCTTACCGTTTTGGTATTTTAAAGATTAGATTTATGGCTCCATGGCACCTTTACGTAATGGCCGGAATGTACATTTTTGCAGGCCTAATGCATTTTATAAAACCTAAAATGTATATGCGCATTATGCCCAAGTATCTGCCAAACCATAAGCTTTTGGTGTATTTGAGCGGAATCGCCGAAATTGTTTTGGGTATAGGCGTCTGCTTTGATGCGACCCGAAAACTGAGCACCTTTGGCATCATTTTAATGTTGGGCTTATTTTTATCGGTACATTTTTACATGCTTTCGGGCAAAAAAGCATCTGCCGGGATTCCAAAATGGGTATTGGTTCTCCGGATTCCACTACAATTCTTTTTGATGTATTGGGCGTATTACTATGCCTACATTTAAAAAACTCTTCTATCCATATACCTTTTCAGCCAAGGTACCTGTACAAAAAACATGAGGCCTAAAAACAGGAAAGCATAAACAGTAACTTTGGAAAAAGTGAAACCTTTCACCCACTCCCAATCCGTATGGAACCAAGATCCCATGTTCAAGTTTTTGAACCAACCTTGACCATTATCCACACCCAATTGTGAACCCAATAGAAACACCAAGGCCACAAAAGCAACAAAAGCCAAGGACAAAGTCCTGCCCGATAGTATGGGCTTGTATTCAAAAACTTGTTGCGGTGCTTCGACCTCTAGTTTTTGCATCACATTTTTGGTAAAATCAGCAGAAGGGGATTCCAATGGAGCTTCTTCCATGATCTTATTTATAAATGCTTCCAGTTTTTTATCATCCAATTGATCCATTGCTCTGCAATATTTCTTTGTTCAAACTCTTCTCCATAATACTGGCCAATCGTTTTCTGGCCCTGAACAACCTCACCTTTAATGTATTCACAGGCAAGCTGGTTGCTTTTTCCATTTCCAGCAGGTTCTTTTCCTCAAGATAAAACAAAGTAAGGATACCTGCATCCTCTTCCGATAATCTGGATAGACATTGCTCTATCAATTGGCTTCGCTCTATTTCTACCATTTTATGAAACGCCGTATCCAGGTCAGCGTAATCTATCTTATCAGCATGTTCCATATCCAAATGGATTCGTTGCTTTTTTACTTTTCTTATCTTGTCCAAACAAGTATTATAGGCAATTCTATACACCCAGGTGGACAACTTTGAATCGCCCTTAAACTTAGGCAGGGATTTGAATACTTTAATGAATACATCTTGTGATACTTCCTCCGCCTCCTCCCGGTTTCCCAACATTCTAACCGAAAGTGTAAAAACCATATCCTTATAGCTATCCACCAAATCGGAGAACGCGCGGGTATTTCCCCTGCGTATTTCCGAGATCATTTGATTTTCCTTGTTGGTCAGCATTGTTCATTGGACGCCAGAAGTACCAATTAGGTTACACAAAAAATAATTTTTATAAAAATATGTAACCTGATCGGAAAAACCGTCGTCATAGCTTATGAACAAAAAATTACAAATAATCATTAAAACGAATAGTTATGGGATCAGAAGTAATCATTATTCCAATCATTTTTGGTGTTATCCTTGCCATTGCCTACCTCTATTTTTCAACTAGGAACAAAGAACGTTTGGCATTGATAGAGAAAGGAGCAGACGCCAGCATTTTTGTCAGGGGAAAAAGGGGTGGAGCTACTCCACTTGGGAAAATCATTCTCCTCAACCTAGCCTTATTGCTTATGGGAATCGGAACAGCCATATTTGTAGCTTCGATATTTGTTCATAGTCTTGGAGTTAAACAAGAGGTTGCTTACCCAGGTACAATTTTCCTATTAGCGGGTGTTGGACTGATGGTCGGATTTAACATGACCAACAAATTGGACAAAGAAAATTAATTCTTTAAGCTGATTTTAATTGAATGACCACCGCCACAAGCGGTGGTTTTTTATAACTTGCCATTATGAAAGTAATCTCGACCAACCTCGGCAAGCCTACCAAAATTGTTTGGAACGGTAAAGAAACCCTCACCGGCATCTACAAATACCCAATTGATGAGCCTCTTTATTTAGATAAGGAGGATGTGAAACACGATACCGTGGTAGACAGGAAACACCATGGTGGTACGTACAAAGCTTGTTATCTGTTCTCCTCAGACAACTATGCTTATTGGAAAGAGAGATACCCACTGTTGAATTGGAACTGGGGCATGTTTGGCGAAAATTTGACCCTTGATGGTTTGGACGAGTCCCAATTAAAGATTGGAAGCATTTATAAATTGGGAACAGCACTGGTACAGATTACACAACCTAGGGAGCCCTGCTACAAATTGGGCATTCGGTTCAACGACCAAGGCATTTTAAAGCAGTTCATAGACCATGGACGTCCTGGAACATACGTACGTGTTCTTGAACCTGGAAAAGTTGTAATGGGCGATTCCATGGAACTCGTGGAAGAATCGGAAAACCCTTTGTCCATTCAAGCATTCTATACGCTACTTTTTGCCAAAACCAAGGACAAGCAAGTCTTAAAATGGGCCATAGATAATGAAGCTCTCCCGCAGAGCAAAAGGAAAAAGCTTGAGAAATGGGCATAAAAAAAGGGGGCCTCTCGACCCCCAATGCACATAAAAATTAACTAAACAAACTATCTTACTACCATAGTTTCTTTGTAGGTTCCAAATTTGTCCACTACAACAATGGTATATTCATCTTTGAAGGCTTTTTCGAAGTTGAATGCTTTTTCAACTACAATGTCACCATCGATAGCTTCGTCAAAAATAAGTCTGTCCTCGCTATCATATACTTTTAAAAGCACCTTACCCTTGGAAACGTTCAAAAGGTTCATCATTATTTTCTGACCTTTTTTTACGAATACTGGATCAAGGTTTACTTTTACCAAATTCTTTTCAACTTCGTACTTGGCTACTACTTTTTTGCCAAAATCGGTTGTGGTTCCGTTCGCCAACCCGATTGCACTTATCAATAGGGCCGCTGCTACTGTTAGGTTCTTTACTAATTTCATAACACTTCGTTTTTTTAAGATTACAGTACAAATGTATGGTGCAATAGCGCACAGGAATACCACTCCTTTTTCCACTTTATATGCTATATTAACATGGTAGGTGTTTTAACATAGTATTAATGATAAAATAGCATAACTTTGAGTTAACATTGTAGATATTTGCATGCTAATTAGTTTTTTAACTTTAGCATACGAAAGAAAAAATTGCAGTAAATGATTCAAAAACCAGCATTTGAGGCAATAGCACCCAGTTTTGGCCATTCTTTTACGTTTCAAAAGTTTAATGCCAACAACGAAAACAAGAACAATGGTTGGCACTACCACCCAGAGTTGGAGTTGGTATATGTGAACGGAGGGTCTGGTAAAAGGCAAATTGGCAGCCACGTATCCTATTATAGGAACGGTGACCTTATATTAATAGGTTCCAATTTGCCCCATTGTGGTTTTACGGACAAACTTACCGGCAACAAGAGTGAGACCTTGGTACAGATGAAAGCGGATTTTTTGGGAAGTGATTTTTTCAACATTCCAGAGATGAAAAATATCCAAAAACTTTTTGAAGTCGCAAAAGGTGGAATCGCATTCTCCGGTAAGACCAAAATGAAGGTCGGGGAAAAAATGGAGATTTTGGAATACCAGACAGATTTTCAACGATTGCTCTCCATTCTTAATATATTGAACATTCTGGCAACTTCCACCGAAATCAATGTTTTGAACGCCGAAGGATTCTCCATGGAGACCGAGGTTAAGGACAACGACCGTATCAATGTTGTTTTCAATCACGTGAAAACAAACTTCAAGGAAGACATCAGCCTAGAAGAGATTGCAGATTTGGTGAGTATGACGGTCCCATCCTTCTGTAGGTATTTCAAAAAAATCACCAATAAGACTTTTACGCAGTTTGTAAATGAGTATCGTTTGGTGCACGCTTCCAAATTATTGGCCGAACAGCCCATGAGCATTACCCAAGTTTGTTATGATAGTGGTTTCAACAACTTTTCGCACTTCAACAAATCGTTTAAAGCCTTTACGGGACAAAACCCATCGGAGTATAGAAACCAGTTAAAAACTGTTTTACAGTCCTAATATTGTTAATCGAACAGGTCGTTCAATACTTTTGCCAAGCGCAGGCCTCCCATTTGCAATTGCTGGAAAAGCAAATCGTTGTAATCGTATGAATAGCGATACCCAAGTTTGTCGCCTATTTCTACCGAATCGTATAGTTCCGCACAAATAGCGTGGGATTCATCCACCCAATCATATATGGTGCCTTCTTGAATGGCCTTGCGCTTTTTTTTGTCCACATCGCTCAATTCATCGGCCAGTTCGCTATAAGTCATTCCGTAGGACTCGATCAAATTTTTGTCCCAAACCCTATGTAAATTGCTTCCTTCACCAAACCATTGCACTTGAATATCGTTCCCGCCTTTGTCTTCTGCCCTACTGGCATGCATGGGTTGGTGCAGGTCTCCAATAAAATGGATGAGCAGTTTCAAATGAAAAACTCTATCCTCCCTTGTATTATTCTCATCCTTTACCTTTTGAATACATTCCTCAATCGCAGTCATTATATCGCCATACTCACTCTTTTCCGAATCCACGTAATCCATTCCCAAAGGATAGTTCACATAATGCCATGCCGAATATTTGGAATAGCTCCGGTCCGCTTTTATATCGTCTGCAAAAGTAGAAACGAATGCAAGACTATGCCCGTCCAATAAATCGTTCAAGGCCCTTTTGGCCTTTCCTGTTAAATAATTCTGGGCAATTTGCCCCGTAACGCGGTGTCCTGTTTTTCCCCAAATAGCGTTACCAAACACCAAAACAGGAAATAAAAGCAATAGAAATAAGGTTTTTTTCATTTTTCAACGTCTCTTATATAAAAGCTGTTTGCCCAACTAAGTTTCAGAATGTTTTACCAACTAACAATCCATTTCACGATTTTGGGATTTTTTTAACCATAAAGTTACATTTGACATACCAACTAAACTAAAGATTATGACCAAACTATACTTTGCACTCGCTGCATTGCTAGTACCTCTTACATTTTACTCACAAACAAGTTCCAAGGACATCAATGTAAAATTTACAGAAATTCCTTTTAAAATCGATGGTATATTGGATGAGCCTCAATGGAATTCCGCAGAAACTACCGATAGTTTTTACCAGTTTTTCCCCGTTGATACCATTCAAGCAGTAAAACAAACCGAGATTAGAATGCTCTATAGTGCCACTACCCTGTACATAGGCATCAAATTGTTTTCCGATGGTGATGATTATGTAACACCATCACTTAAGCGTGACTATGGGGCAGGTGGCAACGATAACATCAGTTTAATGTTCGACACCTTCAATGATGGTACCAACGCGTTTCTCTTTGGAATCAACCCTTTTGGAGTACGCCGTGAAGCCCTAATCTCGGGTGGCGGACAGGGTACAAGTGGGTTTACCATGTCCTGGGACGTTAAATGGCAGGGCGAAACCAAATTGTACGAAGGCTATTACACCTGTGAAATTGCCATCCCGCTTACCTCGTTCAAATTTAAACAGGGAGAGCAAAAATGGCGCTTCAATTCCTATAGGTTCGATATGCAGACCAATGAACAAAGCACTTGGGTACGCATCCCGCAAAACCAAAGAATCTACAATCTTGCCTTTATGGGAGATATGATTTTTGAAAGACCCTTGGGGAAATCCAGGACCCCTATGGCCCTTATACCTTATGTAAACGGTATTGTGGCCAAAGATTATGAGAAACAAACGGAGCAAAACAATCTTAAAATCGGGGGGGATGCAAAAGTATCCATAGGAAACGGAATGAATCTGGACATAACAGTAAACCCTGATTTTTCCAATGTGGAAGTGGACAATGTCATCACCAACCTTACCCGTTTTGAGGTATCCCTACCTGAAAAGCGGCAATTTTTTATAGACAACAGTGACCTTTTTGGGTCTTTTGGTACAGAAGGAGATTATAATCCCTTTTTTTCCAGAAGGATAGGAATTGCCCAAAATGCACAGGGAGAAACCATAGAGAATGGCATAGTGAGCGGTGTAAGGCTTAGCGGTAAATTGAATGAAAATTGGCGCCTAGGGCTAATGAATCTTCAAACCGAAAAGGATGAATCCAATGAAATAGCCAGTAATAACAATACAGTATTGGCCCTTCAGAAAAAAATGTTCTCACGTTCCAACCTTAGCTTCATTTTTGTAAACCGGCAGACCTTTGAGGATTATGATTTTTTGAATGAAGCGGACAGGTACAATCGGGTAGTTGGGTTGGATTACAATCTGGCCAGTGCAGACAATACTTGGACGGGGAAGTTTTTCTATCATAAATCCTTTTCGCATGGTGTGGAAAATCGCGATGCAGCTGGTGGAATCAATCTAAAGTATAATTCACGCTTTTTAAACCTTGGTTTGAGCGGAAACTTTATTGGAAACAATTTTAGGTCCGACCTTGGCTTTGTTCCCAGAAAGGACATACTGCTTTTCAATCCGTCAGCAGAAGTGATTTTTTATCCAAAAAAAGGAAATTTAAACTCACATGGATTTATAGCCCGACCGGAATTTGTGTGGCGACCAACACTGGATTATCAAAACACGGACTATTTTATTTATACCGGTTGGCAGGCACAATTCAAGAGCCAGGAAGAACTCTCCCTCAGACTTTTTAATCGATACACCTATTTAACTGCTTCTTTTGACCCTACCCGAACCAAAAACGGAACGGAACTACCGGGAGGAACCGGATATTATTACACCAGTGGCGAGGTGGAATTTGCAAGCGACAGAAGAAAGGTTTTTTCCTATACGCTTGAACCGGGGTATGGTGAATTTTTTAATGGGTCAAGATTGGTTCTAGAGGGCCAGATGAATTTAAGGGTACAGCCCAAAATGAATTTTTCTTTGGGTTTCAATTATAACAACATTACATTACCAGAACCCTATGAAAGTGGTGAGATATGGTTGGTAAGCCCAAAAATTGAACTGACCTTCAACAAATCGGTGTTTTGGTCCACATTGGTCCAATACAGCAATCAACTGGACAATCTTGGATTTAACTCAAGGCTGCAATGGCGCTTTGCTCCTCTCTCCGACTTGTTCTTGGTTTACAACGATAATTATTTTGTAAACTCATTTATGCCCCGAAGCCGTTCCATTAACCTAAAATTGACCTATTGGTTGAATATTTAAACGTTTGTTTACGATTCCAAATAAAAAAGGCGGTCACATAAATGTGACCGCCTTTTTATATTTTCTTTTTCAAAGCTATAAGGTCAATCGTAGTGTTTAGTATATTATAAGGGTTTACGTCCTGAAATAATATTGTAAAGAATTGCTATTACAGCAACCACAAGCAAAATATGGATAAGACTGCCTGTAGCCATTCCTGCTACAATGCCAAAAAATCCCAATACCCAAATAATTATACAAATTACGGCAACAAGCCAAAGTAAACTTCTCATATGTTCTAGGTTTTTAGTGTTTATATCAATAAAAGTATTTAAAAAAGAATCAGGTGATTGTTTCAATTCAAGTAATTGTTGACTCAATACCGTTTAAGTCCAAAAGCAGTTCTATCTAATTAATTCACAAATTGTTAGCAACACATAAAAACATCTAAATCGGATTCAGGCAAAAGAATCTCCCATTTTATCCTACAAACTGTACTACCTCACCTATTTTCCTATATTTGGACTTCTATCTTAAAAAATATGGACCAACTACCTTTTACCCAAGACACCGTAATTTTTGGGCTTCTTTGTCTCTGCTTAGGATTCGTTTTTTATACCTCATCCATTAAAACTGAATTTTGGAACAAATTTTATGGCGTAGTGCCTACCGTGCTCATGTGCTATTTGTTGCCCGCTATTTTAGCCAGCTTGGGTATTGTGGACGAATCGGCATCACAAACCTATTATGTGGCCAGTAGGTATTTGCTGCCCGCCGCATTGATACTAATGACGCTTAGCATTGACCTTAAAGCCATCATGAATTTAGGCTCTAAAGCATTGGTCATGTTTTTAACGGGAACGGTCGGCATTGTAATAGGTGGACCAATCGCTATTCTGATTGTTTCCATATTTTCACCAGAAACCGTTGGAGGCGTTGGCCCGGATGCCGTTTGGAGAGGATTGGCGACCATAGCAGGCAGTTGGATCGGCGGTGGTGCCAACCAAGCCGCCATGCTGGAAGTATTCAAATACAACCAAGAAAACTATGGGGGCATGGTTCTTATCGACATCGTAGTAGCGAACCTTTGGTTGGCCGTCATTCTTTTGGGAGTGGGCAAAACCGATAAAATAGACCGTTGGCTCAAAGCGGACACCTCTTCCATTCAAGAGCTCAAGGTAAAGGTATCTGCCCACACTGAAAAAATTGCTCGGGTCACCACCCTCAAGGACTTTATAATGATATTGTTCTTCGCTTTTGTTGGCGTTGGGGTTGCCCATTTGGTGGGGCACCACTTTGCCGTCTTTTTACAGGATAATTTCGAAGTCATCCGTAACCCACAAAAAATATTATCGTCCCTTGGGTCAGAGTTTTTATGGATGGTTGTTTTTGCCACTGCCATCGGCATTGGACTATCTTTTACCAAAGCCAAGGATTATGAAGGTGCCGGCGCCAGTAAAATTGGTGGTATGTTCATCTATATTTTGGTAGCCACTATAGGTATGAAGATGGATTTGGGCAAAGTTTTGGACAATCCCGGTCTGATTGCAATTGGCTTAATTTGGATTACCATACATGCCGGACTACTTATTTTAGTGGCCAAGCTCATTAAAGCTCCATTCTTTTTCTTGGCCGTGGGGAGCCAGGCCAATGTAGGGGGTGCTGCCTCCGCACCTGTAGTAGCTGCAGAGTTCCATCCTTCTTTGACATCCGTAGGAATACTTTTGGCCGTTTTTGGGTACGTTGTAGGTACTGCCGGGGCGTATTTATGCGCTTTGTTGATGGAAGTAGCCGCTAATGTTTAAATATTTTCAGAAGATTATGCATCTTTGCGCTGCTAAAATTTTATGATGAAGCGGATATTGTTTGTATTACTTATTGGAATTACAGTGGTGTCTTGTGAAAAAAGCACAGAAAACACCATGACGGTTAGTGGGAATATTAAAGGGTTAAAGAAAGGAACCCTGTATTTGCAACAATTCAAAGATTCCACGTTGGCCGTTTTGGATTCATTGGAGATAAAGGGTGATGGAGCTTTCAGCTTTTCTACTGAAGTAAGCGAACCGGAAGTGTTTTATCTCTACCTACAGAAGAAAGACAATAACGACATTAACGATAGAATCACTTTTTTCGGAGAGCCAGGAACCATTACCATTAACACGGCATGGAACACTTTTGATACGGATGTTGAGATTTCAGGTTCCAAATCGCATGAAAAGCTTTTGGAGTTCCACGAAATGGCCTCTAAATTCAATATCAAGGAATTGGGGCTATTGCAACAAGCTTCTGGTCTCGACACGGAGAAAGATTCCTTGGTCTTGGATTCTTTGCAAAGGTTGGTCAATCAAAATACAATTAGCAGATATAGATATGCCTTAAATTTCGGTCTGAACAATGGCGATTCTTATGCAACACCTTACATTATGATGACCGAAGCGAGCGAAGCCAATCCAAAATATCTGGATTCCATTTATAAAGGATTGACGCCTGAGGTAGCTGCTTCCAAATACGGAAAGGACTTTAAATCGTTCTTGGACAAGAACAACTAAGCTTCCAAATTATTCAACTGTTCCACGAGCTTGGTGGCCTTTTCCTCCAGTTCCGTGCGAATGGCTTTAAAGTGAGCCCTGTTGTCCTCCAACTTTTTTTGGTTGACCTTGTTCATGAGGTTGTCATAAACCTCAATGGCTTCGTCTATGATTACGGTACCTTCTTCCGACTCCTTGTTTCCTGAGCCGGCTTCCCATATATAAACAGCTTCAATAATGTCTCCCAATACAAAATTGATATCTTTCTTTAAATCACGAATACTTGGCATAACGCGGTTGTTTTTATTAAATATACCACTAAATAGTAACTTCTAAAAGTTTAGCTTCTTCTGTGTCAATATCCACATAAGTACTTGATGCAGAAACTAGGACGGTTTCCCCTTTTGTTATGGCAACACTGCCCCAATCGTTTTGAATTTGGGCAGCACCTCCTACGCACATAAAAATGGTAAAGGAGTCTCGCTGGGTCAAATCTTGTTTCATGGACTTGGTCAGCTCCAAAAAGTCCGTTTCAAAATAGGGACAATCTACCATTGAATTTATCCCATTTAGACTCTTGGGATAATCTACCTTAAAGTCATCCTTCTTCTCGTAGTCTATGGCATCGACCGCCAAACTGGTGTGCAATTCCCTTAAATTGCCTTCCCTGTCCCTACGGTTAAAATCGAACACGCGATAGGTAACATCGGAGGTTTGTTGGATTTCGGCCAAAAGTACTCCTGCTCCAATGGCATGTATTTTTCCGGTATTGATAAAAAAGGTATCTCCCTCGCTTACTTCCTCATAGTTCATTAAATCGGTCAAGGTACCTTCCTCAAGGCTCTTTACATATTCGCCCTTTTCTACATCCTTATTAAAGCCGACAATCAACTTTGCACCGGGATCGGCGTCCATAATGTACCACATCTCAGTTTTTCCAAAGGAATTGTGTCTTTCTTTGGCCAATTCATCATTCGGGTGCAATTGTATGGAAAGGTCCTGCTTTGCATCAATAAATTTGATGAGTATGGGGAAATCGTTCCCAAAACGTTCCACGACACTCTTTCCTAAAAGTGCTTCGCCATGTTCGTCCATCAAACTCTGAAGCGAAGTCCCGGACAAATCTCCATTTGATACTTCGGAAATATCCCCTTCTACCCCCGAAAGTTCCCAGCTTTCACCGGTGATATCACTTTCAATAGGTTTATGCAATACATCTTTTAACTTGGTTCCTCCCCAAAGTCGTTCTTTAAGGATAGGTTTAAATTTTAACGGGTATAGGTTCATTGTGCTATCCTGTATAGGTTACAAAGTTTCGAGGAGTTTCATAAAGCACTACCTCCAAATCCTTAGTTTGTTTTATATGCGGTCTTAATTTATTCCATATCACTACAGCTATGTTTTCTGCGGTAGGATTCAAATTTTCAAACTCTGGAACATCGAGGTTCAGATTCTTATGGTCCAATGCCTCCTCTACATGTTCCTTAATCAACTCCTTAAGCACTTTTAGGTCTATTACAAAGCCTGTTTCCGGATCTATTTCCCCGGTAACGCTCACGATAAGGTCATAATTATGCCCATGATATTTTGGATTGTTGCATTTACCAAAAACAGCTTTGTTCTTTTCGTCGTCCCAATCTGGGCGATGCAATCTGTGCGCAGCATTGAAACTGGCCTTTCTACTCGCTTTCACCTTCATTTTGCAGAGGTATTTTCCATAAGATGGTCGTAGAAACGTTCAAAAATAATCTTGAACCATGCGGTGTATTCATCGGGATTTTCCATCATATCATTTTTGATATCCTCTGGATGCATCCATTTCCAATCGGCAACCTCCTCTGGATTGATATTCGGTTCTTCTTCAAAATAACCTACCATCACATGATCAAACTCGTGTTCCGTAAGGCCATTATCAAAAGGGGCCTTGTACATAAAATGAAAGAGTTCTTTAAGATCTGTGGTGAAACCCATCTCCTCCATAAGCCTGCGCTTTCCAGCTGCAATATTGCTCTCCCCTTCCCTTTGATGGCTGCAACATGTGTTGGTCCATAGCAATGGGGAATGGTATTTGTCCTTGGCCCTCTGTTGAAGCATGGTCTCCCCTTTTTTGTTCATCACAAAAACCGAGAATGCCCTATGTAGCAAAGCCTTTTGATGGGCTTCCATCTTGGGCATTAGGCCTATTGGCTCGTCCTTTTCATTTACAAGTATCACTTTTTCCTCTATCATGAGGTAAAAATATGACCTTTGAAGTTAAATAAAGATGGATTGATTGATAAATTCTTACTAAAAGAAGCGTGGTGATTTCAGATTTCCGATGTTCCTGATAAAATCGTACCGTAGAATGATTTCGAAGGAACCATCATTAAAGGTAGCGGCGCCAAGTTCGGTGATTTCCCTATCATATGCCATCCCAATCATAAACTGGTCGGACAACATAAATCCAATTAGACCACTAAATGCGGCATCCCATCGATAGGCCACTCCCCCGATAAACTTTTCATTGAACATAAAGTTGGCGGAAAGATCTACCTGCAATGGTGCTCCTTGAACTGCCTTGGTCAATAAAGTGGGTTTGAACTTCAATACTGGATTTAAGTCCCAAACATAACCCGTAATCAGGTAAAGGTTAAGCTGTTCCTTGGCAGTGGATACGGAAGAGGAATCAAAGTGGGTCGTCTCCAATATTCGAGGTGCCGACAAACCGGCATAAAACCTATCGGTGTGATAATACACCCCTGCTCCGATATTCGGTGAGAACTTATTCTGTATGTCCTGCTGTGATTGCAGCTGTGGGTCTATCTCGAACTCATCGAGCTCGGAATATCGAATATCCAACATATGGGCACTGGCCTTGAGCCCAAAACTAAGCTTGCCTTCCAAAGAGGTTTGGATGGTATAGGAGAAGTCCACATCAAAATAAGTTTCGGAGGTGGGTCCTATTTTATCATTCACAATGGATAGTCCAAGACCCACACCACGGTAACCCACCGGGGCATGAGCGTTCAAGGTCTGTGTTTCCGGTGCCCCATCAAGTCCCAACCATTGGTTCCGGTACAATGCGGCAATGCTCAGATGTCCTCTTGACCCCGCATAGGCCGGATTGACACTTACAGTATTGTACATATATTGGGTATACTGTGCATCTTGCTGTGCTTGCATAGTTCCTACTCCAAGCAGAAGTAAAACAAGCAACCATTGGGTTTGTTCTTTAAAAAGTTTGTTTACCACAGTTACCATTGTTTATCTGTTAATATATATGTAGCCTGTAAGCTGTTTTGTACTACCTCCGTTGTCCTGATAATCTATCACATAAAAATATGTACCTACCGGAAGTTTATTGTCCTGATCCACGGTAACCCTTCCTTGCGAAGTACCGTCAAAGACATTTCCATTAGTGTTGTATGACTTGGTCTGGAACACCATTACCCCCCATCTGTTGTAAATCCTTACCGTGTTGTTAGGGTAATTCGAGAGTCCTCGGATTTCCAAAACATCGTGTACTCCATCACCATTGGGCGTTATTACGTTCACAACATCCACTTCTTCTTCATCGGTGGTAAGTTCTCCTAAGTCTGGATCTAAATAATCGGGTATTCCGTTCTCATTGGCATCATCATTGGCGTAGTCACCATCACCGTTGGTATCTTCATCCATAGTTTCTATACCATCGTCATCGTCATCCGAATCCCTGAAATCCGGTATGCCATCGCTATCGGTATCGGGCAATGCGGTATTGGGATCATCAATTTCATCATTGACATCGATATCGATGACCGTTTCACCTTCGTAACCATCATCCAGACCATCGTTATCCTTATCGGAGCCTATCAGGCTAACTTCTGGAATACCATCATGATCATGGTCGTGCGCTTCAATGGCATCAGGAACATTGTCATTATCGCTATCCTCATCTACATAATCCGGAATACCGTCATTATCTGAATCCATAGGAATCAATCCAATATTACCATCAACCTCATAGGCATCATCCAATCCGTTGTTGTTTGCATCAACTAAGCTAGGTGGAATGTACCCCAATGCTGGTTGCGCCTCAATATTATCGGGAATACCGTCATTATCACTATCTATATCCAAATAATCTGGAATGCCATCACCATCTGTATCCGTTGGATCGGTTGATGGATCATTGTCATTATCGGCATTCAAATCCTCAAAACTGTCCACAATCCCATCATTATCACTATCCAAATCAATTCCTGATGGACTTACAATTACAGTAATAGTAGCTGTATCACAATTTCCGTTGGAATCACACACCGTATAATCGAACGAATCTGTTCCTGTAAAACCTGAATTTGGTATATAGGTAATATCATCATCCGATGGGTCCGTTGGTGTTCCGTTGTTGTTCAACACCACGGTTCCATTTGATGGATCGGTTACGCTTATTGTCCCTGAAGTAGGTATATCATTATCGTTTGCTCTCCATGAAATTGTGGTCTGTACATCGATATCGGTAGAAACTGAATCATCAAATGCATCCACAATTGGAAGCACATCGACCGTTACCGTAGCCGTACTGCAATCACCAAAGGAATTACAGATGGTATAGTCAAAACTATCCGGTCCATTATAATCTGGATTTGGTGTATAGGTGACCACATCATCATTAGGATTATTTGACGTTCCATTATCATCAATGCTGACCATACCGTTCGATGGATTGGTCGTGGTCAAAACGCCCATGTTCGGTAAATCGGCATCATTATCAAATATGGGAACAATCACGGATGCATCTTCATTGACGGTAACCAAATCATCCATCAAATTAGCAGCTTGGCTCATACATACCACCGTAAATCGTGGAAGTTCTTTACTGTTCCCTACTTTTGTGATTGTGGCCACATACCTCATTACGATTTGTGTACTTGTAACCGTAGGCCTGGATTGGTCACCCGATAAGGCCGGGGTCCAGCTCACCGTTGCCCCTGAAGGAACGCTTGCCGAGATATCCAAAATCACCTGATTGTTCGGTGCTTCGCAATCGGTTAGAATAAAATAACCTGTAGCATTGGAACCGCAGAGTGTACCATCATAAGTTGCAAAGTATACACCAGGTTGGGTAGCTTCATAAAACGAATTTGTTCCCAAAACAGTGCTTGTATCGGAAGCTTCATACCATTGATAGTTGTGTTCATCTCCGGTATTCGGCGCTTGCAACAAGAACTGTGCACTTGCCATATTCACTGCTGCAAAGAAAATGCACAGTCCAATGAATAAAGACTTATATGAGGTGTTGGATTTCAAATCTACTTGTCTTTATTCATTATTATTTTACCACAAAAACCACGTTGATCAATGCATTATAATCGGCTGGTTGACCAATTATATCATAGGTTAATTGACCATTGGCATCAATACTCATATTATCGAATACAGTTGGATCTGCATAGGTTATGTAATAGTACAACTCTGTTGGTCCGTATGTCGGGATTGCTGCAGGTGCCCCTGCGCTTGCGACTGCCGGTGTTCCGTATTGAGTTACATATTGAGAATATAAATTCAACGTTCTACCTGCTCCATTACTTGAAGCATCTATAGCAATCGAAGGCGGGTAAAAAATTCGTGCCGCTTTTGATGTAATTGGTGCAATATCTTGAATCACATCCTCTACGGTTGCCTCGGTATTTCCATCTCCGTCTACATCTACTGGGGAATCTGAATTCACTTCCGATGCATCTTGCTCATCCGTATTATCAAGATATGCCGCAAGGTCAACGTTTCCTCCGTTCTCCAAAGTCAAAGTGTTGCCACTGAGGCTCAGTGCCTGGTCATCTGTTCCCGCTGCTGCAAGTACCGTACTGAAGTCGACGGTCTCGGTCCCCCCACCCTCTAGGGTAAGGGTAAGTTCGTTCGTGGCATTGTCAAGACTGAAGGAGGTGATTGCTTGATTGTCCGTATTATCAAGATATGCCCCAAGGTCAACGGTGCCACCACTCTCAAGGGTAAGAATGTTCCCGCTAAGGCTCAGCGCCTGGTCGTCGGTGTTGTCCATGTAGCCCGACAGGTCCACAAAGTTTCCATCCTCGATGGATAGATTGTTCCCGCTCAAGGTCAGGTTCTGGTCATCGGTATTGTCCAAATATGCTCCAAGGTCAACGGTGCCACCATTTTCCAAAGTCAAAGTGTTGCCGCTAAGGCTCAACGCCTGGTCATCTGTTCCGGCCGCTGCAAGTACCGTGCTGAAGTCGACGGTCTCGGTGCCCCCATCCTCTAGGGTAAGGGTAAGTTCGTTCGTAGTATTGTCAAGAC
>Ga0114908_1000036_pt1 | contig 130530 bp, 97 predicted proteins | sample MalvireepMed_s17_FD_87292 | JGI IMG/M metagenome (GOLD analysis project Ga0114908, IMG submission 87292) | Marine viral communities from the Global Malaspina Expedition - Malaspina viral metaG DeepMed_s17 | ecosystem: Environmental > Aquatic > Marine > Oceanic | place: Mediterranean Sea... | reverse complement strand
GTTCACAGATGTCGCCCAAACGGGTGTCCACAGATTTGCTTTCGTCTTTAAAGATATCAAGTATTTTGGGTTCCAATGATTTTAGCATGAACTATTCTTTTTTGCAAATGTATTGAATAGTGGATTTGTACGACAAAAGAAAGTGAACTTACAGGTCAAAAACAGATAAAGTTCTGTTAAGCAAAACAATAAATGTTAATATTTTGTAGTTTTGTAGTCGAATGAAACAGATTTTTCATCAAATAGTATCCTCATTAATGGCCCTTTTGGTCTTGGCCTCTACGGTTTCGTGGACGGTGGACAAGCATATTTGTATGGGCCGTGTGATGGATATTTCCTTTTTTGCCCATGCCGATGATTGCGGTATGGACATGGATAAGGATATGGAAAAATCCTGTTGTAATGATGAATCTTTCACCGTTCAAGATCAAGATGACCTAAAAATCTCCTTCGAGAAGTTTGATTTGGACCAACAAGTCTTTTTGATAAGTTTTGTCCAATCCTATTTTCAGCTTTTCGAAATTGATTCCGAAGAGCCAAGTTCGTTCAGGGAGTACAACCCTCCACCATTGATACGGGACGTCCAGGTTCTGGATCAGACTTTCCTTATTTGATTTAAGCATTGATTGAATTTTTCCCGACCTTTTTGGTTGGGCAGTTGCGTTTATACGCATTTTTTGTATCGATCTAATGTTTAAATCAAACCCTTATGCTCAACAAAAGCATTAAATTTTTAATAGAGAATAAACTGGTAGCCATTTTGCTCCTGCTATTTTTTATGGCTTGGGGCATTGTGAGCACTCCCTTTAATTGGGATACCGGTATCCTGCCCAGCAATCCCGTTGCCGTGGATGCCATTCCGGATATTGGGGAAAACCAACAGATTGTTTTTACCAAATGGCCGGGCCGTTCCCCACAGGATATCGAAGATCAGATTACGTATCCATTAACGACTTCTTTGCTTGGTATTCCTGGAGTTAAGACCATTCGGAGTTCTTCCATGTTCGGGTTTTCCAGCATCTACATCATTTTTGAAGAGGATGTCGAGTTCTACTGGAGCCGTAGCCGAATTCTGGAAAAACTCAATTCGTTGCCCAACAATTTATTGCCCGATGGGGTAAACCCTGCTTTGGGACCTGATGCCACAGCCTTGGGACAGATTTTTTGGTATACCTTGGAAGGTCGGGATAAGGATGGCAATGTAACCGGAGGATGGGATTTGCAAGAACTGCGAAGCGTTCAGGATTACTATGTGAAATATGCACTGTCATCTGCATCAGGTGTTTCCGAAGTTGCTTCCATTGGCGGGTTTGTGCAGGAATACCAAGTAGATGTAGACCCCGAATTGATGAAACAGTACAATGTGGGGTTGGACCAAGTGGTCAAGGCCGTTAAACAGAGCAATCGGGACATTGGTGCACAGACATTGGAAATCAACAAGGCCGAATACTTGGTTCGTGGATTGGGATACATCAAATCCTTGGACGACATAAAAAATGCCGTAGTTACGGCAACGGATTACACCTCCATCAGAATTAAAGATGTGGCACACGTATCCTTGGGGCCTGCCGTGCGCCGTGGTATTTTGGACAAGGAAGGTGCCGAAGTGGTCGGTGGGGTGGTCGTGGCTAGATACGGCGCCAATCCGTTGGAGGTCATCAACAATGTGAAGGAGAAAATAAACGAGTTGAGTGCAGGACTTCCCTCCAAGGAATTGAAAGATGGAACCACTTCTCAACTCACCATCGTTCCTTTTTACGATAGAACAGAACTCATCCAAGAAACACTTGGAACACTCAACGAAGCCCTGACTCTGGAAATATTGATAACCATTTTGGTCATTGTGGTCATGGTGTTCAATCTTAGGGCCTCCGTTTTGATTTCAGGACTGTTGCCGATTGCGGTACTCATGGTGTTCATCGCCATGAAAATGTTCAACGTGGATGCCAATATCGTCGCACTTTCGGGTATCGCCATTGCCATTGGGACTATGGTCGATGTAGGGGTAATCCTCTCCGAGAACATTATCCGGCACATGGATGAAAACGATAACAATCTACCTATAAATGAAGTGGTGTACAATGCCACTGCCGAGGTTTCTGGGGCAATTCTTACGGCTGTACTGACCACCATCATCAGTTTTATACCCGTGTTTACCATGGTGGGGGCAGAAGGAAAACTTTTCCGGCCGCTGGCCTTTACAAAGACGATGGCGTTGACGGCCTCTATTATTGTGGCGCTGTTCCTCATTCCACCATTTGCGGCTATCATATTCAAAAAGAAAAACAGAAAGCCGATCATTCCTTATGTCTGGAACGGCATTTTAGTTGCTTTGGGACTGGTTGCCATTGGTTTTGGCTATTGGTTGGGCTTGGCCTTGATTGCCTTTGGTGTTTCGGGAATCTTAAAAGTACGGCAAACGCTGGATGGGAAACAAAACAGTCTGCTAAATGTGGGTATCTGCGTTGCCACCATCGCTTTTTTGTTGGCCACTTATTGGAGGCCTCTCGGTTTTGATCGTAGCATTGCCTTCAACCTGATTTTTGTGGGATTGATTTGTGGTGTTTTGCTTGGTGGGTTTTATCTGTTCCGACAATACTACAGCCGTATTTTAACATGGGCCTTGGAACATAAATTGCTATTTCTTTCCATTCCCACGGTGATTGTGGTATTCGGATTTATGATTATGCGAAACACGGGCCAAGAGTTTATGCCCTCCCTCAATGAAGGTTCCTTTTTGTTGATGCCGACTTCCCTGCCGCATGCCGGAGTGGAAGAAAATAAACGGGTGGTACAGCAGTTGGATATGGCCGTAGCTACCATTCCAGAGATTCAAACGGTGGTTGGAAAAGCGGGGAGAACGGAATCCGCTTTGGACCCTGCGCCACTTTCTATGTACGAGAACATTATTCAGTATCGCTCGGAATATCAAAAGAATGAAGCAGGAAGCCCGCAACGTTTTAAAGTAAATGACGATGGTTATTTTGAGCTGAGCAACGGAAAAGTGCTTGCCAACCCCAATTTGGAAGTGAGCAATGAGCAAAATTATAAAGAGAACCATGTAAGTGAACCCTTGCGAATCGACAGGAACTTATTGATTCCAGACAGCGATGGGGAATACTTTAGAAACTGGCGACCGGAAATAGAAAGTCCAGATGATATTTGGAATGAAATTGTGAGGGTCACCAAATTACCAGGAGTCACTTCAGCTCCTAAACTACAGCCTATTGAGACGCGTTTGGTGATGTTGCAAACAGGGATGCGGGCCCCAATGGGCATTAAAGTGAAGGGTCAGGACTTAAAGGAGATCGAAAATTTTGGCCTTCAACTGGAGCCCATATTAAAAGAAGCGGCCGGGGTGAAGGACGAGGCCGTTTTTGCTGACCGAATCGTTGGTAAGCCCTACCTCCTTATCGACATAGACCGCGAAAAATTGGTCCGATATGGTTTGGTGATAGAGGATGTGCAGCAGATTTTGGAGGTGGCCCTTGGCGGGATGCAATTGACACAAACCGTGGAAGGAAGGGAGCGATATGGCGTTCGTGTGCGATACCCAAGGGAACTCCGTGAAAATCCAACCGATTTGAAAAACATTTATGTTCCTGTGCAAAAAGGAAGCCCTGTTCCTTTGAGTGAATTGGTCACCATCCGTTATGAACAAGGTCCGCAGGCCATTAAAAGTGAAGATACCTTTTTGGTAGGCTATGTACTTTTTGATAAGCTCGATGGCTACGCTGAAGTAGATGTGGTGGAAAATGCCCAGGCCAAGATTTTGGAAAAGATAGACAGCGGCGAATTGGTGGTGCCCCAAGGCATCAGTTACCGATTCACGGGCACTTACGAAAACCAATTAAGGGCGAAAAAGACCTTGTCCGTAGTGGTTCCGATGGCGTTGTTGATCATATTCTTGATTTTGTACTTCCAATTCAAGTCCGTTGCTACCTCCATGATGGTATTTTCAGGGATTTTGGTAGCCTTTGCAGGTGGGTTTTTAATGATTTGGTTCTACGGTCAGGACTGGTTCCTCAACTTTAGTTTTATGGGCGAGAACCTTCGGGACCTCTTCCAAATGCACACCATTAACCTGAGTGTGGCCGTCTGGGTTGGATTTATTGCCCTATTCGGAATTGCTACGGATGATGGGGTGGTCATGGCTACCTACCTTACCCAAACTTTTGACAAGAACAAACCGGACAACTTGAAACAGATTCGTGCTTCGGTATTGGAAGCGGGGGAAAAACGAATAAGACCTTGTTTGATGACCACCGCGACTACCATTTTGGCACTCTTGCCCGTGCTCACCAGTACAGGTAGGGGAAGCGATATTATGATTCCGATGGCCATTCCAAGTTTTGGTGGAATGCTAATCGCTTTGATTACACTCTTTGTAGTGCCGGTGCTGTTCAGTTGGAAAAGTGAGTTGCAACTTAAAATGCAAAACCAATGAAAAAAAGATTCATTTATATAATGTTTGTGCTCGCAACATTTGGGACAAAGGCCCAATCGTTGGAAAGCTATCTGCAAGAAGCGGAACAGAACAGCCCCATGATTCAGGCCTTGGAACTGCGCTACAACATTGCAAAAGAAAAGGTGAACGAAGTGAACACCTTGCCCAACACAACGGTTGCCGCAGGATATTTTGTGAGCGAACCAGAAACCAGAACGGGAGCACAAAGAGCTCGGTTTTCGGTCTCGCAGATGTTGCCCTGGTTCGGTACCATCACGGCGCGGGAGAACTACGCAAGTTCCATGGCAGAGACAGAGTATGCTGAAATTGTAATCGCCAAACGGAAACTGGCGTTGTCCTTGGCACAATCCTACTATAATTTATACGGGATTCAGGCCAAGCAAAAGGTGCTTCAAGAAAATATTGAACTGTTGAAAACTTACGAAACCTTGGCGCTCACTTCGGTTGAAGTAGGGAAAGCTTCGGCCGTGGATATCTTAAAACTTCAAATCCGTCAAAATGAATTACAACAGCAAAAAGAAGTTTTGGAACAATCCTACTTGTCAGAGCAGGCCGTATTCAACAATTTGCTGAATCGTGAGGAACGTATTGCTGTGGAAGTTGTTGAAGAAATGGAAATTCCTGAGGATGATACTATTTTGAACAAGGACGATTTGAGCCTGAACCCGGAGTTGCTCAAGTATGACCAATTGTATGAATCCGTAACGCAATCCGAAGTGCTCAACCAAAAGGAAAATGCACCAAGTTTCGGGATAGGTTTGGACTATATTCCTGTTTCCGAACGTGAAGACATGGCTATGAGCGATAACGGGAAGGATATTGTAATGCCCATGGTCACTTTTTCCATTCCTATTTTCAACAACAAGTTCAAATCCGTCACCAAGCAGAACGAGCTCCGTCAAAAGGAGATTGAATTTCAGAAAAAGGAGCGATTGAATGTGTTGGAAAATGCCTATGCCAGTGCCATTTCGCAACGGAACCAAGCACGTATCGCATACCGTACCCAAGCAAAGAATCTGGAACAAGCGAAGGATGCAGAAGAAATCTTGATCAAGAGTTATGAAACCGGAACCATCAATTTCAATGATGTGCTCGATGTTCAGGAGCTGCAATTAAAGTTTCAGACCAATCAAATACAATCAGTGCAGTTATATTATATACAATCTGCCATCATCAATTATTTAATTAACAAGTAAATTTAATTTATCAAAAATGAGAACAAACATCAGAACAATTATCGGAATCGCATTTGCTTCAGTATTGGTACTTTCCGTATCCTGTAAAGGAAAAACGGAGGAAGCCAAAGAAACTTCTACGGAAGAAACCATGGAGCATGATATGGAAAACATGGATCATGACATGGATAGTATGGATCACGAAGGGCATGATATGGAGGATATGGAAACTGCCAAAATGGAAGGCAAGGAGTATACCTCCAAATATGTTTGCCCCATGCACTGTGAAGGGAGTGGCAGTGATGAGGAAGGAAAATGCCCAGTTTGCGGTATGACCTATGTGTTGAACGAGGAACATATGGCCGACGGGCATACCCATAACTAATTTCAAATTGTACCACTATGCGTATCAAGGTAAAAAATATGGTATGTGAAAGATGCAAAGGCGTTCTGAAAAATGAATTTCGGGATGTTGGCATTGAGGTGGTACAAATTGACTTGGGAGAGGTTGAATTCAAGGATTCTGCCATTGGCCAATAGCACGTATTCGGGAGATTTTGACCAAGAACGGATTTGAATTGATCGAGGATGTCGATCAAACATACATCGTTGACATCAAGAAACACTTGATCCATGCTTTGGATGACCGTTCCGATCAGAATCTGTCGGAATACTTGGCCAAAAAACTGGGCAAGGAGTATTCGGCGCTCAGTAAAATGTTCAGTGCGAAGGAGGGCTTGACCATTGAAAAATATTTTATCCTGCTCAAAATGGAAAAGGTAAAAGAAGAAATCCAAATGGGAAACAAAACCTTCTCCGAAATTGCCTACGATTTAGATTATAAAAGCAGCAGTCATTTGGCCAAACAGTTTAAATCGGTAACGGGGATGTCGATGAGCGATTATAAGAAATTGCAAGAGTGGAACAGGAGACCGTTGGACCAAATTGTATAAAAGAAACCCAGAATTGTAAAAAGCTTCCGACTGGTATTCAGCTAGTTTTGAATAAAAAACAAAAAGATGAAACATACCTATCACATACACGGAATGAGCTGCAATGGCTGTAGAAGCCATGTAGAGGAGACCCTATCAAAAGTTGACGGGGTTACCGGGGTTGAAGTCAGTTTGGAAAAGGCCGAGGCCGTAATCCAGATGGAGGAGCATATCCCCATTGAAACCTTTGAGGAAGCACTAAAAAACGATGGAGGAGGCTATAGCATCCATGCTCACGGCCACCACCAGCCACCGAAGAAAAAAGAGAAGAAGACCGTTTCGAACGGAAATGGCACCTTTTATTGCCCTATGCAATGTGAAGGGGATAAAACCTACGATAAACCAGGTGATTGCCCGGTTTGCGGAATGGATTTGGTAGAGGAACAAAATTCAGCTACCAGTTCCAAACAACAATGGACCTGTCCCATGCACCCCGAAGTGGTTCAAGATGGACCAGGTTCCTGTCCAAAATGTGGAATGAATCTGGTGCCAAAGGAACCAGAAGCCAGTGCGGAGGAAAAGACGTACAAAAAACTGCTCAAAAAATTTTGGATAGCGGTAGCCTTTACGTTGCCCATTTTCCTTATTGCCATGAGCGAGATGATACCCAATAATCCATTGTACAAAATAATGGAACCAAGATATTGGAACTGGGTACAGTTTGGATTATCGCTCCCCGTGGTTTTTTATGCCACTTGGATGTTTTTTGAAAGGGCCTATCGAAGTATCAGAACATGGAACTTGAACATGTTCACCTTAATTGGTATTGGGGCTGGTGTGGCATTTCTGTTCAGTGTCCTTGGATTGTTGTTTCCCGGATTTTTCCCGGAACAGTTCAAGACTGAATCTGGTGCCGTACACGTCTATTTTGAGGCGGCCACGGTTATCCTAACGCTAGTGCTTTTGGGACAATTGCTGGAAGCCAGAGCACATAGTAAGACCAATAATGCCGTAAAGGAATTGTTGAAGCTCGCACCCAACAAAGCCATCAAAGTGGTTGATGGAGAAGAAGTTGAGGTCAGTATTGATGATATCGAAAAGGGGGATATTCTTAGAGTAAAACCTGGCGAAAAGATTCCTGTGGATGGTATCATTACCGAGGGAGAAACCTCTGTTGACGAGTCCATGATCACAGGGGAACCTATCCCTGTTGAAAAAGCAGCGGATGACAAAGTGAGCAGCGGCACCATTAATGGAAATCAAACTTTTTTGATGAAGGCCGAAAAGGTGGGCAGTGATACGTTGCTCTCACAAATCATTGATATGGTGAACCAAGCTAGCCGAAGCCGGGCGCCCATTCAGAATTTGGCAGATAAGGTATCGGCCTATTTTGTGCCCATTGTGGTGATTATTTCCATACTTACCTTCGCGGTTTGGGCCATTTGGGGTCCACAGCCTGCCTATGTTTACGCTTTGATTAATGCCATTGCAGTTTTGATTATCGCTTGTCCTTGTGCCTTGGGTCTCGCCACACCAATGTCCGTAATGGTCGGGGTGGGCAAAGGAGCTCAAAACGGTGTGCTGATCAAAAATGCGGAAGCTTTGGAGAAAATGGCCGATGTGGACACCTTGATCATTGATAAAACGGGAACCATTACCGAAGGTAAACCCACCTTTGACCATTTGGAAGCCTTATCGGACGACTATTCAGATAGAGATTTGTTGCAATACGTTGTTTCGGTAAATGCCAATAGCGAACATCCATTGGCACAGGCGACGGTGAATTATGGCAAGGAACAAGATGTAAAGATTCTAAAAACTGATTCTTTCAATGCCGTAACCGGTATGGGGGTCGAAGGTAAAATCAATGGTTCCGAAGTCCATTTGGGCAACATTAAATTAATGGAAAAGGCCAATGTCGAAATTTCTGATTCGATAAAGGAAAAGGTGAAAAAATCCCAAGAAAAAGGAAAGACAGTTTCCTATTTGGCCATCGATGGAAATTGCCATGGCTTTGTGGCCATTGGTGATAAAATAAAGGAAACCAGTGCCAAAGCCATCAAAGCTATTCAGGACAGGGGAATTTCTGTAATCATGCTTACAGGTGACAACGCCAATACAGCCAAGGCGGTGGCGGGAGAACTTCATTTGGATGATTTTAAGGCAGAAGCTTTGCCAGAGGATAAAATGAAGGAAGTGGAACGTTTGCAAGGCGAAGGAAAAGTGGTTGCCATGGCAGGAGACGGAATCAACGATGCCCCGGCATTGGCCAAAAGCGATTTGGGTATTGCCATGGGCACCGGTACCGATGTGGCCATTGAAAGCGCTATGATTACTTTGGTAAAAGGTGATTTGCACGGCATAGTTAAGGCAAGGAACCTTAGTGAAGTCGTCATGAAAAACATAAAACAAAACCTATTTTTTGCATTGATCTACAACACCATCGGAGTGCCGGTAGCGGCAGGGGTGCTCTATCCGTTTTTTGGGATATTGCTCTCACCCATGATCGCGGCCCTCGCCATGAGCTTTAGCTCCGTATCGGTGATTGCCAATGCATTACGACTACGAACTAAATCAATCGACTAATACAAAAATGGTAAAACGAAAAACAGCGATTAAAATTAGAAAGGCCCACAGGTATTTGGGACTGTTTTTGGGAATACAATTCATTATGTGGACGGCCAGTGGCCTTTATTTCAGTTGGACCGATATTGATGAAATCCACGGAGATCATTTCAGGAATATGGATCATGAACCTGTTGCCTTTGATGGTCTCATCGGAAGTTCAGAAATCAATATACCGGGTAAAATAAGTTCGTTGAGCCTAAAGGAAATAGCAGGTAAACCCTACTACTGGATAAACCATGAATTTTTGGTGGATGCGAGGGATGGAAGCCTAAAAAAAAACATTTCGGAACAAGAGGCCTTAGCGGTTGTAGCACGTGAGATGGCGCCGAGTTTAAACGTGAAAAATGTGGAGGTCATCAAGGAAACCGATAAGCATCATGAATATCGAGGACGAAAGTTGCCCGCTTACGTGATTTCTTATGATTCCCCCGAGAATATAAAGGCCTATGTTTCAGTAGCCGACGGTTCTTTTCAAACCGTACGACATCGAAACTGGAGATGGTTCGATTTTTTGTGGATGACCCACACTATGGATTATGAGGGCAGGGACGATTTTAATACAACTGTCCTTCGGGCCTTTTCCCTTTTGGGATTGATCACTGTACTGAGCGGATTTTTGCTCTGGTTTACCTCTTCGCCAACGATGCGGAAAATCGTTAAACGTAAAAAATAAAAAAATGAAAAAGGGAAATATCATTTATATCGGAATTGCTGTGGTAGTCGGATTATTGGTCGGCTATCTCATATTTGGGGGCAGTGAAGGCAGCACTACAATGGACGAACATGATCACAGTACCGAATCTACTTCGAGCGAAATGTGGACCTGTTCCATGCATCCACAGATCATGCAGCCGGAGCCAGGATCTTGTCCCATTTGTGGTATGGACCTTATTCCTGCGGAAAGTAGCGAAGAGGGACTCATGGCCAATCAAATCAAAATGACCCAGAATGCTATGGTGCTCGCGGGGGTGGAAACTATTCAAGTAGGTTCCCAAAAGGAAGGGGAAGGCAGTGTCAAGGTTTCGGGCAAGATAGCCGTTAACCAAGAATCCGACGCGGTCCAATCGGCCTACTTTGATGGTAGGATAGAAAACATCTTCGTGAATTTTGAAGGGGAAGAGGTGCGCAAGGGCCAAAAGCTGGCCACTATTTATGCACCGGCCTTGGTTTCGGCACAGCAAGAATTGCTGACCGCGGCCAAATTGAAGGAAACCCAGCCCCAATTGTACAAGGCGGTCCGCAATAAATTAAAGCTGTGGAAGTTGTCGGGATCACAAATTGACCAAATAGAGAATTCAGGCAACGTTGTTGAAAATTTCCCGATATATTCCAACGTCAGGGGAGTGGTTTCAAAAATAATGGTGGAGGAAGGAGATTATATTAAAACAGGTTCACCTTTGGTGAAAGTGGCCAATTTGGGCTCTGTTTGGGCCATTTTTGATGCCTATGAAAGTCAATTGAGACTTTTTGAAAAGGGTCAAACCTTGGAAATCACGACAAAATCTTACCCTGATGAAACATTTCCCGCGACAGTTTCTTTCGTCTCTCCTTTATTGAACAACAGGACCAGGACCTTGGAGGTTCGCGCGGAACTTGATAACGAAAAAGGGTTGCTAAAGCCAGGAATGTTCGTGCAGGCCAAGATTGAAATGTCCAAAAATGAAAAGGTTTTGACCATTCCCGAGAGTGCGGTTTTATGGACAGGTCAACGGTCTTTGGTGTATGTACAGCCGGACCCTTCAACTTCGATTTTTGAAATGAGGGAGGTGGAACTGGGAAATTTGAGCAATGGAAGCTATGCGATCAACTTGGGATTGGAACCGGGGGAACTGGTCGTTGCCAAGGGAACTTTTACCGTGGATGCCGCAGCACAATTGCAGGGTAAAAAATCCATGATGAACCAAGATGGTGAAACCATGGCCATGGACCACGAAGGCCATTCAAAAATGGGCGGAACCATGAAAATGCAATTTTCAGAAGCGGTACAGGACAAGTTTGGCGGTTTGCTGGAGGTATATCTGGACCTAAAGGATGCCTTGGTAGCATCGAACAATGAACAAACGCAAGCATTGGCACAAAAAGGAGCAGGGATTGCTTCGGACATCAGTGGTATGCAAATGGATGATATGGGCAGGAGCCACATGTCCCAATTGGCAGAACAACTGGCAGAAATGGCTTCAAAAAGTACATTGGGGGATCAACGTGGGATTTTTATCCAGCTTTCCCAAAACATGATCCAAATCGGACAACAAATGCAAGGTTTGGATCAAAAACTGTATGTGCAACATTGCCCCATGGCGGATAACAACAAGGGCGCCAATTGGCTCAGTTTGGAGCAGGAAATACGGAATCCGTATTATGGAGATGCCATGCTTAGCTGCGGTAGTGTGGTTGGGACGCTTGACTAATTTTTATTTTAGTTAATATTTAGCCAAATAAAATCTACGGATTCAAATCTGAAATACATTTACTTCAGTTTTTAAATTATTGACTGATGAAACAAGCAAAGTCAAACGGAAAGTCATCTCCTGCAAAAGCTGTAAAACCAGCTGCAAAGAAGACTGCCCAAGCTACTGGTAAGAAGAAGTAACTTGTGGTTTTTGGTTCTCACGGAGAACCGTACAACTTAAGAGAAAAGAAAACGCCCCGATTTGCATCGGGGCGTTCCTATTTATATCCGAATAAGATACTATTACATCATGCCCGGCATTCCGCCACCTCCCATTGGAGGCATTGAAGGTGCATCTTCCTTGATATCGGTCAAGGCACACTCGGTGGTCAAGATCATTCCGGCAACGGATGCTGCATTTTCCAGAGCAATACGGGTCACTTTCTTGGGATCGATAATCCCTGCTTTAAGCATATCCACATATTGGTCTGACTTGGCATCGTAACCGAAGTCTTTTTTGCCTTCAAGTACTTTGGCAATTACTACGGAGCCTTCGCCACCTGCGTTCTCTACAATGGTACGCAATGGTGACTCGATGGCCTTGGCCACTATCTGTACACCTGTAGTTTCGTCCAAAGAGTCGGTCGCCAATTTTTCAAGAACCTTTTTGGCCCTTACCAAGGCAACACCACCACCGGCAACAATACCTTCTTCTACAGCGGCACGGGTAGCGTGCAAGGCATCGTCCACACGGTCTTTCTTCTCTTTCATTTCCACTTCGGAAGCTGCCCCTACATAAAGTACGGCAACACCACCGGCCAATTTGGCCAAACGTTCCTGAAGTTTTTCCTTATCGTAATCAGATGTGGTGGTCTCGATTTGAGCTTTTATCTGGTTTACTCTCGCTTTGATGTCGGAAGCGTTGCCGCTACCGTTCACGATTGTAGTGTTGTCCTTATCGATGGTCACTGTCTCAGCAGTACCCAACATGTCCAAAGAAGCGTTTTCCAAAGAGAAACCTCTTTCTTCGGAGATTACTGTACCACCTGTCAAGATGGCGATGTCTTCCAACATGGCTTTTCTTCTGTCACCAAAACCTGGAGCTTTTACTGCGGCAATCTTAAGGCCACCTCTCAATTTGTTCACTACCAATGTTGCCAAGGCTTGACCTTCTACATCTTCGGCAATGATCAAAAGAGGTCTTCCGGATTGTGCCACGGGCTCAAGGATAGGAAGGATTTCCTGCAAGTTGGAGATTTTCTTGTCGAAAAGAAGAATGTAAGGATTCTCCAAATCGGCAATCATTTTGTCCGTGTCGGTAACAAAGTATGGAGAAAGGTATCCTCTGTCAAACTGCATACCTTCCACTACGTCAACGTACGTATCAGTACCTTTAGCTTCTTCAACAGTGATCACACCCTCTTTGCCTACTTTGGTGAAAGCAGTGGCGATAAGATCACCGATAGCTTCATCGTTGTTTGCAGAGATGGAAGCTACTTGCTTGATCTTGTCGGAGTCGTTACCAACTTTTTTGGCTTGTTTTTCCAGGTCGGCCACCAAAGCTTCAACGGCTTTGTCGATACCGCGTTTCAAATCCATTGGATTTGCTCCGGCAGCTACGTTTTTAAGACCTTCTTTTACGATAGCCTGAGCCAATACAGTTGCGGTGGTTGTACCGTCACCGGCTTGGTCATTGGTTTTGGAAGCAACTTCCTTTACCATTTGTGCACCCATGTCCTCAAGGGCGTCTTCCAATTCGATTTCTTTTGCTACAGATACACCATCTTTGGTTACTTGTGGTGCTCCAAAGGATTTGCTGATGATAACGTTTCTACCTTTTGGTCCCAAGGTCACTTTTACAGCCTCGGCCAATTTGTCAACGCCTCTTTTCAGTCCGTCACGTGCATCTATGTCAAACTTAATATCTTTTGCCATTTCTTTCTAGTTGATTTTAATTATACAATTGCCAAAATATCGCTTTCGCGCATCATCAAATAGTCGGTGCCATCGAACTTAAGTTCTGTACCGGCATATTTTCCATAAAGAACGGTGTCGCCTACTTTTACGGTTACTTTTTCGTCCTTGGTTCCAGGTCCAACGGCCACAACAGTTCCTTTTTGTGGTTTCTCTTTCGCGTTGTCCGGGATGATGATACCGGAGGCAGTTTTTGTCTCGGCCTGTAGCGGCTCGATTAAAACCCTGTCTGCCAATGGTTTGATGTTAATTTTAGCCATATTTTTAATTTTTAGGTGTTTGTTTTAAAAATTCTTGAAGATAAGGGGCAGAAATTGTGCCAATGCACAAAAACTGACAATCTGGAAAACAAAAATGCCAGCTTGTCATTTAAGCTGGCATTTTTCTATGCTTTGTCACTTTGTGTTATCCAATAGTATCTACTGGACTTGTAGTGTTGGCCGGTGGAAGTTGTTCAGGTACTTCCTCTGGAACCGTTTCTGGTATTTCGGTATCGTCGCCTTGAAGCAATTTGGAATCTGCTTGGCTATAGTTCCCTTTTAAGGAAACATTGGAAAGCAAGATCAAAACAATCAACAAGGTAGCAAGCGTCCAAGTACTCTTGTCCAAAAAGTCCCCAGTTTTCTTAACACCACCAACAACTTGGTTGCCACTTCCGCCAAAGGATGAGGATAATCCGCCACCTTTGGGATTCTGGACCATAATGACCAAGATTAACAAAAGGCACACGATAATTATCAGTACCAAAAAAATTGAAAACGTGCTCATTTCTTATTCTTTTTCTTTCTGCAGCTTCTTCACCGCCTGAATTTGGTCTGCAAAGAAACCACTTTTTTCTGGATATTTCAAACTCAATATTTTAAAAGCTTGAATGGCCTTTTTATACTTTTTTTGCTCCAAATAAACCTTGGCCAAAGTCTCCGTCATCAACTCGTTTTTATCAATTTTGGTTGACTCTTTAATGTTCACTTTTGGGTTGGATTCTTTTGGAACTATTTTAGGATTGTTCTCAATGAATTTGTCCAAGAGTTCAAACTTTTTCTTTCGTTCCAATTCTTCCAGCACATTTTCGCTCCCATGGTCATCATTAGTGTTTTGCTTCTCAACAGGTTCGTCATGGGTGGATGTCAGTTGAAGCCATTCGGTAAACGAGTGCTTTTCTTTATTGGTGAACGGAATGGGTTTGCCCAAGTTTAAATTGGTATCGGATTCTTTTTTTGGTTCCTCAACCTTTTCAATCTTGACTTCAGGTTTTCTGGATTCAAAAAGTTTTGGGTCCAGAATCTGTTCGGCGTCATTTAGGTTTTGGGGCAGGGCAGGCTCGCTGGATTCCGAAAGCATGCTTGCTGTATTCGGGTTCGGCTGTATTTCTTCGGAAATGGCTTCTTGGTCCTCGAGTTTGGAGCCTCTACCGGCAATGGCATCGGCGATATTGTTTTGAACGAATTCTTTGGAGGTAATGTAGTCAAAAAGCACATCCCTATCAGCTGTATGTGCAGCCGTTACTTTTAACGCATTGTTATATTTGTAACTATCCAGATTTTTAAGTCCCTTTAGGTGCAAGGCCCGTGCAGCCTGAAAATAGGGGTACTCTTCAATTATATCTTCCAGTTCCCGCGTTTGTTTGGGAGATAGGATGGTATTTGAATTTTGAAGAATATGTATAAAATCTGAAATGTTCATAAAATTTTACCAATTTCCCAAGGAGGCATTAAAAATGTCCTGGGTGAGTCGTTCAAAAATTTCCTCGTGCGCGGCAGCCTGTACGGATGGCAGGGGAGCTGCGGCATCAAAATCGTAAAAGAAGGAAAATCTTCTTTCAAAGTCGGCATCTTCTTTGGTTGTATTGTAAAACCTGACATTTACGCTCATGGTCAATCGGTTTTGAGCGGTCCGTTGGTCGGCGGTGGCAGTCATTGGTACCACTTTGTACTCCACAATTTCGCCTTCATAAACCAAATCTCCATTGCTCCCGGTCAGTGAAAGACTCGTAAGATTGTTGATCATATCTTGCAGCGCCAAGGTAAAATCCCTGCCCAATCCGGGCACGATTACCGAGCCGGGGGTTTGGTCTGCATAGTTTTGGAAAAAATTGACCTGAAAACTTTGTGCGGTACCAATATCGGCGCCGGAAAAGTTGTAGGCACCACAACTTTGCAAGAAGAAAACCAATCCTAGCAATCCGATTTTAATTCCATTTTTTTTCATCTCTGACTTGTAACTGTTTTGGGTATAAATTAAAGATCGTACTGCTTTATTTTTCTGTAGAGCGTTCTTTCCGAAATACCGAGCTCTGCGGCTGCGGCTTTTCTTTTTCCTTTATTGCGCTCCAATGACTTTTTGATCAATTCAATTTCCTTTTCCTGTAAAGATAGGGTTTCTTCTTCTTCGATTTCCTCAGCAAAATGATATCTATCTTCCGGTGGTAATTGGGACTGGGTAGGAGCCGATGGTTCCAAAACTGGCTCTGGCAAATGGAGCAATTCGGCAGGTGTTTCCTCGTGCTCTATTTCTTCTTCAGGCTCTTGATTGCCATAAATTTTGCGAATCAAGCCCTCATTTTCTCGTTGAACCTTATTGGAATCGTTGTCCTTCAGTAGTTCCAAAGTCAATTTTTTGAGGTCGTTAAGGTCGCCCTTCATATCAAATAGCACTTTGTACAGTATTTCGCGCTCGTTGCTAAAATCACTTTCCTTTTTGGCCTGTCCCACAACTGCAGGTAAATTGGAGCCGGTTGAATTCGGAAGATAACTGTTCAAGGTTGAAGCGGAGATATTCCTGTTTTCTTCCAATACGGAAACTTGCTCTGCAATGTTTCTTAATTGACGGATATTTCCGGGCCAACGATATTTTAAGAGCAGGTTCACTGCATCGTCCTCCAAACGAATAGTGGGCATTTTGTATTTCTGACCAAAGTCGGAAGCAAATTTCCTGAAAAGCAGATGAATGTCGTCCCTTCTGTCACGAAGGGGCGGTAAACTTATTTCGACCGTGCTTAATCTATAATAAAGGTCTTCCCTAAATTTTTCCTTTTTTATGGCCTCGAACATGTTCACGTTTGTAGCTGCCACGATCCGAACATTGGTTTTTTGAACCTGTGATGAACCAACTTTTAGAAATTCGCCATTTTCCAAAACACGTAGCAAACGCACTTGGGTGGTCAGTGGGAGCTCACCTACCTCGTCCAAGAAAATGGTGCCGCCATCGGCTACCTCAAAATAACCACTTCGTGTTTGTGTGGCACCGGTAAAGGCCCCTTTTTCGTGTCCGAACAATTCACTGTCGATGGTTCCCTCGGGAATCGCGCCACAGTTTACCGCAATATATTTGGCATGTTTTCGGTGCGATAGGGAGTGGATGATCTTTGGAATCGATTCTTTTCCCACACCACTTTCACCTGTTACCAAAACGGAGATATCCGTAGGAGCAACCTGTATTGCTTTTTCTATTGCCCGGTTGAGCTTGACATCGTTTCCGATAAGCTCAAATCGTTGTTTTATGGATTGTACACTTTCCATATGTTGTTATTCCTGTGAAAGCAGGAACTTTATTTTTTAGGTATTCCACATCGTTCTTCGACTACGTTTAGAAATCGGTGTGAAATTAGAAATGGTTATTAATTATTTTCTGAATACCCTACTGCTTCTCCGATAAGGGTAGCCGAGGTGCATTCGTTGATTTTTACATTTACAAAATCACCTACTTTGTAGTGTTCTTTAGGGAAGACAGCTACGGTATTCTGTGAATTTCGCCCCATCCAATGAGCGTCCGATTTTTTGGAAGTCCCTTCTATCAAAATCTCTTCGGTTTTTCCCAAATGCTCTTGTGTGCGGTAATGACTATGTTTTTGTTGAAGGTCGATGATTTCCGTGAGTCTTCTTTTTTTGGTTTCTTCCGGAATGTCATCATCCATTTTGCGCTCTGCAAGCGTTCCGGGACGTTCAGAATATGCGAACATAAATCCGAAATCATATTTCACATATTCCATCAAACTTAGGGTGTCTTGATGGTCTTCTTCGGTTTCAGTAGGGAAGCCGGTTATCATATCTTGACTTATGGCACAATCTGGAATTAGTTTTTTGATGTTGTCGATTAACTCAAAATATTCCTCACGAGTGTGCAAACGGTTCATTGCCTTTAAAATGCGGTTGCTTCCGCTTTGCACGGGCAGGTGAATATACTTGCAAATGTTTCTGTATTTGGCCATGGCCTCGATGACGTCCAAGGTCATGTCCTGAGGGTTGGATGTCGAGAAACGGATGCGCATTTTGGGCTGCGCCTGTGCTACCAGTTCCAAAAGTCCGGCAAAGTTCACGGAAGTGGCTTTTTGCATGTCCGTTGCCTTGTCGAAATCCTTCTTCAATCCGCCACCATACCAGAGGTAGCTGTCCACATTCTGGCCTAACAGGGTGATTTCTTTGAATCCTCTGTCCCATAGATCGTTCACTTCTTCCAAAATGGATTGTGGGTCGCGGCTACGTTCCCTGCCCCGGGTAAACGGAACCACGCAGAAGGTACACATATTGTCACAGCCGCGCGTTATGGAAACAAAAGCGGAGACTCCGTTGGTGTTTAATCGAACCGGTGCCACATCGCCGTAGGTCTCATCTTTGGAAAGGATAACGTTAACGGCATTTCTGCCTTCGTCAATTTCTTGGATTAAGTTGGGAAGGTCTTTGTAGGCATCGGGTCCTACCACCATATCCACTATTTTTTCTTCTTCCAAAAACTTACTCTTCAAACGCTCGGCCATACATCCCAAAACACCCACTTTCATGTTGGGTCTGGTTCTTTTAACGGCGTTGAATTTTTCCAAACGCTTGCGTACGGTCTGTTCAGCCTTTTCCCGAATGGAACACGTATTTACCAAAACCAGGTCTGCATCGTTCAGGTCTTGGGTGGTATTGAAACCTTCCTTTGCCAAAATGGATGCAACAATTTCACTGTCCGAAAAGTTCATCTGGCAACCGTAGCTCTCTATGTAGAGCTTTCGACCGTTCTTTTCGTTGTTTTCCAGCGATAATGTACTTCCCTGTTGGCTTTCGTCTATTATCTTTTCCACGCTTTTTTCCTCTATCATAAATGTTTCAATGGGGTGCAAAGATAGTGCTTATTACATTTTAGTGACAATATGGCAGTATTTTTTAATAATATATTGCGATATCCCTTGTTAATATTACCTTTCACTTTAAAAAATAACCTAAACAGTACAATGAATTTCACTAGTCTTTCTGAAAGAATACAGCAAAGTGCCCCGGTAGAATTCGGGTCTGTGTTCAACAACTCAGTTGAACTTTTTAAAAAAGTATGGCTACAGGGTTTTATAACGCTTGTATTGACATTTGCGGCAATTCTTCCGTTCTATTTGTTGATCTACTTGCCAATGATAGCTATGGGGATAAGTGATCCTGATATTTTTGAACAGCAAGAAATGCCGCCTTTATTTGCAGGGTTGATGACTTTGATTATGCCTTTGTTTATGATCGGTGTGATGACAATAGGTATTTGTTTGAATGCCGCTTTTCTAAGAATCTGCAGAAAATATGATTTGAACGAATCCGGGAAGGACGACTACTTCTACTACTTTAAAAAGGAGTATTTGGGCAAGGCAGTGATTATTTCCTTAATTATGGTCGGTTTAACCTTACTCGGAATTTTGGCTTGCGGCTTGGGGATAATTTACCTTATGGTGCCCATGTCCTTGTTCCCTGCATTTTTTGCTTTTAACAGGGAACTCACCGCTCTGGAAGTAGTGAAGGCAAGTTTTGCCCTTGGCAACAAAAACTGGTTGATGATATTCCTTTTGATACTTGTTTCGGGATTGGTCGGTCAACTGGGAGCGATCCTATGCTTGGTCGGAGTATTGTTTACTGCAATGTTCAGTAAGATACCAATATATTTTATACACAAAGATGCGGTTGGGGTTTCGATGGATGTATAATTTTTTTGTGGTAAATGGCGCAACGAAATGCTTTGGTCTGTATCTAAACAACTAAAATACAAACCGCTATGAAGACCAAGGTCCTTTTGTTTTTATGCATCAATTTTTTATTGTTCACCTCTTGCTCCGATGATGATTCCAACGGTAAATATGAGGAGTATTTGGTGGCCCGTCCTTTGACGATGAATCGTGCAGAGTTTGCCAATAGTGTGGATGTTATAGCCCCTCGACCCATGAACGAATCTGGCAAGGTCTATACCTATGGGGATTATATTTTCATCAACGATAAATATGAAGGAATACATGTTATAGATAACAGTAATCCGAACCAACCCGTAAAGGTGGCTTTCATTCAAATCCCGGGAAATGTGGATATTTCGGTAAAGGACAATTTTCTTTATGCCGATAGTCTAATGGATTTGGTGATTTTGGATATTTCTGATCTTGATAACATCACAATCGTAAATCGGTTAGAAAATGTATTGCAGGATTATGTGGCAGCCCCTTTTGAAGCAGACTTGGTCGATTATGGTGATTATGATTATTACTCTGATGAAATTATTGTGGGGTGGGAAATGGTTTCCGAACGTATGTCGAAGGAGCAATACCAATCTCGTTTCGGGGATTTTGGGATTGCTTTTGCCGAAGTGGCAAACGATGCCAGTGGAGGAACTGGTCAAGGTGGGTCGTTGGCAAGGTTTAAAATTGTAGAGGAATATCTGTACGCTGTCGATAGTCACAACATCAATATCTTCAATATTTCAGACTTGGACAATCCGCAGGTCATGGATGATGTACATGCAGGCTTTGATATAGAAACCATATTTAATAGGGATAACTATCTGTTTTTGGGAAGTATGAGGGGAATGTATATTTATGATATTTCATCTCCTGCAACACCGACCTTTGTATCGGAGTTTCAACATGGCACGGCCTGTGACCCTGTTGTTGTAGATGGGGATTATGCCTACGTTACCTTGAGGGGGGGCAATATGTGTGGCGCTACCGAGAGCGGATTATATATTGTGGATATTTCCAATATAGAAAATCCTGAACTGGCCATAACCTATCCTATGGATGGGCCGTATGGTCTAGGGATTAGGGATGAAAAAATATTTATCTGCGACGGGGCTTCAGGTCTTAAGGTATATGATAAGACGGACATTAACAATTTAATCGAATTGAACCATTTTGAAGACATTGTCACCTATGATGTGATTCCCATGGAAAACCATCTGATTATGGTCGGCGATGAGATACTATATCAATATGAATATCTTGATGGCGGTATTAAGCTAATAAGTCAGATAGGTCTTAACTAGATGAAAAATCAACTTTTCTTATCCCACTTTTAGTGGGATATTTTTTTATTGGTAATCGTCAAAACCACAAAATCGAAAAATTGATATACTTTTGTTAGGACAAAACCAAGTGCATGCCAAAGAATTTAGTTATTGTAGAGTCCCCCGCAAAGGCAAAGACCATTGAAAGATTTCTAGGAAAAGAATTCCAAGTCGAGTCCAGTTTTGGGCATATTGCCGACCTCCCCTCGAAAGAGCTTGGAGTAGATGTGGAGAACGATTTTAAGCCGAAATATACTGTTGACAAGGAGAAAAAAGCCTTGGTGAAAAAGCTCAAGGATTTAGCTAAAAAAGCAGAAACCATATGGCTTGCGAGTGATGAGGATCGTGAAGGAGAGGCGATATCATGGCACTTGGCAGAGGAATTGGGACTGGACAAGAACAAGACTAAAAGAATCGTATTCAACTCCATTACCAAATCGGCCATCCAAAAGGCGATAGAAAACCCAAGGGACATTAACTATAACTTGGTTAACGCACAGCAGGCCCGTAGGGTTTTGGACCGATTGGTGGGTTACGAACTGTCACCCGTTCTTTGGAAAAAAATAAAACCGGGACTTTCAGCAGGGCGTGTGCAATCTGTGGCGGTACGTTTGATCGTTGAGCGCGAAAGGGAAATCGAAGGGTTTACGCCTGAGGCATCTTTTCGTATCAAAGCTGAGTTCAAGACCAACGAAGGAAATACATTTGCCGCAAAGCTGAACACTACGTTCCCGACTAAGCAAGCAGCAGAATCATTTTTAAAGGAAAATATTGGAGCGGATTTTTCGGTTTCGGATTTGGCCCGGAAACCGGCAAAGAAATCTCCGGCAGCACCGTTTACCACATCTACCTTGCAGCAGGAAGCTTCAAGGAAACTTTATTTTTCGGTAAGCCGTACCATGCAGGTGGCACAGCGCTTGTACGAGGCAGGTCTTATCACCTATATGAGAACGGATAGCGTCAACCTTTCCAACGAAGCATTGGCTGCGGCAAAAGATGCTATTCTGGATAACTACGGCGAAAAATATAGTCAAACCAGAAACTTTACAGGGAAATCCAAAGGAGCGCAAGAGGCGCACGAGGCCATCCGGCCTACCGATATGAAGTTGCAATCGCCCCAATTGGAGCGAGACCAGGCCAAATTATACGAACTTATTTGGAAACGTACCCTGGCATCCCAAATGAGCGATGCACAGTTGGAACGTACCAATGTTAAGATAAAAGCCAGCACCCATGGCGAAGAATTTTCAGCAAACGGTGAAGTGGTAAAATTTGATGGTTTCTTAAAGGTTTATCTCGAAGGAACTGATGATGAGGATAGTGAAGAGCAAGAAGGAATGTTGCCAGCCATGAAGGTGGGAGAGCCACTTCAAAATGTATTTATTTCGGCAACCGAAAGATTTTCCAGACCACCCTATCGTTATTCGGAAGCTTCTTTAGTGAAGAAATTGGAAGAGTTGGGCATCGGAAGACCATCAACTTACGCCCCCACCATATCTACCATACAGAACAGAGGCTATGTAGAAAAGGGTACTGTTGAAGGTTCCGAGCGAAAATATATGCAATTGGTACTGGAGGACGGGAAAGTGTCCGATAGCCAACTGAGCGAAATGGTCGGCTCCGAAAAAGGAAAGATCGTGCCTACCGATATAGGGATGATCGTAAACGACTTTTTGGTGACACATTTCACTCAAATTTTGGATTATAACTTCACAGCGCAAGTAGAAGAAGATTTTGATGAGATAGCATCCGGTGATGAGGATTGGCAGGAAATGATGAAAAATTTCTATAAAGATTTTCATCCCAATGTGCTGGAGGTAGAGGAAAATGCCGAGCGCGCCAGTGGAGAACGTGTTTTGGGAACCGACCCAAAATCAGGCAGACAAGTTTCAGTAAGGTTGGGCCGTTTTGGACCGATGGTTCAGATCGGGACCGTAGATGATGAAGAAAAACCAGAGTTTGCCAGCTTGCTGCCAGATCAGTCCATAGGTACCATTACTTTTGAAGAAGCAATGACTCTTTTTGAGCTTCCACGAAAATTAGGTGTTTACGAAGGCGAAGAGGTAGAGGCCAATGTAGGTAGATACGGTCCTTATGTACGATTTGGGAAAAAATTCATTTCGCTGGCTCAAGGAGAAAGCGCTTTTGATGTGGATATGGAACGTGCCATTGAACTTATCAAGGAAAAGCAAAAAGCGGATGCGCCCATCGGCACTTATGAAGGAAAGGATGTTACCAAAGGTAAAGGTAGGTTTGGACCATTTATCAAGTGGGACGGCATGTTTATCAATGTGAACAAGAAATACGATTTTGATGATCTATCCGACGGAGATATCGCTGAATTGATCGAGGCCAAGAAGAAAAAGGAGGCCGAAAAAATCGTTCAAGAATGGTCAGAAGAAAAGATACGAATAGAAAAAGCCCGTTGGGGGAGACACAATATTATAAAAGGTAGGGTAAAAGTGGAGCTTTCCAAGGATGTGGATGCTACAAAAATCACCTTGGAAGAAGCGCAGGCCCTACTGGAAAAGAAATCACCAAAGAAAAAAGCCAAGACAAAAGCTAAGAAATAACTATGGCGTTCGATTTTCTGGTTCCGGTCAAGGACAAGGTATTGGCACATTCCGAATTGTTGCCAGAACAAGCATTGGGCAAGAACGTTCACATGCATACCGAAAAGGATGGGCTACCTGTGTTCGCTCAGGCTGATGTCGCTATTTTTGGCGTCTTGGAATCCAGAAACGCTTTTGAGAAAAAACCCGAAAAATTGGATCTTGATGAGGTCCGTATCCAGCTTTACCGTCTCATGATGGGTAACTGGAACTCCACTATTATCGATATTGGCGACGTGGAGGAAGGCAATACCGTAGAGGACACCTATTTTGTGGTAAAGGAAATTGTTGCCGGTCTCCTTGAAGAAAATATAATACCAATTGTGTTGGGACTTACCCAGGACATTACCTTTCCCACGTATCGTGCTTTTGATAAAATAAAGAATATGGTGAATCTGGTCTCCATCGATAGTCGTTTTGACTTTGGTGAGGACGATGAATTGATTTCATCACATTCCTACATGAGCAAAATTATCACCGACAAGCCCAACAACCTATTCAATTTTTCCAATATTGGTTACCAGAGCTACTTCAATGCCCAGGAGGAAAAGGATTTAATGGAGCGTCTGTTCTTTGATGCTTACAGGTTAGGTGAGATTGCGGCCAACATAGAATTGGCGGAACCGGTATTGCGCAGTAGCGATATTGTTAGCTTGGACCTTAGAGCCATTAGGGCGGCCGAAATGGGCGGTTCAAGAAATTTTTCTCCCAACGGATTTACGGGGAGGGAGATATGTGCCATTGCCCGTTATGCGGGGATAAGTGACAAAGTAACCCTGTTCGGTATCTACGAGGGGGAGAATTCCTATCAAGCCTTTCAAATGATCGCCCAGATCATTTGGTACTTCATAGAAGGGCTAAGCTTCAGAATAAAAGAATACCCAAGCTCCAAGAGCGAAGACTTCACAAAGTTTACCGTGCCAACGGACACCGAGGAATTGGTCTTCTTCAAAAGCCATGTTACAGAAAGATGGTGGGTAGAAGTACCAACAATTTTAGCAGAACATACTAAAACAAATTCGGTGGCGTTATTACCATGCACCGAAGAGGACTATCTGGATGCTTGCAACCAGAACATTCCGGAAAGGTGGTTCAAAGCCTACAGAAAGGGGCTGAACTAATTAAATTAAATTTTGACCATTAATTGTTTTTACACAATAATTCATTCAAAAATCAGTTTTGAGAATAATAAACCTGTGTAGTGCAGTTATAAATCTTGAATCGAATAATTTAACCTAAAGTATGAGAAAGCTATTCTTTTCATCTATAGCACTTGTTTTTTTGCTTACCAGTTGTGGCTCTAAATCAAGATCAAAAGGTGAACTAGTTGGGGTCAGTGGAAAAAAATGGCATCCAGAAAAACCCTATGGAATGGAACTGATTCCCCGCGGCGCCTTTGTTATGGGTAAAGCCGAGGAGGATCAGGCAAAAGTATTGAACGCTCCCACAAGAACGGTTACCGTACGTTCCTTTTATATGGACGACACGGAAATCACCAATAGTGAGTACCGACAGTTTGTGGAGTGGGTCAAGGATTCCATAGTAAGAACAAAATTGGCCATTTTGGCCGACGAGCTGGGGATAAGCCCAGAGGATGAAGGTATCGGGGAGTATGCTTTTAAAGATACGGATACTACCGAACTATCCGTTTATGACAAATATATGCTCGACAACTACGCGGGTCTGGGAGCGACCGGGTACGAAGGAAGGGCGTTGAACAAAGATGTGGACTTGGTATGGGATACATCCGAATATCCAGATGAGTACTACGCAGAGGTTATGGATTCCATCTACCTACCCGAAGAAGAAAGCTATAATGGCTTGAGAAGTGTGGACGTTACCAAGTTAAAATATAAGTACAGCTGGATGGATATCGAAGCAGCCGCTAGGGCCAGGACCGGTAACAGAAAGGATTTCATCAAGCACGAAGAATTGGAGATTTATCCTGATACCACTGTATGGATTCGCGATTTTGAATACAGCTACAACGAGCCAATGCACAACGATTACTTTTGGCACGATGCCTACAGTGATTATCCTGTAGTAGGTGTTAACTGGATGCAGGCCAAAGCTTTCTGTAACTGGAGGACCAAGTTCAAGAACGATGACCAAAAAAGTCGCGGCAAGCAATTTGTGAACCAGTTCAGGTTGCCTACCGAAGCCGAGTGGGAATATGCCGCAAGAGGTGGAATCGAAGGAGGTACATATCCTTGGGGTGGTCCGTATGTGATCAGTGATACAGGATGTTTTATGGCCAACTTTAAACCACAGCGTGGTGATTATGCCGCTGATGCCGCCCTATACACCGTGGAAGCCAAATCTTTTGAACCAAACGAATACAACCTGTACAATATGGCAGGTAACGTATCCGAATGGACCAACTCAAGTTTTGATCAAGGTGCATACGAATACCTGTCCACCATGAACCCGAACATCGGTTCGCAGGACAACCAACGTAAAGTGATCCGTGGAGGTTCTTGGAAAGATGTTGCCTACTTCTTGCAAGTAAGTACCAGGGATTACGAATACCAGGATTCCGCTAGAAGTTACATTGGATTCAGAACCGTTCAAGACTACATGGGAGAAGAAGATTCTACCAACGGTAGCAGAAGCGGATTATAATAAAACAACGAGAGAACATTATATAAACAAGTAAGAGTAGTAACCAAATACTTATTTTTTATATAACTTAATTAAAACTAGAATTATGGCGCAGTCAAAATCAACAAAAAAGCTGTTTAACATGGCCTACGGGCTTGGAGCATCAGTAGTAATTATTGGTGCATTGTTCAAGATCCTTCACTGGGAGTTCGGACCACTTACAGGTGGACTTCTTCTTGCTGTTGGTCTTATTACCGAAGCATTGATCTTTGCTATCTCTGCATTTGAACCGGTAGATGATGAGTACGATTGGTCTTTGGTTTATCCAGAATTGGCAGGTGGTCAGCAATCTGCTTCCAGAAAACAAGAGGCTAAAGATGCTCAAGAAGCTGAAGGTCTTCTTTCCAAGAAATTGGACAACCTACTTAAAGAAGCCAAAATCGATTCTGATCTTTTTGCCAACTTGGGCGAAAGCATCAAGAGTTTTGAAGGTGCCGCTAAGAATATCACTCCTACAACAGATGCTATCCAGCACACTAAGAAGTATTCTGAGGAATTGTCTCACGCAGCAGCTCAAATGGAATCTTTGAACAGCTTGTACAAAGTACAATTGGAAAGTGCTAGCAGACAAGCTTCCATCAACGAGGAAGTTGTACAGAACGCAGGTGCTTTAAAAGACCAAATGCAATCATTGGCCACTAACCTTTCTTCTTTGAACGGTGTTTACGGTGGTATGCTTACAGCCATGGGCGGAAGAAACTAATTAGAGTTTGATCAACAGAAAACAAACCAAATCAAATTAATTATTAAATCTAATTAGAAAAACATGGCAGGAGGAAAACAAACACCACGTCAGAAGATGATCAACCTTATGTACTTGATCTTCATCGCGATGTTGGCCCTTAATATGAGCAAGGAAGTACTTGCAGCTTTCGGACTTATGAACGAAAAGTTGGAAACTTCCAATACGAACATGGATTCCAATAACGCTAGTTTCTTTGCTAGCTTGGAAACCAAAGCTTCCGAAAATGCTGAAGAGTATGGAGCGCTTTACGAAGATGCTCAAAAGGTAAAAGAACTATCCGATAGTTACTACAGCTATTTGGAAGGATTGAAAAAAGAAATGACCGCAGATTTGGAAGACCCCAAAGATTATGTGGTCATGGATAAATCTGACTACTTGGACCAAAAATTCTTTCAAGGGGACAACTTGGGCCCAGAAGGAAAAAAGTTCATGGAATATATCAACAATTACCGTGAAGGTGTGATCAATGCATTGCCAGAAGGTAAGTTCGAATCTTTGAAATCTGCAGTAAAAGCTCGCTTTGCTACAGGCGGTGAAGATGGTAAGGTTGAGAAGAGAGACGGTACCCGTCAAGATTGGATCAACTATCACTACGAAGGATTCCCATTGGTGGCTTCATTGACCAAGATGACCCAATTGCAAGCTGACATCAAAACTACCGAACAAGAGGTGTTGAAAACCCTGTTGGAAGGTGAGTTGACCGAAGCTGTATCGTTGACAAACTTTGCAAGTTCTTTGTCTGCCCCAAAAACAGCGTACTACGCAGGTGAAAAGTATGATGGAAAAATCATTGTTAGTAAAACTGACAAGACCTCTACTCCTGTCAAAGCTGAGTTGACCTTGGACGGAAGACCAATGACTGAAGGTAAGGATTACGAATTGGAAGCTGGTGGTATCAAAATGTTGATCAGTGCCGGTACCCCAGGTGATCATACCATCAAAGGAACAATGACGTTCATGCAGGATGGTGAAGAAGTTCCAGTAGAAGTGAACAACACTTTTGCTACGATTTCCATGCCCAACGCAGCCGTTATATCTGCTGATAAGATGAACGTGGTGTACCGTGGTGTTGCCAACCCAATGACAATTTCCATTCCTGGTATTCCAGATAACAAGGTGTCCGCAAATGCTCCAGGATTGAGCAGAAGAAGCGGAAGCCAGTACATCATGAACCCAGGTACAGGTAGGTCTGTAACCATTACCGCTTCCGGTACATTGCCAGATGGTAAAGGGATCAGCACCAAGTCCGAGTTCCGTATCAAGGATATTCCAAGACCAAGCGGTACAGTCCGTGGAGAGTCAGGTAGCGTTAAGATGCCAAGAAACAATCTGGAAATTTCTACTGTAAGCGCTATGTTGGAAGATTTCGATTTTGACTTGAACCTTGCTGTAAGCCAGTTTAAGTTCAAAGTTCCTGGTCAACCTACTGTAGTTGTAAACGGAAACAAATTGGATGCTAGAGCTAAATCTGTACTTAAGAGAGCAGATAGGGGCGAGTCTGTCCAGATATTCGATATCCAAGCTTACATTACCAACAACAAGAGCTACAAGTTGAAAAAAGTATCTCCTGTAGTGGTTGAGCTTACTAACTAAGAAGTATAAAAAGTATACAAGTGATCATGAATTGGAAAAACGCATTATTAATAGGATTGTTGGGCATATTGCCAGTATCGATCATGGCGCAGGCAAACATTTTGAATGCCAAGCTGCCCGAAGATATCGGTAAAAAAACCCAAGCTCAAATAGAGCAAGATGCAGATGAGCCTTTAGCATACGGTTATGTGGATGATAGGGATATCCTTTGGTCCAAGACTGTTTGGGAAATCATCGATCTTGACGAGCGGGTTAACTTTCCATTGTATTACCCAACCGATACCATAGGTATTGGGGCGGACAGAAGGTCTTTATACCATGTTTTGATGAAAAATATCAGAAACGGTAATCTTACCGAGGTATATGCAGACTCTTACTTTACAGAGAAGAGAAAGTTGGAGGACCTTTCGGCAACCTTGCGTAAAGTGGATACCACTGATCTTGGATATGAACAATTGAATGCTGGTGAGCAAATATCCCCTGAGTTTATCAACAGAAGGGATTTGACAGCCGCTGATATTGAGGAATTCCGAATTAAAGGAATGTGGTATTTCGATAAGCGCCAAGGTGAGCTTAAGTATCGCTTATTGGGAATTGCCCCAGTTGCTCCCGATGTAAACTTCATAGACGATGAATCTATGGGAACTGGGGAGAACAAAGTAGAGTTGTTCTGGGTATGGTATCCTGCGGCACGTCAAATTTTGCACGATGCCAAGGTGTACAACCAGCAAAACTCTGCAAGACCAATTTCTTTTGATATGTTGTTGAACGCGCGTCGATTCAATGGTGTCATCTATAAAGAAGAAAACGTTCACGAGGATCGTGAGATAAGCGATTACATTTTTGATAATGCCTTGTTCCAGCTCTTGGAAGCCCAAAGAATCAAAGAGGGCATACGAGATAGAGAGCAAGATATGTGGGCGTACTAAACGTTCATAGAATATTTCCAATTCAATACAGTAAAACGCCGCACCTAGTGCGGCGTTTTTTTGTTTTAAAGTCAAATGAAAATGCCAAGGACTCGTTCAGTTGCTTAATTTTGTGGTATGGTTGATTATTTAGTTGTAGGTCTGGGTTTGGCGGGAATCACTTTTTGTGAGGTTCTGGAGGAAAATGGAAAAACCTTTAAGGTAATCTCCGATGACTCCCAGCAAGCATCACAAGTTGCCGGGGGCTTGTACAATCCAGTTATTTTGAAGCGGTTTACCATGGCGTGGAAGGCCAAAATGCAATTGGAAGTAGCAAAACCGTTTTATCAAAAAATAGAAAAAAAAATAGGGACCAGTATCGAGTATGAGCTTCCAGTGCTTCGAAAATTCGCCTCTATTGAAGAGCAAAACCTATGGTTTGAGGTATCCGACCGTCCAGATCTGGATTATTTTCTGTCCACTAAAGTGCTCCCCAATAACAATCCCGCCATTGACGCTCCGTATGGTTTCGGAGAAGTAAAATATACAGGTAGAATTGATACTGCCGCTTTGGTGAGGTCGTACAGCAATTATCTCAAGAAACGTGATTTGCTTTTAGAAGAGTCTCTGGATTTTGATGCAATTTCAATTACAAACGAAACCGTATCGTACAACAATGAAACGGCAAAGAATCTCGTGTTCGCCTGTGGTTTTGGACTCAAACAGGACCCATACTTTGGATATCTGCCCTTGAACGGGACCAAAGGGGAATTGCTTATCATCCACGCCCCGGAATATCGAGAGAACAACGTTATAAAATCGTCCGTTTTTACCATTCCCATGGAAAATGATAGATATTTGGTCGGCGCTACCTACAAGTGGAAGGACAAGACCAATATACCCACAGAAGAATCCAAAAATGAGCTTTTGGAAAAGTTGACAACCTTTTTAAAGTGTGATTTTGAGGTTGTGGATCATGTAGCGGGTATTAGACCAACGGTTGTAGACCGTAGGCCATTGGTGGGAAGGCATCCAGAGCATAAAAACCTTTATGTGTTGAACGGTTTTGGTTCGAGAGGAGTAATGATCGGACCGTACGCTTCCAAACAACTTTTTGATTACATAGAAAAAGAATCCGAGCTCGACCCAGAAATGGATATTCAACGATTTACTAAAAAATACTACTCAAAATAGCTTTATGCGGTTTCGTGCTTTTTAACAGAGGTTGCATCATACTTCACAAAAAGATTGATCCAAATATTTCTGGAAAGTCTAATTATGACCGGCATAAAAACCACTAAAGTGCCCACAATGGCAATAAAAGTCGTGGGTAATGAAGCGTCCAGAAACAAGAATGAAATCACAAAGGCGGCTACGGCAAAAGCAATGCCGACAGCATAGCTGACATACATCGCCCCGTAAAAAAATGAAGGCTCAATCTTGTATTTTAAACCGCAATGTGAACACCTTTCGTTCATACTGAAGATTTTGGAAAGAGCATAGGGGTTGGATTTCTCATACATACTCTCTTCTTGGCACCTTGGACAGTTTCCTGTTAAAATGCTGTACATTTTGGTTCCTTTTTTTAACATTTGCACGGCTTTTGTACAAAAGTATACATTCGCCAATTAATGTTTTGTAATCAAGGTCACATATAATGCTAAATATTCATAATCTATCCGTAGCCTTTGGAGGGGAATATCTGTTCGAGGAAATATCTTTTCGTCTCAATGGGGGCGACAGGGTAGGGCTTATCGGAAAGAACGGTGCCGGAAAATCAACCATGCTCAAACTCTTGGCCAAGGAAATGTCCTTGGACGAAGGTGCCATAGCTACCGAAAAAAATGTCAAAATTGGGTTTCTAAAACAGGATATCGATTTTGAGGAAGGTAGAACCGTGCTGGAAGAATCCTATCAGGCATTTTCAGAGATCAAGGAGATGGAGCTGAAGTTGGACGAGATCAATACGGCTTTGGCCGAACGTACAGATTATGAAAGCGAAGGCTATCACCAATTAATGGTAGATCTTAACGATGTTACCCATCGATATGAAATATTGGGCGGTTACAACTATCAGGGAGATACGGAGAAGGTACTTCTTGGACTAGGTTTTAAGCGGGAAGATTTCAACAAGCTCACCGATACATTTTCTGGTGGTTGGCGTATGCGTATCGAACTTGCCAAATTGTTGCTCCAAAGCAATGATGTACTCCTGCTCGATGAGCCAACGAACCACTTGGATATTGAGTCCATCATCTGGCTGGAACAATTTTTAAGGAACTTTACCGGAGCAGTAGTGATCGTTTCCCACGATAAAATGTTTCTGGATAATGTGACCAACCGAACCATCGAGATTTCTTTGGGCAGGATATATGATTACAGTAAGCCCTATTCACAATTTTTGGTACATCGCAAGGAAATCAAGGAACAACAATTGAGTGCCCAGAAAAACCAGGAAAAACAAATTCAGCAGACCGAAAGGTTGATAGAAAAGTTTAGGGCCAAGTCCAGTAAGGCTTCCATGGCGCAATCCTTGATCAAGAAGCTGGATAAAATGGAGCGAATCGAAGTGGATGAAGAGGATAACAGCGTAATGAACTTGCGCTTCCCTGTTTCCATAAATCCTGGTAAAGTAATCGCTGAATTGGATGGCGTTTCAAAAAGCTACGGTTCTAAAAGAGTATTAGAGGATATTGACCTTTTGGTAGAAAGAGGGAGCAAAACAGCTTTCGTAGGCCAAAACGGACAGGGTAAGACTACTTTGGCCAAGATCATGGTCGGAGAACTTGACCATGATGGAAACCTAAAAATCGGACACAACGTGCAGCTAGGGTATTTTGCCCAGAACCAAGCTGAGTATCTGGATGGCAGCAAAACCATTTTGGATACCATGATCGATGCGGCCAACGAGAGCAATCGGAGTAAAGTAAGGGACATCCTTGGCTCATTTTTGTTCAGGGGCGATGATGTGGACAAGTATGTAAAAGTGTTGTCAGGAGGTGAAAGGAATCGCTTGGCATTGGCAAAGATGTTGTTGCAGCCCTTTAATGTGCTGGTAATGGATGAACCTACCAACCACTTGGACATAAAATCCAAGAATGTACTGAAACAAGCTTTGCAAAGTTTTGAAGGTACACTGATATTGGTATCTCACGACCGTGATTTTCTTCAGGGATTGACGGATAGGGTTTACGAATTCAAGGAAGGGGGAATCAAGGAGTATTTGGGCGATATCGATTTTTACTTGGAACAGCGTAAAATGGATGATTTCCGAAGTGTTGAAAAAGGAGATCAAAAGAAAGAGGAAAAAACTCAGGAAAAATCAAAGGAAAGTGACTACCATACTCAGAAAAAGCAAAAGTCATTGAAGAATCGACTCAGCGGAGTAGAGAAGAGGATCTCGCAATTGGAAAAGGAAATTGCGAATATTGACCACGACCTTCTTATGGATTACGATACCACCATTGCCAAACCAAACTTTTTTGACAAATACGAAGGGAAAAAGAAGGAATTGGAAGGCCTTATGGAAGATTGGGAAACCCTCTCGCATGAACTAGAAACATTGGATTAAGAGAAATCACCGCTTTCTTACAACGTTTTTTCGCAAATTCACAACATATAGCTGTTAGTTTATCGATAAAACTTGTAAGATGTTTCTCATTTTTATTATTTTGTATGTAAATTTCCTACAACTAAATAAGAAATAATGCTTCGTATTACGATTTTTCTCTTTTGTTTGATGTCCTCAGCTGGTATATCGTTGGCCAATGGACAGGTTTCCCCCAAGGAAAAATCTGCATTGGTAGACCTTTACAACAGTACCAATGGCAAGGAATGGAACTCATCTTGGGATCTAAATGCTCCTGTCAACACATGGAAAGGTGTGGAAATCAATCAGGGACATGTGATTGGGCTTACCTTATTTATGAATAATTTAAATGGTACCCTGCCCGAAAGTTTGGGCGACCTTAAGCATATTTCCACTTTAAACTTGGCCTTTAACCAAATTACAGGTGTACTTCCCAAAGATTTGGTCAAATTGGAGAAGCTCAAAACGTTGCGTTTGGAGATGAATAGGATCAAAGGAGAAATTCCTGAAGGGGTAGGGCATCTTAAACAGTTGGAAATTTTTTCCATGTTCAATAATTTTTTAACAGGAACTATACCTGAAAGCTTTGGAGAGCTTAAAAATTTGAAAGAGCTCAATTTATCCAGTAATAATCTAAAAGGAGACATACCCAAATCCATTGGTAACCTTTCAAACTTGGAGGCTTTGGGTCTTTTTGAGAACAAATTGGAGGGACAGATACCTGCGGAAATTGGGAATTTGGTCCAACTGAAAGAGCTGGTTTTATCCAACAACCAACTGGGTGGCGAGATTCCTGCCGAATTTGGACAATTGGCTAGTTTAAAAATATTGCAACTTCAAAATAATAGGTTCAATTCTTTAAATGTCCTGCATGGAATGGACTCCGACCAGTTTTTGGTTTTTGACTCCGATGATAAGACTTTGAATCCGAAATTCAATGAAATTAAAATAGACCGTACTCGAATGGCAGATACCAAATTCGAGGACGAAAACGAAAACGAGTAGTTAGTATTACTTTAGTTTGTTTGGTTTGGGGATACAGGCGTGTATCCCCTTTTTTTTGTGACAAAATTTTCGATAGATTTTATGAAATATTTAACCATTGTAAAAAATGTAGGGGATAGATTTGCACCGACTAAACCAACTAGCGCATGCGAAAGCTAATAATATCGGCTGTTCTTGGAGGTATAATTATTTTTGCCTCCCTATATTTTGCCGGCTTGATCGCCGACAGCAAAGAAAATAAAAGACCGCCATCACAAAAAATAGTTAAGACAGTCTTTGTAGATACAGTTCAGAATACCACCGTACCTATAATGGTTCCCGCAAATGGAAATCTTCAAGCCAAAAAGAGAGTCGAACTTTACTCCGAAGTACAGGGCGTTTTTAGGCCGGGAAGTAAATTGTTCCGGACTGGGCAGGAATATGCCGCTGGCCAAACACTTATCAGAATAGACGCTAGCGAGTATTATGCCACTGTACAATCAGCCAAAAGTAATCTGTACAATTTGCTTACTTCCATAATGCCGGACCTTAGACTGGATTATCCAGAGATCTACCCTAAATGGCAGCAATATCTCAACGAGTTCGATTTGGAGAAGACCACACCGGAACTTCCAAAATTGGATTCCGAAAAAGAAAAGTTTTTTATAACTGGAAGGGAAATCATCACAACATATTACAATGTCAAGAATTTGGAACAGCGTTTGTCCAAATATGCCATAACAGCCCCATTTACAGGAGTATTGACCGAGGCTTTGGTCACTGAAGGGACTTTGGTGAGATCGGGACAAAAACTAGGGGAGTTTATTGATACTGGATTATATGAATTGGGAGTATCCGTAAGCAAAACCTACGGGGATTTCTTAAGAGTGGGCCGTAAGGTAGAACTCAGTAATTTAGAAAAGACCCAGACCTACATGGGAGAGGTCACACGCGTAAATAGTAGTGTAGACCAAAATTCACAGACCATAATGGTGTACATAGAGGTCAAAGGTGATAATTTGAAAGAAGGCCAATATCTCGAGGCCAATCTCGAGGCCAAGGAAGAACCCAACGCCATTGAGATCAATAGATCACTATTATTGGAAAACAATCAAATTTTTGTGGTACGGGACTCCATTTTGGACCTAATGGATGTTAACCCTGTGTTTTTTACGGATAAGACCGTTGTGCTCAAGAATGTTCCTGACGGTGAAGTGATCGTGGCCAAACCGATTACTGGTGCCTATGCTGGTATGTTGGTGCGCACTTTTGACGAAAGTAAATCATAAAAACCCCCGCCATGAGAAATCTCATCTCGTATTTTATTAAATACCACATGGCAGTCAATGTCTTTATTTTGGCATTTTTTGTTTTTGGGGTCGTAGGGATTCTTTCCTTAAAATCATCATTTTTTCCACTCAATGAAGCTAGGAACATTACCATTACCATTGCTTATCCGGGCGCGTCTCCACAAGAAATAGAGGAGGGTATTGTCCTCAAAATTGAGGACAACCTAAAAGGACTCGAAGGAGTGGAGCGGGTAACTTCCACTTCAAGGGAGAACAGCGGTACTATCAATGTGGAGATCGAGAAGGAAAGAAATGTGGATTTCATGCTATTGGAGGTGAAAAATGCAGTGGACCGAGTACCTACTTTCCCAACCGGTATGGAACCTTTGATTGTTGCCAAGCAAGAACCTGTAAGGCCTACTATCAGTTTTGCCGTAAGCGGAAAAGATATTCCATTGGCGACACTGAAGCAAATTGCACGTCAAATAGAGAACGATTTACGCGCCATTGATGGGATATCCCAAATACAAATCGACGGCTATCCGGACGAAGAAATTGAGATTGCCGTAGATGAAAACAGTCTTTTAGCGTACAATCTATCTTTTACAGATGTGGCACAAGCCGTTTCCAATGCCAATATTTTGGTAACGGGAGGGAACATTAAGACCGTGACCGAAGAATACCTGATCAGGGCCAACAATCGTTCGTATTATGGTGATGAACTTTCCAATATTGTAATCCGGGGCGATGCTGCTGGACGTGCAGTGCGTTTAAGGGATGTTGCCGTTATTCGGGATAGATTTTCCGAAACGCCCAACGCTTCATATTTTAATGGTGAACTTGCCGTAAATGTTACCATAACAAGTACCAATACAGAAGACCTCATGGGCTCTGCTGAAAACGTCCGACAATATATCGGCGATTTCAACGAAAAATATACCAATGTACGGTTGGATGTAATCGATGACCGTTCCACCACCTTGACCCAACGGACTGAACTCTTGACCGAGAACGCCATTGTGGGGATGATTTTGGTATTGGTGTTTCTATCCCTCTTCTTGAATACAAGATTGGCATTCTGGGTAGCCTTTGGTCTTCCCATTGCATTCTTGGGAATGTTTGTTTTTGCCCCCATGTTCAATGTCACCATCAATGTACTATCCCTTTTCGGGATGATTATTGTAATCGGTATTCTGGTGGATGATGGAATCGTGATCGCAGAGAATATCTATCAACATTACGAAGATGGAAAATCACCCGTGCAAGCCGCCTTGGATGGGACCATGGAGGTGATACCACCCATTATTTCGGCTATCATCACTACCATATTGGCATTTTCCATTTTCTTGTTCCTTGATAGTAGAATTGGGGAATTCTTTAGTGAGGTTTCTGTTATAGTGATTCTCACTTTGGTAGTTTCCTTAGTAGAAGCGTTGATTATATTGCCCGCTCACTTGGCACATTCAAAAGCCTTGCACCCACAAAGTGATAAACCCAAAACAGGCATTGCCAAGGTATTTGCCGAGCTACGCGTCATCAATAAGATTGGTGACCGGATAATGAACTATATGCGTGATAAGTGGTACAGCCCGGCCCTCCATTTTATGCTGAACTACAAGTTTTTGACCTTTGCCCTTTTCTTTATGGCTTTGGTCTTAACGCTGGGCTCCATTGGAGGAGGAATTATCCGAACTGCATTTTTTCCAAGAATTGCCAGTGATCAGGTCTCCATAGACCTGACTATGCCCAACGGCACCAATGAAAAGGTTACCGATTCCATTATCAGTCTTATTCAAGAAAAGGCACATATCGTAAACCAAGAATTGACAGATGAATATTTGCAGGGCATGGACAAAATGCTCTTTGTGAATATGATAAAAAACCTTGGCCCCGGTTCATCCACGGCAACATTGGAAATCAACCTCCTGCCCGGAGAGGAAAGGCCGGATGGGATACGTGCCGATATGGTGACCACAAGACTTCGTGAGCTCGTAGGCCCGGTAATTGGAGTGGAAAGCTTGATTTATGGTTCAGGAGGTAACTTTGGAGGAAATCCTGTATCAGTTTCCTTGTTGGGTAACAATATAGAAGAGCTAAAGGCGGCCAAAATGGAGCTTAAACAAGCTATGGAAGCCAATTCCAATCTAAAGGACGTAACGGACAATGACCCGGCCGGAATCAAAGAGATACGATTGCAGCTTAAGGAAAATGCATATTCGCTCGGGTTAGACCTTCGTACGGTAATGAACCAGGTTCGTGGCGGATTCTTCGGCGCACAGGCGCAGCGTTTCCAAAGAGGACAGGATGAAATAAGGGTTTGGGTACGATATGATAGGGAGAACAGATCATCAATTTCCGATTTGGACGAGATGCGAATCTTGGCCCCAAGCGGTGACCGGATTCCATTAAAGGAAATAGCTACGTATACCATTGAAAGAGGAGATGTGGCCATCAACCATTTGGAAGGTAGAAGGGAAATTCAGGTGTCTTCCGATTTAACGGATCCCGAGACCACCAGTGGAACAGATGCCATGTTGTGGATACGTAACGAGGTATTGCCCGATATTCTGGCAAAATATCCAACCATAAGCCCATCTTATGAAGGACAGAACAGGGAGGCCAACAAACTAATTGGTTCACTTGGATTTGTGGGTCCAATTGTATTGTTCCTCATTTTTATAACCATAGCCTTCACCTTTAGAAGTATTAGTCAACCTTTATTGTTGATTTTTATGGTGCCCTTCAGTTTAACAGCGGTGGCATGGGGACATTGGTTGCACGGTTTCCCGATCAATATTCTTTCCATGTTGGGAATTATCGCACTGATAGGTATTATGGTAAACGATGGATTGGTGCTCATTGGCAAGTTCAACATCAATCTAAGAAATGGAATGAAGTTCGATGATGCCATTTATGAAGCTGGTCGTTCACGTTTTAGGGCCATCTTCTTGACATCGGTAACCACTATTGCCGGTTTAGCACCCTTACTTTTGGAAAAGAGCCGCCAAGCACAGTTCTTAAAGCCAATGGCCATTTCCATTGCCTATGGAATTGCCTTTGCCACTATTTTAACGTTGCTCATGCTACCATTGCTACTTTCCTTTGGAAACAATGTCAAAGTGCTGACAAAACGCTTATGGACAGGCGAAGAGGTTACACCAGAGGAAGTAGAACGAGCCATTCGCGAACAGCATGAAGAAGAAGAGATGTACTCAAATAGTGTAAGCCTGAACGGAAGTGACAACAGCAATATGCCGCAAAACGGAGAAGAAACCCCAAACGTTGCAGAAGAGACCAGATAATGAAAAGCTTTTTTTATAGACTACCCCTAATTTTGATATTTCTTGGCCTTTCCGCAAGTGCGCAAGATGAGGTGCTTACCAAGCAGGAGGCGATCAACCTTATTTTGGAAAACAATTTGGATATCAAGGTCGCTAGAAATACCAGGTTAATTGATGAGAACAACGCAGATATTCTAAATTCGGGCTACTTGCCTTCGGTTACGGGGAATGCCAGCGGTAGTATAGACAAGCAAAATTCGGAAGGGGTTTTGGCCAACGGGGATACCAGGACAGCTCAAGGGGCGGAGACCCGAAGGTACAGCGCTGCTGTGAATGTGAATTATACGTTGTTCGATGGCTTGGGGAGGTACTACAATTATAAGAGCTTTCAGGAACGCTCGGAACAATCCGAATTGGAGGTCAGACAGACCATTGAAAATACTATTTTACAATTGTTCACCGTGTATTACGAAGCGGCCCGCCTTACCGAGAATACGGCTACTTTGGAACAGGCCTTGGAGATTTCCAAGGATAGGCTCAAAAGGGCACAGTACCAATTTGAGTTTGGACAGAATACCGGTCTGGATGTGTTGAATGCCGAAGTGGATATCAATACGGATAGCATCAATTTATTGAATTCCAAACAGCAGCTTCGAAATACAATGAGGGACTTGAACCTTATTCTTAACCGAGACCTATCGGCTAAGTTTGCTGCGGATACTACTGTGACTTTTGTTCCTGGGCTTCAAATGGAAAATATGTACAATGAGGCCCAAATGAACAATGTTAGGCTTCAAATTGTGGAAAAGGACATAAATATGGGTCTCAACGACGTCAGAATAGCCAAAAGTGGCTACTTGCCCACCATTGGACTTACCGGAACGTATGGTTGGAACGAGTCCAGCAATAACAGTCCGTTGGCCTTTGCCTTGCAAAACACCTCGACAGGGGTAACGGGAACCGTGAACCTTACCTGGAATTTGTTTGATGGAGGAACTACCATCACTGGGATAAAAAATGCCAAAATTGCCTACCAGAATCAAGAGATTGCAAAAAAACAGATCCAGTTGGAGGTAGAAAGGGATATCCGAAATGCATGGGACAGTTATACCAATGCGCTTTATGTTTTACAGGTCCAGGAGAAAAACTTGCAGACCAACCAGAACAACTTCAACCGTACCGATGAAAGATATAAACTTGGTCAGGTAACTTCCATAGAGTTCCGACAGGCCCAGTTGAATTTATTGAATGCCGAGTTGGCCAAGAGCCAAGCCAAATACAACGCAAAATTGGCAGAACTTCAAATGCTTCAAGTTAGTGGTCAACTGCTCAATATTGATTTTTAGGCCATGTACGAGCATTTTTTTCAATGTCCATATTGTTGGGAAGAAATTTCCTTTTTGTTGGATAGCTCTGTGCCGCAACAGACCTATGTAGAGGATTGCGAAGTATGTTGCAATCCCATCGAGGCCACTGCAAGGTTCAGTAATCAAGAGCTGGTCTCTTTTGAGGCAAAGGAACTTGGTCAATAAAAAAAGCCGAAGTCTAAACTCCGGCTTTTGGTTGGTTGGAATAAGTTAATAGTTTTTACTTTTCCAAAATCTTGAAATAACAATGCTCAGCAATCTAACCCCTTTGCACTGGAATTGTGTTTACTGATATATTCTTACATAGTCAATTTCAAAGATGTCTTCGGTGAAATTCGCAGGTACATCACCACCCAAATTTCCACCTATTGCAATATTCAGCAACAAATAATGTTCGTGGTTAAATGGTTTGTTACTACCATTCTGAAATTCATATACCAAGTTATCGTCCACATAGGTTTTAATACTTTCGCTGTCCCACTCCATGGAGTATATATGAAACTCTGAATCTGCATTTTCTACGGCTATTTCACCTCCTTCATCGCTGTACACCTCTGTGTTTAAATCTCCCCAATGATAATGTGAAATGGTACTGTTTTTATCCCATCCGGTTTGTTCCATAATGTCGATTTCCCCGCAAAGAGGCCACCCTACATTGCCGTATTGATCTCCAAAATAGTTTCCGGTTTCATTCGAGTTTGCACCTAACGTCCAAATGGCCGGCCATGTACCCGCCGTTTTAGGAAGTTTGGCCCGGACCTCTATGCGTCCGTAAGTAAAAGCGAACTTGGCGTTCAATCTGGCCGAGGTATATTCTTTTGTACTTCCGTTATATGAATACTGCTCTTTGATGGCCTTTATTTTTAAGGTTCCATCGTTCACATAGGAATTGTCCTCCCTATCGGTATAGTGCTGTAATTCGTCATTGTGCCAGCTACCGTTGTTCGGGGGGATTATCTGATGATGCCACTTTTGGTCATCCGGTCTGCCTTCGTTTTCAAATTCATCGGAGAAGACCAATTTGGCAAAAGCCTCATCGGACCTGTAAATATCTACGCTGTAACTTTCGTTTACGAACGCGCCGGACCCGGAGTAGGCCCATACGGTAATATTGTGGGTGTTTGTTCCATCTTGAAGGAAGGTATGTTCAATATTTCCAGATTCGCTGTCAATTTGGTCCCCTGTTCCAAAACGGAACGCATACCTGACCGCATTATTGGCGGAAGCGGTTATCTGCACCGTTCCTGAACCATCCCCATTAGGATTGTTGTCGTTTGACCCAACAACAGAAATGTCCACGCTGAGGTTAGTAGGAATATCGTTGGAGTCTGAATCCCCCGAACTACAAGAAATTGTCAGTAGGAGGGACAGTATGGAAATATTGAAAATGCTCATTTTTACTATTTGGTGAATGTACAATTTGTTTTTCATAGAAAACCTTAGTTGGATTTTGCTCCTTTCTTTTTGGGAAAGGAGCTCATCCGTTTGCTTAATTAACTAACTCAAATCAATTTATGATCTGTTTTTCATTATATGATTAGTGGAAATAGATATTGTCTAAGAAAATAGTTCCATTTCCATCAAATTTCAATTGAATTACATCGGTTAAATCAACTACACCGGAGAACTCTGTCAAAGGAATGTCTACACTTACCCATTCTCCTGCAGTTACCTCGAATGCATATGGAGTTTCTACGGGTCCTGTACTTATCAAAGATAAATTAAGGGCTGATGAATCCGGCGTCCAATAATCTACGTGGATCATCGTCATACCAGAAACATCCAGTGAAGATGAGAATTGTGTTCCCTGATAGTTGAGACCTGCATACTTTAAGGTATTGTTCCCATCTATGTCTTCTTGTGTAACCACGGTTGCCTGCCCCCAATTAGGATTAAATTCGGTATCGGCAACATCGGTATAGGTATCACTGAATATAGATAATACATCGGCCTGTGCCAAGGTTGGGGTCGGTGCCCCAGCTACAGGCTCTGTGGGAGGTGGTGAAAAGAAATAAATGTTATCTAAAAAGATGGTTCCATTTCCATCCAATTTCAATTGGATTACGTCTGATAAATCAACTGTACCGGAGAACTCTGTCAAAGGAATATCCACACTTACCCACTGACCAGTGGTCACGTTAATTGGATAAGGTATTTCAACAGGACCTGTGCTAACCAAAGATAGGTTAAGGTCGGAAGAATCAGGCGTCCAATAATCCAAATGAATCGTCGTCATTCCAGAAACATCCAATGCATTTTCGAATTGAGTTCCCTGATAGTTCAGGCCGTCATATTTCAAAGTGTTGTTGCCAGCTATGTCTTCTTGTGTAACTACCGTAGCTTGTCCCCAATTTGGATTGAAATCTGTACCGGAAACATCAGTATATGTGTCACTGAATACGGAAATCACAAAATTATCAGGGACTGTAGGTGTTGGGGCTCCCGATAAAGGGGTGTCGGATACTCCAGCTTCATTATAAAAGAAAACATTGTCCACGAAAACTGTATTTGCTCCTGAGGGTGTACTGATAAATAGCAATTGTGCAATATGCTCCTTAGTTGTAAGTCCAGTAAAATCAGATAATGGAATATCCAAGGTCACCCATTCTTGTTGTGTGGGTGCTTCAAATACAATTTCATGCTCAACATCATCGCCACCATCGTAGGCTCCATCAGCACCAAAATCTACTAATTTTATTCTGAATTCGGTAGCATCACCGGTCCAGATATCGGTTCTAAAATGTGTCATGCCGGTAGCATCGATTGGATTGGATGTTGCTTCAATTCCAGCAACGTTGAGTTCACTGTACTTTTTAACCGCATTCCCATCAATTTCGATGTCCTCCAATGTTGCGTTGGACCAATCGGTTCTCCATGTGTCCACGGTAACGTTGGTGTACACATCGCTAAACAATGAAATTACCTCTGTTGGGTCTATGTTTGGGTCGGGTGCGGGAGCGGTAGGTTCACCAGTTTCAACTGGCTCTTCCACTTCGCCACCTTCGCTCATCACGATGTCATCAAAGTAATGAATGGATTCTGCGTCCTTCTCTCCGTTGAAATTGAAGAACAAAACCAATCTGTCATACTTATCGGAATCACTTGGAGAAAAAACAAATGAGAGTTCTTCCCATTCATTGGCTACGGTTGTGGTCGCCTGTACCTCTTTGTTAATAGTGTTGTCCGTGCTATCCTCAAATTTCAAAAGAACTACTTCGTCCGCAGCTGGCGCATAGACTTTTATTTTGACGGTTTGCATTTCGTTAAAATCCACTTTACTTGCCAAGTCAAAAAGGAAGCCTGCCCATGGCTCCACACTTGGGGTCTGTGTATATGCTACAACGGTTTCCGAAGTGTTTATTCCGGAAGGGTCTGGATTTTCTACGTATTCCAAGTTAAAAGAACCATCAATTTCTCCAAAAAACTCTACTTCGGGTCCCCCACACTCAAAATCGATTCCTTCGGACAATTCAGGAACGATAGTGGAGAACACACAGTCTTCACCAGGTTCGGGCTCTGGTTCCGGTGTTGGTGGTACATAGGCGGAAGGAGGCGGAATATCGTCCTCCGTTTCGCAAGAAATAATGGTTCCCAATATACCCAAAGCCATTAATAGGGCCATTATGGGCAATTTTGAACGGGATATGTTCTTGTTGTTATTATGCTTTTTCATCTTTCAATGTTATAAGTTAATTCTAGTTTGTGCCGGTTTAGTTATACCCATCGTTTTGTGGATAGTTGGGTCCTAAAAGGTCCATTTGTTGCTGTGGAATGGGCCAATTTTGCATGTACTCCCTAAGAATATCTTTTGGATTTCCTTCGGGATAGGATTCGTTCATGTTGTCGTTGTTCATATGGTCCAAAAGGTAATCGTACAACAATCCGGTACGTTTTAGGGTAAACCAACGTTGACCTTCAAAAGCAAGTTCGCGGGCCCTTTCTTCCAATATGGTTTCCAGGTCAATGCTGTTCACTGGGGCGGTATTTGCCCTAGTTCGTATGGCATTAAGATATTCCAAAGCCTTGGCTGAATTGTTCAGCATCATATGGGCCTCGGCACCGATTAAATAGGTCTCTGCCAAACGATAGATCATAATGTTCTTAAAGTGATTTCTATCGGTGGGTTCTACGGTCTCATCAAGGAACTTGATAATCCCAGGGTTTTGCCTTCTGTAGTAAAGCATAAACTCGTTTTGATCATCTTCGCTGTTTTCGTATAGGTCCAATGGGTCGCCTATTTCGCTTCCAGCTGGCACTGCGGTCTCATCGTTGTAGAGATATTCGAAAATATAGTAGGTGCCATTTTTTCTGGTATCGTTGGGATCTTCGTTGAGCAGGTCGATGGTGTATTGGTTCAAGGAAATAAATCCAGCTCCGGCGCCACCATTTTCCACGGACTGAATCAAACCTGGGGCATCTGCATAGGAAGATACCATGTTCCAGTTCATGATATGGGGATTTCCGCCACCGATAGTTTGTCTTTCAAAGTTGATGGCGAACAGTGTCTCGGAATGATTGAGTTCTTCGGCAAAAACTTCCGCCGTGGTCTCGGTCAAACTATGACTGCCACTTGTGATGATGGCATCAGTCTGAGCGGCCGCTTCGGTCCAGTCGTTTTCCCACATGGCCACTTTGGCTCTCAGGTGTCTTGCGGCACCTTGTGCCCAACGTCCAAATTGAGGGGTAGCGTAATCCAAGTTTGCTATGGCGAAGTCCAAATCGGAACGCAAAAGTGCAAAGATTTCTTCTTCGGAAGATTTGTCCTGTGGTACATCAAATGCATTCTCGGGCGTAGTGGGCTCCGTAGTGATAAAGATGTTGTTGAACAGACGGTACAAAGTGAAGTAGGCATGGGCGCGCATACATTTGGCCTCTGCAAGAATCTGATTTCTTCTACTTTCCTCGATATCCTCTAAATTTTCCGCGCCTTGAATCACGGCATTGGCCCGGTCAACTATTTTATAGTAGTTCACCCAATAGGCATTAATGCCCGAGGTGGTACCGTAATCACCCAAACTGGCTCCCCACAGCAAACGGCTATAAAGGGAAACCTCTCCGGTGATGCCTACGCCCAAATCGCTTTTAGCTTGCGGAATTAGGGGATAGGTCCCATTCAAGCTTAAATCTTGGTAAAGGTTCCTGTTAAGTGTGTACAGGCCTACAACGGCATTTTCCAAGCCCTCTGGTGTGGAGTATAGGAAGTCGACCGAGGTATCGGACAACAGTTCGTCCTCCAATTCTTTTTCGCATGATGCGAATGTGGCAACGGCAAGCAGTATTGCCAATGCCCTTTTTGATGCTATGTATTGAAATATATTTTTCATGACAGTTTTTTTAGAATCCTAATTTTACACCTAGGGTTATGTTTCTGGTCTCGGGGAAAGCAGAGCCATTTTGATCATTGTTTAAAGGCGTCTGTTCCGGGCTGTACGACTTAAAATCGGTAAAGGTGAACAGGTTGGTTCCGGTTAAGTATACTTTGGCACTTTGTAATCCAATTTTGGAGAACGTATCCCTGGGAATGTTGTAGCCCAATGTAAGCGTACGTAATCTCACGTAGGATGCATCCCTTACAGCAAAAGGGAACAGGTGCAAGTGCGTATCCGGTTTTGGCCTTGGGTATTCGGTGGATGGAAATTCCGGTGTGTAATATTTAGTCCTGATACCGTTTATGGCACCCTTCCAAAGCTCTCCGTTGGCAAGAACAGGATTTAACCTTGTTGCGTTTTGCACAATGTAGATATCGGCAAACAGATCAAAGTTCTTGTAGGTAATGGTGTTGGTAATGGAGCCGTACCAATCCGGGTCCGTGTTTGTGAACACGTTATCGCGATTGTCTATTTGTCCATTGCCGTCCTGATCCACCACACGAACATCACCTGGCTGGGCCAATGGGTTTCCAGAACCGGCAATATCATCGCCTTCTTGATAAATGCCATCATATTTTGGCAACCAGATATTGTTGATGGACTGTCCAACGGACAAACGTCTTCCTGAATTTGCATCGGTGATATCGATAGGGTTTCCTTCGTCATCAAGTTCTCCTGTAAGAGATATAACTTCGTTTCTGTTTCTGGAGAAAACAAGTCCCAAAGACCAACTAAAATCTTCTTTTCGGATAATGTTAGAGGTCAAAGACGCTTCGATACCTTGGTTTTGAATCTCACCTGAATTGAATCGAATCACATTAAAACCTGTGGTTCCAGCAATAGCCCTGTCCAATAACAAGTCGGTAGTATTGGCTTTGTAATATTCAAAAGTTCCTTGGAAAAGGTTATTGAACAACCTAAAGTCGACACCAGCGTTCAACGTGGTCGTGGTCTCCCATTTAAGGTCAGGGTTGGGCAATCGGGATGATGCGGTGGCACCTGCCACGGTTTCATCACCAAACACATAAGGTAGATCGTCGGCAACCCCTAAAGATTCCAAGGGGTTGATACCTTGATTACCTGTGGCACCATAACTTACCCTAAACTTCATTTCGTTAATGGCATCGATATCTTGCATAAAGGGTTCCATATGCATTTTCCATGCTGCGGATACGGCAGGGAAGAAGCCCCATTTGTTATTCTCGGCAAATACCGAGGCACCATCCGCACGTGCGGTCGCTTCCAGAAGGTATCTGTCCAAATAACCATATCTAACCCTTCCCAAGAAAGAAAGTAGCCTACGTTGTGAAACATCTCTTACGTTGTTCAGCAATTCGGTAGCGTTGCCATTAAATCCGAGGGCATCGTTGGTGAATCCGGATTTATCCAATTGCGTATACTCGGTACGGCGTTCATCGAAGGCCTGTACGGCTGTCAAATCAAGACTATGCTTGTCATTGATTTGAGGGGTATAGTTTAGGATGTTTTCCACAAGCACCTGTTTGAACAAGGTGTTGGACAACACTCCCAATCCATCGATGCCTTCGTCACCCGCGGAGTGCAGTGATGAACGGTAAACGCCTTGGTTGGTGTTCCGGTTCCTTAAGAAAGTTTTCAATGTATAGCTTAGGTTGGGTGCTATGTCATAGATAAGGCTCAAGTTGACATCCGTAAGGTTGATTTTGGTCTCATCTACAGATTCTCTCTGGTCCCACAAGGGGTTTACAGATGTGTTCGATGGGCCCAGATAGAACTTCTGTAGCTCACCATCCGCAGTATAGGGCTGCGCAAGTGGTGTTATTGTGGTAAAATTTATTCCTCCTGTTTCACGGTCTTGCTTTGCGTTCTGATAGTTGATGATTCCTAGGAAAGTCAATTTATCAGATATTTTTTGTTCTAAGTTTAGTTTGAATGTGCCTCTGTCAAAACCTGAATTTGGAATAATACCTTCTTGTGAAAAATAGTTGACGCTGGAAAAAACCTTGGTCTTTTCGCTACCTGCGGAGAAGCTTAGAGCATGGCTCTGGATAACAGCGTCCCTAAGTACCAAATCTTCCCAATCTACAAAGTTTTGGTTCTCAATGGCCTCTAGTTCAAAAGGTGTAAATATGTTCTCATCACTCAAATAATCGCCAGTGAACCTATTTCTATTGGCCTCTCTTCTTAGGTCTATAAATTGTGAACCAGTGTATTGGTTAAAGTTTTTGGTCAATGTTTGAACGGTGGTATAACCGTGATAGTTTACAGTAGCTTTCCCTACTTTACCTCTTTTGGTCGTTACCAAGATAACCCCGTTGGATGCCCTTGAACCATAAATGGCGGTTGAGGAGGCATCTTTTAGAATCTCAATGTTGGCAATATCGTCGGGTGCCACATCATTAAGGTTGTCAAAGGGAAGTCCATCCACAATAATCAAAGGGGAATTTCCTCCGGGTGCAACAGATACGTTACCCCTAATTACGATATTGGAATTACCTCCAGGTCGTGCATCCCCGAGGTTTACCTGAACACCAGCGGCTCTACCCCGAAGCATTTCCGATACGTTGGTAGTGGGTACGTTGGTGGCTTCTTCCACTTCAACGCTGGTCACGGACCCGATAACGTTACTTTTCTTTTGGGTACCGTACCCTACAACAACCACTTCGTCCAAGGCTTGTGTGTCCTCGATCAATGTAATGTTGATTTCAGTTTGTGTGCCAACGGGCACTTCTTGGGATACAAACCCAATGTAGCTGAACACTAGGGTGTCATCATTGGAAACATCGTCAATGGTGAATTCACCATCGAAATCGGTAACAACCCCATTGGTCGTTCCTTTTACAAGTACGTTTACACCGGGCATGGGTCCCATGTTGTCGGATACTGTACCTGTTACAGTTTTAGTTTGTGAATATCCATAGGCAGTGCATAAAAGCACAATCCATGTTAAGATTCCATATCTCATTTTCGAGTAAATTTAGTTTGGACATAAAAGTAGGTGGCTTAACGTCTTCTTAACAAAGGAGCTACCTCTATAAAAAACCTACATCGGTAATTTTATTGGGTTAAAATTGATGTTTTGCTATTTAAAGTCCCTGAAATATGATGATTTGAAAAAAATAGACGTATGATTATGCTATCTGACAAATCGCTGAATTTGAGGTGATTTGTCAAAATGTAGAGTTGTTGTAGGGGTAATTTTAAGAAATGTAGTGTAGTGATGTGGGAAAGTAGAGTCGCCTAAAAGTTTAAAATGTAATCTATAAGGTTATCGTGGTGCGGCAGGTCGAACTTTTTACGGAGCCTATAGCGCTTCATTTCTACACTTTTTACCGATATATTCAGCAATGGTGCAATCTCTTTGGAGGAAAGATTCAGCCTTAAATAGGCACACAATCTTAAATCGTTATTGGTTAGACTATCGTGTTTACTCTTGATTCGCTTTAAAAAGTCCTTGTCCGCATTGTTGAATGCGTCTTCAAAGAACTTCCAATCATCTTCGCTGTTTATGTTCTGGTCTATTTCCCTAATTACTGATCGAATATTCCTGTCCTTATTGGGCACCTCCTTAAGTTGAGATTTTAGGGAGGAAAGAAATTTGTTTTTCTTTACTAGGCTCATGGTAGAGATAGCGAGTTCGCGATTTTTGTTTTCAATCTCATTTTGAAGTTTCTCTGTCTGGATTTGCGCTATACGTTCTTTCTTTTCCAGTTCCCTTCGCTCAAGTTCTTTGCGGTTCTTTTTAATTAGTGATTCCTGCTTTTTCTGGTAATAATTATTGTAAAGTCTGTGCACCAAAATAAACACCGATCCAATGGTCACCATGTAAATCAAAAGTGCAAGATTTGATAGGTACCATGGGCGCAATATGGTGAAACTGTAAGAAGCGGTATTTTCACTCAGGTTACTGCCCACCATCGCCCTAACGGTAAAGGTATAATCTCCAAAGGAAAGGTTTTTGAACGTGACCTCGGTGTTTTCGGACCATTCGCTCCAACCTTCGTACAGGTTCTCCATTTTATACTGGTACCGGACTTCGGTATATTTATCAAACTCAGGGACACTGTACTCGATTCTAATATTATTGTTGACATATTCAAATGCTCCTTTGGTATCTTTTGCAGCTTTAAAATCCAGTTCTTGATAGTCTCCGAAATAAACGGAATTTATCTGCACTTCTTGTTTGGAAGGTTCTACCTTGGTCAGGTCTAAGGATACAAAACCGTTGGAACTCCCTATCAAATATTTGAAATCGGATATTTTTGAGATGTTCTCAAATCCTGAAACCCCAAAATTGGCACGAATGTCCTGGGGAATGGAAATATGGGAAGAGTTCAGTTTGTTGCTAAGGGTGCTTAGAGTAACGTATTGGAGTCCGTATTTTGTGAAAAACCAAAGCCGCTGCTCAGAGTTTTCTGGAATAATGATGCTGACCTGCGCATCATCTTGATTAAAAATTGTTTGGGTCATGGTGCTGTCCATCTCAATATTATTTTCTCCATTAATATTATAGATTCCAGCATTTGTTTTATAATAAAGTTCATCCAGAAAACTGAAGATATTAGAACTGTGACCGATACGTTCTACATTGGTTACTTGTTTGACTTCTCTGAAGCTTGGGTCGAGCTCGATAAAATACAGTCCTTTTTTTTCATGGTCCACAACTACTTGAAGGGAATCCATCTCAAAAAAACGACTTGAAATTGTGAAACCATCGATGGTATTGCGGAGTTTCCATGAACCTTCTACCTTTTCAAGAATGCTCAAACCATTATAGTTTCCCTGTAACAAAAGTTCCTCATGACCTTTTATCGGTTTTACGCCCCATGTTCCGGGGTAATCAGAGATAAGTTTTGCTTGGTTATTATCGATAATGAAGGTCCCATTGTTGTGCCCACAGAAAACAGTGGAATCCAAAAGTTGAAGGTTCCAAACCTGCCCTTCGGTTCCATCAATCAAACTAAAATTGTCTTGTGAAGCCGTCTCACGATAAAACAGACCTTGATTGGTGCCCAAATACAAGTGTCCTTCGTGGTTCAATGCGGCGTATACCAGCCCAAGGTTGCCCAATTTGTCGACGTATTCATTAAAGGGGGAGTAGAGGTTTACGGTCGCAATACCGTTGTCCAGACCAAGCCATAAGTTGTTTTCAGCATCTTCAAAAAGGGATAGAACCGTATTGTTGTTCAATCCTTTTTCCTGGTCGATGTTCCGAATGATAGTCTCACCATCCGGTGAGAGGTGATAAAAACCGTTGGATATGCTACCGAGCACAAAAGAACTATCGTTTAGTCGAATGCTGCTATATAGTTTGATGTTCAAATCATCCATGGCGGTTTCCCAGGGAGTGACATTTTCCGAATCGTATCTGTAAAACCGAGAACTTTCGGTAAGTATCAACAGATCATTTCCAACACCGTACAGCCCAACCATGGGTTCTTTCGTAAAAACAGGGTCGTTGCTAATCAATTGTGCCTCTCCATTCTGGATGGTGAACAAACCTTCTTTAGCAATTTGAAAATAAACATTGTTGTTTACCACGCCCATGTTTGCCTTGTCCGATTTTGCTTCGATCACCTTAAAGCTGCTTTCAAGGTTGTCATAGATATAGATTCTGTCCAGTGATTGGAAAAGGACCCATTGGTCCAGGACAACAATATCCCAAAATTCTTCGTCCTCGGAAATGGGGTTCTCCATTTTTTGGGATAATGAGGTATATATGAGCTCACCATTTGCTTTTTTTGTCCAAAAACCAAATTCACGGTAGGATCCTATGTAAATTTTGTCTCCAACAGCCTTTACTGATCGTATTATGGGTGAGGTGGGGAGCTTATATTGATGCCACTTGCTTCCATCAAACTCCAAAAGACTGGTATGGTTTGCTACATAAATGTTCTTTGAAGGGGATTGTGTGATTCCCCAATTCTGAAATTCCCCATTATATTCCTTTGGGGTATAATTTTTAATGGGGGGAAGCTCCTGACCAACTAGCGTTGAAGAAAATACAAATAATAAAAAAGCGATTAGGAGTCTCAAAGGGAACCGATTTAATTAAGCATCAAAACATTTAAAGATAAAGGTAAGTACTATAATTAAAACTCGCTTTTTTATCTGTTTAGATAAAATCAAGGGGCTTATCATAAAAGCCCCTTGGTTTCTGTATGGATTATAAACTACTTATGTTTTGGTTCCCAAATAAGTCGCAAAAATGAACTGAAACGCTCATTCTCCCTGCTAATGGGAACTCCCGCGATAATGCCTATCATTAAATTATCAGCGATTCCGAGTCGCATTTGGGGGCGCATGGTCATATCAAAATCACTGCCCTCCCAGATTTTGTTGAACTCTACCCCAATAAAGTTCCGTGTACCGGGAATCATGTAGTGGAAACTAGTGTTAACATCGTAGGATGTATGTACTTCCCCGCTTTCGTATTCGTGACCTATCATAGGACCGGTATACACCAAGGAGTGGAAATTGTTGCCCCATCGTTTGGCAACCACTAAGAAAGGGTTGTATACATTTCCAGAAATCAAGGGCTTGCCAAAATTTCTGAAGTCCGATAGTTCGAACTCATTGATATATCCGATTGCCATCGAAGTGGCCAGTCGTTCATTTACAAAGAACGACCATTGAGTCGCTATTTTTATACTGTTCAATCTATTGGAAGGTGTTTCGACCCCGCCATTGTCCGCCAACGGAGAATAAAAGGTAAAGGGCAGCTCCACTTCAAGGCCCAACCTATCCATTGGGGCCCATTCGTACTCGATAAGAGCTTCGTAGGAATCAAAAGTGAGCTCGTCTGTCAGCCCCAATCCAAGGTTCCATTCCCGTTCCCCTTTTCGCGCACCCAGGTCACGTATCAGGTCAATATATAAGGGTTCTGCGTGCAGCACCTTGGCAGGTTGTTTTTTTTTCTCGATTTGATTTATGTAAAGACTGTCTTTTGCGGTATTACTAATTTGGGAATAAGCTATACTGGATGATGCCAATAGAACTATCGGCATCATATTTTTTATGATGTTTTTCATGTATTCTGATTTGTTTTATGTGAATGTTGAATTGCCCGGACCTTATGGTGAAAAGGGACGGGTTTGATTAAGAAAACAAATCATACTTCGGGAGGAGGGGTGTCCTTTTGGATGTATAGATGGGTCAAGAGAGAGTTCTTATCCGGAAATTTTTTCTTTTTACCCATCAAAATATGGTATCGGGAATAATCATGATTGGGTTGATGTACGGTAAGCTTAATTTTAAAACTGGAACCGCTATTATGGTCTTCTTTATCAGGGTCGTCGTATTCTTTAAATACATCCCCGTATCCTAGCACCTTTTCAACCAAAATCTCGATAATACTCTCTTGGTCGTTAACGGATAGGTCTTCGGGAACATGATCGGGATACCGGTCCGGCGAATCCACACTGATGTTCAATAGGTAAAGGCCCATCAAACTCCAGAATATCTTTAGAAAAGCGCTCTTTCGTAAAAGACCTATCATGCTGTAAAACTAAGACTCTTTTTTTCTTTTAGATAATTTATCCATGTAAAGAATCACAATACCTATAACACCACCGATACAGGCCAAAACTCCGCCAACAACACTAGCGTAATTGAATCCTAGTCCAAAAACCATGGGCAGACCGCCAAAATATGCGCCCGAGGCATTTCCCATATTAAAAGCGCTTTGGTTCATGGAAGACCCTAGTTTCTCTGCGCCCTTGGCAGCTCTTATGATGGCTATTTGGATGGGTGCCGAAATGGAAAAGGTAATAACGCCGACAATAAAGCTAAGTACGTATATGGCAATGTTGTTGCTTGCGAAAATGGAGTTCAGCAGAAGTATCATCGTCATGCTAAACATGCTTATGACCACGGATTTTACGGGATTGAAAGTTTCGACCATTCTCGCTCCCAAAAAATTCCCAAAAAACATCCCAAATCCTGCTACGATCATAACGTATCCAACGTTTGCTTCGGGAAGCTTGGTTACATTGATTACCAAAGGGGCAATGTAGCTGTACCAGGCAAAAAAGCCGCCGGTGCCCACAGTGGTCAAGGCAATCAAAGCCCATAGTTTTTTGTTTTTTAGGCCGGGTGAAGGGTTTTTAGAGTCGGAATCATCAGCTTCATCCAATCCTTCTTTTGGCATCCAAAAATAAAGGCTGCAAAAGGTGGCAATACCAGCAACTCCTACCAACATAAAAGAGTAGCTCCAATGCAGTTCTTGTCCAATATATGTGCCTAGCGGCACCCCTATAATATTGGCGACGGTCAAACCTGAAAACATTACGGCCATGGCCTGAGCAGCTTTGCCCGGTTTGGCCAAATAACCCGATACCACGGCACCAATACCAAAAAATGCACCGTGTGGCATACCGGAAAGAAAACGGAAAACCATCATTGTCCAATAATTGCCCGAAAAGGCCGACAATGTGTTGAAAATGGTAAACCAAACCATTAAGAAAAGCAAGGTTTTCTTTGGATTGAGGTTGTTGGTGATTCTTGCCATTACGGGCGCACCTATAACTACCCCAAGGGCATAGATGGCTATGAAATGTCCCGCTTTAGGAATGGAAATATCAAGAGAACCGGCAATATTGGGAAGAATTCCCATGATTACAAATTCTGTAAGGCCTATGCCGAAACCACCGATGGCGAGAGATAAAAGGGCTTTTTTATTGGTTGATCGTGAAGTCTTGTCCAAGCTTATTTTATTAAGTGGACAAAGGTAATTGGAATCACTTAATTCCTGAGCAAGGATATTGGCTTAATTCTATATTGAATTACCATTGAAATAAACAGCCTTGAAGTTTGGACTAATTCAAATACATTCAAAAAATGAAACAAATACTTTTGAATGGATATTTTGGGTTCAAGGCTGTTTTTAGGATATTAATTTTTACTGTTGCCAAATTATGGCAATGCCTGTGTTTTATCGGAAATCCTCAACAACAAGTACTCTTCCCGATTTATAAGAACCTTTTTATCAAAAAAAAAGACCCGCCCCCAAATGAAGCGAGTCTCTTTCTTGAACAAATATGTAAAAAATCAATTGATACATGGAGATGGATTCGGTCCAAAAGGGCCCAAAACCTCCCCGTCGGGTGTTTCAATAGTGTAAACATGTTCTTCCTCGAAGGCACCACTGGTATACGAAATCACTAAACTGCTGGTTCCCTCGGGTACATTTACATTAAAAGTGGCTGCATCACCAGCGGTAAATGTGTAGTCCGTGGTTGCCCCATCAATCTCGAACGTTACAAAGGCTCCGTCCCATCCGTCCCCATATAGGTCTTGCATCTCTATTACCCAGGTTCCTGGTACAGTAGTCCCTGAAACGGGAGAGCACTTAACAAGAATGATAAAGTTAAATGCTTGTAATTGTTCTGGCTGTCCTGTGAGGGTTGCGCTATAGTTGGCCACTGTGGTCACTGTTCCATCTGTTCCTGTGGATTCTCCCAAAAACCGGATGAAGTCGCCTCCAGAGATATCATCCACTGTTATGCCCAGTGCACTGGCAATGTCGGTATAAGGAATGGAAAGATCGCTTGGGAACTCTGTTATTGTTGCCAACGGCACGGTGTCGGAAGATACCCCGCCAGACTCCAAAGTTACACTCAAATCCCATGATGCGACATTGTCACTGGGGTCGTCAACGGTACCGGAGAAAGTGGAGTTGGCCAAGTCACCTTTGGCAACAATGGTTTCGTCCAGTTTTATCCTTACATAAGGTGCGGCCGAATCTTCCAGTTCAAACACGTTGAGTGGATTTTTGTCCTCGTCTTCACAGGCCGCTATTCCCAAAATCAGTAGTGATAGACCGAGTATATATTTAAAGTTACTTTTCATAAGTATTGTTTTTTAGAATTAAATCAATCAACAAATCCATCGAGGTTGGTGTCCCAGAACACGGGAGTACTTGGTGCACTTTTCTGTGTAATGTTCGTGTTGCTGTCCGCAGCTGTCTGTGAATACCACATAGACCTTAGGAATGGTCCTGGGTCGTTGGTGGTAAAGGCAGGTGTCAGGTTATCGGGTTGACCTGTTCTTCTATACGTATTGTATGCTTCAATTCCGTTGCACCATAAAGCAATAAAGTATTGCTCCACAATAATTCGAAGTTTGTCCGTATCATTACCGGCATCATATGCTGCCAATATTTCTGCAATATGGTTGTCGACGGCTGTTGAGGTCGGGACAAATCCTGTACCCTCTGCTAAAGAAGCCCCAAAGTCCATAACAGTGCCAATGGATTGTCGTATGCCTGTTTCCAGATAATCTCTTGCACTTCCGGTAGTGTTCAATGTCAATGAAGCTTCTGCTAACATGAAATAGGTATAGGAAGACATCAAAATAGGGGATATTCCCGCACCTACGAGCCCTTCGTTCACTGCTCCGGAACCGGATACATTCCTAAAAGAGTTGTCATCGAACGGTCCACCAACTGGGTAGGTTCCGTGCAGCGTTCTAAAGGCATCATCAGGTGGAATACCGTCATCATCTAAATGATTTCGTCCCCAATATCCACTTAAGCCATTGGTAGCGGGAACCAAACAGTAGGGTTCGGAGGGGTCCCACCATGCAGGTAGTGATATTTCGGTAACACATTCCTTGGTAACTACATCCGCACCAGAAAAGTCTTCTTGTTGTCTGTAGAAATAGTAGCGAATCCGTGGGTCAGGTTCACCATATTGGTTGGCCATCAAATTCATATAATAATTACAGGTGTAAAAGTCCGAACTTGGTCCCGCACCATCGTAGTTGGCATCAAAATAAGGGTGTCTACTATCTGGTGAAGCATTGTTGGTACCCCATTGAAAGAAAAAATCATCAGCAGGATCCAAAATCAGTTGGTTGCCTGCAATCAATTCATTGATGCGCGAAGTGGAAACGGATGCTCCAAAACCTTCGGCAGAGGCCAAACGGGTCTGAAGATATAGCTTCAAACGCATGGTGTTTGCCACTTTCTTCCATTGGTCTTCATTGGCATTGTAAAATAGGTCATCCGATGGGAGGGAGGTTTCATCCTTGTTCAGATTGGCAATGGCATCCACTAATAGTTGGTCTGCGGCTTGGTAAATGGAAGCTCCCGAGTCAACCGTTGGATTTAAGATTCCTTCGCCGCCCATTGCCGCTTCCGAGTAAGGTACATCACCGAAGAAGTCTACCATGGACATCATGATATATGCTTCCAGAATTTGGCCAATGGCGATATGCGTGAATTGACCTGCTTCTTCGGCCAAAGGATTCATGGTCCTAATGTCTATCAAGGCCCTGGCATACACATTGTCCCAAACCCTATCAAAATCTGAAGGATCGTAACTTTCACGATAGGTAGGGCCAAATCCATGCTGTATTCTTACAGGTTCCATTCCAAATTGACTTAGGCCATTTTCGGCACGACCTTCTTCGCCGGAATGAATCTGGGCGGTCATTAGTTGTATTTGATTCAAAAAGAAATCAACGCTCGCCTGCGACGGATTTAATGCATTGGGGCTCTCCACTACATCCAAGGTAGTGCTCTCGCAGCCCAGCATAACTGTCAGTGCAGCGATTATGAGACTTAGTATATTTGATATTTTTTTCATAATATTTCTGATTCTTGTTAGCTGCGATTAAAATGATGCTCTTACGGTAAGGCCATATCTTCTGGTGGACGGCCCAGTGAAGAAATCAATTCCTTGTCCATTACCAACACCTGTACTCGACGAATTGGTGTCGTATCGAACGTCATCGGGGAAATTCACCGCCTTGTACCAAAGGTTGGAACCGGATAGTGTTAGCGATAGGCTTCCGAAAGGGGTTTTTTCCAACATTTTCTTTGGAATGGAATATCCCAATGAAGCTTCCTGTAACCTGATAGTGGTGCCGTCAAATACGTTTACTTCGTTGATATCTCCCCCAAAAAAGGTGTTGAAGCCAAACTCGGTTGCTGTAATGGCCACGTTGTTCGGGCTTCCATCTGCAAAAACGCCTGGAAGGATATAATTGGACTCCCTATCAATCGGGTTGTCCGGGTCAACTACTCCACGACCTATCAGTCCAGCCGTTGTTACCGAATACACATCTCCACCATGACGATATTGCAAGTTGGCGGAAAGGGTGAAGTTCTTAAAGCTGATGGTCGGGATCATCGCAGTGGTCCAGTCTGGGTTTGGGTCACCAATTTCTGTGATGTTATTGTCCACTAAATATCTGCCGTTTGGCCCTACCACTTTGTTGCCGTTATCATCTCTTTGGATGGTACTGCCGAGCAATACCCCAAATGGTCTGCCTTCCACGGCGTAGTTTGCAGCTTCACCGGCCACAGCGAAGGTCAACAAAATGTTGTTGGTTCCCTCAGCCAGGTCGGTCACCGTGGTTTCACTGGCGGTAAAGTTTCCTGCAAGGTTAAAACCGATACCTGCTTCGCTTTCCCTGAGAATGGTAAGGTCGTAATCGGCTTCTATACCTTTGGTTTCTACTTCACCAATGTTTACAAAAGTGGAGCGGAAACCTGTTGAGCTATCCAATGTACGGTTGGTAATCAGGTCTGTTGTGGATTTTTGATACAAGCTGACATTAAAGTTCAACCTATTAAAAAGTCGGGTATCCAAACCTACTTCCAGTTCCTGGACTCTTTCTGGGGATAAATCACGGTTACCGAGCACATCCGAAACAGTATTTCCTGAAACTACGTTGCCGTTGAGGTCCACAAATGTTCTAGAATTCAAGGTGAGTACATCCCTAGTGTTAAATGGAGTCGGGAAGCCTGCGGAGGAACCGTAGCCGACCCTAAGTTTTGCATAGTTGAGCACATCTCCCTGCAATGCAGGAAATGCTGTGGTAGGAATAAAGGATAAACTGGCTCCCGGGTAAAACAAAGAGTTGTTTTCTCTTTCCAATGTGGACGACCAGTCGTTTCTTCCTACTACGTTGAGGTACAATAAATCTTTATAGGATATGGTCGCATCCAAATAAATACCTACTAGGTTTTCCTCAAAGTTTTGATTCAGGTCGGTCCCAGAAAAGGAGTTTATGGATGATGGAGTCGTAAAGTTATAGTGTTCTAGCACTCCAAAAACCAATTGTCCTTGGCTTTCGATACCGTCCTGTGCATAGGTGTCCCTACGACTATTGGCACCCAACGTGGCGGTAAGGTTTAAATCTTCGGAAAGATTTTTCTCTGCACTAAGAATCAAATCGTGGTTCCAAATGGAATTTCTTACAGATGAAGTTCTTAGAATTCCCAATGTAGGTCCATCTACACCGCCTCTGTTCTGCCCGTACGAGTTTAATTCGGTATACGTATCCAGACCTACCCGGTATGTCAGGTTCATCCAGTCGTTCAAGGCATAGCTCATAGAAACGTTTCCGGTAAATCGGTCGGTTTCTTGACTGGTCTTTGAGTTGGCAACGGTCCAGTATGGGTTTTGAATATCGTTACCTGATCTATAATATAAGCTTCGGCCATCCGCTGCTTGGAATGGGAGATTGGTCAAATCGATGTTTCTCGGCGTGTAGAGTACGTCACCAAATATGGCGGAACCGTTAAAAGCGGCACCGCTACCTGTACTCACGGCATTTGGCGGTGACTTGTAGCCTGTTCTGGCAAAATTGAAGACCCCGGACACGGTAAAGTTGTTGGATAGTACCGCATTTCCTCCTAAACTGAAGTTGTTACGTAGCAACTTGTTGCCAGGGGTTACCCCGATATCTTCCGTACGGCCATAATTCGCATTGAAATTTACCTTTTCGGAACCACCACGAACATTTACTGATGTACTGTACACATATCCCGTTCTGAAGAATTCTTCAACTCCATTATAAGGTTGGTAAGGATATTCAACCCCCAATAAGTCTTCGTAACCGGCAATTAAGGTTGGGTCAGCGATATAGTTGAACGGGTGTCGCGTCAATGCCACTCCGTTTGGACCAGTTCTTATGTATTGGGCTGCTGTGGCAATACCATCATCATCCGTACGGTCAAAACGCGGTCCCCAGTTACTAAAGAAGAATCCAAATCCTTGATGGAATCCACTACCATAGTTATTTTGAAACTTTGGAAGCACGGCATTGGACATAAATACGGATTGTGTAACGGAAACTTCTGTTTTGGAAGGAGCATCTCCGGAGGCAGAACCTTTTGTAGTGATAAGTATTACCCCATTTCTACCTCGGTTACCATAGAGTACCGTTGCACTCAACCCTTTCAATACGCTTACACTTTCAATATTGTTCGGGTCCAGGTCCAGAAATCGGCTGGATTCCGTATTTCCATCTAAAAAGTTGGTCTGGGTATTGGTTCCAGAATCAAAAGGAATTCCATCAACAATAAACAAGGGTTGATTGGACTGTGTTGCCGAAGAATAGCCCCTAATTATTATGTTGGTTCCAGAACCGGACATACCGTTGTTGGAGGTGATGTTTACCCCAGCAACTTTACCATTGAGCACCCGAGCTACATCTGCTTCGGGCCGAGATTCAACCTTGTCGGATTCCACAGTGGTTACCGAATATCCCAAGGAACGCTTTTCCCGGACTATACCTTGTGCGGTGACCACTACTTCTTCCAGTTGCGATGCGTCTTCCTCCATTTGAACGTTCAAAACGCTTGCTGCACCTACGCTTCTCTCAAGTGTTCGTTGTCCTAAATAGGAGAATACAAGGACATCTCCTTCGTTGGCTTCAATGACGTAGTTGCCATCAAAATCGGACTGAGTTCCCTTAACGGTGCCTTTCACAACAATGTTGACACCTGGTAAGGGTACCCCGTCTTGGTCGGTGACCGTACCGGTAACCGCTTTTTCTTGAGCGTGGGCAAATGCAATGGATAAGCAAATAGCCAGTAGCGCTCCAAACAGTTTCTTTACTTTCATACGAATAAAGTTTTGTTAGTAATTTGAAATGAGTTAGTGCAACTGAGAAAGGTGGACGGCGCTAGGAAATTGATAGCTAATTCAAATAATACTTCTGGGAAGTGAACAAAACTCAATGGATTTTGTCTTTTAGAAGTAGAGCCTCTCACCGCCCTACCTTTACAATTGCACAACAAATCAACTTATAAGTGTGTAGGTGAGGGTACTTTTTAAACGGCTAGAACCTCAAAAAAATGGACGCCCTTGGGGAAGGACTGTTTTTAACAACTTATGATGTGTTTTATAACAATTTGGTAATGAAGTATTAAAAAACCTCTTGGTGTTCCAAGAGGTTTTGTGGGAATAGCTCTAAACGATTTAGAGTCCGCTACTATGCCATCTGCATTTCGTGTTGCCTATCGAAACCGGTGTTTACTGCAGTTCGGTAATCGTTGGGGCTATACCCGGTGGTTTTCTTAAAGGCACTGTAAAAGCTGTTTTTGCTGTTAAAACCAACTTCATACATAATTGCCTTTACACTGAGAGAGGGATTTTCGACCAATAGGTCTTTAGCTTCTTCTATTCTATATTCGTTCAGAAACGAATAGAAATTCTTGGAGAAGAAGGTGTTGATGACCTGTGAAACCTTATACCTATTTTCCTTAATATGATCAGAAAGATCATCGAGGCAAAGGGTATTGTTCCGGTAGATCTTGTTTTCATCAAAGGCATTTTTGATTTTCCTTCGAATCAAAACAGCTTCCTCCTCGGTTAATCCGGACTTTTTATACTTTTCATGACTGTCCGTTGGGTCCAAAGTCCGTTCATGGCCCCCAACATACTTCACAACGAATTGTTTTAGTAGTTGTCTCATTGATTGATGATTTTTGATTGATGACTACTAGTTAACCAGAAAACCAATGTTTTTAGGTGTTCCCGATAAGATTTTACCCTTGTTTTAGGGCATTGAGGTATTCGCTGGGAGTGAGTTGGGTATCTTTCTTAAAAGCTTTATTGAAAGAGACTTTGTTGTTGTAGCCGACCTCGTAGGCAACATCAATAATGTTCAGTTCATTTTCTTGAGCAAGCAGTTCCTTTGCTTCTTGAATACGATGGGAATTTACAAATTCACGAAAGCTCATATTAAAGTGTTCATTGATGAGTTGCGAAGCATTGTGGCGTGTAGTGTCCAATTTTTCGGCGACCATATCCAAATTGATATTACTTTTCCTGTACAATTTTTCATTGCGGAACAGGTCGCTCAACTGCTGTTTCAGTTCTTGTGATAAACTATCCGTTAGCCCGGACTTTACATATTTAGGAAAAAGAGGGTTGGTATAGGCATATCGTCCACTGAACACATCGGGCTGAACATTGGCGGCATATCCCACATATAATACCATGGTGCTTAAAAGAACAATGGGTGCATGATAAAGGATTCCGCTGTTGTTCCCGGTAATAATGTACGCACCATATATAAGGTAGACTGCAACATAGCTAACATGTATCAAATAAATATTCCTTTGCCAAGTCCTCGTCTTTTTGCTCAGTTCGGATGTATTCTTGCTCAAGATCAAGTGCACAAAAAAAGCATATATCCCCAAGGATAAGGATTTGAGTGCAACCATCAGCACTAGTTTAGTTGAATCCCCTGGATTTAAACCTTCTTCCAGCCTCTGTAACATTTGATTGACTTTTTCTATCCCGGAAAACCCATAAATTGTGAATATGAGATAAATAGTCAGAATTACTGTCGGCAGAAAGTGCCACAAATCCGTTCTATCCAAATCCGATGATTTTGACACCCTTTTAAAATATAGAAAAAGCAAGGGCCCATATAAAAAGGAGCACCAGGTCGACATCAAATAGGTGTGGGGAAATACGAACACATAATTGGTCTGGTTGACGCATATATTCAAAATGAAAAGGGAATGGATAAATACAAATGTGGCAATAAGATTTCTAGCCTGTTTATCAATTTTTTTATTGATGATCAGCATGAACGTTACGTAGAACCCAATAAGTGACACAAAAAAGTAAAATATGGACCACGTATTTATTTTTGGCAAAACAGTGCCTGACAATTTTTGAAACTCCTGGTTGTCTCGAATTCCGTCAAAATCCTCGTGCAATAAAAAAGTGGGCTGAAAATCGATTTTGAAATAATCGTATATATATCCAATAGATTCTTCTGGTTTATTCAATGCAGCCTGACTAAGGGCCAACTTTTTCAAAATGTGTATTTTATCCTCTTGATTGGTAACATCAAGATTCTTTTGATATAAAGGAACGGCCTCTTCAAATCGGTGAATATTGAAATAATAGTCTGCCCAATCCAATGAGTCTTTGAAGGTTTCTGCTGTGGGTACAGGAAAACCACCATAACCGCTGTTTACGATAAGGCCGTAGGCAAACGTGAGGTTTAGCCATAGAAACAGTAAGACAATATAGTTAGTAGATTGTCTCATTTTGATTGATGATGAATTAGTATTAACAATTTATGAAAATACCGTGTTAAAAACGTTAACAAACTATTAAAGTAGGTAAGCCCCGATAAAAGTTTACTCTTGAAACACCTGTAAGGACGTAGGTTTTGGAAGATTGCATAAAAAAAGCCGAGGAAAATTTTCCTCGGCTTTTTTTATTTCTAGTAGCGGGGACTGGACTCGAACCAGCGACCTTCGGGTTATGAGCCCGACGAGCTACCTACTGCTCTACCCCGCGATGTGGACGGCAAATATACAACCCTTTTTTTATCATTTCCAAACTTAAACCTAATATTCCTTTTTACTTAACGTCTATCCCGCTCAAAATCCATAAATTGGCCGTTTTTACCTTATGGACGCAATCAACGATTTTATATCTTCACTTTTGCCATATACCGAGTGGCCTATGTTCATTCTGCTTATTGGTGGCGGGCTCTTTCTGGCTTTTTACTCCAAATTTGCACCCTTCCGCCATTTTGGTCATGCCATTGCCGTGGTCTCGGGAAAGTACGATGACAAGAATGCAAAAGGAGATGTAAGTTCGTTTCAAGCATTATCGGCAGCAGTAGCGGCAACGGTAGGATTGGGAAACATATCAGGAGTGGCCATTGCCATTCATGATGGTGGACCGGGCGTTGTCTTCTGGATTTGGATGACCGCACTCTTGGGCATGGGCATCAAATTTTATTCAGGGAGCTTGGCCATTATGTACCGTGGAACAGATTCTGATGGACATATGCAAGGAGGGCCCATGTTTTATATTACACAAGGAATGGGGAAATGGGCAAAACCCATGGCCATATTTTTTAGTATTTGTGGATTGTTTGGTTTTTTGGGGGTGTTTACAGCCAATCAATTTACCGAGGCCTTTATGGGGGTAGTGCAACCGCACGAGACCCTTTTGGCCACTAGTGAATACAATTGGAAATTGGGAATAGGCTTTTTTCTGGCTATCATCACATCTATCGTAATTTTTGGCGGACTGAACAAAATTGCCAAAGTAGCTTCTGCCATTGTGCCTTTTATGGTGGGAATTTATCTGTTGGCGGTCATTTTTGTGATGGCTAGCCATGCAGGGGAAGTTTGGCCTGCCCTTAAAATGATTTTGGTCGAAGCATGGAACTTCGATACCGCCGTTACCGGCGGATTCTGGGGCCTCGTAATCGTGGGAGTCCGTAGGGCCATGTTCTCCAACGAAGCAGGTTTGGGTAGTGCACCCATGTACCACGGGCAGTCCCGAAACGACGAACCCGCAAAAGAAGGCCTCGTTGCCATGTTGGGTCCATTTATAGATACCATTTTAGTATGTACCTTTACCGCGGTGGTCATTATTTTGAGTGGAGCCTATCTTGAGGATGGCAGTGGGATAACCATGACGATGTCCGCCTTTGAAACGACGTTGTACGGAATCGGGGATGTGCTCTTGATGGTTATCGTAGCAGCTTTTGCATTGTCGACCCTATTTACGTATTCGTATTATGGTGTGAAAAGTTTGTCATTTTTGACGAATGCCAAAATCGGAAAGTGGTACAATGTATTTTTTATAGTGATGATTGTTTTTGCCGCAGTGGCATCATTGAAATTGGTAAAAAACTTGATTGACCTATCATATGCATTGATGGTCATTCCAAATATGATCGCTGTGTTGTACCTTTCACCAAAGGTGAACGCAGCATCCAAACAATATTTTGAAAAAAGAAAGAACGGTGGCGCATAAAGCAGGATTTGTAAATATTATAGGGAACCCCAATGTGGGCAAGTCAACATTGATGAATGCCTTTGTTGGGGAGAAACTGTCCATTATCACCTCCAAGGCTCAGACCACCCGTCATCGTATTTTGGGGATTGTCAACGGAGATGATTTCCAAGTGATTTTGTCCGATACCCCAGGCATCATCAAACCGGCCTATGAGCTGCAAACCTCCATGATGGATTTCGTTAAATCCGCCTTTGAGGATGCTGATGTGCTGCTCTATATGGTTGAAATAGGAGAGAAAGCGCTCAAAGACGAAAATTTCTTCAAAAAATTGCAGAACAGCAAAATCCCAGTCTTGCTCCTTCTCAACAAAATTGATAAATCCGACCAACAAATATTGGAAGAGCAGATGCAGTATTGGCAGGAACAATTGCCCAGCGCAGAAATTCATCCCATATCCGCTTTGGAAAACTTTAATGTTACCGAAGTATTCAATCGTATTTTGGAACTTTTGCCCGAAGCACCGCCGTATTATCCCAAGGATCAAATGACGGACAAACCAGAGCGTTTTTTCGTGAACGAGACCATCCGTGAGAAAATCTTACTTCACTATAAAAAGGAGATTCCCTATTCAGTAGAGGTGGAGACCGAGGAGTTTTTGGAAGATGAAGATATTATCCGAATCCGTTCAGTAATTATGGTGGAACGTGATACCCAAAAAGGAATTATTATCGGGCATAAGGGTGCCGCCATTAAAAAAGTAGGGGTGGAAGCCAGAAAAGACCTCGAAAAGTTTTTTGCCAAACAAGTTCATATCGAACTATATGTAAAAGTGAACAAGAACTGGCGAAGCAGCTCCCAGCAGCTTAAGAGATTTGGGTACAATGGCTAGGCATGGCTATTGATTCGTTCAAAAGGGGCGATGGTATTCCGGACAAATTGTTTCAACTGCTCCATTTGGTCTTTTCCTTTCGATTTTCCCAAACGGCCGAAGGCATAGAGGGCAAACCAAATCACTACTAATAAGAACATGCCCACCAACCAGAAGGTAACATCCTTGTCCAAAGAATAATTGGAATAGGCAAAAATTCCCATGATGATAAAAATGGTGCCTACACCAAAATGCAGGAACATAAAAAAGGTCCAAAGCGTGGGATTGGGGCCAAAAACGCCACGAATATTGCTGACACCTTCCTCGAACGACGACAGTTCCAAATGAAGTTGGGGTGTCCAAAAGGTAGTTTCCGCCTTTCTGAACTTGACAAAAATATGTTCATCCAGTCTTTTGATCAATAAGGAATCAGCTGAAGCCGCATCAAAAATAGATTCCAATTGTTCTAAATTTACTCTTAGGGACACGCGAAAACGGGGCCGTAAAACTATCTCGTTGGTCAAGTCGCTCATAATCATTTGAAAATGATGAAAAAAGGTATCATTTTTTCTTCATAATAAATGGTACTTTTGCCAAAAATTAAACCTGATGGGAGCTATTGTAGCCATTGTAGGAAGACCCAATGTTGGGAAGTCCACTTTTTTCAACCGACTTATTCAACGCCGTGAGGCGATTGTGGACGCCGTAAGCGGTGTAACACGCGACCGTCATTACGGCAAAAGTGACTGGAACGGCAAAGAGTTTTCCGTGATCGATACCGGTGGTTACGTCTTGGGCAGCGACGATGTTTTCGAAAAGGAAATCGATAAACAAGTAGAGTTGGCCATTGATGAGGCCGACGCCATCATTTTTATGGTGGACGTGGAGTCCGGCGTAACCGGAATGGATGAAGATGTGGCCAAGCTCCTTCGCAGGGTGGACAAACCCACATTTTTGGCAGTAAATAAGGTGGACAATACGCAACGTATGGCCGATGCCGTAGAGTTCTATTCTTTGGGATTGGGTGAATATTATACCCTTTCTAGTATCAACGGTAGTGGTACCGGGGAATTATTGGATGCCCTTGTTGAGGTATTGCCCGATGAAAAGGAAGAAGAAAGCGAGCTCCCTCGCTTTGCGGTAGTGGGAAGACCCAATGCAGGTAAGTCATCCTTTATCAATGCGTTGATAGGTGAGGATAGATACATTGTGACCGATATTGCTGGTACTACCCGCGATAGTATCGATACCAAATACAATCGTTTTGGATTTGAGTTTAATTTGGTGGACACGGCCGGTATCCGAAGAAAGTCCAAAGTAAAGGAAGACTTGGAGTTTTACTCTGTAATGCGTTCCGTGAGGGCCATTGAATACTGTGATGTATGTATTTTGATGATGGATGCCACCAGAGGTTTTGATGGGCAAGTACAGAACATATTTTGGCTCGCTCAGCGCAATAATAAAGGTATCGTGATCTTGGTGAACAAATGGGACCTAGTGGAAAAAGAGACCAATAGCGTAAAGGAATACACAAAGGCCATTCACGAAATAATTTCACCATTTGAAGATGTTCCTATTCTTTTTATCTCGGTGTTGAACAAGCAGCGAATCTATAAGGCCATTGAAACTGCGGTGGATGTTTATAAAAACCGTTCCAAAAAAATACCAACGCGTAAATTGAACGATATCATGCTTCCCATTATTGAAAAAACGCCGCCGCCGGCGACTAAGGGGAAGTACGTAAAAATCAAATTCTGCACGCAATTGCCTACACCATATCCGCAATTTGCCTTTTTCTGCAACCTGCCGCAATATGTAAAGGATCCCTATAAACGATTTTTGGAGAACAAAATCAGGGAGAATTTCGATTTTACCGGTGTTCCGATGACCATTTTTATGCGGAAGAAATAATTATTCGCCCGAAGCTGAGCGTACTTTCACCAATTGCTGAATTCGATTGCCCTGATTGTCCACGACTGTGAGCATATACTCACCGGCTTCGATGGGTAGAATCAGCTCATGGAAATTCTCTGTCTTGCCAATAAATAATTCATCCAAATACCAATAAATGATAGCGTTGGATTGTTGGTGTGCCAGTTTTAGAATGATTTCCATACTTTTTTCGCCCAAATCCTTTGGGAGTAGCACGGTTTCATTTCTTTTAGGGTAGATGAATTCCATTAAATTATTTTCCAATGCAGAACAACCTTCCAAATAAGGCGGTAGAGGTTTGTAATTTGGATTCGAAGAAGCGTAATAATATTCCAAAATAGGAGGGAGCACCAACCAATTCTTGGCGACCATATTTTCCAGAGGGTAACATTCGGAGTTTACTCTATACTGTTCCGAAGCATCTAAAAAAACCTGCTGATGATAGGGGCACGGACCACTTCGTGTTCCGTGTGTAGGCACCCATTCTTTTTTAACATCATCACAATAAACGGACGCACGATATCCACTTTGAACACAAATCTCCAACTCCACAAGGTCATCAAATGGTTCTTTAAACCATCCGCTTTGTGGCAATGCATCAAGTACATCAAATAGTAAGGGAGCTGCGGCGGTGATGCCGGTAAGCCCGGGTCTGCCCTCGCCATCGGCATTGCCCGCCCAAACTCCAATGGCATATTTTGGCGTTACCCCAATGGCCCAAGCATCCTTAAAACCAAAACTGGTACCAGTTTTCCATGCAATGGGCTGCGAGGAATCAAAAAACTGCCAATTTTCGTCACCTTCAGGTCTGTTGACCTCGTACATGGACTGAAATGTGCTGTAAATGGAACCTGCTCCAAAAACCAAAGGGTCAAATTGTTCGTTGCCGAAGTTCTTCGTCTCGTTTTGTAAATACGTAGCTTCTGTAAACTCTTTATTGCGGTACGTGCTGGAATGGGTCAAAAAATAATTCAGACTGGAAGCTGTAGAGGCATAGGTCGAAGTCACTTCCCAAAGGGAACTTTCCGCACCACCAAGAATCAAGGATAGCCCATAATAGGAAGCGGGTTTGTCCAACGGTTCCATCTTCATTTTGTGGAGTTTGTTATAGAACTTTTGAAGTCCATATTCCCGTAGCAAGCGGACAGCAGGGACATTCAACGAGCGGGATAATGCTTTGCTTGCAGGTACAGCCCCCACGTGTTTCAAATCAAAGTTTTGGGGATTGTATCCGTTGATTACCGTTGGAACATCCTCCACTAAGCTATGGGGCAGCAATTGACCTTCATCCAACAAAGAAGCGAACAGAAAGGGCTTCAAGGTGCTTCCAGTGCTTCTTTTTTTGGTAATGATGTCGACATAGTTGGCGTGTGTTTCATCCGAAGGAGAATTCCCTACATATCCCAAAACTTTTCGGGTTTCCACATCAAGCACTAAAATGGCCAAGTTGTGTATTTCGTTGCCCTGCAATTGCCGATAATGTCGTTCTGCCAAAAGATTCAATCGTTGCTGTAAGGGTCTTTGAATCGAAGTGGTCACACGTTCGCCCGGATGCTCATTTCGGATACGCTCGGTAAGATGAGGTGCCACATCGGGCAGGGGAAAAGGTTTTTGCGGAAGCGGTTCTGCTATGGCCAATTCGTAGGTGGTTTCATCAATGACTCCTTTCTCCCATAATTTTTTCAATAATCGGTTTCGCTTGTCCAAAAAGGCCTGTTCGTTTCGTCCCGGGAAAATAAGTGCCGGGGCATTGGGCAAAACGGCCAAGGCAGCAGATTGCCCCCAGCTCAGTTCATGGGCAGGAATCCCAAAGTAACGCCAAGCTGCCGTTTCCAATCCCACTACATTGCCCCCGTAAGGTGTGTGGGAGGCATAAAGTTTCAAAATTTCTTCTTTGGAGTAACGTAGCTCCAATCGAGTGGCCATAAATATTTCGATGATTTTTTCCCAATACGTTCTGCTTTGATTTTTACGGCTGAGGCGGATAACCTGTTGTGTGATGGTACTTCCGCCTCTTCGCGTTTCTTTGGTTAGATTGTGTCCGATGGCTTTAATAATGGAAATGGGGTTGAAGCCGGGGTGCTGATAAAAATACTCATCTTCAAAAAGTAAAATACTCTGTCTGAAGCGTTCGGGAACAGAATCAATCTGAGGAAACCGCCATTGGCCATCATCGGCAATACGTGCCCCGATGAGCGAACCCTCCGAACTGTCAACAACTGTTGATGTTGGGGCTTCGAACAGATTTTTGGGCAGGCAAAACAACCATAAAATCAGAGTAATGAAAAATACACCAAACGTGATTTTATGGTTGGCAATATATTTTTTTACAGGCGAAAAAAACTCAAACATTCATTAACATTACTGAACTATTTTTACCCATTGGCCTTTGTTTCGGGCTTGGTAGTTGTTGTCATACATCGCTTCGACTTGGGCCCCGGGCAAATAATAATCGCCCAAGAACGATGCATTCAATTTGATGGTAAAGACTTTTGATTTTTTGGCGTCCAAATCAAAATATAGGTGCGTTCGGTCGTCCCGTGTATCCACATAATCCGCTTTGGACGCATTTTCATTGTCCCCGCTTACAAAAGAGGTGTCCACGATTTCCCATCCGCTGGGTACGATATGGGTCAGTGCCACATTGTCAATATAATCATCGGAACTGTTGAAGATGGTCACTTTTGCTTCAAATTCTGTTCCTTGTCTCAGTTCATTTATATTGACGGAATTGCCCAATGGATCTTGATAGTTCACGGACAACCTTAGGTTTTGCTGCTGTGTCAATTCCTCGCCGACCGGCAACTTTCCAGTTTGGGTAAGGGTCGCGTAAATGATGTTTCCTTGATTATTTTTCACTTCGATGTCTTCTTTGAACGAAGTGACGGAAAGTTCCCGCTGCGCTATGGCCCTGTCGGTTTTAACATTAATGTTTTTTCTATTATTGGTAAAAGTAAGGTCGATGGACCTTCCTCCATTCTTCATAACCATTTTGGACATTGCCAAGAGAGCAAAAGCTGTTTCTTGGGTGCTGTACCATTGCTGGGATGATAAATTTTTGGCCAAGGAAACGGCCAGTTCCCTTTGTTGCGTGTCGCCCAAAATCACCATAGTCTCTAAGGCCATTGCACGGTTTCGGAATACCGAACCATAGGTTCTGTAATTGTAGTTATTGGGTTTAAAGTTGATGTTTGCCTTTTGGGCGATGGCCTCAGCCACCTCTTTTTTCCCGACCAAGGCATAAGCAGCCGCCAATCTCCATTTGGCCTCGTTGCTGAGGTTTGCGGTTTCCCGTAAACGGTTCATTGCGGCCAGTTCGGGCTGTTGGGCCAAGGCCAAGGAGTACAAACGGTATGCTTGTGATACATCGTCGTTGTAGTAAGTACTTTGGTTGCTCCATTGGCGTGCGGCATTTTTCTGGTAGCGCAGCCAATTGCTCAAGAAGTTCAACGGTAATTGATACCCCTGCTGTTTGGCTTCCAGCATAAAATGACCTGCGTAGGAGGTTCCCCAATCATCCGCATTGCCATAACCGGGCCAGTAACTCAATCCCCCATTGGGAACTTGGAAATCGCCAAGTCGTTCAATGGCAGCTTTTATGTTTTTCTCAATCTCCTTCTTTTTATCAAAAGTGATGTCCAATACATCCGCCAAGAACAATTGAGGGAATGCTGCGGAAGTGGTTTGCTCCACGCATCCATGGGGATAGCGTAGCAGATAATCCATCCGTTTGGAAAAATCCATCGGCGGAAGTGTAGAGAACTCTATAAATGCTGTATTGGTTCCCGAAGTGCCAAAAGTTTCCATTGAGATGGTCTGTGACGCGTTGGGGTCGAGCGTGTACAATTCGCTTTTGGTGGTCACGGGATTCGGATTTTCCACATCGATTTCTGTCTCGTTGGATGCGCTTTCGCCAGCGCCCGTAGCGATCACTTTTATGGTTTGAAATGATGATGTTGGATTGACTTTAAAATCAAAGTTGACGATTTGTTCCCCAACTGCATTGAACGTAATGCTCTTGGAAGTTCCATTAATGGGCTCCAATGCTTTTCCTGCATCAATATTGACCTTTACATTTTTCACTTTGGGTTCCATGGCAAATACGGTAACCGGGATGGTCACGGTTTCGCCGGGTGATAATTTTCGAGGAATGGAGGTCAGTACCATCAAAGGTTTGCGTACAGGCGTAGTTTTTTCGGAATTGCCATAAGCGCTGTTCAGGTTCCCGGCAACTACCATGGTGCGTACGGAACCTACGTAGTTCGGCATATCGATGGTGTGCGATGCTTTTTCGCCTGCCTTTAGGGTAAACGGACCCAGATACGTAACGACGGGTTTAAAACGTTGTGCCTTTCGGTTTTTGGCGCCAGCTCCAATGCCACCACCTCCTATGGCGTAGATGTTATCCACACTTACGGAGTAGGCTCCCATCACATCATCAAAAATGTCAAAAGTCTTTACTCCCAAGGCCTGTCTGGCATAGAACGCACTGTGAATATCTGGAGTGGTAAAGCGTGTCAAGTCTAAAAGACCATCATCTACCACGGCCAACGAATAGGTCATTGGTTTTTTATTGGCCTCGGAAATGGTCACCTTGTACGATGTTTCCGGTTGCAGCACATCCGGCATGCTGATTTGCGGCTCCAAGAATGTGGCTGGATTTTCCACTAACAGCGGAACCACACCGTACAAACGAATGGGCAAATCGTTTTTAACCTGACTGTGTGGTTGCAACAAGGAAATGTTCACGTAGGCATTCGGAGCCATTTCTGCCGTAATCGGAATGGTGGCCCGAGTTTCTTTGGCTGAAGTTTCTATCCATTGTTGGGAGAGTACCTCTGTACCGTTTTCGATGCTAATTAAAGCGCGACCGCCTTTATCTGAAGGAAAAGTTACAGTCGCTTTTTCCCCAAGGGTATATTTTTCCTTATCGGTGGAGAAAATCAAAATTTTTGAGCTTTCGGCATCTGCAGATGAAGGTCTTCGCCACCAATTACGATAAAAATAAGCCGTACGTCCCGTTGCATGACCGGAAACTTCATCAATCACACGGATGAGGTAACGTCCGCCTTGCTCATCGGGAACATTGATGTTGAAATTGGCCTTGCCCTCGCTTCCCGTAGTTACATTCATTTCTTTGAACGGTCGGTGCACGGTGGCATTTTCATATCGTGATAAGTTATCGTAACCACGGTTCCACCACCAGCGCCATTCAATTTTGAACACTTGCACTTTTAATTTTCGGTTGCCCGATGGATTTCCTTGTGCATCCACGGTAACCACATCAAACGTATTGTTGTCATCCGTTAAGAAAGAACCGTACTGTTTAGCTTCCGGTGAACGAAGGCCGACAAAGTTGGAAAATGGGGCCAAATTTTTGGAGAATACATCTATTGAAAAGTCGCCGCCTCCTTCAAACACTTTTGTTGTAAAAGTTGCTTGCAGCATTCCCGGTGCGTTGCCGTTCACGTCGATTTTTTTGTTGATGTCGAGTACTCCATTAGCATCCAAGTTTGATGATATCCATTGCAATTCAGTTTGGTTGAATGTGCGTACAGGGTCTTGGAAAACATAACCTTTGTACTTAGGAAATGCTGTGGAGGTCTCGCTCAACGTAGCATTTATATCGATTTTTAAGTTACGTGCTGGAGCGCCATGCAGCCATTTTACTTCGGCTTTTCCCCTGTTGGTGGAATTGGCTTCCAGTACTTCATCATCAAAAGTAAAATCCACTTTTAATCGATTCGGTTTTACAGTGGCTACCTTTAAAGTTTTAGTGAACTGTGCCCCTCCCACAATCACTTTGGCAGACCAGTTTCCAGTGGGGGCGGTAGCTTCAGTCGGAATGGGGAAGTAGTAGAAATTCTTTTCTTTTTTTGCGTACAGACCATCGGCAACGGGAATACTGCCTTCTTTTAAAACATGACGTTGCACCAGTTTACCACGTGCATCACTGACTTCCAAAGCCACGGGGTGCCCTTTAGGCAAGGGGTTGGCATTGTCATCCAAAACAAAGGTCAAATGAATGATATCGCCGGGTCGGTGTACTCCTCTTTCGGCATACAAATAACCTTGCAATCCTTTTTGGAGCTGCTCTCCGGAAACATCAAATTTACTCAGGGACAATGCATTTCCGTCCGTAAGTTTGGCATAGGCAAAATTGTTGTTATGTTCTGCCACCGCAAAGGCAGTGCCCTTGTCGCTATCGTAAACGGAAAGACCTTGTGGATCGGTTGTAACCTCGCCGATATATTGCTGTTGATAGTTGTAGAGTTTTATTCTGGCTCCTGACACGGGTTGTGTGGTGAGCAAGTTGGTTACGGCAAAATGATGGGAGCGGTTGCTTCCTTTTTTCACGATGAGCCCTAAATCGCTTCCCAATAGATTTGTTGCTGCTATCCTATCGTAGTTGTAGTAGGCGGAATGGCAAGGGTTGTCCTGCTCTTCCCAATTGTAATCATAATTTCTGTAGTTGTAGATTTCGTTGTTCCAGTAGCGCTCTTCTTCGGAGGCTTCATCCGAGCTTTGCTCTAAAGCATATTCGGTGTTGGATTCTTCGGTTTCGGCACTATCTCCACAATCGTAAGTGGTGTGTTCTTTCTTAAAACTGAACTCCACCCGATACAGTGAACCGGGATTTATTTTTATCAACTCCGACAAATCGAGACCATGGGCCTGCCAGTAGCTGGAATTTTGGTTGCCGTCTTCTGTGAGTGGGAGCACTTTGTAGGCCACCCTGCGACCAACTGGTCTAAAATCGGGACTATAGCTTTCGGTAAGGTCATAGTTTTGTAGGTATTGGAGCATATTGTCTTGATACACTTGAATGACGCGCACTTCGACGGCAGCAAGGTTGACGGTTTCAAAATAAATTGGGGTCGATGCGGCATTGGGGAGAATGGTTCCTTTGGAAATCAATCGCACAGCAGGTTTTAGCTGCTCAAAAGATACCAGTTCGGAAAAGTCGTTTTTCAAGGTAAACCCATATTCACTTTTGATACCTTGAAATACATTGACGCGTACTTCGCCCAAAATGCGATTGGATGGGTAGACGCTTAATACGTTGCCGTTGATTTCATATCGAACGCTTTCCGAATTTTCAATGGTGACCAAACCATTTAGGTTTTGATCCTGTTTTAATGGTTCAGAGAAATTTAGGGTAAGCACAGCATTGGGTGATGATGTGGTCTTGGCATCAACAATCACAAATTTGTTTTTACCAGGAATCGTATAATTTTCCGAGCCTTTATTGTCAATATTGAATGCATCGCCTGTCCAATTGATAATAAGTTCGCTATCGTCCGTTTTTCTGGAAATGCTGTCAATTTTAAAACTGAAGTATTGCGCGTTTTCCGAAATATTGTCCCATTTCACGGGGATAGTTTTATCTCCCTGTGTAACGGTTAAGACCGATTTTATTTTAGAGGCATCCAATACGTCCGAAGCATCCAAAGTACCCGTTAGGTATTGCCAATCTTTGCTATACGACTGTAAATCTCCTAGGTTGACCCTAAAATTAGGGGCAATGGTCTTAAAACTAAAAGTGTACGTCTTAAACTCACTTTTTATATCCTCGAAGAGTTTGTTGAGTTTCAGGCTAACGGTGTATTCCGTATTTGGTTTTAAATATTCTGTGGGTTGAAAGGTGATTTCCCTTCCATTGTCAATGATCAGTTGGCCATCCACCTTGGGCGAGATGTCCAAATATTCCTTGGGAAGTTCCTGCGTCAGTTCAAACTGTTCCAACTGTTGGGCCAAGGCTATGGTAATAGGGGTGGAAATGCTTTGGTTGCCATTGGTATGATAACTAATATAATCCTTGAACTTGAAAAGATTATCGGTTTCGGAGCTGTTCTTTTTTTTACAGGATGCAGCTAAGATAAGTAGGGTGATAAGAATCGTTTTGTAGGATCGAGACATGAGAAAGCTAGTGTTTTTATTCAAAAGTTAATCTGAAAGCAAGATACTTAAAATTGAAAAGCGGCATAGCATAAGTTTACGGATGGTGCTTTTGAGTTTACGTATGAAGGTCGGGGGATAATTTTCTCAAAGTTTCGTTAAAAGTGCTTTCACTTAATTTACCAATCCGATATTTAGCAGTCTAAACACCATAAGTAACCATACAAGACAGATTCAAATTGGGAAAAAATTACCTTCACTACGCTTTAATTCTATTATTTTTTTCGTTTTCCACTGCACAAAGCCAAGACTTTTTGGTCAAGGGAAAAATTGTTGATGCAGCCACAGGATTACCAATCGAAGCCGCTACCATTTACGCGGAGACCTTAAGGGACAGTACTTTAATTACCTACACGATAACCAATTCAGAAGGAATTTTTGCCTTGGAGGGAAAAACGGCTTATAAAAAAGCGAGATTGGCATTTTCCAGCAATGGCTTTACACCCCAAATACGTGAAGTGACCTTGGAACCTGTGATGGAGATTGGGACAATCAAAATGGAGGAGCGGGTGCAACAATTGGACGGTATTGATCTAGTGGGAGAACGCGTTCCAATAACGGTAAAGAAGGATACGCTGGAATTTAATGCAGATTCCTTTAAGACAAGACCAGACGCAACCGTGGAAGATGTGTTGAAAAAACTCCCCGGTGTGGAAGTGGCCAGTAATGGTACCATAACTGTTAACGGAAAAGAGGTTAATCAAGTGCTCGTAAACGGTCAAGTGTTTTTTAGCACCGACCCAAAAGTCGCCACAAAATCTTTGTCCAAGGATGTTATTAGCAAAATACAGATTACGGACACCAAGACCAAGGAACAGGAATTTATCGGAGAATCAGGCAACGGAGAGACCAAAACCATCAATCTTACTTTAAAGGAGGATAAGAACAAAGGATATATGGGTAGGTTGTCCGGAGGTTATGGTACGGATGATAGATACCAGGCAAACGGCCTTCTAAACTATTTCAACGATACGGAACGCATCAGTGTTCTTGGGAGTAGTAATAATATCAACAACCCTGGATTTTCATTTGATGAAATCTATGAAATGGTCGGGAATTCAAGGGGTGGAGGTATCAATTTCAATAGAAATGGTTCCTTTTCCATTGGAAACATGTCGTTCGGTTTTGGCGAAGGTATCGTTACATCTTCTACCATTGGAGGGAATTATGCCAATCAGGATAAAGGGAAATATAAGGCTGATGGAAATTATTTTTATGCCTATAGCGATTCTTATAATGATGAGCGGACATCCAGGGAAAATATTTTGCCCGATGGAAGTTTTTTTACCGATACCGAGACCAATTTTGTGGGCGGGACCATATCCAACCAAGCTGCGGCCAATTTAGAGTTTGATGTGAACAAGACTACAAGGATTACCATACAGCCGAATTTTAATGTGAACAATACCAACTCATCCAATCTTGAGAACACAGTTTCCACAGATGGGGATGGTAATTTGATCAACGATAATACATCTTTACAGGTAACCGATGGTTTCCAGCGAAATTTTGGCAATAGGTTGGAGATTATGAAACGCTTGGATACGTTGGGCAAATATGTGCGTGTATATTTCAACAATGATAATCGGGTAAGCGATTCTGAAACCTCACTGAATTCTGAAAGAAATATTTATGGCGACGACCCTAGTCAAGTACTTTTGGACCAAAGAACTTTGGTGGATAACTCCAATGATAATTATGAGTTGGGTGGCTCCTACCGACAGCCGCTTAACAAGGAGCTGTATTTGGATTTTAGATATAGTTACGAGAAAAACGAACAGCAGAACCAAAGAACGGTTTCTGATTTTGATGAGCTCACGGGTGAATATATTTACAACATGGAACTAAGTTCCGATTTTGATTTTAAGGTGAACAAGCATGTACCGGAGGTGGGCGTTGGCTCCAATGGTAAAAAACTAAGATTCAACCTTAGGGCGCGTTTGGAGAGCAATAGGTTGGAAAACGAGGATTTTATACAGGAAACCTCCTTTTCCAAGGATTATAACAACTTGCTTTTAAGTTCTTACGCCAACTATGACCTTGGCAATAACAAACGGATGAGTTTTAACTATCGTTCCCAATTGCAGGTACCGTCTATAAACCAAATGCAGCCAGTTCCCAATGTGAGCAATCCATTGAACATTGTTCAAGGTAACCCCAACTTGGACCCTCAGATTAACCATAATTTTTATTTGAATTTCAATAACTACAATTGGAGGGAAAGAACGGGAGTATTCTTTTGGGCCAATTTGGGTATAGATGAGGACAGGATAGTATCCAGCACTACAACGGATGAAGACTTCATCAGAACGACGACTTACCAAAATGTAAAGGGCAATTACAATGCGGCGATGGGCATCAATTACTCAAAACAGATTAAAAAGGATAGTCTTTATACCTTAAAATTCACCCTGAGGCCCAATGCGAGCATTAACAAGCAGGTGGGTTTCACCAATGGGTCCCAACTAGAATCCAACACTTTTGCGATCAGGCCCAGCGCGGGACTTTTGTTCAACTATAAGGAAATGCTGGAGATTGAACCCGAGTACACTTTGGCCGTAAATGCTACGCGATATAATTTGGACAATGTGGAAGATGTTGATTTTACGACACACAATCTATCTTTTAAGCTCACCTCTTATTGGCCAGAAAACTTGGTGTGGGGCAATGACATCACCTATAGTTACAATGGTAACCTTGGTGCGGGGTTTGATAAGGACGCCATATTTTGGAACATGAGTTTAGGCGTGCAAATGTTCAAAAAGAAAGCAACGTTAAAGGTGTTGGCCTACGACCTTCTCAATCAGAACATCAACACCAGAAGGACCACTGGACAGGATTTTATCCAGGATTTTCAGGGTACCGCACTTAAACGTTACTTTATGGGCAGCTTGACCATAAAATTTGATTCTTTTGGTGGTGGGGGAGCACCGGAAAAAAGAGGTGGACGGTTTATCAGATTGTAAAAAAAAGGAGTTTGGTTACCATCCGCCGGAGGCACCGCCCCCGCCAAATCCACCTCCTCCGAAGCCTCCACTGAATCCACCGCCGCTGAATCCTCCTCCGCTACCAAATCCTCCTGAAGATCCAGAGCTACGTCCCATGTTGCTCAGAATGATCATATCCCAAATGCTTGGGCCTCGACCTCCACGGCCACCATTGCCACCTCCACCTTTATTTTTTCGGCTCCAAAGAATAATGATGATGACAAAAAAGATGATTATCGGAAAAAGTGCATCTATCGGGAATTTTTTACCGTTGCCAAAAGTCCGGTCCTCGGTAAACTCGCCCGTCAATACTTTAAAAATTGCATCAGAACCTTTGTCAAGACCACTATAATAATCTCCTTTCTTAAATTCGGGAATGATCACTGTTTCTATAATACGTCTCGACATTAGGTCGGTGAGTCTGCCTTCTACACCATATCCCGTGTTGATGGCAATTCTGCGGTCGTCCCTTGCCAGCAGTACCAATACACCATTGTCCTTGTCCGCTTGCCCGATGCCCCATTTTTGGCCCCATTGCGCTCCCAAAAAGTTGATTTCCTCACCTTCTGTGGAACTGATTATGGCCACAACGATCTGTGTGGAGGTGCTGTCCGAATACCGAACGAGCTTTTGTTCCAATGCACTATACTGAGCGGGGGACAATAGGTCCACGTAGTCGTAAACGCTCGTCTGTTTTTTGGGTTTAGCTGGTATGGTGAACTGCCCCCAAGTTAGGGAAACACATAAAAAAGCCAGTAAAAAACTACCCTTTGGATATCGCATCGTTGAGTTCATTGATATCATTTTGTTGCCATGGAAAATGGGTCTGTAGCTCTTTGCCGGCCATCAGAACACCTTCAATGATACCTTGTTTAAAATTTCCTTTTTTAAAGTGCGAAGCGATCACATCCTTGGTAGTATCCCAAAATCCTTTGGGAACGGCCCTATCAATACCCTCACCGCCATAGATTACAAATTTTCTATCGTCCACGGCCACATATAAAAGCACCCCATTGCCCTCCTTGGTATTGTCCATTTTCAGGAAATGAAATATTTGCTGGGCCCTGCTAAAGTGGTCTATTTTGGAAGTGGATTCAATATGTACGCGGATTTCTCCGGAAGTATTTTTTTCGGCTTCTACAATGGCGTTTACAATATCGTTCTCTTCCTCGGCAGTTAAAAATTCTTCTACGTGCGACATTGGCTAGTTGAATTCAAAGTTCACATCGGGGGCTTTTTCGGAACCCGCATCAGATTTAAACAATGGCATGGAGTCAAAGTTTCCGATACTGGCAACAATATTGGTTGGAATTTGTTGGATTTTGATGTTGTACTCACCGGCAAGATCATTGAAACGGTTACGTTCCACATTGATTCTGTTCTCGGTGCCTTCCAACTGCGATTGAAGCTCCAAAAAATTCTGGCTTGCTTTCAGGTCGGGATAGCGTTCCACTGTTACCAATAATCTGGAAAGTGCAGAGGATAATCCCGTTTGGGCCTGTTGGAACTCAGCCAACTGTTCCGGTGTAAGGTTGTTTGCATCAATATTGGTGGATGTGGCCTTTGCCCTTGCTTCGATTACGTCCGAAAGGGTTTCACGTTCAAAATCCGCGGCACCCTGAACTGTTTTTACAAGGTTTCCGATCAAGTCGCTTCTGCGCTGGTACGAGCTCTCCACATTGGCCCACTGTTTCGTGGCCTGTCCTTTCATGTTGATGAGGTTGTTGTTGGTCCTAACGTACCAACCCACGACGATTACGCCAATCAACCCGAGGACAATAATGGCTATGATACCTTTTTTCATTTTCTATTGGTTAAAGTTTTTATAGTTGTTCTTTGATCTTTAGCAGTTCCGCTTTCACCTTTTGTAGTTTTTGAATCACTTCAAAATTGGAAAGCGCCTTTTGCTTTTCTTCCTTCAAATGCGTTTTGGCCCCTTCCAAGGTAAACCCACGTTCCTTGACCAAATGATAGATCAGTTGAAGGTTTTGGATATCCTGTGGCGTGAATTTGCGATTGCCCTTGGCATTCTTTTTGGGTTGCAATACGTCGAACTCTTTCTCCCAAAAACGGATTAGAGAGGTATTTACCCCAAAGGCCTTGGCCACTTCGCCAATGCCATAATATCGTTTTTCGGGTAGATCTACGTGCATTAATCCAGCGATTGGTTCTCTTGGTTTGCCAATCGGAGCATGTTATCAAACTCTTCGGCAGATAAACTTCCATAGTAGAAGTTGATCGGGTTGATACGCTCACCATCTTTAAATACTTCGTAATGAACGTGTGGTGCTTCGGAACGTCCCGTGCTGCCAACAAAGCCGATAAGGTCTCCCCTTTTGACTTTTTGACCGACCGTTACATTGTATTTGCTCATGTGGCCATATAGCGAGATATAACCGTAGCCATGATCGATACGGACGTGTTTTCCATAACCTGAGGACCTGTTGTCGGCCCGAACTACTTTTCCGTCACCGGTGGCATAAATTGGTGAACCCCTGGGCGCGGTAAAATCCATTCCCCAGTGCATTTTGCGGGCTTTTGTAAACGGGTCGGAACGCCAACCGTAACCTGAGGCCATTCGTGTAAGATCTTCGTTGCTTACGGGTTGAATTGCAGGAATGGAAGCCAATAGTTTTTCTTTCTCCTCTGCCAATTTGGCTATTTCATCCAAGGATTTGGATTGTATGACCATTCCTTTTTGAATGATGTCCAACCGCTTTGTGGCATCAATAATAATCTCGGAATTGTTGAAACCTTCAAGGTCTTTATAGCGGTTTATACCACCAAAACCAGCTCTTCGCTGTTCCTCAGGTATCGGATTTGCTTCAAAATATAAACGGTAGATGTTATTGTCCCTTTCCTCGATATTACCCAAAACTTGTTCCATTTGGTCCATTTTACGGTTGAGGATATCAAATTGGAGCTCGTAGTTCCGTACTTCCCTTTCCAGAGAAAGTTCTTTGGGCGTATTTACCCATCGGGTGTTCAAAAGAATGATCAGTCCAAGGAAACCGAACAATGCTGAACCCAGCAAGAATAGGAAAATATTCCTATATTTTTTCGATTTTTTCGGCTCGATCTTTCTGTACGAAAGGGTATCCGGATCGTAATAGTACTTTACTTTAGACATGAATGGATTTTATCCTATTTTTGCTCACTCATTTTAATCAGAACAAACAAATATAAAAATTGTTTTGCTTAAACTGTTAAATTTAAGAAAACCCTAGGAATTCAATGACATCCCAAGAAGTTAGAAACCAGTTTTTAAACTTTTTCAAAGAAAAGAACCACAAGATTGTGCCATCTGCACCCATGGTAATGAAGGACGACCCTACCCTGATGTTCACCAATGCCGGTATGAACCAGTTCAAGGAGTACTTTTTGGGGAATTCCGTTCCTAAGAGCAAACGATTGACAGATACCCAAAAGTGTTTGAGGGTAAGTGGGAAACACAATGATCTCGAAGAGGTCGGGAAAGATACCTATCACCATACCATGTTCGAGATGTTGGGGAACTGGAGCATCGGGGATTACTTTAAAAAGGAAGCCATTGCGTGGGCATGGGAATTGCTTACCGAGGTATATAAAATTGATAAGGACAGTCTTTACGTTTCCGTTTTTGAAGGAAGTGAGGATGATAATCTCCCGCTCGATCAAGAAGCCTATAATCTGTGGAAGGCCATTGTGCCCGAGAACAGAATCATCAAAGGCAATAAAAAGGACAACTTTTGGGAGATGGGCGATCAAGGTCCCTGCGGACCCTGTTCGGAAATCCATGTGGATATTCGTTCCAAAGAGGAGAAGGCCAAAGTCGATGGCGCTTCCTTGGTAAACCAAGATCATCCGCAAGTGGTGGAAATCTGGAACTTGGTGTTTATGCAGTTCAACCGTAAGGCTAACGGCAGTTTGGAGCCACTTCCCGAAAAACATATAGATACCGGAATGGGCTTCGAGCGCTTGTGTATGGTGCTTCAAAACAAACAGTCCAATTACGATACAGACGTTTTTACCCCGTTGATTCGCGAGGTGGAAACCATTACTGGAAAAAAGTACGGGAAAGACGAAGAAACCGATATTGCTATCCGTGTTATTTCCGATCACGTGCGAGCGGTTGCCTTTTCCATTGCTGATGGGCAATTGCCCAGTAATACGGGGGCAGGATATGTAATCCGAAGAATTCTGCGCCGTGCCATTCGCTACGGATTTACTTTTCTGGACACTAACAAACCATTTATTTACAGACTGGTAAAGGTGTTGAGCGAACAGATGGGCAAGGCTTTTCCTGAGTTGAAAGAACAACACCAGTTGATAGAAAACGTCATCAAAGAAGAGGAAAGCTCTTTCTTGAGCACCTTGGAGCAAGGTTTGGTACTGTTGGATTCCGTGATCAAGTCTTCCAAAGACAAAACCATTGCGGGCGACAAGGCCTTTGAACTCTACGATACTTTCGGTTTTCCGATAGACTTGACCTCCTTGATTGTGGAAGAGAAGGGGTATCAATTGGATACCGAAGGATTCGAAAAAGCATTGAAGGCCCAAAAAGACCGTTCACGAGCAGCATCCGAAGTGTCCAAGGATGATTGGAACATTTTAATGGCCGATACCGAACAGGAGTTTATTGGTTACGATAGTTTGGAAGCGCAGGTAAAGCTGGTAAAATATCGAAAGGTGACCAGCAAAAAAGAAGGAGACCAATACCAACTGGTTTTCAATCTGACTCCATTTTACGCCGAAGGCGGTGGACAGGTAGGGGATAAGGGCTATTTGGAAGCATCTAACGGTGATGTTACCTATATTGTGGACACCAAACGAGAGAACAACGAGATTGTTCACTTCGCGAAATCCTTGCCCAAAGAGGTTTCGGGAACTTTTAAAGCGGTGGTCGACGAAAAACAGCGTTGGAGAACGGAGTGCAACCATACGGCCACGCACTTGTTGCATCAGGCACTGCGTGAGGTTTTGGGCACCCACGTGGAACAGAAAGGTTCTGCGGTACATTCCAAATATTTGCGTTTTGATTTTTCCCACTTTTCAAGATTGACGACCGAGCAACTTCGGGAAGTTGAAAACTTTGTCAACGCCCGTATTGATGGACACCTTCCCTTGGAAGAAAGTCGCAATGTGCCTATGCAAGAAGCCATGGGGCAAGGAGCTATGGCCCTCTTTGGAGAAAAATATGGCGATACCGTGAGAACCGTTCGTTTTGGGCAATCCATTGAACTTTGTGGGGGTACCCACGTGAAGAACACGGCCGACATCTGGCACTTTAAAATTGTTTCCGAAGGAGCGGTTGCTGCCGGAATTCGAAGGATAGAGGCCATTACTTCCGATGCCGTTAAGGAATTTTACTTTAACAATAACCGTATGCTCTTCGAGATCAAGGATATGTTGAAAAACTCCCAAGACCCGGTAAAATCGGTGGCCAGTTTGCAAGAAGAGAACCTTGCCCTTAAAAAGCAGGTGGAGCAATTATTGAAGGATAAGGCGAAGGGACTCAAAAATGAGTTGATTGCGGAATTGGAAGATATAAACGGAATGAGGTTTTTGGCTCAAAAAGTGGATTTGGATGCGGGCGGCATAAAGGATTTGGCATTTGAAATGGGCGGGCAGGTAGATAACTTGTTCCTGTTGCTGGCTTCGGAAAAAGATGGGAAAGCTGTATTGTCCTGCTACATTTCCAAGGATTTGGTTGCCGAAAAAGACCTGAATGCTGGAACCATTGTCCGTGAACTGGGCAAATACATTCAAGGCGGTGGAGGCGGACAACCGTTCTTTGCCACTGCAGGAGGTAAAAATCCTGCTGGGATTCCCGAAGCCTTAGAGAAAGTAAAGGATTATCTAAAATGATTTTCTTAGATTAACATTTGTCACATCGAGCGCAGTCGAGATGTGATGCTATGTCGTTCTCGACTGCGCTCGAACTGACATTTTTAGCAAATCAAATGGAACTACAAACAAAGATACCTTTAACGACCAGCGATAATCCCATCGATTATCAAAGTAAGTTGGTGCTTTTAGGGTCTTGTTTTGTGGAAAATATGGGTGCGAAGCTGGATTATTTTAAGTTTCAGCAATTCCAAAATCCCTTTGGGATATTGTTCCATCCCTTGGCCATTGAAAATTTGGTACAACGAGCCATTGAAGGGAAAACCTATCGGCAAGAAGAGATTTTTGAGCAGGATGGAATTTGGCACTGTTTTGATGCGCATTCCGACTTGCGTTCAGGATCCTCAGAGAAACTTTTGCATCTTCTCAACCAAAGGTTGAAAGAAACCAAGACCAATCTAGAAGCATCTTCCCATATCATCATCACCTTGGGAACGGCTTGGGTTTACGAGGATAATTCATCAGGGAAAACTGTGGCCAATTGCCATAAGGTTCCGCAGAAGCAATTCACAAAAAAACTATTGAGCCCTACCGAAATTGAAGCGAGTCTTCAAAATGTGATGGCCTTGATTCAAAAAGTGAATCCCAATACGCAAATCATTTTCACCATTTCGCCCGTTCGCCATTTAAAAGACGGTTTTGTGGAAAATCAACGGAGCAAGGCGCATTTAATCACTGCGATACATTCCGTTTTGTCATCTCGAGCGCAGTCGAGAGAACTTGCGTATTTCCCTTCGTACGAAATTATGATGGACGAGCTGCGCGATTATCGCTTTTACGGGAAAGATATGGTACACCCGAACCCATTGGCCATCGATTACATTTGGGAACGCTTCAAATCCGTTTGGATTTCGGAAAATGCTTCCGCTGTAATGGATGAAGTGGATGCCATTCAAAAAGGGTTGTTGCACCGACCGTTCAACCCCGATTCCGATGCACATCAAAAGTTCAAAACATCGCTCCGCGCAAAAATTACGTATCTTCAAGAAAGGTTTCCTTTTATGAAATTTGAATAAATGAAGAGAGTATTAGTTGGAGCGGTAATAGCGTTGGCGTCGGTTTTGATCTACAAATCCTGCGCAGATGACCGTGAACAAAAATCAATTTTAGAAGAAAGTTCAATGCTGATTCAGCAAGAACTACGCAACGTATCCAAATTAGTGGTCACCGAAGGGCATTTTGCGGAGGTGTACAATTATAAGGATTCCAAAGAACTCTTCGGACCTTTGGTCACGGCCCATAAAAAGGCACTGGTGGTGGTCAATGCCGACGTGACCATTGCTTACGACCTTTCCAAAATCGATTATGATGTGAACGAAGAGAACAAGGTCTTGACCATTACCCAAATTCCGGAACCTGAAATCAAGATCAGTCCCGATTTTGAATATTATGATGTTACCGCGGATTATTTGAATCCCTTCAATGCAGGGGACTACAATGCCATCAAAAGAAATGTAAACGCCTCTTTGATGAAGAAAATAGAAGCATCATCTTTACGTTCCAATGCAGAAAATCGTTTGGTGAGCGAGCTTTCCCGAATTTTGGTGCTCACCAATACCATGGGCTGGACATTGGTTTATGAAAATGTCCCCGTGGAAAATTCGGAACAGTTGAAAACTTTTTTGGATTAAGCTGTCACATTTTCCATTTTGATGCGTCTATATAGTACATCAATCAATCAATACCATGTTTAAAAGAGTACTACTGACCGCCCTTTTAGCCACTTTTCTATTTTCCTGCCAGCAACGCCCCGAATCCGATATCAGCTATGAAATTTCTGCCGTGATGGTCGATAGCGTTCCACAGCTCAAAATTAAAATGACCTTGAAGGCCAGTCCCAATGGCACCACAACACTGTCCTTTCCCAATGAGGCATGGGGTCAGGAAGGTCTTCACAAAGCGTTGGGAAAAATGCAACTGCTGAATGTGGAGGGAGCCGTTGAAAAGGACGCAGATAGTAGCCGCATAGTTCTGATGCATCCCAAGGATGTCGAGGAATTGGAGTTTGAATATTTCTTGAAACAGGATTTCGAGGGAGATGTTTCAACCAGCAAAATTTACCGCCCCATCATCAACAAAACTTATTTTCATGCATTTTCCCATAACATGTTCATGATTCCAGAAAATGCAGGGGAAAGCGAGGACATTCTTCTGGATTGGACCTCTCTTCCAGAAGAATACACCATTCATAACAGTTTTGGTAGCAAAGAAAAAATCCAATTATTGAAGGATCAAGATGTGGGTCTTTTCAGCAATGCCATATTTGTGGGGGGAGATTTTAGGGTCTTCAATGGAGAAATACAGGGGAACAAAATCAGTTTGGCCACCCGTGGCGAATGGATTCCGTTCAAGGACGAGGAAGTTTTTAAGGTTTTGGAAGAGACCCTTACGTACCAACGCAATTTTTGGAACGATCACTCCCAAGAATATTTTACGGTGACCATGCAGCCTTCCGCAAGAGAATGGTAGCAGTTTCCAAGGCACGGGATTGACCAATTCGTTTGCGACGTCGGTCTCCAATAACGATCAAACCGATATTGGTCAAATGGTATACCTCTTCAATCACGAACTGATGCATAACTGGATCGGACATACCATTAAAAACGATAACGAAGAGGAACAATATTGGTTCAGCGAAGGGTTTACCGAATATTATACTTTTAAAAATATAGCCAAGAACAAAATCAATGGGTTGGATGGTACTTTTTTTATAGAGGAACTGAACAGGACCATTCGGGATTTGTACGCTTCATCCGTAGCAGAGGCACCCAATTCCGAAGTCAACTATGATAATTTTTGGACCAACTACGAGTATTCCAAATTACCCTATTGGCGAGGTGCGATTTTTGCTTTTTACTTGGATCAGAGCATCCAACGGATAAGCGGAGGTGAAAAAAGTTTGGACGATGTGATGCATCAAATTTATGCTGATGTTACAACCAGTGATCAAAAATTGACCCATGACTATTTTATTGGGGTGATGAAAAACTATTGGGACGGTGATTTTGAAGCTGTTTTTCAAAAGCATATCGAAGAAGGTCAAAAAGTGGATTTGGTAGCCCTGTTTGATGAATTAGGGTTGGATTACAGCCCCGAAAGCGATATTTATGATCTGGGGTTTGAATTTACGGAGGACCGAAAAGGTATTGCCAGTGTGGTAGAGGGCAGTCAAGCCTGGAAAGCTGGTGTCCGCGAAGGGGATGAGGTATTTTCACGTAGTATTTGGCAGGGCAGCATTGACCACGAAGCTGAACTGGGCCTTAAGCGCAACGGGGAAAAGATAAACATTGCTTTTTACCCCATCACCAAAGCGGCGGTGCCCCAACTCAAGCCCACTTCCGAAAATGTGAAAAAACTAGGGTTTTAACTGACCAAAGTGCCGTTTACCAATTGCAAGCCGTCATCAATTAAATGTCCTACTTTGGGGTTGTCCCTTTTGATGTGCTCCAAGTGGTTCAAAATTTCTTGTTGGAACTCCTCATTATGGTCCTGTTTGGCCAGTTCATAAAGTTCTACGGACAATAACCAATCTTTAGGATGATTCTTTTTAAGAGCTTGGAATACTTTGTTACGGGAAACGGTGGTGTTTTTCCCTTCCCTAAAATGTCTTATTTGCTCGTAGAATTGTTCCAATTGCAACCGTTTTTCATCTTTTTTGGATTTAATCGTGCTGTCCGTAATCTGATGCGTGATCAGGTCAAAGCTGTTTAAGTCTGCGGGACCGTTGTAGGCGGAAACAATATGTTGTCCCACGGCCATATGGTATAAGCCCCATTCAGGCTGGAATAGAACTTTATCTTTGTTCGTAACCGTGCAATTCTCAAATGTGATGAGGATGATTTTTCCCATCAAGTTTCTGGTTCCAGTGATGATGGTTCCCTCCACTTTGATGCCGCCCTCGAACTCCAGGGCAATTTGTTCACCTTCATAAATTTTATAGGCTTTCAAATCACGTGGTCCCATATCTTCGATGGCAATGTTGATACCTTTTAATTTTCCGATGGGTGAACCAAAACCTTCTGAGTGATGTGCGATGCTATGGCCCACCAATTCTTTTTCACGGTAGGCCAATGCCGTTCCTCCAGTAGTCTGAATATAAATGGGCTTGCCTTCGTTCTCTATCACATTGCTGAACTCTCCCGAAATTTGTAGTCCCGTGCTCAATTCGATAGTCCCCAATGCTTTCGACCCTATCAATTTTTTGATGCCTGAAAGCCCTCCCTTTCTTACCGCGATGGTGTTCGCAAAATCTTCCAATACTTGACTCAAAAAGGCAAAATCAGGCGTTACAAAAAGCTGTGGTTGCGGTTTGGTAATATCAAATTCAGTGCGTGCCGCCTCAATGGAGTACGGAATCTTTTTCACTTTGTCCGTCATGCACCACGCACTTTCCCCAATGGACGAAAGCAGTCCCGCACCATAAATTTTTGGGTTGTCCACAGTGCCTATCAAACCATATTCCACCGTCCACCAATGTAAGTTACGTATCAATGCCATCTCACTTGGTTCGCCCATGTTTTGTTGAAGTTGTTCAATGTGTTTTTCGGTCTCCTCGATTTCATTTTGAGGTGTGCCGTTGGCCTCTTTGATGATGGAAAGATGGCGCACTGCGTTATAGAGTTCATAATCCTTGGCACTGGAAATGGCCTTGCAACCAATTTCCCCGAACCTGCGCAGGTATTCTGCATATTCCGGATTGGCGATAATGGGAGCGTGTCCAGCCCCTTCATGGATAATATCGGGGGCGGGAGTATATTCAATATTTTCAAGCTGACGAATGTCCGATGCGATGACGAGCACATTGTACGCTTGGAATTCCATAAAAGCAGAGGGCGGAATAAAGCCATCCACGGCAACAGCCGCCCAACCAATTTCTTTAAGGATGCGGTTCATCCCGTACATATTGGGGATATGGTCAATGGAAATCCCTGTTTTTTTAAGTCCGTCCACATAGGAGGTATGGGCCACTTGGCTGAGGTAATCCACATTCTTGCGCATTACATAACGCCAAACCGCTTGGTTAATGGCGGTGTACTCTTCATAATTCTGTGGTTTTATGAATTGCTTGAGGTGCTTGGGCAATTTGTCAAGAATAGGATTGGATTCGTAGCTCATGCGTTCAATTTTTGTGCGAATTAAAGATACGAAATAGGGAATGGAAATTATCTTAAGGAAAGTTAAGGGCAAAAAAAACCGCCCATTGGGCGGTCTATATGTTTAATTGGAGGCCACCGTCATTTGCGGTGGATACTCTTCCAATATCTGAGAAACAAATTCTTTGATACGCTGCTCCTTTTTCTCAATATTCGAAGTATTGTTCAGTGTGCCTACACCACGACCTTGCCAAACCAATTCTTTTTTGTCGGCATCGATAACATCGATGTACAAGGAACCTTCGGTACGGGTGCTCACATTGTTGCCGCCCCAGCCCCAGCCCCAACCGGGACCCCAGGCCCATGGGCTATAAAAACCGCCCCAGCCCCAGCCGTAGTTGTTGTACACATCCACGCGCTCGCGCTCTTTGGTAAAAATGCTGATGAGTACATCCGGGTTGTCGGATTTTACGAATCCTCGGGAACTCAATTCGGCCTCAATGGCCCTTAAAATTCGTTTCTTGTCCAAATCCGAGATTTGAGCCTTGTCTATACCTGTTTTGTAAAAAGCATAGCTTTTATAGGTGTTAAAGTTGGCTTTTTGGTCGTAATCGGAAACTACGCGTACGGAAGTACAGGAAGCCAAAAGCCCAAAGGAAAAGGCAATCAGTGCGAGATGTTTTAAACTTTTCATAGTACTTTTTTTAAATTCTTGAGATTTAATATAAAGGTCACAAATATTGTGCCGAACGTATTTTAATTCCGTTTGTTGGTGTTGCGGTCAAACCCGTACGGGCAATGGCGGCAACCACTTTCGCAGCAATAACCGCGTTTTAAATGGTATTTCTCCGTAAAAACCCGATATCCTTGTTCCGATAGGTAATAATCACCCTCTTCCAAGGGAATGTGTTCTTTCATGTACGGCAACTCATTTTGCTACTTAAATTTAAGGGTTTCATGGGAAAAAGACGAAGGTTTTAACCTTTTCCAAACAAGGTTGTTCACCGAAAATGTTAATCTTATTTTGTATTGCGTCAAATTTTCGCTGCTTTTTGCTGTTATATTTGTAGTGATAACCTAACCATTTATCAATTTGATACTAGTCTTTAAACATTTCTTCTATAAAAATTATGTGGGACTCTCCCTATGGCCCTTCATCATCTTAAAGGAAGATTCCCTAAAGACCGATGAGGTGCTCATCAACCATGAACGCATCCACCTGAAGCAACAGCGCGAACTGCTGATCTTGCCGTTTTACATCCTCTACATTTCGGAATGGTTGTTCCGTACGGTACTTTATAGGGACAGTTACCGAGCTTACCAGAACATCAGTTTTGAACGTGAGGCCTATGCCAATGAAAGGGATATGGAGTATCTTTCCAAACGTAGATTTTTCGGATTTTTGCAATACTTGACCCGTTAATTTTCTGAATTGAACATACCCAATCAGCATATTGATATGCCCCTTCTGCACGAAAAGGGCATCGATCTTTATTTAAAAAGAGAGGATACCATCCATCCATATATATCGGGGAACAAATACAGAAAACTCAAATACAACCTGCTTGAAGCCAAAAAAGCGGGTAAACAAACATTGCTCACCTTTGGTGGGGCATTCTCCAACCATATTGCGGCCACGGCCTATGCGGGATATGAACAAGGGTTAAAAACAATCGGGGTGATTCGTGGCGAGGAACTGCAGGATAAATGGCAAAACAATCCCACCCTGAAACTGGCCTATGAGCACGGTATGCAGTTCCATTTTGTGTCCCGAACCGATTATCGTCTCAAAAATGAAGCATCATTTCTTCAAAAATTAAAAGCAACCTACGGCGATGTCTACATTTTGCCCGAAGGCGGAACCAATGCATTGGCCGTTAAGGGCTGTTCGGAAATTTTGACCGAAGAAGATGCCCAATTCGACAACATTTGTTGCGCAGCCGGAACCGGCGGAACGGTAGCAGGATTGATCAATGCCGCACAGCCCCATCAAACGGTTTGGGGGTTCCCTGCGTTAAAGGGCGATTTTTTAAACGAAGAGATTCGTACATTTGCCCATACCGACCGTTGGCGACTGGTAACCGACTATCATTTTGGGGGTTACGCCAAAGTAAACCAACAGTTGATTGATTTCATCAACCTCTTTAAAAGTAAAACAGGGATACCCCTAGACCCCATTTACACGGGAAAGATGCTTTTTGGTATTTTTGACCTTGTAAAAAGGGATGTGTTTGCATCCGGAACCCGGATTTTGGCCATCCATACCGGAGGATTGCAGGGCATCGAGGGCATGAACCGGGTGTTGAAAAAGAAAAAATTACCGTTATTGGACGTATGATCAAGCGAATAGGATATGTATTGATTGTCGCACTTTTACTTTCTGGTTGTGGTGCCAAAAAGAGAAGGTCGACTCATAAAAAAGGGGCTCCTGTTGTGGTGCGGACGGAAAAACCGACCACGAGGACCACAAACGATTTGGATACCGAAGAGGCCCGTGACCTGTTCCCCATGCCCGAAGATACCGGACGATTTGAACGTTTCCCCATATCGGATACCGAGGACTATATTGACAATTTTGCCGAGATTGCCCAGTACGAAATGCGTGCCTTTGGCATTCCCGCCAGTATCACTTTGGCGCAGGGCATTTTGGAAAGTGGCTCCGGTCGCGGTGAGCTTACCTTAAAAACGAACAACCACTTTGGGATTAAATGCCACACTGGTTGGCAGGGTGAATTCGATTTTCATGATGACGATGCAAAAGGCGAATGTTTTAGAAAATACAATCACCCAATGTACTCCTTTCGGGACCACAGTATATTTTTATCCACCCGTTCGCGATATGCCTTTTTGTTCAATTACCGTCGGGACGACTATAAAAAATGGGCCCACGGTCTGCGACAGGCAGGCTACGCCACCGACCGAAAATACCCGGAAAAATTGATTGCCATTATCGAGCGTTACAACCTTCACGAGTATGACGAAGCGGTGGTGGATACCGGTCTGTCCCCGGTACGCCAACCCAAAAAGTACGATGTGTTCACCCATACCGTAGAAAAAGGCGATACGCTCTATGGCATATCCAGACGTTACGATATTTCGGTGGACGAGCTTCGCCGCCTGAATAATCTGAACGATAACATCATTTCCATAGGGCAAGTGCTCAACATAAGGGTTTCACAATAGTTTTTCTGTTGATGGTTTTCCGTGTTGTGACATCGAGCGCCTGCCTGCCGCAGGTAGGGAGTCTAAGGATGTTGGACAAAATCCATTTCCCAATAAGTTTTATCCTCATTACCTTTGCGTAGCGCAAGCCGAATACGATTTAGTTTGTCACATCGAGCGCCTGCCTGCCGCAGGCAAGCAGTCGAGATGTGATGATGCCGTTCTCGACTGCGCTCGAACCGACAATTTATGCCCTGAGCGCCTGCCTGCCGTAGGTAGGGAGTCGAAGGGAGCTTGACAGAATATAATTATGATCTACCAACGAAGCAGCGCCCTGTTCGCAGAGGCCAAAAAATACATTCCCGGAGGAGTAAATTCCCCAGTACGCGCATTTAAAGCGGTAGGGGGCGACCCTATTTTTATCAAGGAGGCCAAAGGTGCCTACCTGTACGATGAGGACGGCAACCAACTTATCGACTACATTGCTTCGTGGGGGCCGCTTATTTTGGGCCATGGGTACGAGCCCGTGATCAATGCCGTAATCGAGAAAGCCAAAAAAGGAACTTCCTTTGGAACTCCTACCGAAATTGAGACCGAAATCGCCAAACTGGCGGTGTCGATGGTGCCGAACATTGACAAGATACGTTTTGTGAACAGCGGTACCGAAGCCTGTATGAGTGCAGTGCGCCTTGCGCGCGGGTACACGGGCAAGGAAAAGATCATCAAATTTGCAGGTTGCTATCACGGCCACTCCGACTCCTTTTTGATACAAGCGGGGAGTGGTGCCGTTACTTTTGGCAGTCCCAATAGCCCTGGGGTAACGCAGGGCACGGCCAAGGATACGCTGTTGGCCGATTACAACGATTTGGAAGGCGTAAAAGCCTTAGTGGAGGCCAATAAAGGTGAAATCGCCGCCATTATTTTGGAACCCGTAGCGGGAAACATGGGCTGCATTATCCCTAAGGATGAATTTATACAGGGATTGCGCGACATCTGTACCCAAGAAGGCATTTTGTTGCTGTTTGATGAGGTGATGACAGGTTTTCGTCTCGGAAAAGGAGGAGCACAGGAAGCCTTGGGCATTGATGCCGATATTGTGATGTTCGGGAAAGTGATCGGTGGCGGACTGCCCGTGGGTGCGTTTGCAGCGCGAGCGGAGATCATGTCACATTTGGCGCCCGAAGGCCCCGTGTACCAAGCGGGTACTTTGAGCGGAAACCCTTTGGCGATGAGTGCCGGACTGGCGATGCTCACCGCGCTGAACGACCAGCCTGAAATTTTTGCCAGTTTGGCGGAAAAAACGGAGTACCTGCACAAAGGCATAGCCACGGTATTGACCAAAAAAGGCGTGACCCACCAGATTAACCGCTATGGCAGTATGATCTCCGTGCACTTTACGGACGAGCCCGTGGTGGATTTTGCCAGCTCGGCAAAAGGCAACAACGATACCTTTAAAAAATATTTCCATGGGATGTTGGAGAACGGCGTGTACTTGCCGCCTTCCGCTTTTGAAAGCTATTTTTTAAACGATGCCCTCAGCTATGCTGATTTGGATAGGACGATTGAGGCGGTGGCAAAGGTGTTTTAATTCGTCATTTCGAAGAAGCGCAGCGACTGAGAAAACTATTTTTATCAAAGGACTTTCCTTGTCGTTAGAAATCTACAAGAGAAAGTCCTTTAATGGGCCCAATTCCGTTAATTTGAATTTTATTTATTCTTTGCATAATATTTGATTTTGTTGTCGGTAGTTTTCATTAGGTTATAGGTAACTAGTTTATATAAACATAAAACATACGCATATACACCCAAACAGGTGTGTTAGCGATTCATTGAGTCATTTCTATGCAAAGCATACGAGGTTGCCGTAAAGTTCTATGGGAAAGGGGCTGCGAACGGCAAATTACTAATTCCCAATAAATTGCCATTGCGGAAAAACCTTAAAAAAACTGGGGGTTTTCTGTAATTTGCAATAAACAGTTGACAATTATCAATTTTTTGGGTTACGGGTTACGGGTTACGGGTTAATAGGTAAAAGGTGAAAGGGAGGTTGAGGGATGTAAGCTTAGGGTCGGGTTTTGAGGATCAACAGTTGCTTTTTGGCTATGCTATCATTTTTAATTTCTATGGTGTAATCGGGATTTATGGTATCCAAAATGGTCTCCAAACGGCCCATGGGATATGGTTTGCCATTGATCCATAGTTCCTGATAATCCTTGGGGTCATCTTTGTTGAGCAAGCTCCGCAGCACCAAATGCTGTTTTTCCGACTCTTGCGCCGGCAATTCCGTTCCCGTAGTGTCAACCTTGTTAAAAGGACCGCAGGATATGTTTGTGGCAACTATTATAATTATAGCTGTGAAAAAAATACGTTTTTTCATATACATGTGTTTTAAGCCATATCACTCCAGCCACATTCATTCATCACTATCTGGGTAGCAGTGTCTGCAGGAATAAATAGTTTTACGCAATTGTCATCGGTAATAATCGTTCCATACACAAAGCAATCACTGCCATCGTACCAATATCCTTTTTGAATGTTGCTTTCACAGTCTTTTTCGACTTTAGAATATTTTTTTGACTTGTTTTTAAAAGTCACTTTTTCAACGATGGCATAAGACATTTTATTTGTTTCTGAATGCTTTACTTTGATTACCTCTAATTCTTCCGATTCAATTTTAAGTGGAGAAGTAGATAGGATTTTAGTTTTATATGTTTTTACTCCATCAGAATTTTTATCGGTTTCTTTTGTGTTTTCAAATCTCAGTTTAATATTATTCTCTGATGTAGAATACAATTCTTCCTGTGAACATGAATGCAAGAATATAGCAATCACTGCCATTAAGCAGTAAGGGACTTTAGATTTCATACGAATGGTAATTTTGAATTTAAAACATTTTCTTTCGATTTTGGAATACTCGTCCAATTATTTTTGGTGTCTTTTTTTGGCTTTGACATGTTTTGACGTTGGATGGTCAGTCCGCTTGTAACCTCTTAGTGTTTAGACTAACAGGTATAGGGGGTTATCCTATGACATTGGGTCATAGTTACAATACGTGTTGAAATAAATTAATGGGAGGTTGAGTTTGCAAATTACTAATTACCAGCAAATTGACATTGCAGTAAAACCTTAAAAAAACTAGGGGTTTTCCATAAATACGAAGTTTGAAGTTGGAAGTACGGAGCCAAGGGTCGGTTTGGGGTGAAAGGTGAAGCGGTAAAGGGTTAATGGTTTTGTGGAAAAAGGAGGTGGGGGCTTGTGGATTGCCTATAAACGATATAGCCTTCCTAACTCCTTACTCAGTCCTTCTCACTTTGTTCTTTGGCGGTTTCCTGTACGTTCTTAAACTCGATATCATCGTCTATGATGCCTTTGAACGCTTTGATCCAGGCATTTTTAAAAATGTTCGTCACGGTGGGCCACATTTTCGTCCTTACGTTCTTTAAATCGCCTTCAATGGGCACTTTGGTAGCGAGCGTGTTTTCCTTGTGGTTTTTTAGGATAAACTTAAAAAAGCCCACAAAACCCTCCCATAAGGTTTCCAGAAAGGCATCTTCCTTGCCAATGAGCTTGGCATCTTTGATAATGGGTTTCATATACCCCTGAAGGTAGCCATCGGCAATGGCCATTTCGCTGTACAGGTTAAAGTTCCCCTTGTCAAAATCGATTCCGGCATAGTGGTCCGTAAAGTCGTTGAGGGCCGTGGCATTGGCATTTTCCAAGGTTAGGGAGAGGTCCATGTCGGGAATCTGCTTTACCAGATCCATTTGACCTTCCAAATGTAGGTCGCCCCCTCCAATGCTTACGGCATCGGCGGATAGATTGCTGGGCAATCGTGCCTCTTTCCTAACCACATTGCGAAGGTTGGTCGCGTAGAGCTCCAAATTTTCCAGGTGCAGGTCAATGTTGGGGTCCGCGGTCAGCTGCACAAAGGCCACCTTGCCGTTATGGATTTCCAGCTTGTTGATGTCGATGGGCACCAAATCGGTGAGCGCCTTGGACCAATCCTCCACATCGGCATCTTCGGGCGTTTCCGTTTGTTGGTCCTCGAACACATAAATCATCTCAGGGCGCGTCATGTTGATCTCGCTCACCACTTTTCCCTTTAAAAGGGAACTCCACTCTATGGAAATATTGGTTTCTTCAAAATGGAGAAAGGGAATCTGCGAGCCCGCGTTTACCTTGTTCAAATACAATTGGTGTATGGTGTAGGCGCCGGTGATCAGTGAAAGGTCAATGTCCTCCACATGCCCATAATGACCGGGAATGTCGGCCAGAACCTTGTTTACATAATTCTTTACGATGTACGGTAGCGCGATCCGTAGCCCGATCAGTAAAATAAGCAGGGTCAAGGGGAACAGATACCGTTTGCGCTTGTATATCTTTTTTTTGGCCATGCTAATTCTTACGCTTTTTTCCGTGGCCGGTCATTGTGGAGACCAGACCTTCCTGCAGGTTGATCCATAAATAATTAAAGAAGGATTTATCCTGGTTTCGTCCTACCTTGAAACTCCCGTAGCGGAAGCCATCTTTATCCGTCTTGTCTCCCTTGTTCGTGAACAGGTTTACCACTGCGGTAAGTAATTTGTTCACTCCCAAACGGTCTTTTTTAAGCACGATAAATTCAAAATCCTCATATTTCATCTTCATATCGCCTTGGGACTCGAGTTCATTTCCGCTAATGGTAAAATAGAGTTGTTGCACGTTGCCTTTGACCTCTGCTCCTAAATTGGATTTTAAAAATGGATTGATGCTCTGTGACTGGAAATTGGACAGGGAACCCTTTACCACAAAATTGTTGGCCTTGTTTTGGGGGTCAAAAGACCAATCCAAGGTAAAGGGACCATTGTCCATAAGTTTGGCATTGATATCAATATCCACATCGCCTTGGCCACGACTGTGCAGGTTGCCAATGGTAGCATCAATATCGGTGAACATTAGATTGTTGGGCTCTATATCTTCCTTAACACGTTCTTCGTAACCTATTTTTCCATTTAAAATTTGGACGGAATCCACTTGAAGGTCCAATGGTAGGTTTCTAAGCGCTTGGTTGTACAATTTTTTGTGCGTGGTATCGTCCGGCAATAGCTTGTCCCGATATACATAAAAAACAGGATGCTTTAGCTGCATTTCTTCCAAATGGAAATAGGGGAGCTGTTTTTCCATATCAAATTCCCAATTTTTCAGGGCAATGGTATCAATGGTAAGGTCATAATGATCGTGCTCCACGGCAAGTCTTCGCGAGAGTTCGGTCTTGGAATATTTGGTACGCAATACAAATTGTTGGAACCTACCGCTATCTGGGGTCAATTGCATGTTCCCAAATTCAATGAACTCCAAACGGCTCATATTAAAATAGCTTTTTTCGGTGTTCAATTCGTAATCCCCGTAGGCAAAGGGAATTTTTTCCTTGGCCGTGTTTTCGTCAAAATGGATATCGGACAGGGCAAAGTTGATTCCCCGAATAGTAGCGGTACTGTCACCATCCTTGTTTAGCATTTTAAAAGTTCCGTTTTTGATACGGAAGTTTTTCACCTTATATTTTTTGGACGGTGCAGAGTTGTTCTTTTTTGAAGTGGTATCTTTTTCTTTTTGATGATACATCACGTTGGGCGTTTCCAAATCAATCCCACCAATAGTTATATCCCCATTTTGAAGCAAAGGGAGGTATTCCAGCCCCGATATGGTAATGGATTCTGCCTTAAAATCCATAGTGTTGCCGGGAGCATTGCCACTGACTTGGCTCAAACTGATTTTGCCCGTAAAAACATTGGTGCTTACATCACGGTAGGTAAGATTGATGTTTTCCGGGACTTTCTCTTTCAAAGCGGTTTTTACCTTGCCGGAGAAGAAGAGTTGCGCCGCCACACCGGCCAAAATCAATACTAAAATGATTCCGACCCCAATTTTTAAAATGCGTGATTTTTTGTTTTGCGGCATATATGTGTTAATGGTGTGTTTATAGCATGTGGGTGGGGGAGTGGAACTCTAGCCTTCCTGTTCTTCCTCTTCTTCTTCCAAAAAGGGCACTACCTCGGAAGGTGTATCAATTTGAATTGCTTTGTCTCCATTTACAATAATGGGCTGCGTTACCACTTTGGGGTTGTTTTCCAAGACCTTCAGCCAATCGTCCTCGCGTTGTAAATCTGGGTTTTCCCCATATTCTTTAATAAAATCGGCGTGATCGGTATTGATCAGTCCCTTAATGGGCTTGTTCAATAACTCGGCTATTTCTGCCCATTGGGTAGCCGTAACCTTTGTTTTGCAAAGGTCTATGTTCAGTACCTCTTTATTGCTGGATTTAAGGTACGCAAATGTTTGTTGTCCTTTATTGGTATCGCCGTTATAAAACAATTGTATTTTTCTGTTATCTGTTGCTATTACTCCCATGTCGTCCTTCATTATGATGTGTTTTTAAATAAAGTAACCGCTTTTTGATGTTTTGCCTTAACGCTATCGATTTTTTTAGTGTCGTAAAAGAGGATAAAAAAAACGGGGCCAAAAGCCCCGCTCCTCACACAAACTAACTCAAACTGAACCACTCAGGATGATGGGATAACAAAAGGTATGGTGGGTCGAGTGTTGAGCATCTGAATAAATGAATTTTTACAAGCGTTCGTATGTAAACTGATAATGTCCCCTTTCACCTTCGGTGTTGGTGTAGGCAGTAAAATCAAATTTATAATAGTTGCCGTCCCCATCTTTGAGTACGTAATACACATTTTCGTTTACCACACCGCCAAAGGCATCTCTCCAGCCACTGCCAACAACGGCTCTATTGTCATAAACAAATGCAGATTCATCCACATCGTTCATGGAAAAATTGGCGTAGGAAGATACACCTTCTTCAATGGTTACTTGGTAGAGTCCCACATCGCCTAAAGTGTTGTGCAGCACATAGTCGGAATACGTAAGTCCTGCTACAATTGGGCCCTGAGATCCATAGTAGGCGAACACTCCGCTCAAATTGATGTCCCACTGCGCTTTGGTAGGCTCTACGCTTACGGTTTCGCCATTACTTAAACTAAAAGCGGTAAGGTTATAGGCGTCGTCTTTGGATACAGTCACTTCATTATAGGATTCGGTTTCTGCCAAATCCGCATATTGGATAGTATATGTACTTCCATCTCCCAATATTCGGACCTTCATAAAGCCTCTGTGGTCTCCTGTAGTGGCAATGCTTCCGGTCTCTGCAGGTTCTGTTGGGATTTCGTACCCTAGACTAACGATGTAAACGTAATTTTCTTCTGCTGTAGTGGACACTTCGGAAAAGGCGGTTCCTTCCAGAGTTCCTTCGGCATTATCAGTAAAGGAAATACCTTCATCCAAGTTCCCATATTGCTCATATCCTACGGGCAAACCTTCCAAAAGGCCAGCAAGAGTGCTAACACTTACAGGTTCCATTTGTTGTGATATGAAACTGTACGTGAACAAATCCATTGTTTCTGGAAGATCACTGGCTTCTGTAATGGCAAGTAAATCGGTTTCTCCGGTAATTTCCACTGCAGATACTGCAAGTGCAGAATTTAGATACACACGGTTTTCAGTTCCGTTATAGAGTGCAATTTCCCAAGTATCGCGTTGAACGGCGATCTGGGTTGCAGAGCTAAAATCAAAATAGACTTGGTTGGGTATAGTGGACCCGCCATTTTCCGTGTCTACCACACCACCAGTAGCAGCAACAGGAGTGTAACTTACCAAAGTGGATGCTTTGGCCCCCTGTTTCCAATCTGTTTGATCAAAACTGTCAATGGAAAAGGTCACTGATTTTGTGGAACCTTCGATGGCGTTGGACAATTTGTTGAAGGTAAACGATGCATTCTGGTCACCTGCTGCCACGGAGACGGCAATGGTACCCGATGCACCATCTGGCGTTGTGGTAAAATCCGTTCCATAATCGGCATTGGTACCCGTGTAGGTGACGTTGATAGTTCCTGCCTCGGATGCAGGTCTTGAAAAGCTCAGGGTAATCTCTTTTGTAGTGTCCTCTTCAGAGGTACCAACGGTTTCACTGCTAAAGTTTACCGTGAAGTCTATGAGGTCCTCGCCGTCATCGTTGCTACAAGAACTGATGATGAGCAAGAGTGCAATTGCTTTTAATAGGATAGTTTTTCTCATTGTTTTTAATTGAAATTTAGATTGTATAATAGTTTTAGGTAATATGATCTTCCATTGCCGAACAAACGACTTGGGGCTCCACCGCTCCCATGGGCACCGGTGGGTGTATCCGAGGCATTTACCCGAACAATATCGAAGATGTTCCGTGCGCCCAGCGTAATGCTTAAATCTTTGGTTATGTTGGTACGTGCCGATGCATCCATCCAAGTAAAATCATCGGTCTGGCCCACTACGGAGCCATCCGTACCGCTGAGCACTACTTGGGACCTGCCCGTGTATTTCAGTTGTGCCGACAATGCGGTGTTGATGGAGGGAATGCTATAACTTAAGGCGGATTGTAGGTTGAAACTCCATAAAAAGTCACTGCTTATTCCTTCGGAGGCATCAATGGTGGTGGATTCCCCCATATAGGTCACCCCCAAAGAGGCTTGCCAACGGTTCATCATAAGGGAATTCTCCAAAGAAAAACCTAAGATTTGGGAACGGTCCACATTATCAAAAGTGAACAGGTTCCGGTCTTGGTCGTCCGTGCTGATGATGGAGGCAATCTTACCGTCAATATTAAAATAGAAGGATTTTAGTGCGGTTTTGAGCATGCTGCTATCGGACAACCGGAATTTTCCCTCCGCATTTAAGAAAACGGAAAGGCCATCCTCGGGGTCAAGGTTGGGATTCCCTTGTACATTGTGATTGGAATCCACAAAATAGAAGAACAGTTCCTCAAAATTGGGTGCCCTAAAGGCCGAGCCCAATACGGCTTTTACTTTGAATGAATTGCTGAAGTCGTAGGTGGAGGAGAGGGACCAAATCAACTTATTGCCAAACTGGGAATTGTTGGTAAACCTCGCTCCCGGAAATACGGAGAACCTATCGGTGATGTTAAAATCCAGTACCCCGAAGAAATCATAATTCTCCAAGGTGTTCTCCACTACATCACTGGAATATTCTCCCGTAGCAATGGCATCGAACCCTGTTTGATGGTTGAACTCGTATCCCAATTGCAGGTTGAAAAAATCCGTATCGGGAACCATGTTGCTCACAAAACCTTTGGAGTACCAAATTTTACTGGATTGACTCAAATCGTCGGCGATGACAGATTCTATCCCCTGCTGGAGAATGTTGTACACATATTGTTTATAATACCGTTTTTGGGTTTGATGGGACAACGATAGGTTGTAGACCGTGGAACCTTTTAGAGGACCCGTGATGTTGAGGTTGTTCATGACCCTTTCCGTGTCGAAATTTTCGTCCAAAGCGGTCGGGTTTGGCATGCCCGTATTAGGGTCCAACCTGCCGTTCACCAAATGGTTGTATACCGGAACGGATTCATCGTAATATTGAATTTTATAAAAGATGTTGTGTTTTCCAATGGATGTATTCAAGTTTCCGTAGGCGGTCAATTGTTCTTTCGGGTTCCATTCCATACCACGGAGGCTGTCGTTCACCACGGCGTTATCCTGAATTTTGACGTAATCTTTTCCTTGGTAATCATTGAAAAAACCAGCATTGTCGTTTCGGGAGCCCCCGATGGCAACACTGGTCTTATCACTCAATTGATGGCTAAGTTTTACATTTTGGATATGGCGCCCTTCATCGAATAAGGCATATTCGCTGCCTACGGTTTCTTCCTGCACCGATAGTTGCAGTTGCCATTTATGATTGTTTTCCAATCCTCGCTTCGTTACAATATTGATAACACCGGCAATGGCATTGTCCCCATAGAGAACACCCATGGAACCCTCCACGATTTCAATACGCTCCACATCTTCAAGGTTTATCTGCGTGATATCTATATTGTTGCCCATTCCATTGTCACTGGCCATGGGGATACCGTCAATAAGCACCTTTACATATTGTCCGTCCAGCCCGAACATACTTATCGTGGAACGCCCTGTGGACGGATCTGGTGTAACGGTGATGTTGAGGTTGTAATTAAGTATGTCCGCTAAATTGTTTCCGGCGACCTTGGCAATGTCCTTTTGATCAATGGTTCCTACGGAGAACAATTTTTTGCTCAGGGACATTACCTTGCTCTCTCCAGTCAATATTACTTCGTCCAATTGCTGCATGGACAATGAGTCTTTTTGTTGTTTTTTGGATTCCTGCGCAAGACCTATTACGGAGAAAATAAAGGTTAGAAATAAGAGGTTGATATTTTTATTTAGACTCATTCTATTTAATTTGATGACAAATATATATTTTATTTTTATTCAATCTAAATAAGTTTAGTATTTTTGACCAGATCATTTTTTAAAACATTATAACAAAGACCAATATGAAAAAATCACTCTTGCCCTTGCTGTTTTTAGCTTTTGCAACAACTAAGGGCACATCACAAGAAAAGAAGGAACTGGACCGCGAAGCTATTTTGGACATGTGCGGTTGCTACGAGGTAAGTTTTAAATACACGGAGACCTTTGCACCGGAAATTGACTACGAGAAACATTTGGATTATACCTCCAAAGCGTTGGAGCTTGCATTGCCGATAGTGGATAAGGACAATAAAATTTCCTTACAACATTTATTGGTGCTGAACGATACTATGGTAATCAAACACTGGAGACAGGATTGGCTGTACGAGAACCAAAAGATTTTCCACTACGATAAGGATAATAACTGGGTCTTCTCTGAACTGCCTGCCGACAAAGTGAAGGGGCAGTGGACCCAAAAAGTGTATCAGGTAGATGATAGCCCCAGGTATGCAGGTTCTTCCACGTGGGTGCATTTCGATGGAAAGCATTACTGGGAGAACCAAAGTGATTCGCCATTACCGCGTAGGGAGTATTCCAAAAGGAGTGATTACAATGTTATGAGCCGTGGCAATCGCCAAGAAATCACGACTACAGGATGGGTGCACGAACAGGACAATGACAAAATTATCCGTAAAGATGGTAAGGAAGATGTTTTGTTGGCACAAGAGAAAGGATACAATACCTATGTTAAGGTAGCCGATGAGCGCTGCAAAGCTGCCAAGGATTGGTGGAAGAAGAACAAGGATTTTTGGGCCACTGCCCGTGATGCTTGGGATGAAGTATATGAAAGGGAAGGGGATTTGACCTTGTTGAAACAGGTCGATGGTCAACCGTTGTTCATGCACTTTTACGGTCTGGAGAAAGAAAACGCGGATAAAGCTGAGATTTTGGAGACCATCAACAAGTTTATAGCGGACAAAAACACAAAGCATGTTGAAGGGCAGTAGATTTCACTTTTTTAGTGGTTTGATTATAGCTTCCACCTTGCTGCTCTTTAGTTTTAGGGCGGACAAGATATCGGACAGGCTGCAGGAAAAAATCAATAGTGCTATTCAGGGGACGTATGAAGTCGATGAATTCTCCATGGACCTGATGAATGTCTCTGCCAATTTGAACGGAAAAACTCCTTCAGAATTGGGAGGGGAAAATTTGTTCAGGATTACTGCTGGGGAGAAAAAATTGGGATATGTGTATGTGGGGGTTGCCCCTAGTTTAAAGAAAACGTTCGACTATGTGGTTTTGCTCAATCCCGACCTAAGCGTGAAAAAATCCAAAATATTGATTTACCGAGAAGATCATGGCCGCCAGGTGGGAAGCCAGCGTTGGTTGAAACAGTTTATCGGAAGAAAATCGGGGGAGAAACTGGTGTATGGTAAAGATATCGATGGGATTTCGGGTGCCACGGTCTCTGCAAAATCCATGACCCTAGCGGTAAACAACGTATTGGAAAGCCTTCAAATTCTAAAGAACAACAACTTTTTTTAAGCAAGTGTTTCGATTCAATTAGTGCAGAAAAGGCCATTCTTTATAGGATGGCTTTTTCGTTTTTTGGTAGTGGCTAAAGCTGTTCGGCCAAATACATATAAAACGTACCCGATAGGATGGCCAGACCAAAGCTTAATAGTGTACCAATAAGTACGTACTCGGTCAATTTTCTGTTCTTGCCCTTGTTGAGGTCACCAAAACGGAACACGGATTTGGCTGCGATCAATAGACCGATGGCAGCCCATTGCTGCATCAAAATAAAACCAAACACAAAGAGCCTTTCCAGCATCCCGATATAGGTTCCTGCATTTTTTAGCGAGCCTCCTTCCTCGGATACATCGTTCTTCGCAATTTCATCAATGTACGGAGCCAACAACATTCGCATTATAATACCTGATACGTAGGTGACGAACACCAAAAAAGTAATCAGTAGTAGGGTGTTTTCTGTCAACAAATTGCTGAAATCCAGCGGGAACGGTTCTATCCAATACAGCACCGCACCAAGGACCAAAAGATGCAATACTTGATCTAAGACGAATAGCCAGCGATAATTTTTTGCGTTGGTCAGGGATAATTTGCCCAAGTCGATAAGGAAGTGAGTCACTACAATAACCAAAATTGGTAGAATGTGTTGAAATTGTAGGATAATCAATAGAGCCAGTAGATGCACCCCAATATGAAAATAGAGGTATTTGGACCGTCCCTTTTTCTCCAATTTATCCTCTACCCAATGTGCTGGTTGGAGTACAAAGTCTCCAATAAAGTGGGCAAGTATAAGTTTTAGGGCCAAAATCATCATAATTGGGCGAGTTGTGCTTTGTAAAAATGAATCATTTTTTTGACTTCATCAAATCCAGCCTTGTTCAATTCTTCGCTAATGTTCCCTTGTGATTTGTTGAGTAGCGATGCCAGTTCTTTTTGATTCATTTCTGGGTTGTCCATGGTACATTGCACAGTTCTGGAGATTGCCGGTGTCCAATCGTCCATGGTCAAGAGGGCCAATTCCAGTAATAGATTGATAAGCTCATCAAATTTCTCGTTGGGGGTTTTAATGCCCAGATTCTGTTTTTTGAGGTTTTCAAAACATTCACCGGAGTTTATAAATGCGGGACCATTGGATTCTGTGATTTTTGGTGAATCATAATTTTTTTCGCCCAATCCAATGGATATCCTAACATCCAATTGGCGAATTTGTTTGATGCACGCTTTTATGTAGATAGCAGCTTCCAGCGCATTTTCTGGTGTGCACTGCAGTTGAAAACTGTCACCACGATAAATTTCCCAATCCTTTGGTTCCTTACCGTATTTGGAAAGTGAACTCTTTAAAAGAGGAAGCCATTTATTGGCCTTGTGTTCCGAGGAGTTTTTAATGTCCCCTGTGAGTATCGCTATCATGATAGTTATAAAAATCTGCTTATCAGTAGATATTCAAATATATCTGTAAAATAGCAGATAAACAAATATATCTGTAAAATAGCAGATAAATTTTAAGTACATATAAAAAAGAAACCGCGACCATGGCTGGCGCGGCTTCTTAAATCAACAAAAAACACTATCATCTTCTCCTTCTTTCCTGCATTTTTTTCTTGCCATGCATTTTTTTGCGATTGGAGAACTTTTTCCAAGTCTCGTACTATTCTGTGTCCAGTATTGTTCTCATTTTTTCCTGCATTGCGATTTGACGGTCCAAACGTGCGTTTTGCATTTCAAATATTTCTTCGGGAGTGGTTTTTCCCATTCACCACTCTCTCTTGCCGCTTTCGCCTCTGCCATTTTTCTTTTCCAAACTGGGCCTTTTCCAAATTGATTTTGTATATCTGATTTAGTTGATCCTCGGTTAGGTCCAATGCCAAGGTCATATGCTTTGTTTGCAATGTGGCCATTTGTTCCGCGGTCATGTCCATTTTGGGACCTTTTCGCATTTTGGGACCATCATGTCTTTGGGCGGCCATGCTTACTGTTGTTGGCATAACCAATAAAATTGCTTCAAATTGTTCAATTTTTTAATGATTTGTTCCTTGGACATCTGCTTGATCCAAAAGGTTTAATCATCAATAGATAGTTTGTGAAGCTTTTAACAGTAAAAAAGTGTGTTGTGAAAATTACTTGAGCTCTTCCTCGGGGGTTGTTTTTTCAGAATCATCGGAATACTCATCTTCATCCTCAAAATGAGTTTCAACGTAAGTTTTGGAATTTAAATCATCTTTAAATTTATCGTGTTCCTCTATCAAATAGTAGGAAGTAGAAGCTGCCACGAAACAGGAAAAGTAGATTAAGCTTTTTGTCTTGTAGTTCATGAATGTGAGATTTGGATTACTAAAGTAGTGAAAACAACTGGCAATCTCACGTATATGTTGTGAAAGGACTTCTAAGGGATGCGTACTTAAAAAAAAGCAAGGTGTGATCGATGAACGGTAACGATCACACCTTGCAGGTACTTTTTGTTTAAAAATGCCTATTTCGTAGGCTCCAAAATAAGGTCAATGCGCTCCATTGCATCTTGCAAATGATAACGGCTCATGGTATCCGAAATTCTGGCAAGACCACCTCTGATATCGCTTTTTAAATTGTTGAGTTCAGCACGGGCTACCGAGCGAATATCCGACTGGCTGGTGTTGATAGGGGTTGATTTTCTGTAACCACCAAAATCAGGTTGTTTGCTTTGACCTTCGGCAGTCATCAAGTATTCCAAACGATCAATATGTGCTTTTTGAAGATTTCTACGGTAGGTGTCAATGGTTTTTCCACTTCGTGTCTCGGACCAGATTCCCCTACGAAGGTCGCGCATCATCTCTACCAATCCGTAAGCTTCATCGCCGTTCAAGGTTTCATTTTCGATGATTCGGGCCAATTTGCCCAAATGCAACATGGTGTTCAAGTATCGTTCTTGTGTTGCGCGGATTCGTTCTATGGAACCGGAATATTGTATCTTATTTAAAATATTTTGGTCTATCAACCACTCCGGGGTCTCAAAGAGTTGCTCTTGCATAAACTCCATAGCGTCCTTTTGATGCTTCTTGCCCACATAGGTGTATACTGCACCTTCTTGGTCTGCAGTTTTGTGGTATTCATAAACACCTCCAATGTTGTTGGATACATGTCCCATATACCTACTGAACTGTGCCACTACATGACCGTACATGGTCTCCAGGTCGTCATAATTTTCACCGTCTTCGGTGGTCCATTGCATTAAGTTGGGCACAATTCGCTTTAAGTTCTCTATACCATATAAGCTAGCTTTGATGGCATCATCCCCTAAATCTTCGGTTTGTGAACTTGGGTCGTGGATATCGCCTACCTGTTGGTGACCAAATCGGTACATGGGGTCTCCGGCATGTTCCAGGATCCAATCGTTCAAAATAGGTTTTTCTTCTTTGGCCGTTTTGTCCAAAATAGGCTTATATCCCCATTTAATGGCATACTTGTCATAGATACCGATGTTTGGCATCAAAGCAACGCCTTCGTCACCGGGTTGGGCAACATAGTTGAAACGCGCATAATCCATAATGGATGGTGCCGTTCCATATTTTTGGGTAAAACTTGCAGAGCGCAAGGAATCAACGGGGTAGGCTACACTACTCCCCATATTGTGAGGCAATCCAAGTGTGTGTCCAACTTCGTGGGAGGATACAAAACGTATCAGGCGTCCCATAATTTCTTCTTTGAACTGTGTTTTTTGTGCATCTGGATTAATGGCTGCGGTTTGCACAAAATACCATCCACGTAGCAAGCTCATTACATTGTGGTACCAGTTAATGTCCGATTCCAAAATTTCACCGCTCCTTGGGTCGCTCACGTGCGGACCGTTTGCATTTGGAATAGGAGAGGCCAAGTAGCGAACCACAGAATACCTAACATCTTCGGGAGACCATTCGGGGTCTTCTTCGGGTGAAGGAGGGTCTTTGGCAATAATGGCGTTTTTAAAACCTGCCGCTTCAAAGGCTACTTGCCAATCTTCAATACCTTGTTTTATGTATGGAACCCATTCTTTGGGAGTTGCCCTGTCCACGTAGTAAACAATTGGTTTTTTAGGTTCCACCAATTCTCCTGCCTTGTATTTTTCAATGTCCTCTTCCTTTACCTCGAGTCTCCAACGATCTAGGTAGGTAACGGTTTTGCTTTCCTGTGCATCAAGTCCGTAATCCACTTGTCCTCTAGCAAACCATCCTACGCGTCTGTCAAAATAACGGCGTTTCATGGGTTCTTTTGGCAATAAAATCATTGAATTATTGATTTCCAAAGAAATGGATCCCAAACTGGAGTTGCTTGGTGGTTCGTTGGATAGATACGTTTTTACGTGTCTTGCTTCTATGTTCAAAGGGTAACTTTTGATGGATTCGATGTAGCTACGGTCCCCGTCCATTCGGGTCACTTTGTATCTTTTTCGGTACCCATCAGGAAAACCAAGGGCCTTTACGTCATCGGTAAACATAGGGTCGATTTCGATTACCGTTGCAGGGTTCAAGGAATCTTTTTTGTTGATGGCCTTGATGTCGAATGAGAAAAGAACCGGTTCAAAGTTCGAGTTTACCACTGCTTCGTGCACCGGAAGGGAATCTGCCGCTACATTTTCATAAGACGCAACTCGCACCAATACCTTTTTGTCCTTTTTTTCCCAGCGTAGTACCTGTGTATTGATTTTTCCACCACCAAAACCGATGCCTGTGGCTGTTTTGGAGATTCGGCTCACCATTAGCATCTCACGATTGAACAGGGAATCTGGAATTTCGTAGTAACGTTTGTCATCTACAGTATGCACACTGAAGAGACCTTCGTCGGTCTTTGCTTCTTTGGTGATGACCTTATCATAAGGCTTTATATCACCAGGTTTGGATTTGTCCTCCTTTTTTTGTTCGGTCTGTTTCTTTTTCTTTTTGAAAAGTTGGGCGTCAATGTTTTGAACGGTACCCAATAAAATAAAGACTACAAGTAGTCGAGGTAGTAAATTTTTGATCATTATATGTCCGTTTGAATAACTATGAAGATTCAAAGAACCTAAAATTCGTGAGATTTAACTGTTAAATAAATATTAACGGCTGTTTTTTTAACGCTATGCCCCAACCTTTGGGAGTCCTGCCTTTTACTGATGGTTTGGAGGGAATCGCCCCGTATAGCTGGGCTCAACGTACGTTTGGAATTTGTGAAAATTTCCTAAAGACTGTAACATTTCGGGTTTTGGTCAGTCTTATAAGCATATCATCAATCACAAAATTCAATCAAAAAATGAACAAGTTATTATTAATTTATGGTAGTGTATTATTAAGTAGTACCGCCATAGCCAACGACCAACAAAATACCAAAGTTGTCCAGGTACAATCCGAGACACCGGGTAGTTTAGAAAACAGTTTAACCACGTTGAGCATCAGTGCTGAGTTAAACAATTCAACTTCAGAAATGGCAGATTATGCCTGGTATGAATTGAATTTAAATGAAATAGTGTATTTGGAGGAAGAACCAGAGGTACATCTAGGTTTTGATACCTCGGATTATCTTCCTGAAGGTTTTAACCCCTACAAAAGCTATTTTGATTTGAATTCCATCATATTCCTCGAAAACAATGTTGATTCTTCTTTGGGCTTTGATGTCCAAAAGTACTTGCCCGAGAATTTCAACCCCTACACGGATGTGGTGGATGTACATTCCATCAATTATATGGAGGAAGAGGATATGGACCTAGGTTTTGATACCAAAGATTACTTGCCCGAAGCTTTTTCTCCTTACGAGATGTACGTGGATTTAAAATCTATTACCTACTTGGAAGATGAATCTGAGCTGGTATTGGGAATCAATAGCGAGTATTTGTTGCCAGAAGGTTTTGATCCTTACACGGATGTAGTAGCCATCACTTCGGTAAACTACATGGAGGAAGAAGATATGGAACTGGGTTTTGATACTTCCAAGTATCTCCCTGAAAATTTTGATCCATACTAGGATCAATGCAGTAAAATGTTCTCATTTTACAACTTATTTGAGTTAGCTATGAAAACCCCTCGATCGAGGGGTTTTTGTTTGAGTACAATCTCTTGTCTGTTAAGAAAGTCTAATAAATGACTGGTTAACAAAAAAATAACATCAGTAAGTATGATGTGCGTATTTGTAGCAAAACAGCTTTTATCGTATAGATAATTCAGTCATTTGGATGTTTTGATAAAATTATTTCAGCAAATAGCGAAAACTGTAAAAAGGAATAGGTCTCCTGAGGTTTTTATTGTGACGTTAACAAAAGACTAATTATAATAATCTTCACAAAAAAGGGTTGTAACTTTGTACCTAACAAAGAGTTACGCTTCGCTTGTCAAAAGTTGAAGCGTTAGTTAAGTTAGTTTCTTACATTTTTTTGAGTTAGTTAGTTTGTGAAAATGCCCTTCAGCCCGGAGGGGCATTTTTGGTTTAGAACAATAACGGAATCACAAACTGGAAAACCAAAATAAGTAAAACAACTGCTATCAGATTCAGGATAACACCAACCCGTGCCATTTCCGGAATTTTTACATAGCCACTGGCAAATACAATAGCGTTTGGGGGTGTTGCCATGGGCAACATAAAGGCACAGCTACTGGCAATGGTAACAGGTATCAACAGGTGGAGCATGGGGATATCCAGACCAATGGCGATACCGGCCACTACGGGCGCCAAAACCGCTACAAGGGCCACATTGCTCATCAATTCGGTCATAAAAAGCATAAGGAAAATCAACAGTGCAGCAGTAAACAAAACACTTATTTCGCTCTGTGCTATGGCGTTGGCCACCATATCCACAATGCCACTGGTAGACATTCCCTGTGCCAAAGCGAGCCCTCCACCAAAGAGGATTAGAATGCCCCATGCCAGTTTGGATGTATCCTTCCAAGTGATGATAAAATCCCCTTTTTTAATGTTGTACGGAATGGCAAAAAGAGCAATGGCCGCAAAAATGCTGATCATGGTATCCGTAAGCCCTAAACTTGGAAAAATATTGTTGATGAGCGTTCTAAAAATCCATAAGAAAACCGTAACACCAAAAATGACAAGTACCATTTTCTCCTTACCGGATGTTGGGCCCAATTTTTTCAATTCTGTACGGATTACTTCCTTTGAGGCACTAAACTTTAAACCCCGATTGGGGAACATCCATTTGACCAAAACCAAGTAGCAGATTGCAATCATGATGATGGAAAAGGGCAATCCAATGGTCATCCATTTTAAAAAGGAAATTTCGGTGTTGTATTCATTTTCCAACAATCCGATCAAAACCGAGTTGGGCGGCGTCCCTATAACCGTGGCAATTCCACCTGCATTGGCAGAAAACGCGATTCCCAGCATAACGCAAAGGGCAAAGTTTTGATCGTTCTTGGTAAAACCGTCTTCATCGTTTACCAATAAGTTGATCACAGAAATGGCAATAGGAAGCATAACCACTGTACTTGCCGTATTACTGATCCACATGCTAAGGGTGGCAGTGGCGATCATGAAACCTAGAATCACTTTGTTGGGCGTGGTACCGGTAAGTCGTATGATGTTGAGTGCTATCCTGCGGTGCAGGTTTACCTTTTCCAGCGCAAGGGCCATTACAAATCCGCCAAAGAAGAGAAAAACGATGGGGCTTCCATAGTTGGCACCTACCTCCGCAATCGGCAATACTTTCAAAATGGGTAATAGGAGCAATGGCAAGAGGGCGGTCACCGAAATAGAAACGGCCTCGGTTATCCACCAGATCAGCATCCAAGCGGCAATCGAGATTACGGGGTCGCCTTTTTCTGACACCATTTCAAAAGGCAATAGGTTCAGTATGAGGAATACGATCGGTCCTAGGACCAAACCAATTTTTTTGCTTAGTTCCATTGGGGTTCTAAGCTATGCTTTTTTATGAAAAGATAAAAATAATGAAGCCCCGCGAAGGGGCTTCAAGATTAAATTTTGATAAAAAGGATAGTGTTATTTGATTTTGAATGTCAATCTACCAAAAGCATACCTTCCGTTCTGTCCGAACTGTACGGATCGTCTCGAATAGATAAATCTACCATCGGAACGAAAAGCGGGATCGTTTTCATCTGGATAAACATCCAAAAGGTTATTGGCTCCAATGGTGAATGTTGCACTTTCGGTAAAATTGAAGCCTATGGTAAGGTCGGTCACTATTTTTGCACCGAATGTGTAGTCGATTGTTGGGTCAACTTCGTTGGTAGCTTCCCGAACCTCTCCAAAATAACCGTTCCTTAAAAAGAAACTCCAATTGTCCCCAACTTTTAGGTTGTGAGACAGGTTCCCCTTTGTGGTGGGAACGGCTGATTCCAGATAGATTCTGCTTGTCGGGTCAAAATAGGTGTCGCTCAGCCCTGCATCGGCGATTGCCTCGGGAACTTTTACTTTTTCTACAGTTGTTTCGGATACCGTCATGGCCAATGTATTGGTCAGGGAAACATTGTCCGAGATGTTTGCTTTATGGTCTACTACAAAACAAAATCCAAACCTTTGGTTTGTGTATCCACAGAGTTGGCAAAGAAGGCAGCTTGGGTGGCATTGGCCTGTTGGAAAAGATTGGCCAACTCGGCATTTCCGTTATCATCGAACTGACCTGTGAGGATTACACGGTCATCTATGTTGATGAGAAATCCGTCCAAGGTAAACTTTAAGTTGGCACTGGGCACCCTTGCGGTGAATCCAGCCGTGGCACCTACCGAAGTTTCTTCTTTCAAAGGTTCAATGCCCAACAATCGGGCAACTCTGGAGGTGTTTGGAAAAATACCAACTTCATTGGGAACGCCATCCACAAATAGAGTAGAGGTGGAGCTGTAATGAATCTGGTGCAAGGAGGGAGCCCTAAAACCAGTTTGTCCGCCACCTCTAAAATTAAAGTTTTCCGAAATTTTCAATCGTGTGGCAATCTTAAAGTTCAAGGTTCCTCCAAAATCGGAGAAGTTTTCGTACCTGACAGCTCCGCTGAGCAAAATGGATTCTGTAAAATCAGCTTCCACATCAAAATAACCGGCAATGGTATTTCTAAAAGCGTTCACTTCATTATCTGGTTTAAACCCTGGAAATACTTGGATGCCCCCAGGTCGTGAACTGCCAAAAAAGTCTGTTGGAACTACCGATTCCGGGTCTGTGGGATCATGAGGGTTGCCCAATGTGTTGTATTGAGCGTACGAAGCTTCCTCTCCTGCTACTATTGCATAGTTTTCCACACGGTACTCGGCGCCAAAAGCTATGTTCAAGCCTGCCATGGTGTCCTCGTAGAAACGGCTCAAATCAAAATTTGTGGTGTTTTCACTGTAATTGAACCCGCCTGAATTTGCTTCAAAGGGAGTTGAGTTTGTCAATGGTGCATTGTTGGAATTGGTAACATAATACATAAACTCGTTTTTTCCGTAGGAATTGCTAAAGTCTGCGTTCCAATCCCCGATTATTCCCTTGATTCCGAATGCGGCGGACTTGTCCACAATGTTTGAATTGATTTCCGGCAAGAAGCCATTGGGGTAAGCAGGGGAGTAGGTGCGAGATTGATTCGGCAAGCGGTAAAAACCACCGGCATTACCATTTTTAAAGCTCAATCCGCCAAATCCATAAATCTCCAAGTTTTCATCCAACGGAATGGATAGGTTGGCAAAGAACTGTGCTCCCCTAAGTTTGGATTGACCAACTCGCATGTTGAAATCGCTCCGTTGTAAACCTCTTGCTGCAAGTTCTTCCTCGGTTACATTATTGCCGGCGATACCATTCACAATATCATCATTGTTGCAAGTTAGCGAGGATAAAATTCCAGCTTGAGAATTAACTCCATCATTTATTCCAAAAATTTCTTCAAAAGTATTGCCATTGTTGATTGCATTGATGGTCTCTTGACTAAAATAGCTTACTTGAGAAGCATATTGTTGAACATCAGAAATGTCATTGTCCAGAAGCTTGGATACATCATATCCTGCCTCACTTGCTACTCTTTCTATTGCATTTGCTGCATGAAAAATAGAACCTTCCCATTCCTGCATACGGTTGGTCCATCCGCGGTGGCTAAAATTACCGGTAAAGTTGATAAACCCACCATCTTTTCCAATAGGCAAACCGTAAATAAGTCCCAGACTTACTTGTTCGCCATCGATTTTCTTTTGGGGACTATGCTCGCTGGTAAAATGGGCTCCGGTGTTCACATCTACCTGCAATTCGTTCATGGTATTCTTCAAAACAATATTGATGACCCCTGCAATGGCATCGGAACCGTACTGCGCGGCAGCACCGTCACGTAGAATTTCTATTCTGGAAATGGAATTGGATGGAATCGTGGTCATGTCCGTTCCAACACTTCCCCGACCAAATGTTCCGTTTACGTTGACCAATCCTGTTTTGTGCCTTCTTTTTCCGTTGATGAGAACCAATACTTGGTCAGGCCCGAGTCCGCGCAAAGCAGCGGGGGCAATATGGTCCGTACCGTCAGAAATGGTCTGTGGATTGGAAGTGAACGACGGTGCCGCGTAGTTCAGGATTTCGGTGACCGTGACCTGAGGGGTGGATTGTACCAGTTCTGTTACATCCAGTACATCTACGGGCACTGGCGAGTCGGTAGAGGTTCGGTTGGCGTTTCTAGATCCAACCACTACAACATTTTCCAGTTCGAGTCCGGCTTGTAGTGTAACGTCCAATGTGTTGCCGGTTACGGTCGCTTCCTGTGTGTTGAATCCGACGTAGGAAAATACCAAGATGTCTCCGGTGCTAGCTTCAATTGAATAGTTGCCATCAAAGTCGGTGATGGCTCCCGTGGTTGTTCCTTTAACTTGGACCGAAGCTCCCGGTAAGGGTACGTTTTGGTCGTCATAGACCGATCCTGTCACCTCTTGTGCCATTCCAGTAAACGATACCAACAGCACGAAAAGGAATGCTAATTTCATTCTTTTCATATAAGTAGATTTTAGTAAGATTAGTGGGGTAAGCTGCTGGAAATCTTCCTCCGTTAGGGAAGAAAATCGGGGGTAAGATAGAAATTTTTTTAAAAACGAAACCCCTGAACCTATTTTGAGGCCCAGGGGTTTGTATTTAATGAGGATAAGATTTTATGCTATCCTGTATATTTTACCAAAAGATCACTTTCTGTTTTCTCTATTTTGATAAGTCCGTGTTTGGAGAGGCTCTTGGTGCTCTTGTCCCATTTTTTACCGCTCAAACCAGCTTTATCCTTAAGGTCGGCCAAGGACATTTCTCCTTGAGGCTTAAGAATGTCCACGATGGTTTTCTCCTCTTCGGTCAACTCTACTTTTTTCTTCTCTGGACGCATTTGAGGGAAGAACAATACTTCTTGAATGGAAGAATTGTTTGTCATCAACATCACCAAACGGTCGATTCCAATTCCGATTCCCGAGGTTGGGGGCATACCGTATTCGAGGGCACGCAAGAAATCCTGGTCGATGAACATGGCTTCGTCATCCCCTTTTTCGGAGAGTTTCAATTGATCTTCAAAACGCTCGCGCTGATCAATGGGGTCGTTGAGCTCGGAATAGGCATTCGCTAATTCCTTACCATTTACCATCAATTCAAAACGTTCTGTAAGTCTTGGATTGCTGCGGTGCTCTTTGGTCAACGGGCTCATTTCCTTTGGATAATCGATAATGAAAGTTGGTTGAATGTAGTGGTGCTCACATTTTTCACCAAAAATCTCATCTATCAATTTACCGATGCCCATGGTATCATCAACTTCAATACCCAATTTTTTGGCCACTTCGCGGAGCTCATCTTCCTCCATTTCGGAAACATCGTAGCCTGTATGGATTTTAATGGCCTCCAAAATAGGGACCCTTGGGTAAGGCGCCTTGAATTCAATTTCGTGATTTCCAACTTTTACTTTGGAACTTCCCGTGGCGTCGATAGCTACTTTTTCCAATAGCTCCTCGGTGGTATCCATCATCCAGTTGTAGTCCTTGTAGGCTACATAGAGTTCCATTACGGTGAACTCTGGATTGTGGGTACGGTCCATTCCCTCGTTACGGAAATCCTTGGCAAATTCATAAACGCCATCAAATCCGCCGACAATCAATCTTTTTAGGTACAGTTCGTTGGCGATTCGCAGGTACAAGGGCACGTTCAACGCATTGTGGTGCGTTAAGAACGGACGTGCGGCCGCTCCACCGGGAATCGGCTGTAAAATCGGTGTTTCTACTTCCAAGTATCCTTTTTGGTTGTAAAATTCCCGTATACTGGTGGTAATCTTTGTTCTTTTGATGAAAGTGTCCTTAACGTGTGGATTCACTACCAAATCCACATAACGTTGACGGTACCGTAACTCCGGGTCATTGAAAGCATCGTATACTTTTCCCTCATCGTTTACCTTTGGTAAGGGCAATGGCCTTAGACTTTTGCTCAAAAGCGAAAAGTTTTTTACCATCACGGTTTTCTCACCGACTTGTGTTTTGAACAGCTCTCCTTCAATACCGATAATGTCCCCGATGTCCAACAATTTTTTGTACACATCATTGTACAAGGTTTTATCATCATCCGGACAAATTTCATCACGGTTAAAGTAAACTTGGATACGGCCCTCGCTGTCTTGAAGTTCGGCAAAGGAAGCCTTTCCTTGAATTCTGCGTGACATCAATCTACCGGAAATAACCACTTTCTTTCCTTCTTCAAAATCATTCTTGATGCTCTTGGAAGTGGCATCAACAGGATACAATGCTGCGGGATATGGATCGATGCCCAATTCCCTGAGTTTGGTCAATTTTTCCCTTCGAACGATCTCTTGTTCCGATAGTTGCATAGTCTGTAAAAAATTTAAAGCGCAAAATTACACTTTTGCGCTTTTAAATCCTTGCGTTGGCCCAACTTAATATGCATAATTGGGTACGTAGTCCTTTTGAAAAATGATTTGGGCCATGTCTTCCTCCAAAGTTTCCAGCGGACTTTCCACGATTCGGTTGACTTCCTTGCCATCCTTAAAAAAGATGATGGTGGGTACTTTGATGATGTCCAATCCTTTTTCTTCGCCCGTGGGGCTGGTTTTATAATGTTCCTTGCGATAGTCCAATGCTATGATTTCCAATTGTTCCATTGGGAAATCTGCAGCTTCCAATATTTTAATGAATTTTGGGCTTTCCCGTTTGCTGTCCCCGCACCAAGTGCCCAAAAATAGTTTGATGTTGTACCCCGCCAGTTTTTCCTTGAATAGTGCAACCATAGTTTCGTCAGGGTTATAGCTCTCATATCTGTTTTGGAACCAGTTGCCGTAGGGTTGTGATCGTAACCCTTCCAAATTGATTTGTCCCACCAAAAATTGTAGGCCGTTTTCCGTTTTGATTTCCTTGTTGAATTGCTGTGCCATAGCTCCGAAAGTGCAAAGCAAAAGGAGTGTTGCCAAAAGTTGTTTCATGATTTACTGTGATTTATGGTTTGATGGCCAAATTCACCAAAATCTGTGATGGACGTATGTTGTGGACGTTGGATATTGGTACTAGACCGGGGGTTGAATTTTATTTTTTGAAGCGGAGTGCCATCTCTTCGCGGGAAGTGATGCCCAACTTTTTGTACAAATTGTTGATGTGTGTTTTTATCGTGCTTACACTTACAAAAAGTTCCGAGGCAATTTCCTTATTGGTCTTGTTTTCCAAAATCAGGTTGACGATTTTTTGCTCTTGCGGGGTAAGTTTTTCAAGTAATTCAGAAGAACTCTTTTTCCTTTTTCTAATCAAGAACAATACATTTCCCAATATGGAAACTGCCAAAAGTGCGATGATGGTCCGGTTCCATTTACTGGATTTTGGGCGACTGAAACTTGCCAATTCCTTATCAGTAGCTATTTCGGCTTGGTACTGTTTGGTGAATTCTGCGTTGGGGTAGGTGTTGGCCAATCTTTCCGATAGACCCTCGTAATAATCGTTGGTAGTAAGGTCTTCGAGATAAAACTTAAAGGTTTCGTTCCTTTTGTCGGATAAAAAATCGTAGATGTAAAGTTCGGCCAAGGGTTCGCCAGTCTCTTTTCCAAAACTGTGCAAGGTTTTGAACCATTTGTCCAAGTTCAATTTTTTGTTGGCTTCGCTAGGATAGTGGGCAAAATCGTAGGCCATATGCTCTTTTAGCCCTGCAACCTCTAAAAGTAGGCCCGATTTTGGGTTAGTGGACGTTATGGTGCAAAGTGATTGGTCCTCGAACGAGGTCGGGAACTCTAAGGTGTCGGTATTGTTGGCTATAAAAAGGACACTTTTGCTATTGTTGCAGCGGCCTAAAAAATGATTGTTGGCCGTATTGTCCGAACAGCCATCCAAATGGATGCGATAGATGCGGTTTTGGTCATCGAGGTTGTTGCCCTCAAAGGAAAAATGACCCAAGGAGTCCACCTCAGATTTTTGTACAATTTGGTCCAAGTATACTCGCCCAGATTTTCGGTAATCCTCGACCAATGACAGGTAAATTGAATTACCATTGTTCTCTGCGGAAACTTGGCCCGAAAAATGGTATTGCCCTAAAAGGACATGTGCTTGTGCCAGAAATAAGAAAAGGAAGAAAAACCGCATTTTTTACCCGATTTTGGCTAAAAATAGCGCTTTTCTGTAACAAAACATGTATTTGGGCTACCTATAAGTATCATCAATCAAAATCAAAAAAATGAGTATCTGGAGAGTTTTGTTGGCTATTTTTTTCCCTCCCTTGTCGGTCATCGGAAAAGGTTGTGGGTCTTTTCTTATTGTATTACTTTTAACCCTGTTTGGTTGGGTTCCCGGAGTAATCGGGGCCTTGGTCATATTGAACAACACTAACTAAATTTGTTATGAAAAAAACCTTGATCTTTATTCTGGCAATTGTTGTTGCCATTACCTACTCGTGCAATTTTACAGAGGAAATCCATTTAAATGAAGATGGTTCGGGGAAGCTGTCCATAAATTTTGATGGTTCCGAGATGATGGAAATGGCCGGGGAAGAAATGGCCAAAACAAATGAGAAACCAATAGATTCCATAATTTCCTTTAAGGATTTTTTGGAAGAGAAGAAGGATAGCATTGCCCAATTGCCTATTGAAGAACAAGAAAAGTTGAAAAAACTCGAGCCGTTCAATATGCGCATGGTGATGAATCCTGAAAAAAAGGAGATGATGTTCGATTTGTACAGCGAGTTTAAAAATGTAAGTGAGGTAAACGATGCCTTTGGAGCTTTTCAAGATGCAAGTTCCATTGGAGGCAAATCCAATCCTCAGCAAGGCCCGATGAAGCCCGCCGAGCAACCAACCGAAGTAGATTACTCGTTCAACAAGAACAAGTTTTCCAGAAAGGCCAAAATTGTGGATCAAGAGTTGTTCCAACAGCAATTGGATAGCTTGCAGGGAGCGGAGATGTTCCTTTCTGGGTCTACGTACACCTTAAAATATCACTTCCCTAAAAAGATAAAATCGACCACTGCGGAAGACGCAACCTTTAGTCAGGATGGAAAAACCTTGATCTATGAGGTCAACTTCATGGAGTTGATGAAGAATCCATCGGTCTTGGATTTGGAGGTGGAACTGGAGAAATAGTTTTCCATTCCCATGCTTCGTATCTTTGTGGCATGAACAAGAAAGTTACTTTACAAGATCTAGGATTAAAAGATTATAAGGACACTTGGGATTACCAAGAGCTTCTGTTTAAGAACATTGTGGACACCAAGGTTCGCAACCGGCGTGAGGATGCGGGCCTTGAGACCCCCAACCATTTTTTGTTCGTGGAGCATCCGCATGTGTATACCTTGGGAAAGAGTGGTGACATCAACAATTTGTTGGTGGACGAAAACAAACTTGCTGAAAAGGGAGCCACTTTCTATAAAATCAACCGTGGGGGAGACATTACTTACCACGGGCCTGGACAAGTGGTGGGATACCCAATTTTGGACTTGGATAACTTCTTTACCGATATCCATAAATACCTTCGCTTTTTGGAGGAAATGGTGATTCTGACCCTGGCCGACTATGGCCTCAAGGGGCAGCGTTCCGAAGGGGAGACAGGGGTTTGGCTGGATGTCGGCACCCCTTTTGTCCGAAAAATATGTGCCATGGGTGTGCGTGCCAGTCGTTGGGTAACCATGCATGGGTTTGCTCTTAATGTGAACACTGATCTTGGCTACTTTGATATGATGATTCCCTGTGGTATCAAGGATAAGGCGGTTACTTCCTTAAATGTGGAACTTGGACAAAAGCAAGTGGATATGGAGGGGGTGAAGCAAAAACTGCTCCAACATTTTAGCACACTTTTTGAGGCCGAGTTGGTCAAGGAAAGGGCAGGGGTCTAACTTTGAGGACATATTTTAGAATTAGATAACAAAAAACCGAGGTATGAGCCTCGGTTTTTCTGTTTTATAAAATAAAATTTAGCTATTTGCTATACTGGGTCAAGACCATGCTGCCCATCAATTTTCCATTTTTGTTGTAGGATTCTTGTTTGATCATGCCAACTCCTTCGGCCAGCCAAATACGGGAAGGGAAGGTCTGGTTGGTCATCATCATTTTGGTTTTGGTCTCGCTGTAGATTACATAACAGTCAAAAGTTCCGGCAGGGGTGGTCACATTTTCCTGTTTTTCAACTTTTCTGTTCAAAGTCTCAATATTGGTGTTCATGTTGATGCCTCCGCCCATTTTCATTTTCACCTCCATATTGGCATCCGGAAGTTCCTGTCCTACGGAAAGATTGTTTGGCAATTCCACATCGGTACCGGAGATATCCATTTCTACATCGCCCATTTGGCTGAGCATCTGCTCGTTCATCAAGGATTTAAAATCAATTTTTATCACATCGCCTTCACAGGTAACTTCATAGTCGGAGGTGTAGGCTCTTCCCTTTTTGTCCGTCATTTCCATCATCATTGTGGCGTTGGTAGTGCTGCCGCTACTTTGTACATCTGTTACTTTGTAGGTGATTTGGCCATCCTCTTTACCTTTTTTATCATAATTGGTATACTGGAAATTGGCTCCGTCAACCAGCGGGTAATAACTGCTGCAATTGGATTGAGCTTGGGAATGATGGGCCGTAAAAAGAGCGATTAGACCTAATACTATATATTTTTTCATGGTTTTTAGTGTTGTTACTTTTTGATGAATTCTACTCTTCGATTTTGCGCTTTGCCTTGGGCCGAATTGTTGTCGGCCACAGGTTCCGCTTCTCCTTTTCCTTCGGAACTTAATCTATCTGGAGAGATACCGTATACGGATACCAATGCCTTTTTTACAGCTTCGGCCCTATTTTTGGAAAGAGATAGATTACTTTCATCCGAACCATCTGAATCTGTATGCCCAACAATATTTAGTTTGATGGAGCTATCTTGTGTCAATACTTGGGAAATCTGTCTGATGATACCCATGGATTGGGGCAGAATATCGGCCGAACCGGAATTGAATAGAATACCATTGGTTGAAATTTTTCCTTCGGACATCAATTTTCTGCGAAGATCTACACCGCCTTCAGCTATTTTCAGGTTGCTGATCAATACTTGCTCCTGCTTTTTTTGCGTATCGATACCGTTCACATAAAACTTTACATAATTCATCAATTCGGGTTTTACGATAAATTGGGGCAGGTCCACAATCTTTGTTTCATTGAGCCAAAGTCTGTACCTATTTTTATTGACGGCAATGGAAACATGGACAATGTCTTGGTAAACTTCCCGGAGATCTTGTTGTAGGGTATTGGCAATAGGGGCTGGATCACCATTAAATTTATTTTCCACCCGAACTCCAATGTCAATGTATTGACAAAAATTAAGCTTGGCCACCACATGGTTTTCTTTTGTGGTAAGCCCAGATGTTTCGGAAAGATAAATTCCCAAAATTGCACCTGAGCCGGTATTCCTAGTTAAGTTGGTGGCTTTCAAATCGAATTCCATGGTGAAATCTTCAGGAAGTGTGCTCCCAGCATTTGGTAGGGTTATACTTTTGTTGGCAATGGAGTACCATTTACCGGGCAACGTGCCTAAGGTAACTACTTCTCCCGACCCGTTTGTGTTCCATTTTGATGGGAAATCACCCATAAAATCACTGTTGAAATCATCGTAAAAAATAGGCTTGTCCCCTGGAACGTAATCAAATTTACTATAAACTTCTATGGTTTTGGGACCGGCCGTAACAGGCCCAGTGGATGTGCCGTTTTCGTCTACCGTGCCACCAAGATTCCCATTTCCTTGCGGATTTCCTGGAGATTGTTTTCCTCCCGAGCCAGGTTCCAGGATACTGTCCAGTGCTTGATCTGTCTTTTTTGTAGTTTCTCTATCTACTCGTCTTTCAACTGTACGCTCAGCTGCTTTTTCCGCTTTCTTGGCCAATTTTTTAAAAAACTGTGCTTCTCCGCTGGTACCCATCAATAGGGCAAAGGACAAACAGTAGAATAGTTTGTTTGAGGTTTTCATTTAGTACTGTTTTTAGTTGTTGATAAAGCAATTCTATCCAAACTACTAAAATGTAAGCCTCTATATATCTAAAAATGTATGTGTTGCAGTAACTAATGTATTACTGGCCGTATGTTGTTCCGTTAGTTTATTTTGTAGACAATCAGAGAGTTGTCTTGGTCTTTTGCAACAAGTTCCAGCTTTTTGTCGTTGTCCATATCCGAAAGGTCGATCAAAGAACTTCCGAACACAGGGAAATTGGAAATGGGTTCTGCTTGGCTATCGTATAGATAAATTTGATGGTTTTGCAAATCCGTTACGGTAACATAAATTTTGTCGTAGATATAAAAGATTTTAGGTTTTGAATAAACCCCAAGCTCCAGTTCTACCTTTTTTCCTTTTATGGTGAGTTCGTTGTCATCCATCAGTACCAAGGTGTTGCTTGTTGCATAAAACCCGTGGTCCGGGTTTAGGTTGAAGTTTGTGGCCGTCAATTTTCCGTTGGTATCAATCTGGTGGAGCACCCCTGTTTTGTTGGTTACGGAGAATTTGTTTTTATAGAGGAAAACATCGTTGTTGGAAAAGTCTATTTTTTCAGGAATTTTAATTCGGTCACTACCTACACGGTGCAAAACCCTAAGGGTACTGTTGTCCTGTTTAAAGACGAGATAATCTTTGTTGCCCACCCTAAAATGTTGAGGGGTACCCAAAATATTACTCGGGGCATCGGTAAAGGTAAACCCACGGACTATTTTACCTTGGTTATTGTACATGAATGCTTTACTGCCTTGGGTAACTACAAAGCGGTAGTTCCGACTGCCATCATAATCAAATACAGCTAATGGATTCAGGTTTCCTCCCTCAAAATCAATATTGAATGGGGCAACTTCGTCTCCATTTCTGTCCAAGATCAAGAATTGGTCGTTTGTGGTAAAGGCGAGCTGCAGTTTTCCATTTTTATAGATGTCAACTTGTTGTATAGCTCCCTGTATCCTGCCATCCAATTGTTTGGTCCAAAGTACTTTTCCATCGGTAGAGATTAGGTAGAGCACATTATTTTCGTCCTGTACCACTATTTCCTGCTGTCGTGTTCTGTGGTTTTTTACAAACTGGGGTTCGGTTGCCAGGTCTGTGTTCAGTTCTAGAGTGAAGAGTGGGGAAACCGTATTTTTTTCTTGGTTCTTTATGATTTTTGAGGCGAGAATATTGAAATGCCCAAAACCATTGTCCATTACCATTTGTGAGGCAAACACCTGTCCGTCCAAATCATCTTCATTGATATCCTTGACCACCTCAGGGGAAAGTTCCTGTTCGGAAAAGAAGTCGATGCCCGAAGCATTGGAGACCATAAGAATGCTGGATTCGCTAGCTAGGGAAGCTCTTGCTGTTTTGTACCCTTGGTCGTTATCGAAAGACGAGGAGCTTTTATGATTGCTGATTATGGTCTGCAGGGCTTCCTTGTTTTCTGAAAAAATAAAACTGTTCTCCAGTATAGTACAAAAGTTGGGCGTAAAACTCTTTATTAAAGGGGTGAAGTTTTGTTCTATTAAATCTGGAGCGTCCAAAACCAATATTTCACTTCCTTGATAGTCTTCTGAGCTGGTTTTTTTACTGTTAAGGTAATCGTATAGGCCTTCGGTACCGAAAGACTTTAACAATACCACCTTCTCATTATTTAAAAAAATCAATCCAACTTCTTCTATGGTATTAAAAAGGGAGTCGGTTTGTTTTACCCTGTCCAGATATTCGTTCTGGTTTTTTGCGAAAATTTGGTAATCATCAAAGGTGTAGGAAATAATCGCTTGCGAGTTCAATGGGGCATAAGAGGGTGTTCTATTAGCAAGCGGGGAGGTGCCTTTGAACAAGTTGATGAAATTTTTAGTGGAATCGGGAGCCATGGCCACACCGTTCAGGTTGACCTCGTCCGAATTTGCGGTAAAGTCCAAAGAAATCCATGACGAAAATAGGTTCTTTCTGGATTCATTTTGTTCCTTGAGTGCCAGAAGGGATGTATTTCCACTAGGGTCTATAAATAAGGTAGCTGATTTGTCGTTGGAACTCGCTTCATACAATTTCTTTAACGTAGGGTCCACTGGTGTACTCTCATTTGCTCTTATGAGATTTTCCATCAGCATCATGGAAGAGCTCATTAGAACATCACTTTCTCTTTCAAGGCTGAACATTTCTAAACCGTTGAGATTGTATTTTGTGACGCTTGTGCCTTCATAGGTCAATGTCTCGACCGTTTTGTTGGCCACGCTGTCCACATTAAAAAGTCCCGAAACTTTTTTAGTGGCCATTATGAAATCATAATTATCCTTGCCAACTTCATAAAAAGCAAGCACAATTGTTTTATTGGTTTTAAGATAATTTAGTCCTTGGGTCTTGCTGGAGATGTCTTCGATATGGGCAAAGCCTTCAATGCTTTTTAGGAGAGAATTGTTCTTAAGTTCGCTTTTGAAGTTGCCAAGGTTGTTGATTTTTAGAACTAGTGCCGGATTAGGGGGTAAATGCTCCAAAAGAGAGTCTTTGGTCTTCACCTCTTTCGTACATGATGCGATAAGTATGGGGAGCAAGCAAAAAAGTACCTTTGATCTCATTTTAGCAGTTTGACACAAAGTTAGGATTTTTAAATATCCAGTGTCAATTGTTCGGGGAGTTGTCTAAAGCTTTTTCTGTGATATTTGGTGACACCGTATTTTTTAATGGCTTCTCTATGCTCTTTGGTGGGGTATCCCTTGTTTTTTTTCCAGTTGTACATGGGAAACTCTTCGTGGATTTTGGCCATATATTCGTCCCGATATGTTTTTGCCAAAACTGAAGCGGCGGCAATGCTCATATATTTTCCATCCCCTTTTATTATGCATTCATGGTCTATGTTCGGGTAGGGTTTAAACCGGTTTCCATCAACAATGATAAAATCGGGGACAGGTTGTAGTTTATCTATGGCACGGTGCATGGCCAAAAAAGAGGCGTTCAAAATGTTTATTTCGTCAATTTCTTCTTCAAAAACATGGCAAACAGAGAAAGAAACGGCTTTTTCTTCCAAAATCGGCTTCAAAAGATCGCGTTTTGTCTCGGAAAGCTGTTTGGAGTCGTTCAAGGTGATGTTGTTGAATTTTTCCGGCAATATTATGGCGGCAGCCGTTACCGGACCTGCCAAACAACCCCTTCCAGCTTCATCGGTTCCTGCTTCCAACAATGACCGGTAACACGATTTTAACATACATCTTAAAAATTTAACAGTTGAAAAGTAAAGAAAAACATATTTGCCAATAAAAAGTTAAAAAAAATCCTACAAACCTAATAAATAGGGTTGTTGGCCACGAATAATGTGTTAAAATTATCAAAATTATTGATTGATGCTTCGGTGGCATAGGCGCTGCAAGGTTGTTAATTTTTTTGAATATTAACTTTTTATATTGATTTTTGAGCGGACTAATTCAAAAAATGAAATAAATGAAAGCTAAGTTAGCATGGATGCTAACGCCTTTATTGGTGTTATGCATGTCTTTCTCTTTTGGACAAGAGAAAACAGTTTCAGGTAACGTGACGGACCAAAACGGTCTGCCTCTTCCTGGTGTTTCCATTATGGTTGTTGGAACATCCAATGGTACACAAACCGATTTTGATGGTAATTACACCATCTCAGCTTCACAAGGGCAAATGTTGCGTTTCAGTTACATCGGTCAGAAGACTGTGGAAAGAACTATTGGTGCTTCTTCCACGATTAACGTACAGATGGAAGATGATGCCCAGGCCTTGGAAGAGGTTGTGGTGACGGGTTACGGTTCTCGATCTAGAGAGTTGTCGACTTCTGCGATTTCTACAGTTTCTACTGAGAAAATTGAGGCTTTTGTGCCTTCCACAAGTGTGGATAACATTCTGCAGGGTCAGGCAGCAGGTGTTCAGGTGACTGCCGGAAACGGACGTCCGGGGCAAACTGCTTTTGTGACGATTCGGGGTGTTGGTTCCATTAATGCCAGCACTACTCCTCTATACGTGGTGGACGGGGTTCCAGTAAACTCTGAATTCATCAACAATTTGAACCCAAATGACATTGAGTCTTTTTCCATTCTTAAAGATGCCGCTACGGTCTCCAAATATGGTTCACGTGGTGCGAACGGTGTGGTTTTGATTACTACCAAGCAGGGTAAAACTGGGGATGCGCGAATAACCTTTAGGTCGTCTTATGGTTTTGGTGAAATGATTCCGGATCCTTTCGATTTAATGGATGCCACCCAAAAATTGGAACTTGAAAGACAATTTGCTGAACTTGGTGTTAATGCGGCTCAGTCTTTGCCAGGAGCTACAGCTGATGCTGCACAAAGAGCTAGATTAATAGGCAGGGATACTGATTGGAAAGAAGAACTGTTGAGAAAATCTCAAATTCAATCCAATTCTTTGTCGATATCTGGTGGTGATGAAAGAATGACTTACTATATGTCTTTGGGATATGATAAGAACACGGGTATTATAGATAGAATAGACGGGTTTGAAAGGGTTACTGCTCGATTGAATACTACCTATCAGGCTAAAGATTGGTTGAATGTTGGTACTAATATCTCGTTGTCTCGAAGTACGACCGACCTTCCAAGGGACCGTAACAATGTCCAGAATCCATTTAGGGCTATGTATGATTACAATCCGTACGATCCTTTGTACCTGAGAAACGATGATAATAGTATAGTGTTGGACGATCAGGGGGAGCGGGTGTTCAACCCAACAAGATCAGGTTTCCCGATAGCTAGGGCTTTGATTACGGAGCCTGAGGACAATAGGAACTTTTTGATAGTCGGAAGTTTATTCGCCGACATTAAATTCTCGGATAAGTTTACCAATAGGTTTTCTGTAGGTGCCACAAACAACAGGTATAATAGAACCGCTAGGTCGATTGCTGGAGGAGTATTGAACAGTATTGTTGGGGATGTCAATTTCCCTGGAACACAAACTGACAATTTTGAAAACACGCTTCAGTATAATGTTAACAACCTCTTTACTTATACGGATACATATGGAGATTTCCATAATTTATCAGCAAGTTTCCTGTTGGAATACAACGAGAATATTTATACGGATCTTTTTGCTAGTGCAAGAGGATTTCCTTCTCCATCTATTCCTTATCAAGATGTGGCCGCAGAAGCTACTGCTAGTGGCTCAACTGAAGAAAGGAGAATACTGTTTTCTCAAGGACTTTTTGTAGACTACGATTACGATGGAAAATATATCTTGTCCGGTTCGGTAAGGCGAGACGGTTCATCAAGATTTGGTCCAGATAATAAGTATGGATACTTCTATAGTGGAAGTGCTGCATGGAACATTGCCAGAGAATCTTTTATGGATGGTTCTTTTGTGAACGATTTAAAGCTTAGAGCTTCTTATGGTACTTCTGGTAACCAGAATATAGGTGACTTTAACTATTTGAACTTGTTGCAATTCAATACATATAATGGAAATACAACTGCTATTCCAATTGGTGTGGGCAACCCAAACATTCAGTGGGAGTCCCAAGCAATTTTGGATATTGGTGTTGAATTTGGATTGTTTAATAACCGAATCACTGGTGTTGTTGATTACTTTAAGAAGAATTCAAAAGATCTTTTGTTGAATCAACCATTATCCCAAACTATTGGTGATGAGGATAACTCTATAGTTGCCAATATTGGTGAAATAGAAAATAGCGGTGTGGAAGTTTCATTAAATGCTGATGTAATCAGGGCCGAAAACTTTATGTGGAGAGTAGGAGGAAATGTCTCTTTCCTAGATAATAAGGTTGTTTCTCTAGTTAATGGAGATGATATTATAAGCGGTACTTTTGGTTACAATATTTTAAGGGAAGGGGAAGAAATCAATTCTTTCTATACCGTGAAATATGCTGGCGTAGATTCAGCTACTGGTGAGCCTCTATATTACGATTTGGATGGTAACACTACCAATGAGTATAGTGCAGGTTTCAATACCATTTTGGAAGGTAAATCACCTTACGCCAATATAGAGGGAGGTTTCTTTACTTCGATTAGATGGCATGGGTTTGGTGTCCGCGCTGACTTTGTTGGTAAAGCAGGGAACTATATCATGAACTTTCAAAGACAGTCGGGTGTTTCTATAGGGAATATTGCATTCAACCAACGCACAGAGGCGTTTAATTACTGGAAGCAACCTGGAGATACCAATGTGTTACCAAGTCCATTGTATCAGGGGACAGCTGATCAAGATAGTGACCGTTGGTTGGAGAAAGGAGATTACATCCGTTTGAGAACTTTGACTTTAGACTATGTTCTTCCAAGTAAATTCTTGAACAAAACAGGTATTGATAGGGTAAGGGTTTTTGCTACAGGTCAAAACTTATTCACTATTACGGATTACAACGGAGATCCAGAGATTGGTATTGGTTCTGCAGAAAGTTCAGATCCGAGTGATCCTAACAGCGGATTTATTCCTGGTGCATTCTCTTTGTTCAGTTATCCACAAACCAGATCTTATACTTTCGGAGTGGAAGTAGGATTTTAAAAAAAAGAAATCGACATGAAAAATAAATTTTATACATATTGTTTAGCATCATTGATGGCCACTTCATTGCTGGTATCTTGTGATGACGAACTAAATGACCTTCAGCCTTTTGTTGAAGGGAATCCAGAAACGTTTTTCAATAGCGTTTCTAGTTTTCAGAATGGAGTTGATGGTATTTACAGTCAATTCTGGAATTATTATTCGTCTCCTGGCTCAGGGCTACAGGCTTTGCCGGATATTTTAGCGGATAATGTTATTTTGGCGCAGAGTGGTCGTAGGTCTAATGAGGATTATTACGATTACAGATATAATCCAAATACTGGGGGTGCAGTTCCACTTTATTGGAGCGAGGCCTATGAGGCTGTTAATGCGGCAAATTTGGTTATTGGACAGATAGATAATTTGGCTGATGGGCCTGAAAAGAATAATATTTTAGGTCAAGCGCTGGCAGCAAGAGCCATTGCCCATTTTGATTTGGCCAGAATATTTGCAATGATTCCTACTCAAAGCCCTGATGCCAATAATTCTCCTGGTATTGTATACCTTAAGGTGGAGGATGGAGATACTGGTGACCCCTTTGCTGAACCGGCAAGAGAGACTGTGGCTAGCAACTATGCTGAGATAATTGGGGATTTGGAGCAAGCTGCCCAATTAATCGGAAACGAAAATGGGGAAGGACGATTGGATAGAGACGCTGTTTATGGTATGTTATCACGAGTTTATCTATACAATGGCGATTACCAATTGGCAATTGATGCAGCTGATGAGGTTGCTGAAGGAGTTGTGGATGCAACTGTTGAAGGAGCACTTTTGGATGTTTACGAAGACACTTCCAATGAAGGTGTGATTATTGAATGGTCTGTCAATACATCATCAGAATCTGGCTTTAATAATGTTGGAGTGCTTTACAGTCAAACAACAGCACCGGATACTAGGTCTGAATATGTTATTGATTATGAGTTTTTCAACAGTATAGACCCAAATGATCTTAGGTTAGAAGTAATGCAGTATGATGCAACTTTTGAAGGTAATAATTACAATGCAGTTAGAAAGTTTTTGGGAGAGCCTGGTCAAGTTAATGGTAGGGTTGATATAAAGGTGCTTAGGGCAGCAGAGGTTGTTTTAAATAAAGCAGAGGCGCAGTACGAATTGAACCAAGGAGCTAATGCATTGGCAACTCTTAACACACTAAGGGATGTTCGTTACTCCTCTTACACCGGTGGTGAAAGTGGTCAGGCATTGGAGGATGCGATTCAATTCGAAAGAAGAGTTGAACTTAGTTTTGAAGGTCATAGATTTTTCGACTTGAAGCGTCGAGGTGAAGCTGTTGAGCGTTCAAACAATGGAGATATTCAAGATGGTTCAGGAACTCCTCCTGAGTTTTTGACTTTACCTGCGGGAGATTTTAAATTTCAGTTGCCTATACCTATTGATGAAATCAATGCTAATCCTAATATGAATCAAAACTCGGGCTACTAGTTGGTCGAGTATACATTACTAGAATTTTTATATGAGAAGGGGCCGATAATTCGGCCCCTTTTTATTAGGAATTTTTTAAATTATCTTGAAACATTTAAGTATGATAAGCTTCAGATATATCTTTTTGGAGTCTATTTTGAAACTAGCATATTGTTATAATATTCCATTACTTTTATTGCATCACCTTCTTTGTTGAGTTTTAAATTATTTGACTTGACATATTCTTTAATATTATCTTTCCCTAGAATATCATAAAAGT